>Ga0326597_10000243_pt1 | contig 103282 bp, 78 predicted proteins | sample RVTome_12_FD_203789 | JGI IMG/M metagenome (GOLD analysis project Ga0326597, IMG submission 203789) | Soil microbial communities from uranium-contaminated site in the Upper Colorado River Basin, Wyoming, United States - RVT100D185 | ecosystem: Environmental > Terrestrial > Soil > Contaminated...
CTTGTTGAACGCCTCCGCCGCCCCTTGCGGGGCGGAGATGCTATCAACGAGAACGTACCACGGGTTTCGCTTCGCTCCACCCGTGGCTACAGTCCTTTGCCCCGTTGGGGCAAGTAAAGAACGTAGCATTGTGGTACTATGATCCTCTCTCCACGGCTCGCGAAGCCGAGGATATTCGCCCCGCGACGCGAGGGTCGGCCACCCCTGTCACCGAAGAGGAGCACCGCCGCAATGAGCTACACACCAAACTTGCCCGCCGAGGCCGGCAAACCCAGGACGCCTCTCTTGATTGGGGTCCTGATCGGCCTGCTCGCGGGTTGGGGGCTCGTCGGGTTGATCCGGGGCGGCGCGAACGGACGCGATGCCGCCCCCCGTGCCATCACCCCGCGCGGGGAACTCTCAGAACAAGAGAAAACGACGACCGGGATATTTGAGGAGGCCGCGCCCTCGGTCGTTCACGTCACCAGCCTGTCGAACCGGCGCGAAGTCATCGGGTTCAGAATCTACGAAACGCCGCAACAGGGCACGGGAACGGGATTCATCTGGGATGATTCCGGCCACGTCGTGACAAACTTTCACGTGATCCAAGGCGCCGAACGGATCAAAGTTCATCTCGCCGATCACTCGAATTGGGATGCCGTCGTCATCGGCGCAGAACCCGACAAAGACCTCGCCGTGCTCCAAATCGATGCACCGTCATCGCAATTGAAACCGATTGCCGTCGGCACGTCGAAGGACCTGCGCGTCGGACAGACCGTCCTGGCGATCGGCAATCCCTTCGGCCTCGACCAGTCGTTGACCACCGGAGTCGTCAGCGCCCTCGGGAGGACCATGCACGCGGTAACCGGCCGAATCATCGAGGACGTCGTGCAGACCGACGCGGCCATCAATCCCGGCAACTCGGGTGGGCCCTTGCTCGACAGCGCCGGCCGCCTCATCGGCGTCAATACGATGATTGTCAGCCAGTCCGGCGCCAGCGCCGGCGTAGGCTTCGCCGTGCCGGTGGATACGGTGAATGAGGTCGTTCCTCAGTTGATCAAGTATGGGCGCATCATTCGCCCCGAACTGGGCGTAACCATCGTCACGGACGCACGAGCCTTGAGGTTGCTCGGTCAACCGACCGGTGCGGTGGTTAGAAGCGTCGCACCCGACAGCGGCGCTGAAAGGGCAGGCTTGCGGGGCTTTGCCATGACGAGAGACGGAAGGCTGATCCTGGGTGACGTCATCAAGAAAATCGACGATCAGCCGGTGGCCACGTCGGACGACTTGCTGACGATTCTGGAGAAGCACAAGCCCGGCGACACGGTCACCGTGACCTACCTGCGGGACGATGAGCTACGGACCGCTCGCGTGCAGCTCGAACACACGAAGCGCTAGAACCTATCCCCAAACCCGTGGCACGGACTCCCAGCCTGCCTCTTCCACCAGTTGTTAGCCGGTGCCCGATCGGTGATTGGTGGTCTTGGGATCGCTTCCGATGGCGGGAGTCGCCCGATTTCGTTATGATGAAGCCTCGACTGCTTGCCGCTGTCGGAGGACCACCCAACGTCAAGCCGAGTGTGGGCGTCTTCACGCGACGTCACGTTTTGGAAATCGTAGATCGGCCATTCGTGACCGAACTGCGAGTGATTATGGAAGGGAGGGTTGCACGTTGAAGCGCTTTGCCGCCACCACCATCATTCTGTTGATCTCGGCATCAGGCGCAACGGGGCAGGAGACGCCCCAAGCCTACGTCGGCGCGGAGATCATTCCAATCACCGGGCCGGTCATCTCCGACGGCGTGCTTGTCGTTCACCAGGGTAAGATCGTGGCCGTCGGGTCGGCAGAGGCGACGACCGTTCCCGCCGATGCCGAGCGCGTGGACGTCGCCGGCAAGGTGATCATGCCCGGCCTGGTCGATACGCACAGCCACGTGGGCAGCGGCTGGGGTGGCGATTCGAGCGCGCCGATCCAACCGGATTGCCGCGTCCTCGACTCGATCAATGTGCGCGATGCCGGCCTGCAAAAAGCCCAGGCCGGTGGGTTGACCACGCTGAACGTGATGCCCGGCTCAGGGCACCTGCTGAGCGGGCAGACGATTTACATCAAGTTGCGGGATGGGAAGACCATCGACGGTCTGGCCATCCAGGATGACGATGGAAACGTCCTCGGCGGCATGAAGATGGCCAATGGAACAAACTCCCAGCGCGATCCGCCCTTCCCCGGGACGCGGGCCAAGTCCGCCGCACTCGTGAGAGAGCAGTTCGTCAAGGCCCTGGATTATCGCAGAAAGATCAAGCAGGCTGGGGATGATCCGACAAAGCTGCCCGACCGCGACCTGGCGATGGAGGGGCTCCTCGAAGTTCTGGACGGCAAGCGCATCGTTCATTTTCACACGCACCGACAAGACGACATCCTGACGGCCATTCGCCTGTCCAAAGAGTTCGGTTTTCGCGTCGTCCTGCACCACGTCAGTGAAGGCTGGAAAGTTGCCGATGAGATCGCCGAAGCGGGCGTGCCATGTTCGATCATCATCGTCGACAGCCCCGGCGGGAAAATCGAGGCCAAGGACCTGCTCTTCAAGACGGGAGCGATTCTTGAGAAGGCCGGTGTCCTGACGGCCTATCACACCGACGACGGCATCACCGATTCGCGGTTGTTTTTCAGGAGCGCCGCCCTCGGTGTGCGAGCGGGGATGAGCCGCGAGAAGGCCCTCCACGCCCTGACGCTGGCCGGCGCCAAGATGCTCGACTTGCAGGATCGCATCGGCTCCCTGGAAACAGGCAAGGATGCTGACTTCATCATCCTCAGCGGCGACCCGTTGAGCGCCTACACCAAAGTGCTGCAAACCTACGTCGAAGGTGAGAAGGTATTCGATCGCAGCGATCCGAAGGACCGCCTCCTGGCAGTCGGCGGCTATGGCGCAAGCGAAGACCAGCAGACGCACATGTGCTGCTATGAAAACGGGGAGGCACGATGATGAATCGGCGACGCGCAACCATGACGTGTGCGATGGCTTTGCTAATTGTTTGCGCCGCAGCAAGGACTTCCCCGGCGCAGACGCTGGTGGTTCGTGGTGAGACGGTCCACACGATGGCCGGGCCGTCGATCAAGGATGGCGCCGTGCTGGTCCGCGACGGCAAGATTGAGGCGGTCGGAAAGGCCGACGAAATCCTCGCACACGCAGAAGGGCTTAAAGTGCTTCGAGCCAAAGTGGTCACGCCCGGCCTGATTGATGCCCACGCCACGGTCGGCCTGACCGGCTATCTGAACCAGGCGCAGGACCAGGACCAGCTCGAACATTCCGGTGCGATCCAGCCGGAGCTTCGAGCCATCGACGCCTACAATCCGGGCGAACGGCTGATCGAATGGGTGCGCAGCTACGGCATCACCACCGTCCACACCGGCCACGCGCCCGGCGAGATCATCTCCGGTCAGACCATGATCGCCAAGACCGTCGGCCGCACCGTGGACGAGGCGGTGATCGTGCCGGCGGCGATGGTTGCCGCGACCCTGGGTGACGGCGCGGTCAAGGGCCGCGGGAGAAATGCGAGCGGTGGCCAGGGTGATCGGAAGTCCCCAGGCACGCGGTCCAAGGCCGTCGCCATGCTCCGCGGAGAGTTGATCAAGGCCAAAGATTACCTGCATAAGCTGGAGGAGGCCAAGGAAGACAAGAAGCCGGACCGCAACCTGCGACTCGAGGTGCTCGGCCGAGTGCTCAAGGGTGAATTGCCGCTCCTGGTAACGGTCCACCGATCCTACGACATCATCACCACCCTGCGGTTGGCTCGCGAGTTCGGCATCCGGCTGGTGTTGGACGGGGCGGCCGAAGCCTACCTGGTGACGGACGAGATCAAGGCCGCCGACGTGCCGGTCATCGTACATCCGATGATGATGCGCAGCGGCCGCGGCCAGACTGAAAACGCGAGCATGGAGACGGCCGCCAAACTGCGCGCCGCCGGCATCTCCATCGCCATGCAGAGCGGCTATGAGAGCTACGTCCCCAAGGTGCGCGTCGTCTTGTTCGAGACGGCGATCGCCGCGGCCAATGGGCTGTCATTCGACGAAGCCCTCGCCTCAGTCACGATCGACGCTGCGAAGATCCTGGGCATCGACCAGCGCGTCGGCTCACTGGAAGTCGGCAAAGATGCGGACCTGGCGCTCTACGATGGGGACCCGTTCGAGTATACGTCGCACTGCGTCGGTGTCGTGATCGACGGCAAAGTCGTCAGCGACGAAGCGCGATAAACCCCCAACCCACAGAGCCGCGTTCCGTGAACGCATATGTGTTTAGCGTGTGTAGCATGATGGCGAGGGGTCATGCGCATACCAGCGGCGTTCTCAGCCGCTTGCCGCTTCGCGGTTGCTTGTTTCGCCCTCGCGTTTCCGCATTGCCGGTGTTGATAGCACGCTAAACACGTACCCCGGCGCGCCGGGATTGTAGGTTCTCCCGATGCCATCGGGATACTCGGGGAGGTTTGATCGCGCTTGCTCGAAACAGAGGGCCGGATTTCGTTAGGAGTCGCGCGGAAATAACATGTACGAATCGTGAGAAAAACACGCGACCCGGCTTGCCGTTTGGCGGACAAATGTGTCCAAGTTTTTCCTACGCGATCCCTTAACGGCCACCCCGCAGGGCCGGGCGTGCGGTACTGGTAAAGTTTGGGTGGTACGGCCGTCTCGGCCGTATGTTCTAGGATCAAACTTTACCAGTACCGGGCGTGCCGCCTGCCCTTGACGTTTCGCGAGGGCCCCTGCTGGGTTGGGGAACGGTCAAGGGCGTGGTCGCGGTAAACCGTCGCCCGCAAAGGATTCAGGAGCGCCGACAAAACAGAGCCGCGACCGTCAGGGAGCGGTTTTTCCCGTTCCAGGGATTGGGTTCTGTTGGAAGTCCTTACGGCGGTTGTAGCGCAGCCGTCCGCGCTCTCGGTTCGTAGCCGCTGCGACTCCTGCCGCCAACGCACCTCGACGAGTCTCGTGTCGCTATCCTCGACACAAACCTCGTCTCTCGACATGCTCATTCGCCTCGATGCGTACCGCGCGTATTCAACACGGCAGCACGCCAATCTATTGGCGGATCGCACGGTGTCGCTCTGCGATACAACGTCTCGCGACAGGCCGTCTCGCGACACGCCGTCCCGCGACGCGGAGTTGAGTCAAGGGATGATCACGTCGAAGACCGGCAGCTCGGTGCCGTTCCGCTACGCGGCCGCGCAGGCCACGATGGACGCCGACGGCGTCTGGACGCAGGTCGGCGGCGGCGCGGCGTACAACAAGGGTGGGACGGGCGTCCCCGCCCGTCAGTCCGGATATGCTAGTGCTCCCAGGCGGCGCGCTCGACGGGTGCCCATCGGGAATCGACGCACCTTGTTTCACAGGGTGACACCTCATATGATGTGGGTGGAGGTGCACCATGGCCCTGTACCGCGTGTTGATCGAGCAGGACGAGGACGGCGTGTTCGTGGCCGAGTGCCCGAGCCTGCCCGGCTGTGTCAGCCAGGGAGCGACCCGCGACGAGGCCGTGACCAACATCAAGGACGCGATCAGCGGATACCTCGAGAGCCTCCGCCAACACAACGAGCCGATCCCACCCTCGACCTGGGAGGCCACCGTGGAGGTCCCGGCGTGAGCCGACTGCCCGTTGTCTCCGGCCAGGACGCCGTGCGGGCGTTCGCCAAGCTTGGGTATGCGGTCGACCATCAAACCGGCAGCCACATCATTCTGCGTCAGCAGAAGCCGCCACACCGGCGGCTGACCGTACCAGACCACCGAGAAATCGCCAAGGGTACGTTGCGGGCCCTGATCCGTCAGGCGGGCTTGACCGTGGACACGTTCCGCGAACTGCTCTGATGGGCGCGGTCAAAGCCGCGTTCGCGATGATCACGTCGAAACACCAGCAACTCGCCCCCGCCGGCGCTACGCGGCCGTGCAGGCCACGATGGACGCCGACGGCGTCTGGACGCAGGTCGGCGGTGGCGCGGCGTACAAGAAGGGTGGGACGGGAGTACAGTGACAAACCGAGCGGTTTCTCAGGTTCGTCAGTGCCACCCGCGCCTCACCCGGGAAGTCCAAGCGCCCAGCAAATCGCCTTCCAGAGTCCCTTTATAACCGGTTCGACAGCCACTGCTAACTTATCAGCAAGCCAGGTAAGTCCAATCGCGGACAAGAAAGTAGACAGACCGCTTCTACTGCGTTTGATTTCGCGACATTCGAATTCGCGTCCGCGCGCGGCTTCTCTGACCATCCGGCCGATTTCTTCGTTGCTGTATGATTCTTCGTTGCTGTATGAATTGATATCCACGGTTCGTCTCCGCCATCAGGCGACGGGAGGAGGCTGCTTGCCATTCTTGCGAATAAACCAATCGACGACGGCCCGATACCAACGGATTCTCCTCGGAGCAGGCGAAGCTGATGAGGTTGCTGGTACTCGCAGCGGTGCAGTCACCTCCGGCGCTTTCGGTGGTTCCCTTCCATCCAAGATCGCCATGACTCGCTCACGGGCTCCGGCCGGCAGCATATCCTCGAGCCGAAATCCCTTGATGGCGCTGAAAATCCAGCTTCGTTGCTCCAGGCACGAATCGACCATTGCGGTAAAGAGCTCGGGGAGGTTATATGGCGCAGCTGCGGAGTACGGGATAACCGGCACGTCCCGTTGCAACGCCGAACGGAGACGATGTGCTCGATCAGCGACAATGTCCGTAATGTGCTGGCGTTGTTCGTCCGACGGCTGGTTTATGCGCGTATTCCAATTCCGGGGCTCCACGAGGTCAACCTGGTTTATTCCGAAGATGAGCTTGGGGTGAAACTCGCTGAGCTGTTGCAAGTAGCTTTGATCAAGGGCGACAGCTCGATTGCGAGCTTGCAGCACCCACAGAATGACGTCGCAACGTGGCAGGTGCTCCCGATACATCCGAAGGTACTCTGGATCCCGGGCCACATCCTCACCTAGTCCCGGAGCGTCTACAACTCGGAGGACCGCGCGATTGCCGCTTGCCTCGCCCTGAGTGACCGTCACACTCAAGTCTGTGGCGCGGAATTCCTTTGTGCATGCGGCAACATGACTGATCGCAAGCCTCGTCTTGAACATTGCATTCAGGGTCGACGACTTGCCCGTACCCGATGTACCGATGACGCCGATAGTAGGTGGTGCCGCCGCAATCTCGGCCACAAGAACGCGCGTGAGTTCTTGCAGTTCGGCGGCGGTGAATTCTTGGGTCTGCTGGGACATCGGGGTAAACCTGCCTTGTTCCTCCGGCGACGCTACGCCCCCACCGTCGCGCTGGCCGTTTCGCTCCACGGTCCCTTTTCGCCGGTCGTGCTGACCCAGCGGAGCATGTAATGGGCCGCCAAAGCCCGCGTCGGCGCCGTCGAAGTCGGTCGTGTACGGCGTGCGGGTGTCGACGGCCAGGAACGTCAGCTCGCCCCGGTCGGCCGGCGGCGGGTCGCCGGCGGGGGCGACCTTGACCCAGATTTCCGCGCCCATCACGCCGACTTAGCCCCCTGACCTTCCCGGCGATTCTACCTCTGTACCAGTCCCATGGCAATACGGCCGCGCGGCCAAGCTCGTGCTCGACCTATGGCGCGATTCCCGTCCGACGCGCGACTCTCACAACCACGCCCGAACCCATCCCCGCACGGAACACCGATCAAGACTATCCATTGTCGCCGTAAGCCCAGCCTCCACCCCGGACCGCGCTGAGCGGAAAGCTGTTTCGGATTTTTTCGGATTTTTTCACTTCGCCGAGCGCCGAAAGGTGAAAAAAATCGTGAGTCGCCGGACCCGCCATGTCGTCAAAACGCAGCGCTCCAACTTTCTTGAAAAAAAGATTGGCTGCCATTCGGCGCCCAGCCATTGCTCGGAATTCGATGGATTCAGGCACTCCATCAAGACCTGGGGCGCAGGCGTCACGCCTGTGGCTCCGTCGCGCGGACGGCGGTGCCACGATGAAGTTTGGTTGGAGCGCCTTATTCTTCAAAAAGTCCCGGCGCGGTGCCGTTCAAGTCGGCGATGGGGTCTTCGGCCGGGGCGGGCAGGCCGAGGTGTTCGTAAGCGCGCACCGTGGCGCGGCGGCCTTGGCGCGTTCGGATCACGAAGCCCCGCTGCAACAGGAACGGCTCCACCATGTCTTCGAGCGTGTCGCGGGACTGGCCCATCGTCGCCGCGACGGCCTCAATCCCCGCCGGCCCCCCGCGATAAGTGTCAATCAACACCGTGAGAAACGCGCGATCCAGCCGGTCCAGGCCCGTGCCGTCGATCTCTTCGATGGCCAGGGCCTTCTCCACGACGCCGGCATGAATACGCCCGTCTGCGCGAACCTGAGCATAATCCCGGATTCGACGCAGGAGCCGATTGGAAACCCGTGGCGTTCCGCGTGAGCGCTCGGCGATCATTCGCAGGGCATCTTCCTCGGCAGCCACTTCGAGCCGTTTGGCCGAGCGTTGGAGGATCTCCAGCAATTCATCCGGCTCGTAGAAATCCAGGTGATACCGCAGGCCGAACCGATCGCGCATCGCGGCGGTCAACATGCCGGCCCGCGTCGTGGCCCCGATCAGGGTGAAGCGCTTCAGCCGGAAGTTGACGGTCCGTCCGCCGATCCCGCCTTCGATGGTGTAATCGACGCGGAAGTCCTCCATCGCCGGATACAGAAACTCCTCGACCACGCGGCTCAGCCGATGAACTTCGTCAATGAACAGCACATCGCCCTCGTCCAGGTTCGTCAAAGTGCTCATCAATTCGCCCTGCTTAACGATGGCCGGGCCGCTGGTCACGCGAATGCGTTCGGCGACTCCCATCTCCTCGGCAATGACGTGGGCAAGCGTCGTCTTGCCCAAGCCCGGCGGGCCATCCAGGAGGACGTGCTCCAATGGCTCGCCGCGCTGCTTGGCCGCATCCAGGGCGATGTGCAATTGATCAATGACGCTCTTCTGGCCGACCCACTCCTCGAAGCGGCGCGGGCGCAGCGCCCAATTGGAACGCACGTCGCCCGGCCCGCCCGGTTCACCGTCGATGATCCGCTGTCTGGCCATAAGATGAATCCGCTCTTCAGACGACCCGCGCCACCGCTTGAGGATGGTTACACTTCCACCCCGCCCTTGATTCGGTACGCGGCTCGGACGAGGTCTTCCGGGCCCTCCAACTTGGCGTGCAACTGAGCGGCACGGGCCACCCAACGCTGGGCATCGTGCCGCGCGTCGCCCCAGGCGACGATGATCTCGATCGCATCGCGCTGGTCGTTCGTGAACGCCTGCCTGGTCGCAGCGGGGACGTCCTCATCCGCAAACGCATGGTCCACAACCTTACCCTTGAGTTGCGCAATGATCTGCTCGGCCATGCGACGGCCGATTCCCGGCAGTTTCGCCAATGCCACCGCGTCGCCCGATTCGATGGCCGATGCGATCCGGGCCACCGGCGCAGCCAAGGCTCGCAGCCCCTTGCGCACGCCCATGCCCTTGACGGTGAGAAACGTCTTGAAAAACAGGCGGTCTTCGGCGTGCAGGAAGCCGATCATTCGCGGGGTCATGTTTCCGCCGCCGGCGCTGCCCTCGAGGTATTCCAGTGTGTGAAATGCAATCGGCTCGCCCCTGATCGCCGACAACTCGCTCAGCGCGTAACCGGGCACGTGGACTTCATAAGCCAGGCCCTCCCGCTCGACGATGGCCGCCTCGCTCGTCACCTCCCGCAGCAGTCCGCGAATACCGACGATCATGTCATCACCCCCGTTCGATGCTTCGAGTCGTTGCGACCAATGGCGGCGCACAGCGCCACCGCGAGGGCATCGGCTACGTCCGCGGGCTCGGGACAACGACTGAGTCTCAAGGTGGTGGCGATCGCCCGCTGCATTTGTGACTTGCCCGCGTGGCCGTTGCCGGTGAGGGACTTCTTGACCGCCGTTGACGACACGCTCACGACCTCGATGCCCCGTTTCGCAGCCGCCAGGAAGATTACGCCGCGGGCATGGCCCATCAGGATCGCCGTGCGCGGGTGCTTGTAGTGAGCGTAGAGGTCTTCGACCGCCACCAGGTCGATGGCGTGATCAGCCAGGACATCTTCGATGCCCTCGTCGATCTCCCGAAGCCGGTCAGCCAGCGGATGTTTCTCCGTCGAACAAACGATTCCGGCATCTCGCACAATTCGATCCGGAAACGCAATGACCGCGTAACCCGTGCGAATCAATCCCGGATCAACCCCGAGCACCGTGAAACACGCGGCTGCATCCGATCCGCCGTGATCCGATCGCGTGTCCCGTGTCACTCGATTCGCCACTGGGTGCCGTCCTTGCGATCTTCCAGAGTGATGCCAATCTCGGCCAGTTGATCACGGATGCGATCCCCGATTGCGTATTGCTTGGCTTCTCGGGCCATTTGGCGGACGGCAACCAACAAATCAAGGAGCTTGGGCATTCGGTCGTCGTCTCGCGAACCCTGCGGCGCCGCGGGTTCCATCAACAGACCAAGCAATCTCGCAAGAAAGACAAGCGTCCCCCCCGCTGCCTGGGCCATGCCCCGCACCAATTCATCCCCTTTGGTCTCAAGTCGCGTTTCTTCCAGGTATCGGTTAATCAGACCGGCAAGCTCAAAGAGCGAACCGATCGCCCCGGCCGTGTTGAAATCATCATCCATGGCCGTGAAGAAGCGAACCCGCTGGTCCATCACGGCGGCGAGGAACGCGCGACCGGCTGCGTCCGCCTCTACGTCCCGCATCTGCTCGATCTGCATTCGACTCTCGTAGGGGTCGACTCCCGTGGCCCGCTCCAACCGTTCGATAAGGCGATAGAAGGTGTTCAAGCCGGTCTTGGCTGATTGGAGGGCCTCGTCGGAAAACTCTATCGGCGAACGGTAGTGCGACTGAAGGATGAGGAAACGGAGCAACTCCGGCGAATGCTTGGAGAGCAGGTTCGAGAGTTGCAACGAGGCCATCATCTTCTCAAACTCGGGGTCGGATTTGGAAATCTTCTTCGTGTTGAAGCGCGTCAGGCCGTTGTGCAGCCAGTAATTTGCGAAAGGCTTGCCGGTCGCGGACTCCGCCTGGGCGATTTCATTTTCATGGTGGGGAAACTTCAGGTCCATGCCGCCGCCGTGGATGTCGAACGTCTCGCCTAAGTATTGCATGGCCATCGCCGAGCACTCGATGTGCCAGCCCGGCCGGCCCATGCCCCACGGGGAATCGAACTGAACCTCGTCAGGCTCGTCCGGTTTGCAGGCCTTCCACAGTGCGAAGTCGCCGGGGTTTCGCTTGGCCGCGTGGACCAGGCCCTCGCGCGTGCCCGCGGACTGGTCCTCCGCCTTTCGGTTTGTCAGCTTTCCGTAGTCGTCGTCCCGGCTCACGTCAAAGTAGACGTCGCCGTCGGCCACGTAGGCGGCCTCGTTGTCGATGAGTTTCTGGATGTGACCAATGATGCCTTCGATGTGCTCACTCGCCCGTGGCATGTGGTCTACCGCCCGAACGCCCAAGGCGCTGAGCGCGTCGATGTACTTCTGCTCCAATTCTCGGGCCAGGTCCAACACAGATCGGCCCTGGGCTCGGGCCTCGTCGATCAGCTTGTCCTCAACATCGGTGACGTTGACCACCCACGTCACCGTGTAGCCCTTGTACGAGAGATATCGCTTGATGACGTCGAAGACCACCGGGCCGACGGCATGCCCGATGTGAGCGGGCTTGTAGACCGTCGGGCCGCACAGGTAGATACCAACTTTGCCGGGATGGACCGACTCGAAAAGCTCTTTCTCCCCTGAAAGCGTGTTGAACAGTCGCAGCGTCATGAATCGATCAAACCTCGTTCGAGCGTTCGGTCTCGGTGGTGTTCACGTCTCTCGTCTGGTCAGGCCCACGACCGCCGTGCAGGTGATCGCCTCGCCCCTTCCGACGGCGCCCACGCCTTCTCCCGTTTTGGCCTTGACGCCGACGCAGCCCGGCTCAATCCCCAGTCGCCCAGCCAGGGACCGGCCGATGGCCTGTTTGTAGTTGGTCAACTTGGGCCGCTCTGCCCCGATCACCACGTCAACGTTGACCACAGCATACCCCAGACCGGCGATTTCTTCGACGATCTTTGAGAGCAGCGCCCCGCTGTTGCAACCTTTGTATCGGGCATCGGTGTCGGGGAAATGATCGCCGATATCCGGCAGGCCCGCCGCGCCGCAGATCGCGTCGATGACCGCGTGACACACGACGTCGCCGTCGCTGTGGCCGAGCAACCCCAGATCGAACGGAATCTCTACCCCCCCCAGCCGCAACACGTGACCGGGCGCCAAACGGTGGAGGTCGGTCCCGATGCCCACGCGATGAATCCGATCTCGGGACAATCCAACACCTCCCGGGCCAAGTCCGATCCGAATGGTTGAAGGGTATCCGCCGGCGCTCGGAAATCAAACCGGCCAATGGCCGCTGAACACTTCCGTCGCCGGTCCCTTCTTGAAGACCGCGCCGAGATCGCCGCCCTGACCCGCCGACCATTCGACCTCCAAATCGCCGCCGGGAAGATGCACCGTCGCCTTGCGATCCAGGCGATCTTCGAGAACGCCGGCCACCAAGACCGCACAGGCCCCGGTGCCACAGGCTTGCGTCAGGCCGGTCCCACGCTCCCAGGTCCGCATTCTCACCTCGCACCGAGAGAGCACCGCTGCGACGTGGACGTTGATCCGATCAGAGAACACCGCATCCCGCTCCATCACCGGGCCGAGTTGTGCCAGATCAATCTCACCCAACGAGTCGACAAAGAGCACCGCATGAGGATTGCCCATCGACACGCAGGTCATCCGATACCGATCGGTTCCCAGGAGCGAGCGACAATTTGCGGGCAATTCCGATGAGACGCAACGCTCGCCCCGCTCACGCACACCGATCTCGGCGGGCTTCAGGAGCGGCGGGCCCATGTCCACGCGAATCTGATCGACGCGGCCGTCTCGGAGTCTCGCACGAAGGGTCAGGACGCCGCGGTCGGTCATGATGCGGAGGTCGGTCGTTTCTCCGCCGTCGTGCGAGACCAAGCCATGCTCCAGGGCGTACTTGGCCACACAGCGGATGCCGTTTCCGCACATCTCGCCGCGCGATCCATCGGCGTTGTACATCTCCATCGTCACGTCGGCATTTGAGTCGGTCGCAGGCGGACGGATGAGGATCAGGCCATCGGCGCCGATGCCCCGGTGACGATCGCTCATCTTCACCGCCAAGGCCGAGACATCCACGCCATCGAGCGACTGTTGGAAACAGTCGACATACACGTAGTCGTTTCCCAGACCGTGCATCTTGGTGAATTCGATCGTCGCACCGGGATGATCAACAGCGGATGGCATCAACGCAATTCCTGGATTGCAACAGAGGATCGAGACAACGACGCCCGTGGCCTCCTGCATTCCGCCCAGTATATCGGCAGTCAGCGGGACACAGAACCCGCGGATCAGGTGCGCCGTGGCACCAGGCGCAGGCCGAAGCTCTTCATCTTGTAAATGTAGATGCCGTCGACCTTCAGGTAGCCGTCCGCCAGAATCATCGGTGCGGGGCCGTCTTCGAGACGTGTGACGCCGGCTTCGACCTCCACGCGTTTGTTTGTCGGCAGAATCTGGCCGCGATATACCCAATCGTGCTCGGTCCCCAGGCTGATCGGCTCAAAGCGATGGGTCCGCGCGAACTCGGCACCCCAACGATCGAGGGCGAAGACCTTGAGCAGTTGCAGGAAGGACTCCAGGCCCAGCGACCCCGGCCAGACCGGGTCCTGATAGAAGTGCGCCTTGAAGAACCATGCGTCGGGGTCCACCGTGGCCGAGCCGTGAATGGAGCCCAGTCCGCTCGGACCGCCGTTTGGTTCCAGCGATTCGATGGTATCGATCATTCGTAGCGCACTCGCCGGAAGGGCGAGGCCGGACGCCGCAACGGAGGCAGGATCGTCCGGTGTCAGCGGCGGGAGGTCCTTGAGGCGCCCGTCCCGAATGTCCTGAAATGGATCGATGGTCTCACTGTGGCACAGGTTTGTAACCTGTAGATCGCACTGGTTGGAAACCGGTGCCACAGGCGAGACGTGGCTCAGGCCGCGCTGCTGGGCGAGTGCTTCTTTCGAGAAGAAGCCGAACGTGGTCGTGCCGGAATAAATCATCGTGCCGGTACGCAAGACCTGCATGTCGAAATGCTCGATGAGCATACCGCCGGCCTCGGACACGCCGGTCAGCCGGACACGCGTCGTCAGGGTTCCGGCATCGGCAAAGACCTCCTCATGAAGGGTCGCCACACCGCCGAGATTCCGAAACGACAGATCGACTTCGCTACAAAGGGCTGATCCCAGATAAGCGGCCAACCAGCCGCACGGCTGCAACGCGATCTCCAGCAGCACCGCATACGGCATGCTCGCCTGCCGGTTTGCCCGGAAGTACCAGGCATCCGGCGGCACGTCGTACTCGGTCGTAATCCAACCGCCGGGCGCCAGCTTCCACGGTTCAGGCTCGATGGCAATGACACGATCGAGAAACTGGTACGGCGGCCCGGGAAGCCGAGCGATTCGGCGGTCCTCGTCGAACACTCGGTAGGGCTCACCAAATGCGGCGGACGGCTTGCCCAGGGCAAACTCCAGGATGCGATCCGTATCGAAGAGCGGCTTCTTCCTGCCGGCGCTCCGGTCGTTCGGAAGGTTCGATTCATCTCCCCCACGGTCGGTCGCAGCGACCCTACTCGCCCAAGTCGCCTCGATGTCTTCGCGGGTCAGGCCCATGATGCGGATCGCCATGTTGTCCATCGACACGATCGGGCGGCCATCGGCAAACATCAGGGCATCGGCAATGACGTAAGGCACCGGGTGATAACCGACCCTTTTCACGTCGACCTGATAGATCACTTTCTTTGTCGTCGGCGTCACCGGCCCGCGACACTTCAGACTACTGGCTTGGCCCAGGACCGGCTCATGATGCACGTCCGCAACCTCGCCGAACCAACCCATCCGCACGAGGAGGAACCTGAGCGTGTGTACGCAGCATTCGTACATCAGCGTGCCCGGCATGGTCATGTCGTCCACGAAGTGGCAGGTGAGGAACCAATCATCCGGCCGAATGTCGGCTTCGGCTCGAATCCTCCCCAGTCCGAATGTGCCACCAGTCGGATCGAGTTCAAGGACGCGATCGAAGAGTCTCATGCGTCCGCTTGGCAGCCGGAAGGCCTCCGGCAGCATCAGCTCGGCGAAGGCCGGCCCGAAGCAGCCTGCCAGATCGCCCATCCTCAATGCGGCCACTTGCCGGTCGTCATACGATTCTGTGGCCGCGGGGATCAAACTCTTGGGAGTACCAACAGCCCCAAAGCCCAGGGCAGGCCTGCCCTGGGCTTTCGAGTCAAGGCGATCTCCAGCCACACCAACGCTTGGCGCTTGATCTGCCGTTAGGATTCCGCCGGAGCCCTCGATCTCCTCGTCCGTGAAGAAACCGGCGCAGCCGTCGCGCATGGTCAAGACCAACTCGCCATCAATCCGTCCGTCAAAGTGAAAGAAGAAGAGATAGGTTTCGCCCTGGCGAACAAAGCGATCGATCTCGATCTCGTAGCGAATCACCTCGCCCGGCCGGGGCAAGGTGCGATGAAACGTGACCGTCGCATCGAGCAGGCGATAGGCCCGCCTTCCCTTGACCGCCCGATCGATGCCCAGATAGCTGCACAGAAACAGGTCGGCCTGCCCGGCTTCCACCGCAATGCATATGGGGCATCGCCCGTGATCGAGATACCATGCGCCGGGCGCCACGTCATGCTCTGTCACGATCTTGCCCGACGTGAGCGAGCCTTCGTCGGCCTCGATCGAAAGAATGCGATCGACCAGCATCAGCGGCTCGTCGGGCAAACGCACGCGGACGGGATATGAGTCCGCGTCTGCAAACTTCGGCCCCAACACTTTGGCGGCCGAGCCGACCGCGAACTCCAGACATTGCTCACGCGAGAACAGGGAAGTGCGTCCAACCTCACCCCTTGTTGTTCGGCAGGGCTCTCGACCCGACAAGTCCGGAGGCTTCATGGTCGGGATCACCTCGGTCAACACTTCGCTGTGACCACTACCTGCCAGGGCGTGAACCAGTCTCGACTGAAGTGTCAGGGCACGACCCATGCCTTCAAGTGCCGAGTTGGAGAATCGCAGGTATGCCTGATGGGCGGAAGCCGTCGCCGCGGCCGATCGCACCAAGCCGGCGGCGAGGTCGTCGCCGGGCGCTGACGCAGAGAGTGAGTGGATTCGCTCCGCAACCGACCGCGCCGTTCGGCTGAGCACCAGGGGCCGTTCCCGCTTCCCAGCCGGCAACCGGGGGAGCCGAGGCCGGGGCGCCGGGCGACCGACCGGCACACGGATGGATGGGCGATTTGGATCGCTGTCCATCGCTGCCGCGCCGGGCGTCGACGGTTTTTGTGCATACAGTCGACCAAAATCGACGGAGACCCGTTCCGCGACCAGCGCCGCCAGGAGTTGGAGGAATGTCGCCTCCTCGTCTTCGCCACGAATGCTGGCCGACCGGGCAAAGTGAGGGCGGCCGGCAAGAATCCGCTGGATCATCCGCGTGCAGAATGCCTGGGGACCCACCTCGATGAAGACCCGAACGCCGTCGTCGTAAGCGCTTTCTATGAGCTCCGGGAAGTCGAACCCCGCCAGCGCCTGGCCAGTGATCGAATCCGCCGCGCTGTGGCGGTTCACGTCGTAGGCGGCTCCATGCACGCAACTGTAGAACCGCACACCGGCCGGAGGCACGGTCTCCAGGAGATGCAACTCATGGTAGGCCGCCTTCACGGCAGCCACGGCCTCGAAGTGAACGGTTGGAACACCGTCGATCGGGATCGCCTTGCAACCGAGCCGTGTTGCGACGGCGGCGACTTCATGGCGTGGCCCGCCGATCACGCACTCGTTGGGGGTGTTCACAATCAGCAGGCGGCAGAAACGCCTCGCATCCAGGACGCGTTTTACTTCCGCCGCCGGCCTGGCCACGAGGGCCGCTTCCCAGGTGCGCGCTTCATCCACCCCGATGCCCCAGGCCGCTTGGAGCGCGTCGCGCCGCCCCGCAAGATCAGTCTCGAATAACGGCGACGACATCATGCGGCGATACAGTTCGTCCGCGTCGGGCCAGGCCCGCATGGCCAAAAGGCTGGTCGATTCGCCCAGGCTGTAGCCGATGACGGCATCGGGCCGGACGCCGAATTGGCCGAGCAACTCGGTCAGGAACATGCCGTAAGAGACCTGACCAAAGATGGCCCGGCGAATGTCCCGGGTGATCGCCTTGTCGGCGTCGCCTTCCCATCCCAGCCGCCACGAATGTCGATAGGGCATGACCCACGGGGCCATCCATCGGCCGGTAAAGTGGTCTGATCGGGCATCCAGTTCGCGAAGAACCTGGGGCCACCGCGCTCCGATCCCACGACCCATGCCGGGGAATTGGCTGCCGGAACCCGGGAAGACCAGAGCAACCTGCCCCTGGCGACCCAGCGGGTTGGGCGAATAGAACGCGCCGTCGCGGCCATCCAGCGATTGGTTCGGATTGGATTGCAACGAATGGCGCGTCACCGCGATGGCCTGGGCAAGGTCGGCCCTCGATTCGGCGAACAAACCCAGGCCCAGACGAGGCGCGCCGGTCGTTCGGTTTCGTGCAGACCATTTGCGGGCCGAAGCGTCGACGTCGCCGCCGGCGGTGGGCAGAAACCGATTCAAGTCATCGAGTTGGGTGAGGAGTTGGCCGGCGTCCTCGCCCTCGATTGCAAACACACCTGCCCGGCGCGCTCCCAGCGGTTGGGCAAGCTCCAGGGCATGTGTCGACTGCGCCTGCTCGACGCCTTCGAGGACTACGTGCGAGCAGTGACCGTCGGAGGTCATGGCGCTGAGGCCGGCGCGTCGCGGCCCGTCGGCCCGAGGATGGAACCAGTATGTCGCGTTGCGAGGCACGTGCAGGCGATCGGACCCCCACGGCACATCGGCGGGCGGCTCCATAAACCAAGGCATCGGCGGAATCATCTGTTGATAGACGCACAGGGCCGTCTTGATCAGCGAGGCCATGCCGGATGCGGCGCCGCAGTGGCCGAGATTGGCCTTGACCGAGCCGAGGGCCGCCGACGTTTCGCCTTTCCCGAAATATCCAAGCAATGCGGCCAACTCAGCGCGATCCTCCAGCGGGTCACCACTACCGTGGGTCTCCAAATACCCGATGGTCTTGGGGGAGATATCGGCCTCGGCATAGGCGCGGTCCAGTGCGGCATGATAGACGCGCGTCGTGATCTTTCCCCGGGATCGGCCGTTGGATGATGTTCCCGCATCGCCCGCGGCCCGATGCCACGCCGCCGGACCACCCCCGCCGGCGCTGCCCACGCCGCGGATCACGGCATAGACCCGATCGCCGTCGCGCCGGGCATCGGACAACCGCTTCAGCACCACGGCGGCCGCGCCCTCCCCCACCGCCGTGCCGTCTGCCGATGCGTCGAACGGCCGAACGCAGCCGGACCGCGAGTAGCGGCGCCATGCCGCCGAAGTGACCACCGAGCGAACATCGCCCGCCAGGTCCACGGCCCCGGCGATTGCCATGTCCATCTCGCCGCGCTGGAGAGCGCGCACGGCCAGCGCCAAGGCCTGTAGCCCGGACGCCTCTTCGCAGGATACGCCGAAGCTCGGGGCCCCCAAGCTGCACTCTCGGGCGATGCGGCTGGCGATCATGCCCCCGAGGGCGCCGAGGGTGCGCGCGGCATTGAGCGCCGGCCCGACTTCATTCAACAACGAATCGACCCAGCGTTCCGCTTCTTCCGATGCCTGCGCTAAGCCGAGTTCGGCGGCCCATTGTCTCGCCACGGAAAGTAGCCACCACCGCAGATGGAAATTGGTCGCTTCGAAATCCTGGGCCATGCCCAGGATCACACCGGCCCGGGGGCGTCGCTCCCGAAGCGGCAATCCCGCATCCGCCAGTGCCGCGGAAACAACTTCCAGCATCAGAAGCTGTTGCGGCAAGACCTCGGGAATCTCCTTGGGAGGCAGGCGGTACTTTCCGATTGGGATTTCCAGATAATCAAGGTACGCGCCCGGCAGGTCGAGATCCCCCAGCAGGTGGCCGGCGACGGAATCGCAGCCATACCAGCGATCGGCGGGGCGAGGTCTGATGGCAGAACCGCCGCGGAAGATCAACTCTTGAAACTCAATGAGGGAGCGGACCGTGCCGAACCGCGCGCCCATTCCCACGATGGCAACCGGCTCCGGCAGCGTCGCAGGCTTCGGCCCGCGCGATGATTCGCTGACTCGGTCCTGCCGATCGTGTTCACCGCGCTTCCCCGAAGCTCGGGGCAAGTCTGCGTTGGGCTTTCGCGCGGGATGGTACTCTTCGACCAATACGTGCGCATTGATTCCTCCGAAGCCGAACGCGCTGACGGCCGCCCTTCTGGGCACGCCATCCGCCCGTCGTTGCCAGGGCTGTGGCGCAGATTGCACGCGGAAGGGGCTGCCTTCCAGGGGAATCACCGCGCCGGATCGCCGAAAGTTCGCAGACGGCGGCAGAGTCTCATCACGCATCGCGGACAGGACTTTGATCAGGCCTGCGGCACCGGCGGCCGTCAGCAGATGGCCGATCATCGACTTGACCGAACCGATGGGACACCGACCGGCCGGGGCTTCGACGTCGGCCCACAATTCGCACAGGCTGCGAACCTCGACCGCATCGCCCAACGGCGTTCCCGTGCCGTGACACTCGATCAGGTCAACCATGTCAGGCGACCAGCCCGACTGCCGATATGCCTCGCGCATGGCACGGAGCTGGCCTTCGGAATCAGGGGCGAGGAGACTGCCGCCGATGTCATTGGACAAGCCGATGCCGCGAATCAAGCCGTGGATCTGATCGCCGTCCTGCAGCGCGTCCTCGAGGCGCTTGAGCAGGACGACGCCTGCTCCCTCTCCCACCACCAACCCATCCGAGGCTTCGTCAAACGGCGAGCACCGGCCGGACGGCGAGAGTGCGAGGAGCTGGGTGAACCCCATTTGCGTGTAAAGACATTGTGGCCTGGATACGCCACCGGCGAGCATGGCGTCGGCCCGGCCGGCATGGAGTTCATCGCACGCCAACTTCAACGCATACAACGACGACGCGCAGGCGGCGTCCAAGGTGTAGCTTCCGCCGCCCAGGCCCAGGGCTTCGGCCAACAGGGCCGCCGGCAACGAGGTGACGCCGGCGTTGAGCGGATCGGTCTTCAGTGCCGCATCGAACTCCGGCATCCCCACGACATCGGTTTCCGGTACGCCTGTGGCACCGGTTTCCAACCGGTGCGTCTGGGGGGTGCTCTCAAACAACCGCTCCACGAACGCGCGGCCGACGATCTCCCGCGTGATCGCGGATTGGGCGTCCGTCGGCAGAGCGATGGCGGCCAGAATCACGCCCACGCGCTGCCGATTCAATCCCAGCGTGATGCCGCCATGAAAGGCCTGACAGCCGGCGTGCAGTGCCACGTGAACGACCGGATCGAGGCCGGCGAGTCGCTCCGGAGGAAGGTTCGACCCACTCAAATCGATCGCGGAATCCTCGACGAAGCCGCCACAAAGCGAAGAGACCCGATCGAAAGCGGGGCCGTCGCCGACGGCTTCATGCGGATCGAGCACCCACCGCCCGGGGGGCACCTCGCGAACCATATCGCGACAAGCCAGAATGTTCTTCCAGAACTGGGCCGGATCGGCGGCGCCGGGAAAGACCCCACCCACTCCCACAATGGCGATCGGTTGACCAAAGCTCACCGTCGCCCTCTCTATGACATGGCGCCCAGAATCGGCCCGCGACGACGAAAGGCGGCACGCAAGGATGCGTCCACCGTACACTCGTAGCCCCCCATCCGCGCAACCACGCCGCCGTCCTCGGCAAGGTAGGTCAGGTCGGCGGTCATCTTGTGGCTGTCACGCTGGCGCACCTGAAGCACGACCTTCAGGCCGTTACTTGAAAGGGCCGAGCGATATTGACGGTAGCCCTGAACGAGGGCCGGAAGCGACACGGCACCCATCTCCTCGTCGCACCACAGAATCGCCAATTGAAAGCCCGCATCCAGCGCCAGCGGGCTGGTCAGCCAATGGCTCCTGAGCGGCTCGATCATCCAGGCGGCGGGCGGCGGCCCCGCCAGGACGTCGGCCACCATTCCCTGCGAGGACAACCCTTCCACACGTTCGAGGCCGTGGAGCATCTCGCCGTGAAAAAGCACTTCTGAATAGGCCCGGTCAACGCCGCGTTCATAGGGCTTGGTGACCAGTCCGCCGGGCATCTCGAATGGTGGCGGCGAAACCAACCGGGAGGTCAGCACGACGGTCGTGCGGGCATGCACACGCTCGGTGCCGTCCTCGCTGACACTACGCAGTTCCACGTCGACATCTAATACCTCGCCGCTGCGCCTCGGCCCGGCCGTGTAGAAACGCAATAATTCGGGGCGGCCGTTGAGGACGACGCCTTTGAGAACGCGGAGGTCATCCATGCCTTGCAGATGCAAACCGGGGTTGTTGTGCAGCGCGGCATGTGCGAGCCATTCCATCATCATGGCGGCCGGCAGAACCGGGCGACCGTCCAGGACGTGCGAGCTGAGGAACGGGTGGCTTTCCAAATCCAAGCGGCGTTCAAGAGCGAGCAGAAACGAATCCTTTGATGATGCAACGATCGACGAGGGGCGCCCCGGCGTCTCATGCCCGCCAGGCATCTCGAAGGAAGTTCCGAGCACGATCTCTACCGATCCGTCGGCCGCATTGGCGAGCTCATCAGCCACGGCCTCGCCGCCGACTTCGAGCGGAATCAATTGGACGCCATGATTGCGAAACTCTCGCTTCAAGGCCGGGCGGACCATGCCGCCATCCCACGGTCCCCAATTCAGCGACGCGACTCGACAATCGGGCAACCGTGCCGCCAGTTGTTGGGCGACTTTGTTCAATACTTCATTGGCCGCCGCGTAGTCCGCCTGCCCCGCGTTGCCACACCGGCCGCTGACCGACGAGAACAGGAGGACGTGTCGCAGGTCGTCCAGCCGAAGCTCGGACAGCAATAATCGCAGACCACCGACTTTCGTATCGAGCACCAACGCGAACTGGGCCGGCGTCTTGGTGCGGATCAGGCTGTCCTGAAGCATCCCCGCCCCGTGAATCAGGCCGCGAATCGGACCGAACGTGCTTCGGACTTCTTCCAGGACACTGCGGACGGCGGCGCTATCGCAAACGTCGACGCTTCGGTAGCTCACCTGTGAGCCGGCGGCGACCAATCGCTCGATGTTTCTCCGAATCTCCCGTTGGGCCAGGAAGCCTTTGGCCACGCGGTTGATCCGGGCGGGTTTGGGGCGATCCCCATCGGGGAACACATTGGCACGGACCGCCGCCTTGACCTCACGCTCTGACTCAATGCCGGCGAGCCAATCGGGCTCGCGTTCCAAGAGCGGCGTCCGGCCCAACAGGACCAACGTCGGGCGGTATCGCCGGGCCAGGGACAGGGCCGCTTCGGCCGTCACGCCCCGGGCGCCACCGGACACAACCACCACATCCCCTGCGGCGAGCGCCGGTTGGCCGGCCACCAGCGGCGCAGGCGTCAAACCGAGGCCACGTCGCACGCCGGCATCCAAGCCGACTTCCATGGGGCCTGCGCCGGACAATTCTCTGACCACGGCAGCCGCCGCCGCTTCATCGTTTCGCCAGGATCGCGCGAGGTCGATCGCTCGGCAATCGACGGTTTCCCACTCTCTGGCGGCGGTCTTGACGATCCCCGCCAAGCCGCCCTGCACCGGATCAAACGCACCCCCACCGAGGCCGAAACAACCGTCCATCCGAGAAACGGTCGCCAGCAGTGCCCCACCTTTTGCGGCCGCCTTGAGCAGGGAATCGGCAACGGCTTGGATCATGGCGAAAGCGCTCTTCAGGAAACCTTCCGAATCGGCAGTCCAGAGTTGCGGGTCTCGGCGCGCCGCTTCATCACTGCGAGATGCGCTCGGAGCGACGAGGATGAACCCCCCAACCATCGACTGATCCGCATCCGCCAATGCATCGGGCCGGACCAATCTAGCGCTGTGCCCGGATGCCACGAGGCGTCGGACAATCGCCGCCGAAAGCTCGTCGCCATCGTCGCTCACCCAAATCTCACAACCCTGCGCGACGGCGATATGGCCGAGCCCCGGCTCTCCCAACTCCCTTGTGTTCAGTACACGCCGATTCAGATCGAAGGCCGCCTCGGCCGCCTCGGGTGTATGTGCGTCGTGCAACTCGGGTGCGGTGCGCGGCGGTTGCGAAGGAGGACTATCACCTTCCAGTCGCGACGCCGCCTCCTGGGTCGTAGCAACCGGAACAGTAGCCTGCGTCCTCGTGCAGTGGTCGACGATCTGGCGGAGCGTGCGGATGCTCCCCATATGATCCGGCTGGACCGCCGGCATGTCCGGGATGCGTGCTTCCATGGCCGCGAGAATCTCGACGCGTTTGATGGAGTCGATCCCCAGGTCCGCCTCCAGGTCCATCTCAAGTTCCAGCATCTCCTGGGGGTATCCGGTCAGTTCGGCGACCACTTCCAGGAGCGTTGCTTCGAGCGCCGCACTGCCACCGCCGTCAGTCGAGCAAGGCGCGGACGCGGACGACGGGGATGCCCCCATCGCGGTCGGGGACGCCCGGCCCTGGCCGTCGGCGATCAAATCCACGATTTGGCCGAGGGTCCGAAGGCTACCCATGTATTCGGGATTCACCCCATGGAAATCAGGGATGCGCGCTTCCACGGCGGCAACGATCTCGACCCGTTTGATCGAATCAACCCCCAGATCCGCCTCGATGTCCATGTCCAATCCGATCATCTCGGCCGGGTAGCCGGTCTTTTCGCAAACCACCTCCAACAACACGGACTCGATATCCGAACGAGCCGGTGCCGGGCCAGCCGTCCGTTCGGCCTTGTCGGCCGCATTCTCAGGCGCCGACACGGGCTGTGCGGGCTGCGGCAACGAAATCGGCGCGGATGCTGCCGTTTCGGGCGAAATCGTTGGCGTCGACTCAATGACGTCGAGAAAAGGCCGTTGAGGTCTCGGAGGCTCTTTCGCCGTGGTCGGGGCCGGCGCCGCCACCCTGGCAACGGCGGGCGTCAGCGCGGGGGCCGTGCCGTCGATCAGGTGACGTTGTTGCTCAAGTAGCTTCTGGATCGTCTGGTGCGCCTGCTCCTGGCCCGCGAGGAAACGCTCGTGCGCCTCCGCCGTCGCCTGTTGGAGTTGTTGCATCGCCTGGAGTCCCTGTGTCACCAGGCGAAGCGCTTCAGTTGCCGTGGCGGACGACGATGCCGATATGACCTGAGGCGCATGCGCATTTCCGACGGGTGTTCCCGCTGTCGCGCGCGTTACATCGCTCTCATCAGCATCACCCCGACTCCTTTCCTGCACGTCCATCCTCGCCTCCGAAGCCGAGACGCTCACCGCAGCGCGGTCATCCGATGAAATCCCGATCTGGTGCGCGCGAGTCGCTGCCGCTGAAGCCGCAATCGCCATCGCCGGCACCGGCGGCTTCGATTCCGGATCGCGCCCGTGCTGAGGCGTGGCGGCGACCTGCTTCGCCGGTTCTCCCGTTTGGGGCCGCCGCGAACGATAGTTCGCCCCGCCCAGCGGCACCACCATCCTCGGTACCCGCGGCTCAGCCGTCGGCCGCTGCCAGCCGGTCAGGTCGGCGCGTTGCCCGGCGGCGGCGAGCTGCGCCAGCAGCCGAGCCAGATCGACCATCCCGGATCGCCGACCGGCGGAGACGTCCACGGCCAAGGCCAGATGATCTCGCCCACCCAGGATTTCTCGCACCAATGCCGTGACAACCGCTCGCGGGCCAACCTCCACAAACCACCTGGCCCCGGCATCATACAGGTTCTCGACTTCCCTCACGAAGTCGACAGGGCGAACCAACTGTTCGCCCAGGAGGCGACGAGCCTCCGCGGGACTCGACGGGTATGGCTCGCCGGTCGTGTTGGAGAACACGTCGATCGAACCTTCGCGGAACTCCACCGCCTCCAGAGCATTGCGAAACGGCGGCAGCGCGCTGCGGATCAGCGAGCTGTGAAACGCGCCGGAAACGGGCAACGGCGTCGCCGCCCAGTCCGCCTTCTTGCACGCTTCGGATGCCTTGGCAATCGCTTCGCGGCTCCCCGAAAGCACCTGCTGCCGAGGCGTATTGCGATTGGCGATGACCAGGTCCAGGCCCTCGCGGTCGATCATCTCCTGCAACGCTGCCGCCGTTGCGCGGACGGCCAGCATGGTACCGAGGTCGCCTTGCCTCTGGGCCATCAACCGCCCACGCAAACGTGACAACCGATGCAATGTTTCGGCGTCGTATCGACCCGCCACGTGGAGAGCGACCAGTTCCCCATAGCTATGGCCGGCGACCAGATCGGGCCGAACGCCGAAGCGCCCCAAGAGCCGCGTCAGACCCAGGCTCAGCGCGCCGAGGGCCGGCTGGGCCACGTCCGTCTGCGTCAACGTCGCCGCATTCTGAAGACGACGGTCTTCATCGAACGTCGGCGGCGGGTAGACGAGGTCGCAGAGACGGAATTCGGCATCGTCGATCGCCTCCTCGGCCTCTGCGAAGGCGGCTAAGAGTTCAGGGAACGTGCAGGCCAACTCGCGGCACATCCCGAGATTCTGGCTGCCCTGGCCGGGATACAGGAAAGCCAGCTTGCCCGCCGGCCGGCCTGATCCGTAGAACGCATTCGGCAACGACCAACGGGTCTCTTCGCCAGCCGATGCGAGCCGGGCCTTGACCTGTTGCAACAGCGAAACCAACGCCTCACCACCCTCACTCGTGACATCATCGGCGATGATCACCAGCCGATGCCCGTCCTCCACCGAGAATGTTTCGCAAGACCGATACGCACGGTAGGCCACCCTATCGCGGTCGGCCTGACCGTCCTGAACAAGGTCCAACCAGGTGCCCACCTCCGCCGACAGTTCGTCTGGCGTATTCGCGGACAGGGCGATGATCTGGATCGACCCATCCCAGACCACCGCTGGAAGCGTGGCATGATGCTCTTCCAGGACGGCGTGAAAATTGCTCCCGCCGAAGCCAAACGAACTCACCCCCGCGCGACGCGGACCGCCCCCACGCGGCAGCCAGGGGCGTAGCTCGGTGCTGAGATAAAACGGGCTGTCTTCCAGGCACAGCTTGGGATTCGGCCGTGAAATCTTGATCGACGGCGGCAGCGTCTTGTGATAGATCGAAAGCGCGGCCTTGATCATGCCGGCAACGCCCGCCGCGGCTTTGGTGTGTCCGATCTGAGACTTGACCGAGCCCAACGCGCACCACGTCTCTTCGCCCCGCGCCTCGCGAAAAACGTCTCTCAGCGCGTCGAATTCCGAAGCGTCTCCAACGGTGGTTCCCGTTCCATGCGCTTCGACCAACTCCACCGTCTCCGGTCCAAATCCCGCGAGGTCGTAGGCATCCCTCAGGGCTCGGGCCTGTCCGGCGGAATGCGGCGCATAAATGCTCTGCGAACGGCCGTCGCTGGACGTGCCGATGGCTCGAAGCACGGCGTAAACGCGATCGCCATCGCGCTCCGCGTCAGCCAGCCGCTTCAACACCATGAGCCCGACGCCTTCACCCAGCACAGTGCCATCGGCATCAGCCGAAAAGGGCCGGGCATCGCCGGTCGGGGAGAGTGCGGGCGTCTTGCTGAAGCACATGAACATGAAGATGTCGTTGAGCGTGTCCGCCCCGCCGACCAGGGCCATTTCGCACCGGCCGGCCAGGAGTTCGAGCGCCCCCAGATGCACCGCGCCGATCGAGCTGGCGCACGCGGCATCGACGACGCAATTGGTTCCGCGCAGATTGAGCCGGTTGGCGATGCGACCGGCGACGACGTTACCGAGCAATCCGGGGAACGAGTTCTCCTGCCACGGCACATAGGCGTCGGAAATGCGACGGACGACCTCGTTGGCCACGTCGATCGAGACGCCGGATTCGGCCAGGGCCCGTCGCCAGATGGGATGGCCGAGCCGTGCGGACAGCGGCAGGACCAGTTCCTGGGTTCCCGTGATCCCCAGGATGACGCTCACCCGATCCCGGTTGAAATCGCGGTCCTCCCCATAGCCGGCGTCCTGCAAGGCAGCTTTGGCGACCACGAGACTGAGGAGTTGGGTCGTGTCCGTCGCCTCCAGAATCGCCGGCGGAATGCCGAACTCCGTCGGATCGAACGCCACCGGCGACAAAAAACCGCCGCGCGTGCAATAAGTCATGTCGGGCCGCTTGGGGTCGGGATCGAAATAGTCCTCCGGCTTCCAGTGCGTCTCGGGGACTGGGCCAATGCCGTCGAATCCGTGACGAATCGAGCGCCAATACTCGGTCAAGTCCCGAGCACCGGGAAACAAGCAGCCCATACCGATGATCGCAATCGGCGACGCCTCGCGACTTGCGCCGTGTCGTGTCTTGCTCACAGTCATTCCTCGTTTATGCCGTAGGGTCCGCTGTGCGGACCATCTTCCGCGTGAGGCACGGTTGGATATCGTTGGTCCGCACAGCGGACCCTACGGCTGCCGGCGACTCGCGCTTTCGTTCGCACCGGTTGGCAACCGGGACCAAAGGTTTCGCCTGTGGCTTCATATGCTCATCTCCGAACTCTCCACTGGGCGAAACCGCGCCGCCTCGGCGGAGACGTCGACGCCCTGAGCCCGTAGCCAATTCACGCGCGTCAGCACCGCCGCGCCCAACAGCAGATTCATGGCGACGATCGCCACGTGACGATTCTCCGGCTTCTCCAGGAAGCTGCCGCGGACCCAATCGTTGAAAGCCCCCATCGCAGGTCCACACCAAATCTGGTAGTCCACCCGCCGCGACGGCTCGCCGGCATTCGCCCACGTTGACGATTGGCCCAGGTACGACCGGAAGACCAGGGCCATCTTGTGCTTCGGGTCGGCCTCAGCCCTGTCGATCTGCCCCGGATCACAACTCGCGAAATACCGACGCGTCTGCTCCCACGCCTCCTCGATGGTGCAGCGAAAGTAATCTCGCTCCAAGGACTTCCGGGCCGCGGCGGAGAGATCGTCCAATCCGCCGCAGGCTCGATAAAGCTCGTACAGCTTGCGGGCCCGAACGGCGAACATCGTACCCCATTTCAGTACCTGCACCTTGACGCCCATCTCGAACATGTCCGCTGCCGGCGCCATGGTCACATCCGCCTGCGCGGCCTTGGCGAGCATTTCACGCACCGCCGGTGAAGTTCCCGATTCAACACAGGCCTGATTCACCGAGCCGGTCAGGATATAGGCAGCCCCCATGGCGAACGCGGCGGCCGCGGAAGCCGGCGTCGAGATCCCCCCGGCCAGACCCACCCGCAAGGGCTGGCGGTAGGCGTGCTTCGACTGCATCGCGTCGCGGAGGGCGATCATCGCAGGGAAAAGGGCCACGGCGGGTCGATTGTCCGTGTGACCGCCGGAGTCCGCCTCCACCGTGAGGTCTTCCGCCATGGGAATCGATTCGGCCCATCTCGCCTGTTCGGCGGTAATGTCTCGCGAATCGACCAGCATCTTGAGCATCGCCGACGGCGGCGGCGAGAAAAACTTGCTCGCGACTTCTTCGCGCGACACTTTGGCAATGATCTTGTGGGGACACGCGATGCGCCCGTCCTGTTCGCAATGAATGCCGGCCACGCGATAACGCACCAGCGGCAACGTCAGGTCCAGGTATGCCGACGCACTGACGAGCTTGACCCCACGACGCAGGTATAGTTCCACCACCGCCGCTTCCAACGCCGGATCGTTAGGGCTGTGAATCAGATTGAACCCGTGAGGAATCTCGCCGAGGCTGTCCTGCAACCGATCAATTGCCGCCTCGATGCGCGCGAGGGACAATCCCGCCGCGCCAAAGAACGCCAACATTCCCGCACGGCCCATCGCCTCGACAATCTCCACCGAGCCGATGCCATTGGCCATGGCGCCGGCGATGTATGCATATTGGATGCGATGCGCTGCCCGGAAGGCCGGATCACCCAAGGCTTCCGGCGCCAGCGGTGGCACCCAGGCCCGCAAAGGGTAGCTCTGCTCCAACCCCGCAATGTCGGCACCAAGAACCGCCCGGCCGCCCATCCCGATGGCGAGCGCTTCATCGCGCTCCACGGCGTAGATGGGCCTGCAAACGTCACGCAGTGCCCGGGCCAAGGCCTCCTGGCCAACTGTCGGGGGTGACTCATCGGGCAACCACCAGCCAATCGCCTCGGGTCGCAACCCGTCTCGACGGCCGCCGTTCCGAGCCACGGCGGGAATCTCGCCGGCCGCCGTCGTCAAGTGGACCTCGCTGCCGTCTGTCTGTAGTGGAAGGCGCCGTGCCACCCGGACGCCGACGTCGAGCAGGACGTTGCAACCGGCGAACATGGTGCCCACGGCCAGCTTCGCCCCCGTCTTGGCGCCCAGGGTCGCCGCCGACGTCGCTGCCGAAATGGCAGAAAGTCCACCGCCCATCGCCGCCCTCGCTAACGAGGCAGGTTTTTCAGATTTGGTCGATGCGGGCTTGTTCATGGCGTTTTCCTGGCGTTTGGGTCGTGTCTCATGCCTTTGGGACCTGGTAAAACCGTAAACCAACTGCCAATCGGGTGGGCCGCCAAACGGCAAGCCGCACAATGGCGGCGTTGGTCGGCATCTGCATTCTCGGGAAAAGACGGCGGGCGGGGAACAAAATCGTCCCGACTGCTATGTCGTGGCTCGTGTAGACGCCTTCGCATTCATCGCGTTCCTGAGCACTACCGGCAACTGAAACACCACGTCCTCGTCCGCGGTGCTCACGCCGCTTACCGATTCTCCGCCGCACGCCTTTAGACGATCCAGGACCGCCTGAACCACCGGCTCCGGCGTGCTTGCTCCCGCCGTCACCCCGACGACCTTCACACCACTGAGCCACTCGGCCTGAATCTCCTCTGCCCGATCAATCAGGAAGCCGGGCACGCCCCGGGCCTGGCCGACCTCCACCAACCGCGCCGCGTTGCTGGAGTTCCTGGACCCCACCACCAACAACAAATCCAAACCCCGATCGGCCATCGCCTTCACGGCGTCCTGCCGATTCTGTGTCGCGTAGCATACGTCATCCGTCGGCGGCAATTCGAGATACGGGAACCTCTCTCGAAGCGCCGCCACCACCCCGGCCGTGTCGTCCACACCGAGCGTCGTCTGCGTCAGAACGACCAGCTTGTCGTGCGGCGGAAGCTCGACCGTTCGAGCCTGGGCCTCATCCTCCACCAACGTGATGTGGTCCGGGGCCTCTCCCAACGTACCGACAACCTCGTCGTGGCCGTTGTGCCCGATCAGCACGATCCGATAGCCCTCTTTCACAAACCGATGCACTTCAAGATGCACCTTCGTCACGAGTGGGCACGTCGCGTCGATCAGCCTCAACCCGCGCTCGCGGGCCTGTTCAAACACCACCGGCGCAACGCCGTGAGCGCTCAGGATCGCCACGCCGCCGTCCGGCACTTCGGTCAGTTCCTCGACAAACACCGCCCCCTTGTGGCCCAGTTCCGCAACCACGTGGCTGTTGTGCACAATCTCCCGGCGGACATGGACCGGCGGCCCAAAAACTTCCAACGCCAGATCGACGATCCGGATGGCGCGATCCACTCCCGCGCAGAAACCCCGAGGACTGGCCAGTAGCACCTTCACAGGAACTCCATCATCTTCAACGCATTCGCCGGCGCCAGCACAACCGCATCGCGAACTTCCATCGAGCCGGATCACGCGATCCGGTGAAACACGGCATGTTAGCCGAAATCAAACCTGAATGCTGAATGGTAGGTTGGGCTGTACGCCACGAGGTCTCGGAAGGATTCCACGGATCATGGGACCGGTTTCATCGCCGCTCTTGGGCCGAAAAGGCCCGACGATGGCACCAAGCCCGCATCACCGTGGGACGATCAGTAGGTCCTGGAGCCTGGCCCGCATCAGCCGCAGCGCCTGGCCCCGGTGGCTTATGCGGTTCTTTTCTGACGGAGACAGTTCGGCCGTCGTCTTCCCCAGGTGGGGCACCAGGAAGTGCGGGTCGTATCCGAATCCACCCCGGCCGCGTGGGACATCCATGATCCGGCCCTCGATCGTGCCCTCAGCCGTCGCGAGGATGCGTTGTCCATCCGCCAAAGCCAAAGCACATCGAAAGCGGGCCGTTCGCCGGTCGGGAGGAACGCCCGCCAACAGCGCGATGAGCTTCGTGTTGTTGGCAAGGTCGCGCGATTGCCGGGTGGCGCTGTCCGGCAATTCGGCGAACCGTGCCGACAAGACGCCCGGCGCACCGGCCAGCGCGTCGACCTCCAGCCCTGAATCATCCGCGAGCGTCCACAGACCGCTCGCCAGGGAGTAGTGCCGCGCCTTGAGCGACGCATTGCCGATGAACGTGGTCTGACCTTCGTTGGGCTCGGGGATCGCGCTGGTGAGATCGTTCAATGTTCGCCAAAGTAGCGATCTAAGGCCTCGGGACTTTGGGCCCTTTTCAGACAGGACGGCTGCGATCTCCCGCGCCTTGCCGGGATTGCCCGTGGCGATGAGGACTTCAACCACCTGAGCGGGGGGATTCAATGGCTCGACCGCTCCTCCTGCCTCGGAATCCTCACAAGAAACGAGTAGTTCGGTATCCGTTCCTGGCGGTTCGTCTCAGGGTTGACGGCCACCTTGAACACCTTGTGACCGTTCTCCAGGTTGTATTGGAATTGGTCTTTGCTCTGAAGCGCCTTGACCGCCGGGCCGTACCCCTTCCTTCCCTGAGAATCTCGCTGGAATGCATCTTCACCGAAAGTCCCAACGCAGATCGACGTTCGCGGCTTGTCCGGATCGTGGTAGTAATAGGCTTCGTATCCGCGCTCCCGCAGGTCACGAACCCAATCCACTGCGGCCTCCTTGTAGTTGTGCAGGGTCGCCGAAGGGTAAGTCACGCCAACGTTCAGCGTATAGACGCCCTTGGCATTGCGCAAATCCCATTGAGGCTGACCGACGTCTGGGACCGGCTTACGAATCGGCCGGGCACTGAAGAACGGATGCTCCTCGCCGAGGGCCAACTGGCGGACAAACGCCAGGTCCCGTTTGATCTGGTCGTTCAGTTGGATGATGACGTCGCCTTCGAGCCGATCGTCCCCGTCCGTCGCCGCTTTGGCATATCGAAGCTGATACACGCCGCAAAACACGCGACTTTCCTTCTCGGAATGCTCGACCCAAATATCATCAGAAGGCAGCTCGGGGACCTCCTTGAGAAGCGTCGCCATTCTGTCGGCCATCGCCCGGTGGTTCGGTCCCTCATACGCGTTGCACTCGATGGTCCACGGTTCGGTTTCGCCGGTCCCGGAAGAACGGCCGAACAAAGGCTTGCTCCAGAAGCGATTCCATTCCTCGCGCTCTGCGGTGCTGCAACCGCAGGGCAGGCCGGCAAGCACGACAAGAATGACAATCGTGGTTCTGAATCGGAGCATGGTCACTTCCCACGCGATGGCGCGCGGCGCCGGCCCGGCTCCCGTGGACTGAGCGCCTGTTCCTGAATCTTACGCAGCTTGCGGATGCCTTTTCCCGCAGTAGCGATAATCCTGTTCATCTGGGCCTGACTGAAAGTGCCCGCCTCCGCCGCCCCCTGAAGCTCGACGAAGCGCCCACGGCCGGTCTGCACGATGTTGAAATCCACCTCGGCCTTGCTGTCCTCTTCATAGCAAAGGTCCAACAGCACCCGGCCCCCGACCAGCCCGACGCTCACCGCCGAGACCGAATCCATCACCGGGTCGGCCTTGATCAGCTTTGCGGACCGGAGAGAACGCACCGCGTCCGCCAATGCGATGTAGGCCCCGGTGATGCTCGCCGTGCGCGTTCCACCATCGGCCTGGAGCACGTCGCAGTCCAGCCAGATTGTTCGCGGCCCCAGCCGTTTCATGTCCACCACCGCACGCAGAGACCGTCCGATCAGGCGTTGGATTTCCTGCGTTCGACCGTCGATCTTGCCGCTGCGATCGCGCTTGCGGCGGTCGCCCGTGCTGCTCGGCAACATCTCGTATTCAGCCGTCACCCAGCCGAGGCCCGATTCTTCCCGCCATCGCGGCACCGCCTCCTCGATCGTGGCGGTGCATAACACATGCGTGTTGCCGGTCTTGATCAGGACCGATCCCGCCGGCGCCGTGGTGAAACCGCGCTGAATCGTCACCGGCCGGAGCTCGTCGCTCCCTCGTCCGTCCACTCGGGCCATCAACTCTCCTTCGAAGCGCCAAAGATACTTGTGGCACAGGAGTTCCACCTGTGAGAGCAGTAGGGTCCGCTGTGCGGACCTTTTCCGAAATAAGCGCTGTTAAACCTCATCGGTCCGCACAGCGGACCCTACGTGCTCGCGCCCAAGCCTCGTGACCACACCGGCGACGGTTATGACCTTGTTACTCCTTCGGGTCAAGGCCGGCCGCGATCAATCGCTCCTGGATCGAAGCGCAGCGCGTGCGCAATGCCATCCGCCGTCTCGTGGCGCCTATCGGCGACAATTCCACCCAGAGTGCGTCGCCCCCCAGCGCCGGCCGAACGCGATCGGCCCATTCCACGATCACCACCGCTCCGTCGCTGCACATCTCGTCAAAGCCCAGCGCCTCCAACTCGGCAACGCCCGACAGCCGGTAGACGTCGAGATGGTGAATGTTCAGTCGGCCGGTGTATTCGTTGACCAGCACAAACGTCGGGCTGTTGACTTGACCTGAATCGGCGACTCCAAGCCCGGTGGCCAATCCCTTGGCCAGTTGAGTCTTGCCCGCCCCCAACGGCCCCACCAAACCGACGACTTCGCCTCCCCGGAAGACGGCCCCGATTCGATGCCCCAGAGCCTGCGTCTCAGCCTCGCTGGTAGATTCGAGAACCATACACCAGGCGTTTTCGGCCTCGGAACTCATCTGAAGTGCTGCCATCCTCTTGGCTGGATCGGCTGCCGCGCCCCATCTGCCGCCCGCAACCAAACGCCCTCTCCTTCCACAGCCACGCCGACCCTGGAACACATCTTCAGTGGCGGCGTACCTGAGTCGGTCTGCTCCGTAGAAGCGGCCTGCAACCTCTCCATCGCACCCGGTGACGCGGCGAAGAACAACTCAAAGTCTTCTCCGTCGTTGAGCACGTGATCCATGACGGACCCGCCGTCGTCTCGCGCCGCATCGGATGCCGCCTCGGAAGCCACGTGCTCGAGCGCCGCGACATCCAACATCAATCCACAGCCGGACGCTTTGGCCATCCGAGGGGCGTCGGTCGACAAACCGTCGCTCAGATCCATCATCGCTCGGAGCGAATCCCCAAAAAGACAAGCCAGCCGATGAGCCTCGACCACCCGGGGCTGAAACGTGAGGTGGTGCCCGCGTAAGCTGCCACCCAGCCGCCCGGTCACCCACAGCTCATCCCCCGGCCGTGCGCCATTCCGCCGAACCGGAGGAACTCCTGCATAGGGCCGGGCCGCGAGGGTCACGTCCACCACCAGCGGAGCGCTCCAACTGTTCGTATCCCCGCCGATGATCGCGCAGCCGAACGCCTCGGCCAATGGCTCCATGCCCAGGAACAACGCCTGGGCCTGAGCCATCGACCACGCTTCCGGCAATGCCACGCTGACCACGACGTAGCAGGGCCGCACGGCCATCGCCGCACAATCGGACAGGCTCACCGCCAATGCCTTGCGTCCGATCTTTTCCGGCCCGACGGCGGTCGAGTCGAAATGGATGCCGTCCATCAGCATGTCCACGGTCAACAAGATGCCTTCCCCGCCGCCTGCCACCCACGCCATGTCGTCGCCGAGGCCGAGAACCACGCCACCGTCGGCCGAGGCTGACGACGCACCGCCGGTCAGGTGATGGCCGATCCCGTTTGCGCCGTACCGTTCGGCGAGCCAGGCAACCAGATTGTCTTCACCCCTGTCCACCGCGCGTCATTGTACGCAGGCCCAAGCCAAAACTCTCGCAGTGCGGAATCGGCCCGAAGTACCGGCATGAGCCGGACCGCGCTATGAGGACATTCGGCACGGGCCGCAAGAAGCAAAAACGCGCTCCCGGCATCACCGCGTTCGCGGACCGCGGCTAATCCACTTCCCGCTTGCCGGAGCCTCGTCGCGGCGGTGTAATGGTGGCGTCAACCGCCCGAAGCCAGAGGGAGGACCTCCCATGACCAGGATCGCCGTCATCGTCGTCGCCGCCGGCCGTGGAGAGCGGTTCGGCGGCAATGAAAACAAGATATTTGCCCAGATCGACGGACAGCCGATGTGCCTGCGGGCTCTCCAACTCTTCGCCAACCGTGAAGACGTCTGCCAGACTCTGTTGGTCGTCTCGCCAGCGGACATGGAACGGATGAAAACAAGATACGGACCCAACCTCGGCTTCATGGGCACCAAGCTCGTCGAAGGCGGTGAGGAGCGTTGGCAATCCGTCGCCAACGGCCTGGCGGCGGTGGACGACGAGGCCGAGTTCGTGGCCGTTCACGACGCCGCCCGCGTCTGCCTCGCCGAACAGTGGATCGACAGAATCTTTGAAACCGCGGTAAAGCAGAGCTCGGCCGTGCCGGTCACGCCGGTTGATGCCACGTTGAAAAAGGTCGGGAGTGATGGAACCATCAGCGAAACGATCTCCCGCGACGGCCTTTACTTGGCCCAGACGCCGCAGGTCTTCGCCAAGGCCGTCATTCAGGCGGCCTACGACCAACTGGCCCGGGACAACCAGAATAAGGCTGACGTGCCACCGACCGACGACGCCCAGGTCGTCGCGGCCGCGGGGCATCCCGTGGCCACCGTCGTCAGCGATGCCCGCAACATCAAAATCACCACCAAGGGAGACCTGTCCCTTGCCGCCGCGATCCTCAAGTCACTCCCGCAGAAGCCCGTCTCTCGGCGCGGCGCGTTCGAGGAAGCCCAGTGGTGAGCCCCGGCCTCGGCCTCGAGTTCCCGCCAGCATGGGCCTGCCCAAGTGGCACGGTCAGCGGCGGTCCCGCACTCGCAACGGCCCCGTGGCGGATTTGATCGTTCCAATCCGAACATCCCGCCGACACGGCCCGTGTTGGTTTCTGTGATTTCCGAACAATCCACAGTTTGACGACGCACCAGGCCCGCGACCCCGGAAGAGGCGTCCCGGTTGCAGGTCGCTCCGATGTCCTGCGCGAACCGGGAAGAGATCGGAGCGTAACGCTTGACGGATGCGCCCGCGCTCTGTGCAATGGTCTACCGACCCGCGAAGCGTCGGCCGCCTCGTCGTCGCAGTGGTCGATGTACGACCGGACCATCCGTACTTTCGGCGACGCGCGTGGCGCCCGCTTGCAGGGTAATCGACGGCGTACTGTAGAGTGTTCGATTCGCCGATTGAGTTCAAGGATGAGTCCTATGCAAACCCATTCCACCCGACGTTCCGCCTGTGTCTTCCTGCCGCTCTTGTTGGTTCTCTCCGCAGGCTGTGAGGGCATTGCTCGCAGCCACGATGATCGCGTCGCCGACATCAACCCTCCGCCTGAAGAGTTCCACGCCGTCGCGCGCGAAGACTTGCCCAACTTTCCCGATCTCGTCGAGAACATGGTCACCCAGCGACAAGCCTTCATCCGGCAGCTCATCGCTCTCGAAAGAGCCTATCTCCTGGCCGGCAACACGACGAAGGCGAACTGGGCCCGCAGGCAGCGCGAGCTGACTGAGGCCATCGAAGTTTATCCCTACCTGACCGACACGGCGCCGGAACACTCGCTCGCAGTCCATCCGGAGGAACAGATTCCCGAGGCTGACGCGCTATATGCCAAGGGGACCGAGCTTCTCGAAGACTTTCGAGGAGTTCCCTTTACCGGTTACCTCAAGGACAACCAGCGGAAGGCCCGTGAGGCCCTGGCCCTGTTCAAGCGCGTCCTCGCCGAGTATCCCAAGTCCGACAAAGTTGATGATAGCGCTTACCACTGCGGAGAGATCTACAAAGAATATCTCCGCGATGACGACCCGGACAATGAACTCGCCGTTCGATACTATCGCTGGGCCGTCGCGCTGGATCCGCAGACGCCGCACCCGGCTCGATTCGACTGCGCCGTGGTCTATGACTTCCGACTTCACATTCGCGACAAGGCCCTGGAGCTATACCATCAGGTGCTTGAGACCGAAGAGGCCGGCAACGAATCCAATCAGCGATTCGCCGCAACGAGAATCGAGCAACTCACGGATGACGATACCAGCCACCTGCGCCCCGTTGAGCCCAACCGAAACCAAAATGCCGGTGCCCAACGCAAGTCTCCGGTCACGGCTAAGTTGCCGGAGGGCTCCGCCGAGCAAGACAACAACTAAGAGCATCGGCCCCCGTGTTTGACGCGGCGCCTTCAAGGTCGAACGTGACCCAACGGGGTTCGCTCGACACGTCAGGCATTCCGGCAGGCCGAGCCACGTTCCGTGAATGCACCAAAGCCGGGACTCCCTTTCCGCCTTGCTCACCAGGGATTCGTAAATGCCCGTGGACTCAGGATTTGAACGCCAATACCAAGCCTGCCTGACCGCTGCGGGACTGTATCACCGCCGCGACCGCGGCATCATCGAACTCCGTGGCGACGACCGAGCCGCCTGGCTGAACAACTTCGTGACAAATGTCATCACCACAGTCTCCACCGGAGAAGGCAACTACGCCTTCGCCACCACGCGCGAAGGCAGAACCGTCTTCGACCTGAACATGCTCGTGCTGGAAGACCGACTCTGGCTCGACATCGACTGCCGTCGCCTGGAAAAAGCCAAGGCACATCTTGATCGCTATCTCATCTGCGAAGACGTGACAGTCCTCGATCTCACCGCGCAATCGGGGCGATTCGCCATCCTGGGGCCGCAAACGAGCGGTGTCGTCGATCGGCTCGGGTTCGGCAACCTTGCCGCCATGGCCTGGCTGCAACACACGCCGGGAACGATCGACGGCCACGAGCTTCGCATGATGCGACACGACTTCGCCGGCGTTGTCGGTGCGGAGTTCTTCGTCACCGGCGCGTCGGCCGATGAAGAGGTCGCTACGGTGATCGCAACCCTCTCCGCGAAGCTGGAGATTCCCATTGTAGATCGCAGCGTCGTCGAGTCGCTTCGCATCGAGGCCGGGATTCCCGCTTCGGTCGACGACATCGACGAAGACGTTATCCCTCCCGAGACCGGCCAAATCGAACGGGGCATCAGCTCGCAAAAGGGTTGCTATCTCGGACAGGAAGTGCTCGAGCGCATGCGGTCGCGCGGCGCCATCGCCCGCCGCTTGGTGGGTATCCGTTTTGACGGCGACGCACCCGTCCCACCCGGCTCCAAACTGACCGCAAACGATCAGCCCGTCGGCCGTGTCATGAGCGGCTGCATCAGCCCAACCCTCGGCGCGCCGCTCTCGCTCGCCTACGTCAAGTCCGGCAGCGTCGAAACAGAAACGCCGGTCATCGCCCACACTGAACACGGTCAGCGCCACGGCACCACAACGCCCCTGCCCGCCCGCAAGCTTGCCCCTTCGTAACCGCGCGACTAGATTATGAAACAGGGAGCGTAGCTCAGTTGGCAGAGCAACGGCCTTTTAAGCCGTGGGTCCTGGGTTCGAGCCCCAGCGCTCCCAGTTCTATTCCTGGGCCCTCCAACCTTCATCGTGGTTCCGCCACGTCCCGATGCCCACCCCGATGATGCGTCAGAACCCCCGTGTTTATTGCCTTCTCTCTCGGAACTCCACCACCGGATCGTCGCTTCCTCACCGGGTTGCGCATGACGATGCCATCGTTCTTCCTCTCCCGCAGGCCCGTTGACTCACTCGGATGGCGGCGAGCCGATGTCTGACGGTTTGTTCCAGTTTTCCACGGCACGGACTTCCCCGCCGGTTAGCTCGATCGGTAGCACACGCAGCTCGGCGAGCAGTGCATTCATCTCATATCGCCTGGCGGCAATGGCGGATTCGATGATCGGCAAACAGGATGCGCGATAGAGGCCGCAACACGGATGCCATCGGCCCTGCGATTCTGCGGCGGGGTCTCGCGTTCGGCAGACGGCGGCGTCGAACTCGCCCTCGGCATCAGACAGCCTGCGCAGCAACTCTTCGCTGACGTATGGCATGTCGCAGGCGAGAAGAATGCACGCGGGGCCGGGACGCTGCACCAGGAGGGTCAACAGTCCACCAATGGGACCGGTGTCGGCATGTCGATCAGGCACCACTCCGAGCGATGACAAGGATTGGGGCAGGGTAAAGGCCGGTCGGCCAATGAGCAGGATGTCATCTGAAATGCCGCGGGCGATTCCGACGGTCCGTTCCAAGAGGGTGGTGTTTTCGATTGGGATCAGGGCCTTGGGACGGCCCATCCGCCGACTCCGGCCGCCGATCAGGATGCCCACGGAGATTTTCATGGTCCAGCCCGCGCGAATCCGTGCCCCGAAGGAGTCGCCGTCGGAGCAGAGTCGGTGAAGTTGCGGTACTTTCGCCTTTCTGAACTGCGGGCCGGCGAGGTTCGGTGCGCCCCCGCAGGCACCTCAGGCGCCGCTGCCCAAGCCGACAAGCCCGGCGATGGCATCGAAGAATGGCCCGATGAACGATGAAAACAGCACGCCGATCAAGGCTGAGAAGATGGTTCCAACCGTGTTGACGAATACCGAGATCAATTGGTCGCCAGCGGACATCAAATCGTCTCCTTGATACAAACAGCGGTCCACATCAAGACTTACGTCATTCCATTCAGATTAACGGCCTATGGCGCGTCAGGCTTTAGCCAATGGCGTGGCGATGGGGGCGAGCCCCAGCATGGCCACGGTGGGCAGCATCTTCACTGGTTGTCGCCTTGATTGCCGAACCGCCTCCAGGGCCATTTCATCCGGAAGCTTGGAAGTGGATGCGCAAGAAAGCGGCCCGCTGTTTCGAGCGGGCCGCGGAGAATGCATTCAACCGAACGGGCCGGTGTTTCTTAGGCGCGCCGCCGTCTGGACCGGCGTGCGAGGAGCCCGGCACCAGCCATGCAAATGAGAGCCAAGGATGACGGTTCCGGCGTGATGAAGAGCCAGTCCTGGGTGGCGCTGCTGTTCGTTCCATTTGCGTTGTAAGTCAACCAGCCGCGACCGACAAGCGGATCCAGTGCCAATATCGCCGGGAAACTGCCGAGACGATGGCCATCGGCGAGTGCGTGAAAGGCGTTGTCCAACTCATCGGTCTGGTCATAAAGCGTCCAGAAGGTGCCGGCGGTCACGTTTGTGATGCCTGCCTGGGCCGTGATGGTCCCGGTGTTCATGGAACTGTTCGGCGAGACGGTGTAGCCGCCATCGGGGCCGGCCACTTCCGTGACGTTCATGGTATAGGTGAAATCGATGTCATAAAAACCTTCGCCGTAGCCATAAGTCAGGCCGGCGTCCACGCCGCCAAAGGCGGTGCCGGAGATGTTCAGATGGATATCGAGACCCACCAGCGTTGCCGAGAACGTCATGCTGGCGCCGTCGGCCGGATCGAACGAAAAAGTGGTCGGCCCACCAACGGGGCTCGACGCGCTGCCTCCCGTCGGCGCCTGCAGAAAAAGATCATCCAACCGCAGGCCATAGGGCGGCGGGTTGGCGTTGCCGTCCGGATGGTTGAACAAGGGAAACGTGACATCCGCCGCGTGCGCCGAAAGCGGAACGAATAGCCCGAAGACTGCGCCAAGCAAGACTGCGGTGCAGTAGCCGGCGCGCTCAAAACGCTTGCAAAGCATCTTTTCTCTCCTCACCCCTAAAGCGGGTCTTTCCCCAACCCACTGTTGTGACGCCCATCTTATCAGCTTCCACGCCCCCGATTCAAGAGTTTCGGCGGAGAATTGTGCGCGAAATTACACCCCCTCTGTGCGCAGGATTACACTCCTCGCACCAACCGCCACGGCTCCGGCGGGGTCCGATAAATCGTGCGCCTGCCGACCCAAAAGGGGTTCTCACAGCGGTTGTATCGACTAACCGCTCTATCGACAAATGATAATGCTCACTGCACAGTCGCTCGACCCGGATCGTTTATCGACCCCTGACCTGGTAGGTAGGGCTGGTGTGCCCCACTTCTCGACTTTGGATGTCGTACCCGCATCCATACCCCGCCGTGAGGGCACTGCCGTCTGGTCCGTGACACTTTCGGCGGCCCCGAATGGGGCCGAGGACTGTTGCCACGGGTGAAGCGAGGGCCGGCAGGCCCGAGCGGAACCCGTGGGCGCCAATCCCCAAGAAACTGCCGGCCCCGTCGGGGGCCGAGGAATGCTCCACCACTGGAGCGCGTGTGCAGCAATTGAACTGCCTCCGCCCCATCCGGGGCGGGAGTGCATTCTCACAAAATGACCACGGGTTCCGTCCCGGCAGGCCGGGACTCCACCCGTGGCTACATTCCTGCGCCCCTTCGGGGCGAACACGCGCGGCCGAGTTCCCGCAACCCTTCGGTGCGGAGACTTTGCCGCCGAAAGTGTCACGGACCCCTCGCCAAATAAGGCTCATGGCGTCGATTCGCGGCGGGGTGATGAGCGGATCAATGCTGGCTTGACAAGGTCGATGCGATCCTGGACGTCGCCATAGCGGCCGAATCCCACCTCGATGGTCAACTCCGACGCGCCGTGGAGGTCGAGGTCGATCTCTCGCGGCGGGTCCTTGTGACGCAGCGCTTTCAGGCTCGCGACGGGCTTCCGGTTGATCAGGATCGTCACATCGGCATCGGCCCAACGGTCGGCGGAGTCGTCGACGCCTATCAGTGCGGTGAAACGCTCGTAACTGTCATCGAGCTTCCACGTGATGCGACAGGCGGCGTGGAGGCCGAGGCCGATCGGGTACTCATTGCCCATGAGGCGAAGGGGTCCCCCGAGGGCGTTTGCCTGGGGGCGCAGAGGCCAGGGCCGATCGAAGAACGGGATGCTGCGGTAGTCGGCCGGAACCAAATCGGTGAGCCAAATGCGCCGACCGCCGATCACCTCAACCTGATTCAGGATCGCCGAATCGAATTGGATGGCGCGGCCTTCGCCAAGTTCGGCTTTGACGCTGTTATTCTCCCAATCCAGAGCCTTTGCAAGGATCACGCTTCCATCGCCGAATCGGAGGCGGAGGCCGGCAGCCGGGCGCACTGGATCGGCCGGCGCAGCGAATGAAACTTCCTCAATCACCTCCCATGAAAGGGCCTGCTCATTGTCGTTGCTGAGGATGGAGACGCCATCGGCGCGGACGGCCGTGACGGGCCCGCTCATCAGATCCCTGTTAGCCAGGAGGACCGAATCGGTATCGGGCTGGTCTTTCCTTTCGGTGGTGGGCGGTTGTGGTCCGGCAAGGCGTTGGCGCATGCGACGGATCGAGATGAGTTGATCCAATCGAAGCTCGACTTGGTTGAGCAAAGCATGTCGCATCAGCAGCCTGGCATCGTCACCGCCGGCGATGTCGCCTGAGAGGCGCGCGTCGTTGCGCATTTCGATTATCCAGGTGCCATGAGGCGGTTGCTCTGCCTTCGGGGACAGGGTGATTTGGTCTACGTCCTGGGAGGGGACTTGGACGTTGGTCCCGTTCGAAGTCCGGAGGACGAGGTTCTCACTCGTCCTCCAGGACAGGATCGTTCCTTCATGCAGTCGGCCGGCGGCGGTGCGGACGTGGACAAAGCGGGCGCGGCCGTCGGCCGGCGGGGCAAATGTCAAGCCGCAGAGCAGGATCATGGTCGTGGGGCTCATGGCGGTTCGCTCCCAATGTACATGATAGTATTTCAGGTCAGGCGAAGGCGTGGAGCACCGCTGCCGGTTGGGTCGCGGCCAAACGGACCATGCCGCCTGTTATCCGCCGCGGTCCGCCAAACGGCAAGCCGCTCGGGGGCTTTTGATCCTGCGTTCACCTCTGGAAGATCGGTAGCGCTTGTTTGGGAACCTGGAGGATGATGAGGGCCATCGCCGTGCCGTATTCGATTCCGGCCTGTCCCCGCCAGTGGCCTTCGGGCGACTGTTTTGCGAGCAGGTCGTCGCGGATGGCGGGCCACCATTGTTTCCAGTGATCGCCTCCGGCTTGGTACATCGCCTGCGCGGCGTAGTAGTGGCCGTAGAAGTAGTGGGTCTGATCTTCGGTTTTTCCGGGGACGTATTGTTCGAGATAAGCGAGGCCCCGCCTGATCGCGGGGGTGTCGTACATGCCGGCATAGTGCAGCGCGGCGACGCCGGCGGCGGACCTGGCGAACATCGAACCGGACGAGTCCAACATGTAACGAAAGCCACCGCCGGGGTTCTGGCTGTCCTGAACGTACTTGATGGCGCGGTCGATCGTGCTCTTGGGCACGGCGATGCCGGCATTGCGCGCAGATCGAAGGGCCATGACTTCGCAGATCGTGACGGAGAGATCGGCATCGGCCCGGACGGGATGATAGCGCCAGCCGCCTTGGTTGTTCTGGGTGCGGACGATCAGTGCGATGGCTTTCTGGAGCTTCTCTCTGAGGTCGGGGCGATGCGACATGCCGTACATCTCGGCGAGGAAGAGCGTCGCAAAGCCGTGGCCGTACATCGGTCCGTAGGAGGTCTCCGCTGCAATCAGGCCGGACTGCGGGGAGCATGAATCCAGGACGAATTTCAGGCCTGAATCCACGACCCCCGCGTAGCGGCCTCGACCTGGGACGTGGCCGTCGCTGACGAACGCCAGGCAGGCGAGGGCGGTGATGCCGACGTGGCGGCCGTATTGGGACTGACTGCCGTAGGAGCCGTCGGGCAACTGTTGAGCGGCCAGCCAGGCGAGCCCCCGTCTGATCGCGGGTTCCAATTCGGGGGAGGGGCGGCTGATTTCGATCGGTGCCTTTCTTGGTGGGCGGCTGGGCAGCGGTTGTTCCTTGCCGGGAGGGTCCGACTGCTCGGCCGGTGGCGGTGGGCTGGGCGGTTGTTGGGCCTGGGTGTCTGCCTGGAATTGGATGACCAGGGCGACCGTGGTCGCGACTGTGACGACGAGCGCGGTGAGTCTCGCCGGGACGCCAGACTGCAAGCATTGATAAGCGGTCCTCATGGGGCGTCGGCCTTGTGGCATGGTGCTTGGGTTCTCGCTAGCGCTTCGGGCTGGATTTGTCATTTGGTTGATCGGCGTTCATTCGGCTTGGCGTGATGGTTTCGGCGCTACGCTGCGCCTCTTCGGCGAGGCGCCGGTAGTATCGCTGTATCTGCTCGCGGAACTTGGGCAGGAACTCTTCGTCGAATCCCTGTGCAACTTCGAGACGGTCTCGCTGCGGCAGGAATCCCCACTGCCGGGCGAGGTCCGACTTCTCGCCATCATCCGTGGACGACTGACTGCGTTTTCCTCGGTCGGCGTCCCCTTGGCCGCCCTTGGCCGCCGGGACTGACTTGGCCGATCCCGGTTTGACGCCGGCTGGTCCGGGCCGGCGACCGGATGACCGTCGACCGGCGGACCGGCGGGCTTGATTATTCGTTGATTTGCCGGCGCGATTCTGTTCCGCCGCTTGGATCATCTGGTCGAGGCCGGCGAGGATTTCCTTTTGGATGGTCTGTGTGTCATCGGAAGGATCGAGCCGGTCGGCCAGGCGCTCGGCGGCTTCATCCATCCGGGCCAGGGTTGTTTCCACGGTGTCGAGCGCCGAGGATTCGCCGCCGAGCAATTTGCGAACCAATCGCTCATCCACGACACGCGTCGGCTGTGTCGTCGCGGAACGGGCGGGTTTGCCGGTTTGTTCGTCGGCGACGACGGCCCGGGATCGAATCCACGGCCAGAGGCAGACTGTCGCGGCAACCAGGCAAGAGAAAATGGACAAGATTCTTCTTCCACGAATCACGGTCATCTATGGGCCTCCCTGGGGAGCCGGCGCTGGTTGGGCCGCGGCTTGGATCATCTTCACGGCGAGGCTGTGGACCTCGCGCTGCTCGATGCCGAGGTGCTGGATCCGAACCAGTTGGGCCTCGCTTCGCAAGAGGGGATCGGGCAGCGTCTTGTTCAGTTGGCGCGTCCGTGTGCAGAGTTCTTCCTGCAACATGCGCAGGACCTTGAGTTCGGCGAGCGTCGGCACCGGTTTGCTGATTGTCGCGGCGCCGGGGCCCCCTCCCCCACCGCCTGCATCGACGAACTGTTTGCCGCGTTTCGTCGGGCGGTCTTCGATGGCACGGATCAGACGGTCCAGATTCCTCAATACGCTCCCCTGGTAGGTGAGCGCCTCGGCGCAATCATGGGCCGTCATGCGATCCGCGGCTGCGCCGATGTCTTCTTCAAGCCGGTCACACACGTGCTGATAGACGACACTGGTGAGCATCAACGCCCTAACGGCCTTGAGCGGTTCCAGCAGGGCGCGCTGCTGCTTGGCCATGCCGTTGAGCTTGAGGCCGTCGACCCTGGATATTCGGCCCTGGGCCTGCCTGTGCCCCTCGACGACGCCGGTCTCAATTCTCAACGCGGCTTGCGACCGGCGTAGGTCAACAAGCGATTCCAGGATTGCCGCAAGCGATCTCTCGGCCATCTGCGAGTCGGTCCGCTCTCTGAGCGATTGCAACAGAACGAGAGCACTGCGAAGAGACTCCAGCGCCAGGTTCTCGCTCTCGACCGCGAGGTTTGTGCTGTTGCCTTCCAGGCGCGCCGCGGCCGTTTCCATCTGGCTGACGGCGGCGGAGAGATCGGCCTTTGCCTCGATCGCTTCGGATTCGGTGGGTTTGATTCCCGCTTCCACGCGCCCCGTGGTCTGGGCAATACTGGTCTGGCGCTGAGCCAGGTCGATCGCAGCGTCCGAGCGATCCTTCTCGCTGACGGGGGACGATTCCAACGCGAGAGACCGATCGATCAACTCCTGTTGCGCGTGGATCAAGCGGCCGAGTCGGCCCAGGACGTCATCCAATTCACGCGACAATTCCGCCAACTGGCGATCCGGCTTGTGGGAAAGCGCCTCGAGCATCGCACGCAAGCCGGAGGCGGCGCGTTCCTGATGCGGGAGGGCGCGGTTCATCCGGTTTTGACGAATCTCACCTGCTGCTTCCTCCATCTCATCGGAAACGGCCCGTTGACCGAACATCTCGATGGCCCGCATGAGTGACTCTGCCGCCGGGCCGTCCTTCGCGGCCAGGGAGGTCGCAAGTTGGCCGGCGTTTCGCGCGAGGGCAGCGGCGTCGGCCTTCAGTTGGGATTGACCGGCGGCGATTTGGAGCAAGTCGGACCTTTGATCCGCCTGAAGCTCTGCGACAGCCTGTCCGCCCAGTTGCCGGCCGAGTTGTTTCACCTCACGAATGAGAGCCTCCTGCCTGTCCAGCAGGGCGCGGGTCAGCCGCACGACGTCGGCGAACTCGTTCCAGCGGTCCATCTGGTTCAACATCCTGCGCATTGATGCGATCATCTGGTCCTGGGTCTGCACGGCATCAACGAGTTGGTCGTGCTGGGCGTCGGGCTCGCCTGCTTCGGCAGCGCGCGACAGCGCCGAGATGGCGCGCTTCATCGGCTCGCCGGTCAAACGTGACAACATGCGGGCGAGGCGGTCGGCCTGAAGCGCGACATCGGTGTGAGATGCCATGTTGGCCTCCGCTCGACGCAGCAGACGGTCGAGGCGGTCGGAAGATCGCCGGCCATCGGCTGCCAGACGATCAAGCTGTCGCGCCAGACGCTCGGCCTGTTCTTTCTCGTCGTCGCTCAGGGACCGGTCAAGCGACGGGCCGCGATCCAATGCCTCGGTCTGGTTGCGCAAGGCCAGGAGACGTGCGACCAATTGTTGCAAGGGCCTGCGAGCATCGGATAAGGACTGGCGCAATATCTCTTCCAACTCAGCTTCGGAAACGACGTGGACCCTTGCGCGGGATGATCGGGCCGGCCCGTGGCGGCGGCCGTCGAGTTCAAAGCGATCGCTTGCCTCAACGACGTATTCGATGACGTCGCCCGGTTTGAGTTCGTGTCGTGAACCGGCGGCTGTCCAATCTCCAAGCCGGAAGGCATGTTCGATATCCACCTGTGTGGCTGACCCACTTTCCGCGTCGTCATGATCGGGCTGTTGTTCGAGAAGATCCGCCACCTCGGTCATGCCCGCACCGTTCAGCCCTGCGAGCAATCGGACCGATTCGATCCCGAAGTCATCCGTTGCGCGAGCGGCCACGTTGAGGACGCCGCGCGGGGTGAGTTCGATGTTGCTCGAGGGAGCAGTCAGGACGACGCGGGGTTCCTGATCTTCGCGCACGAGGAGTTGATAGCGACGCCCGTCCCGCGATTGGAGACCGTTCGCATCGATCAGAACGATTTGGAACGAGCCGCCCCTGGTGACGGTGAACTCAGCGACGAGAGTCTTGCCGTCGTCGTCGATGGGATGCAGCGTGAGCGAGCGGCCGTCCTCGAAGAGAACCTGGTTGTGCTGCGCAGAAGATTCAGGGCTCTGGCGAGGTGTGCCGTCGGCGTAGAGGGAGCGGTTGGAGACGACTTCGAGCCTTGCGTGGCTACCGACGACCGCGACGACGGGCGAATCCTCCAGGGGTTGGATGATCGGCTCGGGTGATGCGCGTTCGGAGTCGGCCGGGCTGCGGGCATAGTGCGGCGGCTGGAAGAGGAAGCGGGCCGAGTCGACGGCCGGACGATGGACGACTTGCAGAGTGCAGGGTTGATCGCGGGTGTCGTCATCCCCGGCCTCGAAGGCGTAGCGGGCCGGGAGCGTGAGCCCGTCGACGGTGTGGTGATAGATGCCATCGGCAGTTCGCCGCATGAGAAAGTGTTGCTGCTCGCCACCCGGCTGCACCCACAGCAGGTATGCACGGAGATCGGGATCGTCGCCGCGGCGGAGGCGCATCCGCGCAGTGAAGCTCTCACCATAGGCGACAACGCCGCCGCCGGACAGCGACTCGATGTCGACCCTTCGCGGCCATTGGGTTGAGGTCAGGGGGCGGACCAATCGCCGCCAGCCGATGGAAACGGTCGACGGGCTCCAGGCGCTGAACGAGAAGATCAGGGCGGCGGCCAGTACCGCGATCAGGCCGGAGCGAACGGTGCGGCGCGGCGACAACCCTGATGCCAGGGGCACCTCGCCCACTGAGTTGAGCGTGTTGGTGATGACGCGCTGCCAAAGCTGCGGCGAACCTCGGCCGCCGCTTCGCATGTAGGCGACGGCGCTGGCGAGACGATCACGGGCCTTCGGTGTGAGTTGTCCGAGTCGAAGGGCCAGTTGATCGAGGCTGATCGCGGCCAGCATCGGCCGGGCGATTCGCCGCACGATCCAGACGGCTGCCCACAGCCCACCCGAGCCCGCGACAACGAACCGCACGTATCCTGGGAAATGAACCCACCAATCCAGGAACGTGAAGACGGCGAAGAAAGCCGCCGTCCAGGCGAGGAGTTGGGCCAGGCCGTCGGTCAGGAGAAGGAGCCGTAGTTTCAGGCGGACCGAGCGAAGTGCCCGCATGAGATCGTCAGGTGTCACGGCTGCCCCTCCGCTGTTGCGCGCGGCTGCACGTGCACTCCCGTGTTCCGCCAAACGGCAAGCCTGGTTCGGGGGTGAGATTCCCGTCGCGCGGCGTCATGTCAGTCCCACCGCCTTTCGGATGATCCACTCTGTGGTGATGAGTCCCACAAAAAGCAGAAGCGCCAATCTTGTGTCCCAGAGCGACTCTTCGACGTCGTCGGGAACGTCGACACTGCGATCGGGAATGCTGCGCGCCAGGACACCGAGATCGTCGGTGGCCAGATGGAAGGCCCCGCCGCTGCGCTCGGCCAATTGTTTCAGACCTTCGTAGTCGGCCTCGGGCTGGGCGCGCTCGGGATCTCGCGCTGCCACGGTCACGGAAGCGGCCACCGGCTGGGACTGGGTTACTTGGGTGGGAACGTCGGCATAGAACGTGAAACCCCCATCGCTCGGCGGGATGAAGCGACCTTCAAAGGTCATCGGCGCAGCATCCTGCGGGAACGGGTCCGACTCGGCGTAGGGCCGAGCGGCCGGCGCGCGAGGGGCCATCAAAAGCCGGCCGACCAGATCGCCGAGCTGGTCACGGACAGAGACGGGCACCTCGTCTACTGTGGCAAGGTCGCCTGCCCGCAGGTCGGTCAATTCGAGGTTGACCGATTGCCCAAGGTCGTATTGCTTCCGATCTGTTTGGAGGCGCCAGCGTCGGCCCGGGCCGAGCTTTCGGCCTCGGGCAAGGGTGCGGATGGCCTGAAGCCAGACGTTTTCGTAATAGCTTTCGCCGACGTACTGCCGCCAACGCCAAAGGTCGTCGCTTCCCAGGTAAAGGGTTCGTCCGGCGCCGTAGCGCCCGAGAACGGCCAGGGGAACAGGGCCTTCGGGGCCTCGGGCTGAAGCATGGACGGCGAGAACGGATGCCGCCGGCTTGGGCCCTTCCACCAGCGCGAACCAATACCATCCCGGCAACGTCGCGATGAGGTCTCGACTGTCGGCAGGCAGGTTTGCGAATCGGAACATCGGATGGGCGAGCCCCTCAGGGGTGAGCTTCGGTAGAAACGGCTCATCGAGGGTTTGCTCGTACCTCCCGAAGAACCGTGGAGAGATGCGTACCGGCAGGAGCTTTTCCAGGCGCGTTCGACTCAGCCGGTGCGGCATGTTTCGTTCGCCCGCGACGAAGGCGACGCCGCCGCCCTGGACCGATACGAAATCCACGAGCATGGATTCCTGCACGGGGCTGAGCCAATCTCCTCGGGGATCGACGTCTCCGAGGATGACGACTTCGTAGCGGTTCAATTCTTCTACGCTTCGCGGGAAGCGTTGGATGGGGAGCGATCCTTCCTGAGTAAATCCCGGCGTTGCATCCAACAGCAGGCATGAACTCTCGATGGTCGACTCGCGAAGCAGCAGATTCTTGAGATAGCGGTATTCGTATCGAGGGACACTCTCGACGTAGAGCACGCTGACTCTTTCATCATGGACGTTGATGACGACGTCCGCCCGATTGTTTTGGAGGTCTTCCTCGCCGGGCTGCGGAACGGCGACGACGCGCAGGGCCTTGCGCCCGACCGTGGACGGACGGTACTGCAATTCGGTTCGGCAGACGGTTTCACCTCCGCTGGCCTCCACCGCGCTGCGTGAAAGCACCTCGCCGGTGTCCGGGTTCCGAAGCTCCACTTCGACCGGCGTCGGCGTCTCAAAGCCACGGAGGGCCAATCGGACGTCGAGGCTGACGGCGTCGAAAACGAACACGTCCTCCTCATGCCAGAGTGAGGTGACGGCGACATCACGGGGCGGAACGGGCGAACCGGCCGCCACGGCATAGACCGGGATCGATCGCGCCTGGGCCTGTGCGAGCGCGGATTCGAGACTGGAGGCCGCCGTTTGCCTGCCATCGCTGACGAGGATGATGCCGGAAAGCCGGGCTCCTCTGGTTTGCTCCAGAACTGAGTCGAGGGCTCGGGGGATGTCGGTTCTCGGCTGGGCGGGCCGCATCGATTCGAGCGATTGCCGCAACGCGGGAATCTGATCCTTTCGGCTCGCAGAGCCGATCCGTGAAGTGCCGGCGCCGAAGTCCCAGAGTTCAACCCTGACCCGGCCGTCGTCGTCGTCTCGGCTCCTCTCGCCGGTCGGCGCGCCGGCGTCGGGCAAGAGCAATCGGCTGATCAAGCCGACGGTGGGCGCGGCGACGGCGCGCAAGGCGGCGGACCATCGGGACTCGGGCTTAGGCGACGCGCGCCGGTCATCTTCCGGGCTCGCGGCCACGTCCGCCCTCGCCATGCTCGCTGAGCGGTCCACGAGCACGGCGACGACCGAGGGCTCGACCTGGTTCCTTCGCATGACCAGCATCGGGCGACCGAGCAGGAGCAGCACCATCGTGATGACACCGAGGCGCAAGGCCATGAGCGGCCATCGCCATGCGCCTCTGAGGGCCTCACGGCGGTAGACTCGAAAGACGACAATGACGGCGAGGACAATGCCCACGAGCATGATCCACGGCGCCGGGGGCGTGGCGAAGCGAATCGACAACGGCGCGTCGTCGCCGATGCGAATGCGCTCGAGCCCCAGAAGCCATTGGACGATCCCGTTCATCCTCGAATCCCCGTCGAACCCGCCACTGCCGCATCCAGGATGACAACGGCCAGCAGCAAGATCATCGCCGCCGTGGCAAGTTCTCTCGGCGGCGCCGCCCCCGCGGCGGCCTTGGCATGATCTACACCTGAGACAATGTTCGCCTTGGGCCCGAAGCTCTGTTGGAGTTCGATTTCGTTGGCAAGGCGCAAGTCGCTGTCGGTCGTGGAAACGTTGACCGCGAACAGGCTCGTTGCAAGTTCGGTTTGAATGCGATAGGCGCCGGGTTGATCTGTTCCTGAGAAGGCGATGCCGGCGACGCCGCCGCGCGGCTCAGGCCTTGCCCGCGCGGTGCGGCCGTCCGGGAGCGTGACGGTCGCGGGAACGCCGGCGCTTTGGGCGTTGATCCGTTCGACGAACGTCTCTCCGACGGTCAGGTTACGGTGATCCATGGCATCGCCGCCTGCGAAGACTGTCGCGTTGTGCATGAAAGGCAGGAAGTCGGGCTTGGCCGGAAACGTGCCGGCGTCCATGTTCGGGCCGAGAAGCCACACGAGAACGCGGCCGCTGCCCAGATTGGTCGAAAGCAGGGCCGGGTCACCATTTGTCAGACCGAGGATCGTGCGGGGTGTGCCCGCGGATTGGTCCGGCGCGTCAGACGGCGTGGTGTGCCAGTGGCTCTGCACTCGGGCAAGCAGAAGTCCGCCGCGATCGTGTCCTGCGAAGTCGGCGAGCAACGGGTGCTCTGCGTCACGGATTTCGAAGTGGAGTGCCTTGTCGGAATCGTCTTCTCTGATGAGAGCATCGAGCCGGACCGGGAGGATGCCCGGCTCCGTCGCGGTGCCGGCGGCGTAGCGTTCATAGTTTGCGGGCTGGACGTGGTGGCCGAGGAACATGACCAGCCCCCCGCCGCGTCGCACGTATCGGGCCAGCCGGCTCCATGCGCGTTCGGAGAGTCGAGCGACGTCTCCCAAAACGATGACGCCATAGTCATCCAGCAATTCGCCATCCAACTCGCCGGGGGCGACCGTCCTGGTTTCGAATATGCCACCGGCGTCGTTATTTGACTGGGAGGCGAGAGCGGCGCGGTAGTAGAAGAGCGCCTGGCGGACGGGATCGGCGGAGGCCACTCCTTCAACCAACAGGACTGCGCGTCGCGAAGCCACGTGGACGGCAAGATAGCAACGGTCGTCCATCTCCAAAACGTCGCCCACCGGGGAGATCAGACTGGCCGTGATCCGATGCGGGCCTGCCGTCGGAAAGACCAGGTCGGCGTGCCCGGGTCGCTTCTCGTTAGGCAGCAATGGGTCAAGCTTGAGAGTGTGGAAGATGCGGTCGTCGAGCCGCAGTTCGATGCGCGTATTGATGGCGGGTTGGTCGCCGTGGTTCTCGACATCGAACGCGAGGCGGACCGGGACGTGCGCGCCGAGGAGCTGCCCGTCGAAACGCAGATCGGAGATGGAGAGATTCGACCGATTCTGCGGACCGACATTCACAAAGAGCAAACGGTCGATATTCGAGGCGGCGGCGAACTGCGGCGTCTGCGACGTGTGAACAGAATCGGTGCCGGCAGACTTTGGAACCATGGAGGACCTGGTCAGGTCCGTGAGGACGTAAACCACGCGACAGCCCTCGACGGCATTCCCGCGAGCCAGCAGGTCGGAAGCGCGATCCATGGCCGCGGCGAGATCACCCGAGGTTGCAGTGCAGTGCAATGACTCCACGATGCGAGCGACTGCCACGGTGTTGTACACGGGCCGGTCCATCCACGTCCGGGGTGGCGAGGAGACGGTCACGACGGCCAAGCCGTCACCGGGGCCGGCCTGGTCAATCACTCTTTGTGCCACGTCTTTTGCCGCATTGAAGGCGTCGATGCCGTCGGTTCGGCGGGACTGCATCGAGAGGCTGTCGTCGATGATGATGACCCGATCGAATCGCGGCGACTCGACCACGAGGCCGAGGGCCGGAGATGCGGCATAGGGTCTGGCGACGGCCAATCCGATCAGGAGAATGGCCAGGGTGCGGACGGCGAGAAGCAGCCAGTTCTCAAATCGAATGCGTCGTTGGCTGCGGCGATGGGCCTTGAGGAGAAACATCATCGCCGCCCAGGGCTCGCGCCTGAAGCGCCGGCGATTGATGAGATGGATCAGCCACGGCAAGCAGGCCAATCCCAGGGCCGCCATCGCGATAGCCGGATGAACAAACGACACAAGGCACCTTCTTCAATCACACCGAGGGGACATCGTTGGATTCTCATCGCCAGTGCCTGGACCGACTGGAACGTGTGGCGAGGTACGCGGTCAACGCCGTGTTGAGCGGCGCGGCCGTGTTCAGCAATTCGTAGTCCGCTTGTTGGCGGTGACAGCCTCTTCGCAACGTGCGGATGTATTCGTTGACTTCGTGCAGATATCGCTCGCGCATGACCCTCGGATCCGTCAGCAGCATCCCCGTGCCTTCCAATTCCTCAAACCTGACGGCCCGATCGAACGGAAAGGTCAGCTCGGCCGGGTCAAGAAGGTGCAGGACGATGGGCTCGTGCCCGCAGTGGCGGAGATGCCTGATGCCGTTCAGAGTGTCTTTGGGATCGCCGAGCAAGTCGCTGAGGATGACGACGAGGTGCCGCCGGGTGAGTGCTTCGGCGATCTCATCGAGGGCCGGGCGCAGTTCGGTTTGTCCTTCGCGGTCCTCGTTTTCCAACTCCTGGACGATAATCTTCCATTTGTTTGGATTGTTGGAGGCGCGGGTGGTTCGCCGCAGGCGACTGTCGAACGTGGCCAGGGCAACGGCGTCGGCCTGCTGGAGGGCCAGATAGGCGATGGCGGCAGCGGCGGTCGTGGCATAGTCGCGTTTGGACATGGCCGCTGAAGATGAACGATAGTTCATCGAAGCGGAACAATCGACGGCCAGCAGGAGTTGAAGATTGGTTTCCTGCTCATAGCGTTTGATGTAGTGCTTGTCGGTTCGGCCGTAGACTTTCCAATCGACGTATTTCAGGTCGTCGCCCTGGCAATATTTTCGGTATTCGGCAAACTCGATCGAGACGCCGCGGAGCGGTGAGTGGTGCATTCCACTGATGAAGCCCTGCACGAGGAGTCTGGCGCGAAGGTCGAGACGGGGAATCTTGGCCAGCACGGTCGGGTCGAGATACTTGCGGTAGTCGGCTGATGCACGGACCATCAATCACCCCCGAGTTTACGTGGAGGACTCACTAGCATTGCGCGACATCGAGAACGACATCCGCCGAGCGGGAAGCCGCGGCCGGCGCAGGTCCGCGCTAGCTGTCGCTCAGGACGCGGTCTGCGCCGATGGCGTCAAGGTCCGGCGTCCGGCCTCGCGGAATCTCCTCCAATAGCTTGTCCACGATCCGATCGGAGGTCATGCCGTCTACTTCGGCGTTGAAGTTTGTCACGATTCGATGTCTCAGAACCGGATGTGCTACCGCGCGGATGTCTTCGGTCGAGACATGGAATCGGCCGCCGAGGATGGCCCGTGCCTTGCCCGCGAGGACAAGACTGAGAGACGCACGGGGGCCGGCGCCCCAACTGACGTAGTCTCCGACGACGTCCGGGATGCCTTTGGTTGCGGAGCCTTTCTCACCGACCGGGCGCGTGGCGCGAACCAGGTTCATCGCATATCGCATGACGTGATCGGCGCATGGGACCTTTCGGACGACTGCCTGCAATGCCATGATGTCGGCGCTGGAGAACACGCGATCCAGCGGCTCCTCGCCGGGGGACGTGGTCATCCCGATGATCTTGAGTTCCTCCTCCTCACTGGGATAGTTCACGAGAACCTTGAACATGAATCGGTCGAGCTGGGCTTCGGGGAGCGGATAGGTGCCCTCCTGCTCGATCGGGTTTTGTGTCGCCAGGACGAAGAACGGCTTGGGCAACTGATGCGTGAAGCCTGCGGCGGTGACCTGGTTTTCCTGCATGGCTTCCAGCAGGGCGGCCTGGGTCTTGGGCGGCGTTCGGTTGATCTCGTCGGCGAGGATCACATTCGCAAAGACCGGGCCGCAGACGAACCGGAGCTGGCGCGTGCCGGCACTCTTGTCTTCTTCAATGATCTCGGTGCCGGTGATGTCGCTGGGCATCAGGTCCGGGGTAAACTGGATTCGATTGAACGAGAGGCTGAGGGTCTGTGCGAGGGAACTGATGGCCCGGGTCTTCGCCAAACCCGGAACGCCTTCGAGGATGCAATGACCCTGCGCGAAGAGGCAGCAAAGGAGTTGGTCGATGACCTCCGTTTGGCCCACGATGGCCTTGCGGAGTTCGCCAACGATCCGCTGGCGACTCTCGGCGAGAGTTTCGATGGCCTCCATCTCTCGGCGACCGAGTTCTTGTTTGTCGCTGTTCTCCCCGGACATTCCCGCTGCTCCTGAGGGTGAGGATTCGTTGGATTCTATGCGTGAGATCGGCCGGAACCTGCTCGAGAGCAGGCGAAAAACCGGCAATTCCTCTCCTATATCGTCGAGTTTAGTACCTCCGCGACATGGATTCGGCCCTGGAAGCATACGGGGCTACCAGGCTAACCGTTACAGTCTGAACGCAGCTCCGGTTGAGTGGTCGATCAGATAACAGGGTTGCAACGTATCCTCGTTGGCTGATCGTCCGCTACATTCGTCGCCGAGACCGGGCGTGCTTGGAAGATGCGGCAAATCTTGCCGATTCGACTGCGGCGATGGTCGGCTCGATCGTAGCGGCCCCTGCACGGACCGCTCTGAATCATGGGAACCGTCGTCGGCCTCCAGAGGCAACCGGACACCTCCGTGACGTAGTGAGGACTTATGGCCACGATCGGACATTCTGTCATAGGGCTTTCGCTCGGGGGGCTGTGCGGCCCGAAGGCTCGAAACCACGCCATGCCCGGCGTCTGGACGGGGCTGGTGATCCTCCTGGCCCACCTTGTTGATCTGGTGGAATGGGCCGTCACGCTGGTTGTGCCCAGCACAAGGGACAACCATTTCCTGACCCACTCGCCGATGCTGGCCGGAGGGCTGGTAGTCCTGGTCTGGGTCGTGCTCCGGTTGGGGACGAAGCTGCGCAGCCTGTGGGGCTATCTGATCGTCGCTTTGGCAATCTACAGCCACCTCGCTCTGGATCATCCCCTTGTTCGACGGCTCCTGGCGGACGCTTCGGGGATCATGCCACGCGACGAACTTCCCAGACTGCGGGAGACCATGCTCGCGGAGATTTGGTTGTACGGTGTCGTCCTGGTCATCGCATTGCTGTTTCGGGCGAGTCGGCAGCCCGGCTGCCCACGTTGGGGGCGATTCGCATGTGGGGTTTTGGGAGTCATGGCCGTTGTCGCCGCGGCGACCCGGCAGGTCGCGCTTTGGGCGCCGACGTACTTCCTGGCCCTGATGCACGCGGCCTTGCTGTTGCGGCGCGAGCTAACTCCCCGGCTGGCCTGGAGCCTGGTTCCACTGACGCCGTTGTTTATCTTCGTGGGGGTTGAGATCGCGGCCAAACGACTGGCGCGTCAGGCCGAGGCCCTGCAGATGCAGAGGAACTTCGCCGAGGCGGTGGACCTCTATCAGCGGGCGCTCGATCTGCCAATCCGCACGGCCCAGGTTCGGACCTATGTCAACCTCGCACAGTGCTACTCGGCACTGGGACACCCGGGGAAGGCGGAGGACATTCTCCTGCGGGGCCGTGCGAAGTCTTACGGGAGCGCGTGGGCGGACTTCTGGCTGGCCCGTTTCTATGCAGATACTCGACTGCGCGGATCGCCCTATTTCCGGCCGCGGCGGGCGGCGGAGCTGTTCCGGCAGATCCGTGACGGGCCTGTCGAACAAGCGGCTCGGAATGCAGCGATTGCGATGCTTGGTAGGATGCGGCAAGAGGGGTCGATGGAGTGAAGGCTTCGTCTCAACCAACGTGGGTCGCCAAACGGCAAGCCTTTTCGTGAGGTTTGCGGACCCCGTTAGACTTGTGGGACACGGTATGTGACGTGCCATTGCGGAGATTCGAGGCGCCATGCAATCCGATCTCGTCGCTCAGATTAACACGGACCACCTGCTGCAGAACTATCAGGCTCTCCGCGCCTGTTGCCGGCCGGGGGTGAAGCTGTGCGCGCCGTTGAAGGCTGACGCCTACGGGCACGGCGTTGCAATCGTGGCGCCGGCCTTGCAAGAGGCGGGCGCGGACTATGCGGCGGTGGCGACGGTCAGCGAGGCCATCGAACTGCGCGCACTGGGATGGCAGCCGCCGATTCTGATCCTGGGCAACATTCTCGCCGTGTCCGACCGTATGGAACGCCGCGATCGCATCGCCGCTGTGGTGAAGCATCACCTCATGGTGACGATTGCTGATACGGCGACCGTCCGGCATGTGATTGAGGCTGAGCCCCCGGAGCCTATCTCTGTTCACATCAAGATGGATTCCGGCATGGGCCGGATGGGCGTGATGCCATCGGGCGTGGCCGAACTGGTAAAGCTGGTGCGCGCGACGCGCTGCCTGCGGCCGGTGGGCTTCTATTCACACTTTGCCACGGCGGACTTCGAAAACGGGGACTTGGTCGGCCGCCAATTGAGGACGTTCGGACAAACTGCCTCATCCATGGCCGCCGATCTTCCCTCGGACACGTTGTGCCATCTGGCGAACAGTGCCGCGACGATCACGCTCCCGGCGGCCCATTTTGACATGGTCCGCCCGGGCCTGGCCCTGTACGGATATCCGCCGGCGCCCCGGATGTCGGAGTTGATCGAACTGAAACCCATCCTGCGGCTCGTCTCACACGTTACGGCGATGAAGGAACTGCCGATCGGCCACTGCGTCGGCTACGGCCAGACCTTCACCGCGAGCCGCCCAACCCGCCTGGGGATCATCCCGGCAGGCTATTTCGACGGGTTCCCGAGGAGCCTGTCCAACGCCGCGATAGTGGGAACCCCCTACGGCGACGCCCCCATCATCGGCCGCGTCAGCATGGACCAACTGGCCGTGGATCTCACGGACCTGCCGGCGATGGCGATGGGGAGCGAGGTCACGTTGATCGATGACCGCCCGAACCGCCCCAATTCGGTCCAATCCCTGGCCCGTCACCTCGGGACGATCCCCTATGAGATTACCTGCCTCCTCGGCCAACGGGTCCAGCGGGTCCGAGTTGGTGGGGGCCGAGACGTCCGCCCTGGTCGCAGCCATCCATAGCTAAACTGCAACTCCAGCGCGAACCGATCTGTACCACAGTCTTGGATGGCCGCTTTTGCGCCATCTATGGGACCACCGATGTGTGCTCTCCCTCCGCCTGGGGGGGCGTATCGTATATTTGGAAAATGGAGGAGGTCGGCGGCTTTATGCGGCCCTGCCTTCCGTGGCGAGAGACCCATTGCCGACCGTACTTTAAGGAGACACCCATGAAACTCCGTCGTAAACCCCGGCTGTTCACCACTGCCCGCTGGGCCCCCCTGCTGGCCACCGGGATCGCTTTTCAAGTCAACCTTGGCGGCTGCGATCAGGAGATCAAGGACACGATTCTGACCGGGGTTCAGACGTCGCTCCAGACGCTCGTGACCAGTGTGATGGATGCGTTCTTCATGTCCATTTCCGGTGCGGCAACGACGACGACCCAAACCACCGTGAAGGCTGTGATCGACACCGCGACCACCTGGTTCGCCTAAGGCCGCACGGCCCGCCGCATCACGGTCCCGCTCCAGTCTCCAATGCCGCCGGCAGTTCGCTGCCGGCGGCTGTGCGTAGAGGCTCTGCTTCCACAAAACCACCGGCCTCCGCTGGTGGCTGGGCGGCCGCATCCGACCACTCCGACTTCGCTTCACCTCCGCTGATAGCGCCACGAACCTCGATTTCCCACGTCAGTTTGGCGGCCCTTGATCCGCTGCGACCCTTCCCCTAGCATGACCGCTCGCCGATGGAGCCGATCGGCAAAGTAAGTGCGCGGTTTCAACGGGACTTTACTCCCGCCCTGCCGCTGAGTTTCGGCCCGACCGACGCCGGCATTCGAGGTTCTCGCGCCCCATGAACGTCGTTTCTCGGAAGTTACTCCGCTGGGGAAAAATGCTGCCGATCCTCGCGCTGTATCAATCCTTCGGCTGCCTGCCGGATAATGCGTTCACTCAGGTGCTCGGGGAGAACATCGTCCTGACGGCGGCCATCGCGATTCAGTCGCTTTCATCCATTTTCTTCAATACCCTGTTCGGCTTCATCTAGCGGAGGCCTCCATGCTGCCGACGACGAAGCACCGTCTGTTTGTCCGTCTCTATCGAGCCCGCCGCGTGAAGGCGCTGCTGCTCGCCGTCGCCGCGATGCCGCTATTCCAGGCGACGGGTTGTTTTCCGGACTTGCTCGGCGCCTTGAACTTTGAATTGCAGTCGCTGGTCAACACGGTTCTCATCAACACGATCAGCGTCATTGTGCAGAACTTCCTGGGATTGTGACGAACAAGCGCTGCAACGAGTGTCGTCCGCTGATCCATCATCAGCGGGCGCAGCCTCGATCTTATCTTCGATTTCGCCTTGGAGACGTCCCGTGAATGCACTGCTGGATCGCTTCTGCCGCTACGTGAAGATCGAGACGACCGCGAAGGAAGACGCGGACGGCTATCCAAGTTCGCCCGGACAGCTTGAGTTGGGACGAATGCTCACCAATGAGCTTCGCGCGCTGAAGCTCGATGCCGTGAGCATGGACGAGCACGGCATCGTTATGGCCACGGTTCCGGGCAACATTGCCGGCGCCCCAACGATCGCATGGCTCGCCCATATGGACACGTCGCCGGAATACACCGCGAAGAACGTCAGGCCCATCGTCCATAAGAACTACAACGGCGATGACATCGTTTTGCCCGGTGACACGTCGAAGGTGATTCGTGTCGAGGAGTGCCCCGCGCTCTCGGCGCTGAAGGGCAAGACGATCGTCACCAGTGATGGGACGACGCTGCTCGGGGCCGACGACAAGTGCGGCGTGGCGGTCATCATGACGGCCGCGGAACACCTGATGCAAACCGCGGGCATCAGCCACGGACCGATCCGCATTGTGTTCACCTGTGACGAGGAGATCGGCCGCGGGACGGACAAGCTCGACCTCATGAAGATCGACGCCACCGTGGCCTACACCCTCGATGGCGAGGATGAGGGAAATCTGGAGTGTGAGACTTTCTCCGCCGACGTGGCGATCGCGACGATCACGGGCGTGAACATTCATCCCGGCTTTGCCAAGGGACGGATGGTCAATGCCCTGCGGGTCGCGGCGGATTTCATCGCGCGGCTGCCGGCCGATTCGCTGTCGCCGGAGACGACCGAGGGCCGTGAGCCGTTCATTCATCCTTATATCCTCGGGGGCGGCGTGCCCGAGGTGAAGATCAAGATGCTGCTGCGAAGCTTCGAGGCTTCGGACCTCCTCAAGCAGGCTCAACTGCTTCGCGACATTGCCGGGACGGTTGAGGCGGCGCACCCAAGGGCGAAGATCACGATCGACGTGCAGAAGCAATACCGCAACATGCGCGAGGCGCTGGAGAAGGAGCCGCGGGCAAACAAGCTCGCGGCCGAGGCTTTTCGCCGGGCCGGGATGGAAGCCAGGCCGCAATCCATCCGCGGCGGAACGGACGGCTCCCGCCTGAGCGAAATGGGCCTGCCGACTCCAAACCTGTCGGTCGGCATGCACAACTTTCACTCGCCGCTGGAGTTTGCCTGTCTGGAGCAGATGGAAAAGGCGGTGACAGTGCTGGTGGAGTTGGCGCAGCTCTGGGGCCGAGAACGATAGATTCTCCTCGTGTTGCACAAATCGGCGCGTCGCGCCATGCTCGCTTGCGATTGATACACCTCTAGCCCAGACTATACCCCTTCTATCGCCCATGATGCGTCAGGAGAATCTCGGATGACCCCCACGACACCCGGTTTCGTCGCAACCGTCAAAAGCCTGCCCCGGCCCTTCTGGATCGCCAACACGATGGAGATCTTCGAGCGGATGGCGTGGTATGGGTTCTTCGCCGTGAGTTCGTTGTACATCACGGGACCGGTCGAAACGGGCGGACTGGGCTTCACGTCGGAAGAGCGCGGCCAGCTTCAGGCGATCGTGCCGTTCTTCTTGTACCTGTTTCCTGTCATCACCGGCGCGCTCGCTGACCGTTACGGCTACAAGAAGATGTTCATCATCGCCTACGTGTGCATGATTCTGTCCTATTACGGGCTGGGACAGTTCAAGACGTTTCCGACGTTTCTTATGGCGTTCATGTTCGTCGCGGTGGCGGCGGCGATCTTCAAACCCGTTGTGGTCGGAACCGTCGCGCGCGTCACTAACGATGGGAATTCGAGTCTCGGCTTCGGCATCTTCTACATGATGGTCAACATCGGCGGGTTCCTGGGACCGTTGGTGGCGGGTGCCGTCCGCGGTGTTTCCTGGAAGTATGTATTCATTGCTTGCGCGGGGTGGGCCGCGGTGAACCTCGTGATCGTTCTGATCTTCTATCGGGAGCCGACGAGTTCATCGGATGGCGGCAAGAAGCGCAGCCTTGCGCAAGTTGGCTATGACATGGTCGAAGTGCTCGGAAATGTCCGCTTCGGCGTCACGGTCCTCGTCGCGCTGGTCGCGCTGATGATCGCCAATCAGGAGTGGGATTTCTTTCTATTCTGGCCGCATTGCACGATCTTCGTGTCGGCGTGGTTGCTTCTAAACGCGGTGTGGGATCTTCTCATGCCGAAAGGCAGCGGAAACCCCAGGAATCCCGCCTCGCACGGCCGACCGTTTTTCCTCAAACGAATGCACTGCAGCAACTGGCGCTTCGCCCTGTTTCTGCTCATCATGTCCGGCTTCTGGACCAGCTTTCAACAGATCTTTATCACGATGCCGGAGTTTGTTCGCGACTACGTTGATACTAAGCCCATGGTGAATGCGGGCCGCAAGATGTTCGGCGCGATCAATCGACCGAAGTGGATCGATGGTCTTGCGGCTATTGAAGAAACCGAAGTCATGAGTAAGTTTGATTCGCTCGTACGGCGGGCCCGCGGGATTCCGTCGATGGTGCCGAGCAATCCGACGCCGACCGAAATCAAGCAGGAACGAATCGACACGCTCGAATTGCTCAAACAACTGAAGAAGAAGAGCGCCGAACTCGACAGCGAAGACCAAGCGGCGATAACGAAGGCCATTGCGTCGCTCAAAGAGGCCGAATCCTTGCCTCCGAATGAGATGACGGCGACAACCGATCAGGCAGGCCGTCTTGCCGCTCGATTGGACCGAGAGCTAACGATCAAGCACCTTCCCGACGATCGAGCAATGACCCCCGAGAAGCTCGACGAGTTGCGGCAAATGGCCGATCGTCTGACGGTGCCTCCCTCGACCAATCCGCTTCAAGCCGTGGACCTTGTCAAAGGCGCGAGGACCATGCTCGCGTACAAGGTCCGCATTGAGCCGCTGGAACTCGGCGAACTGATGGCCCGTGTCCCGGACCGACCCGAGACAATTGAAGAGAAGGAACTCACCGTCGCGGTTGAAACCATCAATAAGCGTCTGGATTTGCGCCAGGAGCCTGAATACAAGGGGGATCAGGAGCAGCAACTTCGGACGGCATTGACCGAGCTGATGACCGAGCACGGGACATTTGTGCCGATGGACGCGTTGGTCCGAACGAGCGAGGCGTTGACGTCGGGTGAACTCACAATGAAGCCTAAGGTACTCGCTCTGGGGATTCGAGACCTTGCCTACCGTCCGACTATTTGGAACCGCATGGACGCTGGCCGACAGGTGAATCCCGAGCACATCATCAACTTCGACGCCCTGTCGATCATCCTGTTACAGGTGATCATCTCGTTCTTCATGGCCCGGTTCCATCAGTTCACGACCATGATCGTAGGCATGGTCGTCGCCGCCGTCGGCATCGGACTCTCGGCCATCGCCGGCGGCACAATGATCGGCCCGGTCGGCGGATTGTTGCTCGTCGTCATCGTCGGCATCGTGACTTTCGCGATAGGAGAAATGATGGCCAGCCCGACCAGCCAGGAGTACGTCGGCCGTATCGCGCCGGCGGACAAGAAAGCGCTCTACATGGGGTACTACTTCGTCGCGATCGCCCTGGGCAACCTGTTCGGCGGCATCCTCTCGGGACAGCTCTACGGCAAGCTGACGCGCGACATGCAACGCCCCGATCTGATGTGGCTGGCGTTCGGTGGGATCATGCTGGGTACGGCGATTATCTTCCTGCTTTACAACATGTTCGCACTCCCGAAACACGCGTCAGGTTCGCTGACCAACAACAAAGCAGCGTAGAACGCGAGAGGAAAGGAACCCGATCGAGGGCGAGTGAAAGCACTCGTCGCTTGCATCGCGCACTTCCAGGACCGCGTCGAGCAGCCAAAGCCCAGGGCAGGCCCGCCCTGGGCTTCCTCTTGTGAATACAGGGTTCCGATTGGGCGCCTGCGCGATCTCAGTGGACGCCGTGCATCATGCGCCTCATCGGTTTGATCAGCAGCGCCATCAGCAAGCCTCCGGCGCCGCACATGACCACGAAGACCAGGAAGAATTGGCCCGGCGCCATGGCACCCCACTTTGCTCCAAAGACTTGAGCCGTGTATTCGGCGACGGCCGTTGCCAGAAACCAGCCGCCCATGAACAAACCGACGTGCCTGGCAGGCGCCAATTTCGTCACGAGGGACAGGCCGACAGGTGAAACGCAAAGCTCGCCCATTGTCAGCACCATGAAGAATGCGATCAGCCACCAGAGGCTGACGCGGAAGCGGGCCGAATCAAGGAATATCTTGTCAATGGCCGCGGTAAACTCCTCTTGCCCTGCGGCTGCAAGGAACGCGATCCGGGTTCGGTCCTTGATTTCGCCGTAGGCGGTGATGACTTTGGTGTCGGGCTCCCACTTCAGGATCGTTCTCGTGTTGTCACCCTCTCCTTCGGTGAGCTCGCCTCGGGGAATCGCCGTAGGGGCCGACTCCAGGACCGCGGTGATGTTCCAATCCGCTTTCGACTTGTCCGCCGCCTTCGTCTTCGCCACAAAGGCGTCGAACTCGGTGATTAACTCGGGCGAGGCCGTTTCCGACAACAGTCGCAAACGATCGAGATCCGTTAAGACGCCACTCATGGAGAGTTGGCCGTTCTCAGAGTCGTACTGCAATCGAGTCGCGCCGTAATAAGTGCGTTCCCCGTCGCCGCCCTCCACCTTCGTCGTGCTGAACACCTGTCTGTCCTCGTCCACGTGGAGCGATTCCGGCAATGCGGCGAGCGCGACCTGGCTTGGACGGTTCTCTCGCTGAGCCGCCGGCCACATCACGCCAAAGGCCAGGGCGACCAGCAACAGTCCCAGCGCCATCTTCGCTGGCGTTGACGGTTGCAGTTTTCGCTTGTCGAGCCAGATCCAGAAGAAGGCAAAGACCGGCGCCAACGCGATGATGAAGAAGGGATTGAACGACTGCGATTGGCCCGATGTGATGCCCGGCTCGCTGAACCAATCTTTCATTCTCTGCCACAAAGAGATATCCACGGTCTCGGGCGCCGCAGGCGTCAGGGTCTCGAGGGCAACCGGCGGAGGCTCGGTTGAGAGAAACCGAAGATTCGTATGCTTGTCCGCCCAGACCAGCATGGCGTTGGGGCTCTGCTCGAAGGCCGTCCAGAACAGGATGACGAAGGCGAAGACGATGAGCAAGACCATAATACGATCTCGAACGACGTGTGGAGGATGGTCTTCCACCGGCTTAGTGTCATTCTCCGGCTTGCTGGAGTCGGAAACCGGCTTGAACTTGAATAAGTAGCGTTGGCCAATGACATACACAATCAGGCCGAAGACCATGCCGACGCCCGCGGCGCCAAACCCGAAGTGCCAGCCGTAATTCACGCGCAACCAGTCGCAGACCAGAGGACCGATGAATGCACCGAGGTTGATTCCCATATAGAACACAGTGAACCCGCCGTCGCGACGGGGATCACCGGGTTCGTACAAATCACCCACTTGCGTAGAGACGTTCGGCTTCAGCAAGCCCACGCCTGCAACAATGAATCCAAGGGCTGTATAGAAGAACGGCAACGGCTCGAAGGCCATCAGGAAGTGACCAATAGAAAGCAGCACGGCGCCAAGTATGATTGCTCGGCGGGCACCGATGTAGCGGTCGGCGATGAAACCGCCGACGACCGGCAGACCGTAGGCCAAGGCGGCATAAGTGCCCAGCAGGTGCGACGCATCCTCCTGCGACCAGAAGAAATGGTTGATCATGTAAAGCATCAGCAGGGTCTTCATCCCGTAGAAGCTGAAACGCTCCCACATTTCCGTGAAGAAGAGGGTGTAGAGACCCAGCGGATGGCCGAACAGGGTTCTGGATTGTTGATCGGAGGGCGCTTGAAAACCGGCGTTCGCTGCTGGCGATTGGGACATCTGTATCTGTCTCCGGGTGGATGGATTCCTCTCGTCGGGCCGGGAGCAGACCTGGGTCGTTCGTGGTCGCGCTGCCCGATGGGTCGCGGCTACAACGTTACACCGGTGTCGGCTAGGGCGCGTGGGCGACTGGGTGAGCCGGTCCGGGGGATCCCGCGAGCGGGCATCATAACCGCTTGTGCGAGGTTGTCACGGCCTTAGACCGATAATTCGGGTTCATCGGAAAATGAAAGTACAGTTTCAGGGGCGACCTCCCGCTATTAAGGCCATGGAACGTGAACATCAACCTGGACGCAGGCCGAGCCGTAGCGCGGCCGCCAAATGGCGGAACATCGTCACCCTGGCCGGGCTCATCGTCCTGGGGATCACGCCGTGGGCTCAGGCACAGCTTCCGCCGCCGGCTCAACCGGCATTCTGTCCGCCGCTGACGTCTCTCGCGACGCCGACGCTCTTCGACGTTCTCTTTGGAACGTTGCCAATCCGCTTCCCCTACCAGTAGAACGCATCCGAACAATCGAACGGGTGCGAGTGCCGAGCGCTCCCCGTTGGGTCGCGGCTAAACACCAGCGGGGGCAGCGGTGGACGGACGCGTTGCGTCGTGCGGAACCCGTGTACGGTCGCAATCAGAGTCTTGTCGAGTCGGCGTTGACCAGAGGTATTGCTCAGGGTTTCGCATGACGGCGTCATTCAGAGCGTCCATCACCTGCCGGACGACCTTGCCATCGTCCGTCGAGTCGTTGCCACGCTCGACGACCTCGTGCAACGCGAGGTCGAACGAGAACAGCCGGGGATTGCGGCGGCACGTGACAACGCCGATCGGTACATCGAACCAACGGGATAAACGACCGAGCGTCGGGGCGCAGTTCAGGTCTCGGCCCAGGAAGCGTGTGGCGATGCCTCGCGCCCGCTGACGTTCGTGCTCACAGACCATAAAGACTGCCCCCCCGCCGGTGAGCAGGGGCGGCAACACGCGCACGGCCTCGCGGACATCGACGGGGCGCACTTGGGGTTGGGCATAAAGACTGCGCTGCCACGACGCGAGGGCCGGTTGGGCCAACCAGTCCACCAGGACGTGCACCGGGCGGAATATCCGGCCCAGTGCGCACGCGGCCGCGGCGATATTCCCGTAGTAAGCGGTGGCCAGGACGCAACCGCGCTTCGAACGGGCCAGGGCTTGCAGCTCGGCCTCGCCTTCGACATGAACATGCCTTCGCCAGGAATCGTCGCGAAGCCGCCGGGGAATAAACAGGGCTTCGGTCCAGAAGCGGGCTTGGTGTTCGTACATCGCAGCCAGTAGTTCGTCGACGTCGTGATCCGCGCCCGCATCGGTGAGGGCCGATCGCAATCTCGCTTCGGCACGACGGCGCGAGGGTGTGTCCATCTGACACAAGCCACGGGCCAATCGGCCGGCGACAGCGGTGCTGGCTCGGAGGCCCATCCCGCGGAACATCGGGGCGATGACGCTTCTCAGATATTTGTAACGGATGGTCTCGATGTTCATGTGGCTCGTCGGCCTCGTTCCGCCAAACGGCAAGTCCGCGCGTGAGGGTCTAGCCCTCTGTGGGATGCCTCGGCGGCCTGATGTTCGATTCTGTGTTGGATATCGGCAGGTCTTGGAGCGGATCGTGATCGGCTGAGTCGGATTCCGCCAAGCGGCAAGCCGCCTGGGGGAGGTCTTGGCTCGATGAGGAGGTTTCGTCAGCCGAGAACGTGGATTGAGGTTTTGGCGTCAGGCTACCATTGCGGTGTCGCTCACCTCTTGGGCGGCTTGCCTTCCTGCCAGAACATTTTCATAGAGCTGGTGATAGTTGTCGATGAAGGCGCGGACGCCGAAGACTTCGTATGCCTGGCCCCTGGCGGTTTCGGTGAGGCGATCGCGAAGCGGCGCATCTTCCAGGGCAGTGAGGATCCGGCTTGCCAGCAGCTTCACGTCGGCACGTTTGCATAGCAGACCATTGCTGCGATCGGCGATGATCTCCGCGACGGATCGTACGGCCACGCCGACCACGACAAGCCGTGCGGCCATGGCCACACCGAGCGGCTCGGTACACACTTCCGACACCGCAGGCATCACGAAGGCGTCGGCGCAAGCCGCCAACTCCGGCCAGGTCAGACGCGGGTCAGGAATCGTCAACAACGACGGCGCGTCGATCCGCCGGACAAAACGAACCAGCCGATGGCGCTCGGGAGAGTCAAACGGCAGGATCACGTTCAGATCGGGATGGACCTTCTGCACGATGGCGGCAGCCCAGAGTCCTTCGTATTGACCGCCACCTCGCGAAGCCGGCCCGCTCATCAGCAGGACCGGCCTGGCCTGGCCCACGACCCTTTGACGGATTCCGTCGCGATGGGCCTGGTTGATCGCACCGAAGTCCACCGGCCCGCGGATGACGACAACCCGATCGGCGTCAACGCCGGCGGCGATCAACCGGGCGCGGATGATCTGACTGCCGGCGGCAACGGTGGCACGGGTCGGGAACGATCGCACCCAGTTGGCGGCATCGGGCGATGCTTCTGGATTTAGCAGCGTGATGACCAGCGGAAGCTGCGGGAGCCGAGTGCTGCAGGCCGTCGCCGCCTCCATGCCCCAGGCGTGGAGGACGGTGGCACCGCACTGATCGGCCAAGCGGGGCAGATGCGGCACCCAATTCATGAACCGCCACAAACGGCGGTGGACCGGCATAACGGCGCGATCGAGGTGGAGTGCAGCCGCCTCGAAGCGGGCAGGGTCGATGCAGCAGACCGCGTGCCGCCGGCCGTCGGTTGTCGATTTCCGGCAGAGGGTGCTCAGAACTTGCAACGCCGTCTCGTCGCAGGTCCGATCCAGGACGTGCAGGATGCTGATCACTCGGCGAACTCCCGATGTTCGTAGAAGAGTTCGGCGATCTTGCGGGAAAGGTCCTTCGTCAAATCCTCAGTGATTTGAGAGGCGGACTTGCCGGATTCGCTGGATTGGGCCTCGGTCGTCGATGAGACTCGGCGGCCGCTGCGCTCGCGCGGCCAAACTCGCACGTCAGCCTGCCGGGCCGTTGACACCACTTTCACGCGGACGGAGAAATCTCCTTTGAAGAGCGGGGCGCCGGGTTCAGCTTGAAGGGTGAAACGATCGACGCGAATGTAGAGCACCTGATCGGCGCCGAGTTTCGCGCCGATCTCGCGGATGGTCATCTTGTCGTATCCCTTGTCCGATTGCTGGAGACGCTGCCACTCACTGAATGGCACGACGCGCGAATTGACACGATACTCGAGAAAGCGATCGGCGATGCCGTTTTGCAGATTACGGATGGCGGCCGGCTGCGTGATGAAGTTGTTCCGGTCGTCGACCAGGATCAGCAGCGGGCCTTTGGTCAGGGCGTACTCCGGTTCGACGATGTCGCCGCCGGTCATGTTGGTCCAAAGGGCTGCCATCTGTATGCAGCCGGAGGACCAGAATGAAAGGAGCGAAACGGCGACAATTGGCAGGAGGCCGCCTGGGCGTGCGAGAGGCTTTCGCCGGCCGGTTGGGAATGGGGATCGGTTGAACGACTTCGGAATCGTCGGCTTCCACCGACGGCTGTTGGCCAGATCACTTGTTGAATAGTCGGCGGCCTCAAGAAACAACACGATCGGGCTCCCTACCATTGCCGCCGGCCTTTGAGCTTGACCTCGTGGTCATAAAAACATCTGGCCGTCTCCTCCGCGAACCGCTCGACGGCATCGTGCAAGAGGTCCTCTTCACTCATGTCCGCCACGGCCGGCAGAGAGCCCGATGGATGTGTGATCCTGATTTCTTTTTCGTAGACGGCATCCAGCCCCCGGTCCGGCGAGCAATCGTACACGTTCACCGTGGCCGAGATCCGGGCCTTCCTTAACTCGATCGTGTCACTTGCCCGCGTTGTGAACTCCAGAAGATCAAGACGCAGGAGCAAATCGCACTTCAACTCCTTGCCGATCTCCTGATTACTCATGCTCTGCCAATCGAGGCCGGACCCATCCTGGAGCGCGGCCACCTCTCGGGGCGAAACGAATTGGGCCTTGGGCAGGTTCTTCTTCATGTAGTAGGTGACGGCCCTGCACACCTGGCGACCGGCCTGGGAATACTCATCCAGGGTCGACCGATCCGCCCAGACGAGGACCGCAACTTTACGATCGCCGATCTTGCCATAATCGGCCTTGACGGTCTCGGTTTTCTCTGGATCGACCAGGAAGTATGCCCCGGGACAGCCGCCGGGCACGCCGAAACTCAGAAGCAACAGACTGATCATCCGCCATCGGAAGCCGGAGAGATGGTGCGTTCGTCGGAACACTGCGCGTCGTCGTCCCTTCTACCTTGCCGGGAGGGTCCCGGTCAGCAGGCCGTAGGCAATCTTGAAACCCCAGCCGGCTGCAATGATGAGGCCGAGCCCCAGCATGAGGCGCGTCGAGATGCGATCCCAATTGATCCAAATCGTCCATCCACTGATCGACACATAAAGCGAAAACAGGAATATGCTGATCGTCGCAAGACAAAACACGAACCCAGCCGGCTGGGCAATGAAGGCCGACGCCAGCCGCCCGCGGACGACGCTGGAGAATGCGGTTGTCATGCCGCAGGTCGGACATGGCAGGCCGCTGGTTTGCATAAAGCTGCACGGTGGCAATGCGGCGCCGAACCGCTGGTGCGTGCCGAACCCGCGGGGATCCGGCTCCAGATATATCGCCACCGAGAGAATGGCGGCACAAGCCAGTGCGGCACCGGCCCAGGCGACCCGCGCCGCCCTCGATGCTCTGACACGCGGTGCGAGGAGCAGCCGAGCGGGCGGAGGTCTTAGCTCGTGATCCATGCTCAGAGGGTTGATGGGCCAAGTCTCCCGAGTGGGGTTCAAGTGTATCGCCCTGGTATTGTTGCCGAACGGCCGGGTGTGGCAAGTGGGGCACTGAACCGTAGGAATCCGACCCGCCGAAGTCAAGCAGAACCGCCATAACGTGATACAATGTGGAAGTTGCGTTCCTTATCCCAACGTAACCGGGGCCGATGACGGCCCGGCTCACCTGGATTCAACAACTCAGCGATGCCGCAGGACTGGATACCTTCGCCATGATGGCACTGCTCGGTCTGATAAGTTGTGTGTTGACGTTTTCCCTTTTCGGCGTGTTGCCGGAGGACGTAGCGCAGAACCGAGTCAGCCATCCTTCATTCGTGGGATCCGGCGCCTCGCTAGTTCAGAATCCGCCCACGGATGACCCCATGCGGAACCGGCGCTCGAATCGCCGCGAAAAGGCCCTCGAGCGCTTCGGCGGCAATCGGCACACCGAACGGGCCGTGGCTGATGCGCTCGCGTGGTTGGCGGCACATCAGAGACCGGACGGTATGTGGGACCGTCGGCACTTCGACCAACTTTGCCCGGCGCACGATCGATGCAGCCAGACGGCGTTGGAACGCCTTGATCAGGACGCGGACGTTGGCGTCAGCGCGCTGGCGGCCCTGGCATTCCTCGGCGCGGGCTACACGCACGAAGAGGGCCTCTATTCAGAGAACCTGGGCAGGGCCTTCTCATTCATTCTCTCGCGACAGGACGGCGAGGGCAGTTTTTCCGCGGGCAGCCAGATGCAGATGTTCAACGACGCGATCGCCACGCTGGCCATCGCGGAAGCATACGCCGCGACGAAGGACCGAGCACTGCTCGGTCCACTGCGGCGGGCGGTGCGCCACCTCGAGCATTCCCAACAAGACGGCGGCGGATGGGACTACAACGACGACACCAGCTCGAAGCGCCTTGATATGTCGGTCTCCGGCTGGGTCATCATGGCGCTCAAAGGGGCGCAGGCCGCGGGCGTCTCCGTTGCAACGGAGACACGTTTTTGCATCATCGATCATCTGGACTGGGCGACTGAGGCGGACGGCCGGGTTCGACATGCCAACAAGGGCCAAGGCACGCCGATCGACAGGAAGACCGGCCGCCCATTGTATCGCTACGGCTCGGGAATGACCGCCGTCGGTCTGTACGTGCGCAGCGTTTTGGGGTTTCGACTCGATCATCCCATCGCCCTGAGACAGGTCGGCCTGCTCCTGGATGATCCGCCGAGTTTGGCTCGTCTTCACGGTGACCCGATGGGGTTGCATAGTGAGTACTATTGGTATTTCGGCACGCTGGCGATGTTTCACGTGGGCGGCAAACCGTGGAAACAATGGAACCAATCGCTGCGCACGCCGGTGCTGGAATCTCAGCAGCGCCCGGTCGACCGCAAGGGCAGGCATGGCCACAGCTTCGGCAGTTGGCCGGCCTTTGGTCGTGGTTGGGGACGGTGGGGTCGCGTCGGCAGCCGCATTTACTCGACAGCCATCAACGCGCTCACGCTGGAGATCTACTATCGCTACGAGCCGGCGTTCCAATCTCCGCAGGGCCTGATCGGGCCGACTGAGCTGCGACGAAGGATCGCGGCCGGGAGAACGGCGGATCACGGCGAGGTCTTGCGCCTTGCGAAACGGCTGCACGCGGACGTGTGTGAACCGATCCTTCTGGACCTGTTGGAATCGCCGTTGCCGCAAGTCAAGCTGGACGCGGCGCTGGCGCTCGCTGAACTCGACTCACCGATGGGCAAGACCATCCTGCTGGATCGGCGAGCCGGGCCGTCCTCGGCCCCGGACGCGGCCCTGCGCAAACGGATCGATGCCGCGCTCGCCAGGCTCGCAAGGCCCCCGAAGTCATACACCTACGGCACAGTCACGCAGACCAGACCCGCCGCGAGAATGTTCCTCTTCGAGACCGGCGGTCAACCGCTATACTACGGCCGGCGGCTCAGCGTGATCCGCGACGGGCAAGTGGTCGCCACGGCGGTCGTAACACGGCGTTTCAGCGCCCAGAAGGCCGCGGCGGCGAGACTGGACGACACCGCCACGACCGCGGAGCAAGGCGACGTGGTCGTCAGTTTTCGAGGCGAGCCGGAAAAATGAACGCAAATCGTCCGGATCGCACTCACCTCGCTCAAGCCTTGAGAGAGCGCTTCGAGTCCGACGCGATGCTCGGCGCTTCGGCGCTGCCCATTCAGTTGCCCGATCCGAGGTCGATTCCCGTCGTCAGCCGGCAGGCCATCGGCGAAGACGAGGTCAAACGGCGCCAGGTCGAACTCGACGTGATCGATCGCGATGAGGTTCGCGGTTGCACGCGGTGCGGTTTGGCAAGGACTCGCACCAAGACGGTCTTCGGCGTCGGCAGCCCTGCGGCGCGGATCATGTTTGTCGGTGAGGGGCCCGGCCATGACGAGGACATGTCCGGCATTCCCTTTGTCGGCCGTGCGGGCGAACTGCTGACCAGGATGATCGAGGCGGGGATGGGGCTGAAGCGCGAGGATGTCTACATCTGTAATATCATCAAGTGTCGACCGCCGGAAAACCGTGATCCCGCACAGGACGAAGTGCTCGCCTGCAAGGGGTACCTGTGGCGGCAGATCGAGATCATCCAACCGGAAGTCATCATCGCGTTGGGTTCGCCGGCGGCCAAGACCTTGCTGAACACGAGCGAAGGGATCGGCCGATTGCGGGCACGATGGCACGATTTCTACCCCAGCGGCACGGCGATGTCCGGCGAACCCATCCCGGTCATGCCAACCTATCACCCGGCCTACTTGCTGCGCAGCCCGGGTGAGAAGGTGAAGGCTTGGGAAGATTTGAAGATGGTGATGGCGCATCTGGGCTTGCCGCTGCCCGTAAGATGAGTGGGTGAGCCATGCCGCCTCGAATTGGCGTGCTGATCAGGAGCTCAGGTGATGGCGACGAGAATCGTGAAGGCCAAGAAGGTCAGCCGGCGTGCGCCGGCCAGGAAGACCGGGCGAACGTCTGCCGCGACGAAGAAAACTTGCGACAACAGAAAGGTCGCCGGCATCGGCGCCAAAGCCGTCCAGGCGCGCACGGATAAGTCGTGGGCCAAGTGGCTGACGGTCCTTGATAAGGCCGGCGGAAAGAAAATGGACCACGCGTCGCTGGCCAGGTACGTCCACGAGCAATACGGCATTCCCGGGTGGTGGGCCCAGATGGTGACGGTCGGCTACGAGCAGGCACGAGGCCTTCGCGAAAAGCACCAAAAGCCGGAAGGCTACGAAATCAGCAGGAGCAAGACGATCAACGTCGGCGTCTCGGCCTTGTTCGCAGCCTGGCAGGACAAACGGCGACGCGAGCGCTGGCTGCCAAAGACACCACTGACCATTCGCAGGGCCACGCGAAACAAGTCGTTGCGAATCGCCTGGATCGACGGAAAAACCAGCGTCGATGCCAACTTCTACGCCAAAAGCACGAGCAAAAGCCAGATCACCGTGCAACACCGCAAGCTGAATACGGCAAAAGAGGCGGCCCGGATGAAGTCCTTTTGGAAAGATCGCCTCGAAGGATTGAAGCTGTTACTGGAGGCGTGAAATACTGTAGAATAACCCAAACGTGGCACGGGTGTCCCAGCAGTGAAATCGCGGGCGAGACGCGCGTGCCACAAATAATACAGTTGAACAAACGTTTCTCAACTCATCCGATCAGGAGGCAGTCATCATGTCCATGGCTCCGGCAACTTCCCAGGACGTCAAAATCAAGTACACACAATGTCTGATCAACGGCGAGTGGCAGGCCGCCGAGAGTGGGCAGACATTTGAGACGATCAACCCTGCGACCGGGGACGTGATCGCCAACGTCGCCGCGGCGGATGCAGCCGATGTTGACAAGGCCGTGATCGCTGCGCGGCGCGCGTTCGAGACCGGACCCTGGCCGACGATGAGCGGCACCCAGCGCGGCGGGTTGATGTTCAAGCTGGCCGATCTGATCGAGCAGAACGCCAAGACGCTGGCCCGACTGGAATCGTTGGACAACGGCAAGACCTTGACCGACAGTCTCAAGGTCGATGTGCCGCTGACCGTCGCCTGCTATCGCTACTATGCCGGTTGGGCCGACAAGATTCACGGCAAGACCATCCCCGTCAACGGCCCGTTCTTCTGCTACACGCGCCACGAGCCGGTGGGCGTCTGCGGGCAGATCATCCCGTGGAACTTTCCGATGCTGATGCAGGCGTGGAAGTGGGCGCCGGCCCTGGCGACGGGAAACACCGTCGTGCTCAAGCCGGCCGAGCAGACGCCGCTCACCGCCCTGCACGTCGCGCAGTTGGCCCTGGAGGCCGGCTATCCTCCGGGGGTGATCAATGTACTGCCCGGCATGGGCCCCACCGCCGGCGGCGCCATCGCCAGACACATGGACATCGACAAGGTGGCCTTCACCGGTTCGACCGAGGTCGGGCATCTGGTGATGCAGGACGCGGCCAAGAGCAACCTCAAGCGCGTCAGCCTGGAGCTCGGCGGCAAAAGCCCGAACGTGATCTTCGCCGACGCCGATCTCGACGCGGCGGTCGAAGGCGCATTCTTTGGATTGTTCTTCAACCAGGGCCAGTGCTGCTGCGCCGGGTCGCGCGTGTATGTCGAAGAGAAGGTTCACGATGAGTTTGTCGGCCGGTTGGTCGACAAGGCCAGGCAGCGGCGCGTGGGCGATCCCTTCGACGCGAAGACGCAACAAGGGCCGCAGGTCAGCCAGGAACAGTTTGACCGGGTCATGGGCTACATCGGCGCCGGCAAGGAACAAGGCGCCAAGATGCTCTGCGGCGGGAACCGCGTCGGCGATCGCGGTTTCTTCATCGAGCCGACGGTCTTCGGCGACGTGGCCGACGACATGACCATCGCCCGGGATGAAATCTTTGGCCCGGTCATGAGCGTGATGCGGTTCAAGAGTGCCGACGAGGTCATCGAACGGGCCAACCGCACGACCTACGGCCTCGCGGCGGCGGTGTGGACGAAGGACATCAACAAGGCCCTGCGGATCGCAAACAGCGTGCGGGCCGGCACGGTCTGGGTCAACTGCTACGACGTCTTCGACGCGGCGGCTCCCTTCGGCGGCTTCAAGCAGAGCGGCATCGGCCGAGAGCTTGGCGAGTACGGGCTGGAAGAATACACCGAGGTGAAGACGGTGACGGTGAAGCTGTAGTAGTGGGTGGATTCGCTTGGCCGCCATTGCCGAGAACATCCGTCAGGCCGTTCGTGAGGATCGCTTTGGGTTCAGCGCCCACGCCGACCAAATGCTGCGCGAGCGTCGAATAACCGGTTGGCAGGTTGTCGCGGGTGTGGAGACTGCCAAGCTCATTCGAGAACGGCCTGATGCCACACCGAATCCCGTTGCGGAATTCGAGCAACTGCTTGCCGATGGAATGCCGGTCAAGGCGGTGTGGGGCTGGATTAAGGCGGAGCAGGCTGCTAACTTGTAACGGTGCATTTCCTCGACAGGTGAATGATATGATCCTCCCAGGCAAACGAATTCGAGTCGAGCGATGGATCCACGCGGCCCGATGCGTGGTCAGGGTCGAGGTCGACGCAGTGATTCCAGACGCCGACCCGTCGGAACCCTGTTTGGAACCCGAGACGATTCGCTACATGGATGAATTGCAAGAGAAGGCCGACCGCGGCTTGATAGACGAATTGGCCAAGGTCGGAGACGTGTACGTTCGAAGATCCGCGTGACAGGGTTTCGAGCGGTTGAATTCTTGATCAGCTTCCAGTAGTCCGGCATCGGCCGAGAGCTCGGCGAGTATGGGCTGGAAGAATACACCGAGGTGAAGATGGTGACGGTGAAGCTGTAGGATCGCGAACTCGGGAGGCGGCGCGGAACACGTCCCCCAGATTGCGGTCTTGATGCGCGGGATAGGCCGCCAAACGGCAAGCCGATTCGGGGCGCTCAGGACGCGTCGGAAAACAGACGCCACCGCCCGGCTTGCCGTTTGGCGGACGTGCCGGATCGGATACTTGCCATCCATCAGAGCTCGGTTGCTTCAGCCGGGATGGATGAGGATGATTGCGGCGACCTGTCTGGCAACGATAGCGGACGTTGCCCGGAGTGCGGTGGGCGGATCGACCGTGGTGACGGCTGGAAGGCCGGTCCGGTGGATCCCGGGCGACTTGGGGGCGATATGACTGAACCGGGGGCTGGAGTTGGCCGACATGGGCGGTAGAATCAGTAAAGCGTGCCATTGGAGGTGACCATGTCCACCCAAGCCACGACCCAAGAACGCCGAAACGAGGTCCGTGTGGAGTCCAATGACGTCCTTCGCTGGAAGCGGCCCGGCCGAGTCGAAGACAACAAGGCCTGGACCGTTGACCGCTCGCCGTCCGGCTTTGGATTCATGGCGAGAATCCAGGACGCGCCGCGGGTCGGAGATCGCATCAACATCCGTCGCTATGATGCCGACCGCTGGGACACCGTCCTCGAACCGTTCCGCGTCGCCCGAACCGAGCCGGTCACGGAGGAATTGCTCTTCGTCGGCTGCGTGACGGACGAGGAAACCGGCCCGGCGGCATCCGCTTCGCACAGCGCCCACTGATCCCGCCCTACCTTGGCGTGCGCAATCCCGGAACAACTTCGACATCGAAAGGCTGCGCGGACCGAAGCCCGCAGCTCGTTGATGATACGTCAACGCGCAGGGCGATTCAGCCAAGCGTCTTGGCGTAGACCTCTTCATTGAAACCCACCAGGAGCGTTTGACCGCGCCGGATCGTCGGGGCGCGCAGGTTGCCCGTCGGGCCGAGGATGGCCTTCAACAGGTCCGCGTCTTTCGGTGCGCTTTCCCTCATGTCGAAGGTCTGAACCTTCTTGCCCTTGGCGACGATGACCTTGCGGGCGGAACGGGCCAGCTTCAGCGCATCGGCCCGGCCGAGCTTGACCTTGGCAGCGGTGACCGTTTCATTTGCCGTGATTCCACGCTTCGCAAGGAACCCTTGCGATTTGCCACACGCGGTTCACCCGCTGCGGTGGTAATACCAATCAACCTTCCCGGCCATGTTTCGACCTCCTTTCAATGGTCCCTGTGCTTAGTCTTCGCTGCGAAGTCGAACGTGTCGCCACAGGCCGGCAGAGCCGGCCGTAGCACCGACGCCCCACTGGCCGGCCATTGCGGCATCGCCGGGATTGACCGTCAAACACGGCTTTCCGTCAATAAGGATTCGCAGGTTTCCCGGCGCGACGATAACGTCGAACGAAACGCGCTGTGCGAGGCGAATGTCTCCCTCGCCGGAAACAGCCAACATGGTCGTTTTTCTGTCGGCGGTTCGATAGCGCTGGATCGCTACTCCGCCTTCGGCGCGGAACGAGACGACAACATGGCCGCGCCGATCACGGCCGAGCAGGAGCTCCATCTGCCGCGCCGAATTGGGGAGGAACTCCAACGTGCCGCTGATGCGGTAGGAGACGGCACCCGCCGGCTTCACTCGCCAGGCGACGGCATCGGTGTCGGCAAACGCGATCTGCGCCCAGGTGTCGCCACGCACCGCGAGCGATCTGCTCTGCTCTCGCCATTGTGGAGCGCGGGAGCCGACGTACTGCTTGAACGCTTCGTCTAGTGCATCCGTGTCGACGGGCGCCCAGTTCATCAACCGGGTCGCCGCCGCCGTCGGGGTCGCCTGTGGTGATAAAACGGGATTGGCGGCAGAGGAGTCCCATTCGCCCCGTGCATCGGTCATGAGGAAGCGGAAGAACAGCCATTGCACGGCGTAGCGCTCGTAGAAGCGCAGCGAACCGTCGTCATCTTCCAGAATCCTGCGGACCTGGGGAAGTTCGCCGCGGCTGAGCAGGTCTTGCGCACGGTGCATGTCGGTTGCGGTGAACGGGACCGACTCGGCAACGGGTGTGTCGAATAAATCAGCCATCGTCAATTCCGCGACGAAGGACGCAGCCCCTTCACTGATCCACTGTGCCCGTGGACGACCATCGGCCGGTGCGTCAAAAGAGGCCAAGTGGGCGGTTTCGTGGGCGATCTGCCTCAAAGTCAATGCCGGGAGGCCGACGGCGGCCAGCGTCCGGTCCGTGCAGGGGGGCTGGATCGCGACGTAGGCTGCACGACTGCCTCGGGACGAGAACGCGAAGTTGTGCTGGAATCGGCCGTTGGCCAGCCTGGACTCCGCGGCCTGGTATTCTTCGGCGCGCCGAAACAGGTGAATCACCGCCGGTTCGGACAATGCCGCGTCGTTCACGCCGAATAGCCCGGCTGCCACCGTCCATGCCTTTTGCGCAGTGCGCAGCGCCTGTTGGGCAATCTTTGCGTTGTCGAAGTGGCAGATGACTCGGATATGCGAGCCTGTTGCGACCGACCTCCCCTGGGGCGCGGCTTCCGCCTGCGCCGAGAGGCAACAGATCGGCACGACGGCAAACAACCACGGATTCAGCCGGCCGATCATGGGGTCCATCCCATGACGATGCGCTTGAACCGTTCCCCGCGTTCTTCGTAATTGGAAAACCAGTCGAAACTGGCGCACGCCGGGCTCAGCAGGACGACGTCGCCGGGCTCGGCCATGCCTTGCGCGGCCTTCACGGCCTCGGCAAAGTCTTCGGCCGAACGGCAAAGCGCAGGCCGAAGTGGTGTCGATTCCTGCCGGGTTGCGGCTTTGCGCATCGCCGCCGCGATGGCCGGGCCGGTTTGTCCCATGCAGACCACGGCCTTGGCATTCTGGATGAGACCCTCGGCGAGACTGCCGAAAGAACTCCCCTTGTCGGAGCCGCCGAGGAGCATAACGACGGGGCAATCGAACGCCCTCAGCGAGGTCATGGCCGCCTCGGGCGAGGTCGCTTTGGAATCGTTGTAGTACCTGACGCCTTGGTACTCGCGAACGAACTCAAGCCGATGCGGCAAGCCGCCGAACGCACCCAAAGCGGGCATGGCAACCGCATCGGCGACGCCGAGCATTCGTGAGATCGCCAGCGCGCCGGCCGCGTTGTGCACATTGTGCAGGCCGGGCACCTTCAGGGGCATCGCGACCAGCTCTGTTTCAGAGCGGGTGTTGTTGCGGCACTCGATCCGCGCCTTGCCGGTGTCTCTGTCCGCACCGAAGCGATAGAGACGCGGCTTGTCCTCCCAGCCGCCGGGCAGGAGATCGACACCTTCGTCGAACGGCAGTGCCAGCCACCCATGCCGAGGTTGAAAGCGATAGATATTGCCTTTGGCCGCGGCATAGGCTTGCAGATTCCCATGGCGATCAAGGTGGTTATCGCGGACATTGGTCACGAGCGCGAGGTCCGGGCTCCTGCTGAGCCGGGCCACGTCTTCCAATTGAAAACTGGAGAGTTCAAGCACCACCACGTCGTCCGGCGTCATCCCGGCGAGGTCCGCCAAGAGCGACCGACCGATGTTCCCGCCCAGCCAAACCCGTCGATAACGCCAACCGGACGCATGTTGCGCGGCCTCAAGTATCGCCCCGACCATAGCCGTCGTCGTACTCTTGCCCGCGGTGCCGGTGATGCCCACGATCTTCGCGCAGCAACGCTCAAGGAAGAGCGTCATCTCGGTGGTCCAGGCGATCCCTTTTTCAACGGCCGTCTGGAAGAACTTTGATTTGCGCTTGTCAACGGCAGGGCTCACAACGATGAGATCGCATCCGTCAAGGTCCGCGGTGGCGTGGCCGCCCAATCGGTAATCCAGCCCCAGGCCATCCAGCGAAGCCATGCTCTGCGCAAGTGCTGCTTCCGTGCTGAGGTCGGTCACCAAGACGCGCGCACCTTGCTCGCAAAGCCAACGGGCCACACCGATGCCTCCGCCGAAACGCCCAAGGCCCATGACCACAACGCGCTTGCCTGCGAAGGCCGTCACTGCGCAGCTCCCTGGGATGAGGCCCGCCATGCTCGCCTACCGGTCCGACGTCTTCATGCCGATGTCCCCGCGCATCTGGGCGCCGTCAAACGAAATCGAGACGGCGACTTCGTACGCACGATCCCGGCTTTCCTGGAGGGAGTCGCCCAGGGCCGTGATTCCCAGCACGCGACCGCCGGATGTCACCACCCCCTCCGGGCCCATGGCCGTGCCGGCGTGGAAGACTTCGACCTGCTCCATGCCCGCCGTCGCATCGAGACCGTCAATCGGCTTTCCCGCTTCATATGGGCCGGGATAACCTCTCGAGGCCATGACGACACACAGGGCAGTACGAGGGTCCCAATCCAACTCGATCTCACAGAGGCGACCATCGATCGTTGCTTCCATCGCCTCAATCAAGTCACTCCTCAGGCGCATGAGGATGGCCTGCGACTCGGGGTCGCCAAAGCGGCAGTTGAACTCCAGAACCTTTGGGCCGCCCGCCGTCAGAATCAAGCCGGCATAGAGTATGCCCTTGTAGGTCACGCCCTCGCGGCGCAGGGCATCGACGATGGGGACGAAGACCTCCGCCTCAATGGTTGCAAGGTCCGCCTCGCTCAACCGCCCCGATGGGCTGACGGCCCCCATGCCGCCCGTGTTCGGCCCTGTGTCCTGCTCGCCCAAACGCTTGTGGTCCGCGGCGGATTCGAGGAGGTAGATCGTTCGGCCATCAACGAGGGCCAGGACGCTGACCTCGGGGCCCTTGAGGATTTCCTCCACGACGACGTGCCTACCCGCCTCCCCCAACTCGCGCCGGACCATCAGCCGCTCAAGCGTGAGCAGGGCATCGGCCGGATCATCGTGAACGAACACGCCTTTGCCCTGGGCCAGTCCGCAGGCCTTCACAACGACGCCTTCGGACCGCGTCGCGACGTAGTCTCGAGCCAGGTCGTAGCCTGTCTGATACGCCGACGACGGGCACTCATCCTCGCCCCGGCCCGCCTGTCGGGCCTGGGCCATTTCCTGCACGGTCGGCCCAAACACGCGGGCATCGGCCGTCGGAATGCCCGACTCGCGCATCAGTCGCTTCGCGAACGCCTTGTCGCCCTCGATCCGAGCAGCGTCTGCGGTCGGGCCGAAGATGCGCAGACCTGCTGCGGTGAATTGATCGACGATGCCGGCACAGAGCGGGCCTTCCGGGCCGACTACCGTCAGGTCAACGCCTTCAGTTCGCGCGAAGGTGAGCAACCCATTGAGATCGTCTTGTTCGATGGGCACGTTCTGCGCGAGCGAGGCGGTGCCGGCGTTTCCGGGGGCGCAGTACAACTCCGGCTTGCGCGGGCAGCGCGCGAGCTTCCAACACAAAGCGTGCTCGCGACCGCCGCCGCCAACGACAAGGATCTTCATCCCATTCCCATCCTCTCAACTGCCGGCCGAAGACAGCGTCGTGCCGTGGCTCCGTTGAGCGGGCTTCGGGCTTTTGGGCCTTCACGCTCGCATCACTGGGCGGAATAGGCACCCGGTCCCGTACCCTGGGGCAAAGTACACGGGCCACGGGTTCATGGCTATCCGCCTGCCGGGCGCGCTGCCGTGATCCTAAGCGTTCCCGAGCGGGCCGCAAATAAGGGCCCAGGGGGTGAAAAGACCAATCCTTCGCAGCCGCGTCGGCGCCAAACGCGACCAACTGCATTCGTCCGCTCCTGCGCAGCGGCGAGCCCGCTGGGTTGCGGCCGGAACAACACACGGATTAAATAGGTAGCGATTCGGCAGTATCGCCGCTTCGACCACTCCATCGCGGGTGTAGCTCAATGGTAGAGCACCAGCCTTCCAAGCTGGATGTTGCGCGTTCGAGTCGCGTCGCCCGCTTCATCGACCCCCGTCGTTGTTTCTCACGGCAGGTTGCCCCCAGCCCCGCGGCTCCGAAACCGGCCTTCGCAAGGAAGCTGGCATCCGAGGTGGCCTCATGCCCCCGCTCTGTGGATGTTTGGGATACTCGGCAGGATCATCGCCCTGCCCGGATGGCTGATCGCCTACTTCCCGTAAACTGTTTGTTCCGTTCCGATTATGTCGATCGGGATGATTGCGCGGGAGCCGGAAGGTTTTTTTCAGATTATCGGGAGGAAATCCTTGATTTCGGACCTGAAACTTGGCATGATGCGGTTGTATTCGGGACGTCAAGACAGGGACGACGTTGTAGAGAGGCGCTGGCTTGGCTCTTAACGGGCCTTTATTCGTCTTGGGCTGGCGCGCCGGCTGAGTTTGCTTGACAACGTGGTTCTTGGGCGTCTACGCCGTTACTTATCGGACGATGATCCACAGCGGGCCCTCGTTCGAGAGGAGAGCGTGGCATCTGTCGTACGGTCTCGGAAGGGAGAGGCAAGATCCGGAGGCACGAACAACAGCCCGATCGGCTTTGGCGGCCGGTTCACTTGGCAGTTTCTAGCCGAACGAGTGCTCCCAGCACTCGCCCGCCTCCGCGTCGCGTTGCGGCGCTCGCGGGATCCGCGCAAACAGGCTGGAGTTCGCAACCCATTCACAACTCCCCGCGGACCTGGCAGGTTTCGAGCGATCAGTTGAACCTCCGCGAGCGTGGAGTCGCCCTTCTCGTCAAAGACGACGGCGATCCGCCTCGCTTTATTGTCCACTCATTGATCAATCACAGGCTTCCTATCGGGACGAACATCTGGAAAAGGAAATGACGATGCGAAGAAGCGAAAGCACAATCAAGCGGCTGGTCTGGGTTTGTACAGGGGCAGTGTTGTGTGCAGTGGGAGCAAACGCCGCGTTTGCCACCCCGCTCCATCTGAAGTTGATGGACGGCGACGGCGCAACCATGTCGGGCGCGACAATCATCGGCCAGTCCGAGGTCTCCAAGCCCGTTTCCGCTTCCGTGGAGCCGGATGGAACCTACTACATCAACTTGGAGGGCTCGAAGGTTTCGCTCGTCATCCAGCAGCCCGGCGTGGCCGTGAAGCAGTCCGTTGAATTCGTGCTGCCGGACCTGGCCCCGGGACAAAAGGTCGTTCCGGTCGAGCTGCGGTTTGACGGACAGTCATTCAGCCCGGTGCTCATCAACAACGCCAAAGGATTGGCCGCTCCTATCGCGGGGCCGGCCAACCTGCTCTCCCTCGGCCTTCCCACGTCGAAGACGCCGCCTGCCCTTCTGGGCCCCGGCGCCGGGGGCAGTGACGCGTGTGCCAGCGCCGAGGCAATCGCGGGCAGCGGCACCTTCAATTTCGACAATAGCGCGGCCACGACCGATGGGGTTGCGGACGGCGCATGCACCTTCTTCGGCCAGAGCCAGATCGACAACGACGTCTGGTTCTGCTGGACCTCAGACTGCGATGGCCTCGTCACGGTTCAGACCTGTGGGCTGACCGGCGTGGACACGAAGATCGCCGCTTATGATGGCTGCGGTTGCCCTTCCGGCAGTGGAATCCTGGCCTGCAACGACGACGCCTGTGGCGGCTCGTTGCAGTCGAGTCTCTCGTTCACGGCCGTCAATGGCCAGAGCTACCTGATTCGCATCGGCACGTTCCCCGGCGCGGCCGGCGGTACGGGCCAGTTCGCGATTTCATGTCAAGTCGGTGGCGGCGGCAATGACGATTGTGCCAACGCTGAAGCAATCGCCGGCGTGGGGACGTTCTCTTTCGACAACAGCGCTGCAATTACGGACGGCAATCCAGATGGGTCGTGCACCTTCTTCGGCCAGAGCCAGATCGACAACGACGTCTGGTTCTGCTGGACCTCGGACTGCGATGGCATCGTGCAGGTCGAGACCTGCGGCCTGACCGGTATAGATTCGAAGATTGCCGCCTACGACGGTTGCACGTGCCCCGCCGGCAGCGGCATTCTGGCCTGCAACGACGACTCGTGCAGTGGCACGCTCCAGTCTCGAATCACCTTCCTCGCGGTCAGTGGCAACGCCTACCTGATTCGCATCGGCACGTTCCCCGGTGAGGCCGGCGGGACGGGCCAGTTCGCGATTACTTGCCTCGGCCCCCCGGAGCCGACGCCGTGCACGGAGCCTGCGGCCAACTGCCAGGCGGGCGACCTCAGCGACGCGCTGAGCAGCTTAGCGGGGACCTTTGAGGCCGCCGACGACTTCAACTCTCCAGGTGTCGGCAGCATCACTTCGATCTGCTGGTGGGGCACCTACTTGAGCGGCGTGCCCGGCGCCGACAACTTCACGGTGACCTATTACGCCGACGCCGGCGGGCTTCCCGGTGCGATCATCGGCGGCCCCTTCTCCGGTGCCGGATTGACCGTCACCGGCCCCGTGGATACCGGTAGTTTGATTGCGGGTGTCGTGCCGGAGTTTGAATACACCGGCACTCACGCGGCCGTGCCCGTGACTGCGGGCTGCTTCTGGGTCTCGGTCAAGAACGCCATCGTCGGTGACAACTGGTTCTGGGAGATCGGCGTCGGCAACGGTCGCGCAATGCAGGATGGCCAGACCGGCGGAGTCGGCGAACCCATCAATGGATTCGACGCTTCCGACGTCGTTCAAACCGATCTCAAGTGGTGCCTGAATATCGCCGTCGGCGATGCGAGCGTCTGCCTGCCGCCGCCAGCCGCCAATGACGACTGTGCGAACGCCGAAGCAATTGCCGGCGAGGGGACGTTCCCGTTCGACAATTCTGCCGCAACCACCGACGGTGTGAATGATCCGCTGTGTGACTTCTTCGGTCTCCAGGAAATCGAAAATGACGTGTGGTTCTGCTGGACGGCACCGTGTACGAGTGACGTCCGCCTCGAGACCTGCGGCCTGACCGGTGTCGACACCAAGATCGCCGTTTACGACGGCTGCACGTGCCCGACGGGCAGCGGCATCCTGGCTTGCAATGACGACGATTGCGGTCTGCAATCGGGTCTCGTCTTTTCCGCGGTGTCGGGCCAGACCTACCTGATTCGCCTCGGGGTCTTCCCGGGTGCGGCCGGAGGCGTCGGTTCGTTCAGTCTCACCTGTGTTTCCCTGCCGGACAATGATCTGTGCGAAAACGCGATTGGACCGCTGGCCGTGCCGTCTACGACGCCGGGCTCGACGAACCTCGCGACGACCGATGCCGGCTTCCCGAGCCCTTGTGGAAGCGCATCGATCACTTCGCCGGGTGTCTGGTACACCGTGCTTGGCACTGGAAACACGATGACGGCCTCCCTGTGCAACGGCGCAACGAGCTATGACGCTAAGCTGAGCGTGTTCTGCCGCGGCTGCGGCCCCACCATCTGCGTGGACGGCAACGATGACTTCTGTGGTCTCCAGTCTCAGGTTTCCTGGTGCTCCCAGGCCGGCGTGGAGTATTTGATCCTGGTACACGGATTCGGCGGGGCTACCGGCCCATTCGAGCTGACCCTCTCCGATAATGGTTCACCGTGTGCGGGCCCGGTGCAGTGCATTGTCGACCCGACCGGGGCCTGTTGCAGCGCCGGGGGCGCCTGTAGCCTGACCACGGAGTCGAACTGCGACGCCATAGGCGGCGTGTACGTCGGAGACAACACCGATTGCGGTAGTGAGACGCAGGTGGGCTCGGCTACATCTTCGCCGGCGGTCGCCATACCGGACAACAATCCGCTCGGAGTCAGCGACACCCTCAACATGGGTGCGTCTTTCTCGATTCAGGACGTGAATATCTCGCTGGACGTCACCCACACCTGGGTCGGCGACCTGATTGTCACGGTCGAGCACCTTGGCACAACCGTCACCGTCATGGATCGGCCCGGCGTCCCGGCCAGCACCTTCGGCTGCGGCGAGGACAATCTCAACATCGTGCTCGACGATGAAGGCTCGGGCGGGGCCATCGAAGCTCAGTGCTCGCCCGGCCTCTCTTCGCCACCGGGCTACGCACCGAACAACCCCCTCAGCGCGTTCGACGGCCTGGATTCCGCCGGCAACTGGACGATCACGGTCTCCGACAATGCCGGTGCGGACCTAGGCACCCTCAATTCCTGGACCGTGACTTTCAACGAGCTGGGCGCCAGTCCGTGCGGTGCCGTCGGCGCTTGCTGCGTCGGCGCGACCTGTACGATCGAATCCGACGCCGACTGTGCCACCCTCGGCGGCGCGTTCCAGGGAGACGGGACGGATTGTGGCGGGATCGTGGTCGTGGCATCGCCTACCTCGTCACCGGCGGTTGCCATTCCTGACAATAATCCCTTGGGTGTCAGCGATACCATCGTGATGGGAATGTCCTTCCCGATCTCCGATGTCAACATCGCCGTCGCCAATACCCACACTTGGGTCGGCGATCTGGCTATTAGCATCGAGCACCTCGGCACGACCGTCGTCATCGTCGATCGGCCCGGCGTGCCGGCCAGCACCTTCGGATGCAGCGAAGACAACTGGAGCATTGAGCTGGATGATGAGGGCACCGGTGGCGCCATCGAAGACCAGTGCGCACCCGGCCTCTCTTCGGCGCCGAACTACACGCCGAACAACCCCCTCAGCGCGTTTGACGGCATGGATTCGGCCGGCAACTGGACGATCACGGTCTCCGACAATGCGGGTGGCGACACCGGCACGCTGGATTCCTGGTCGGTCATCTTCTCGGAGCCCGGCCCAAGTCCGTGTGTCGAAGGACCGGCCTGCACGCCTGATGATTGCCCACCCGGTGCTTTCGCACTTGTCGATAACCAGACCGGCGCGTTCTCCGGCTGGTGCGTCACGACGCCGAATCTTCCCGACGTGGACATCTTCGTGGATACGGTCGATCTTGCGAACGGCCTGGTCGTCATTCAGATCGTCAAGTCGTTCCGCAATCCGCCGGATCCGACCAGCGGCCTGATCGCTCCGATCCTGCTCAACTTCGTGCAGGTCTGCGATGATGCCGACACGGCCAACATGATCGTGATCACCGAAGAGGCCATCAACAACCTGACCGGCGTGGAATGGACGGATTACCATTGGACTCTGTTCACAACCCCGGTGGCTTGGTTCGACGTTGCCGGCTCTTCCGGCTTCAATGTCTCGCCCTTCACCGTGAAGGAGTTCAAGAACTTCCTTGACTCGCCGATCAACAACCAGGCCAAGGATCTAAACGTCTTCGGCGGTGGAACCGTGCCTTCGCCCGGCGGCTACTTCCCCGGCTTCGGCACCGGAGGGCTGAAGATCGGTGTCGACCTTTCCGGCGGCCCAGTGTCCTTCACGCTGAAGCAGCGGCCGACCGTGCCTCCGCCGTCGATCAGCGGTGCATGTTGCACCGACGGCGTCTGCGCGATCTCGACCGACCTGGACTGCGACGCGGCCGGTGGCACCTTCCTGGGCGAGGATACGGAGTGTGCAGCGTGCTTCGCCTGCGGCGTCCCGCCGGTGACCAACGACCTCTGCGTCGATGCCATCCCCGTGACCGTGCCTTCTCAGAATGAAGGGACAACCGTCGGGGCCACACCGGACGGCGCTCCTTTCTGCGGCACCTCGAACACCGCCCCCGGCGTGTGGTACTCGGTCACCGGTACCGGCAACTCGATCACCGTCACGACCTGCACCGAGTGCACGGATTACGACACGAAGCTCAGTGTCTATTGCACCGGCTGTGACCTTCTGAACTGTGTCGCCGGAAACGATGACGGCAGCCCGTCGGGAGACAATCCCGATCCGGCCTGTGTCGTCGAAGAGACCGGAAGCACCTTCAACCGGGCATCGACGGTCACGTGGTGTTCGGAAGCCGGCGTGGAGTATCTGATCCTCGTCCATGGCTTCCTGGCTAGCGAGGGCAACTTCCGACTGGATGTTTCCGACGACGGCGTGGCATGCGCGACGCCGCCGGATTGTGCCCCACCGCCGGTTTGCACGCCCGACTTCGTCGTCGGGGCGCCTGGCACCTTCCCGGGTGATACGACCGGCGCGACCGACGACTGCGACGTGTTCTTCTCCGATGGTGCAGATCACATCTACGAGGTCACGTTGCCGAACGACGGCCTGTGGACCTTCACCCTCTGTGGCTCGACCTTCGATACCAAGATCGAGGTCGGCACGACGTGCTGCAGTTCCGACGTCGGCACCAACGACGACTCTGATTGCGGGGCGGGCGGAACCCTTCAATCCACCGTCACCGCAGAGCTCACGGCGGGCACATACTTTGTGACCGTCGACGGCTTCGGCGGAGCGACCGGCGCCTACACGCTGGATATCAGCAAGGAGGCGGCGGGATCGAACGATGATTGTGTCGATGCCACGCCGCTTTCCGGCGAGGGCGAGTTCGGGTTCGACAACTCGGCGGCGTCCCAGGATGGACCTGCCGATGCAACGTGTACCTTCTTCGGTCAGGACGATATCGACAATGACGTCTGGTTCTGCTGGACGGCGACGTGCAACGGAACAGCGACGGTCGAGACCTGCGACCTGACCGGCGTCGATACGAAGATTGCGGCCTACGACGGTTGCACCTGTCCTCCGACCTCGATTCTGGCCTGTAACGATGACGTTTGCGGGCTACAGTCGAGTATCTCGTTCTCGGTGGTCTCGGGACAGACTTACCTATTGCGGATCGGCACCTTCCCCGGCGCCTCCGGTGGCGCCGGCTCGTTCTCGGTGGCCTGTACCGCTGGCGGCCTGCAATCGACGCCGCCGTTCGCGGCGCCGATCCTGGATATCAAGCCCGGCGTGGTGCCGAATCCGTTTGCCAAGGATGCCAACGGCCTAGTGCCGGTCGGCATCCTGGGAACCGTGGACTTCGACGTGACCGCCGTCGATACCGCCAGCATCCGCATCGCGCGGATGGATCTCACCGGCGGTCTCGTGGCGCCCTATCAGGGCACGGCCGGACCGCAGACGTCGATCGGCGAGATCGGAACGCCCGACGGCTTCGCGGATCTCTCGGTCTACTTCGAGACCAGCGAGTTGGCCTCCGCCCTGAAACTTGGCGAACTTCCCGAAGGAGCCACGGTCCAGTTGTTGGTCACCGGTTCCCGCGTCGATGGAAGCCAATTCAAGGCGGTTGATTCGATGGCCATCGCGCCGCTGGCCAAGGGAGACAGATTCGTGACGGCCACGTCCAATGTCGCGAATGTCTGGATCGATGCCAGCGAAATGGACATCAACGGAGACGGCGGCGGCTTCGCCGGCTTTGACCGCTGCTATGACGATCAGGTCGACTCGGTGACGCTCACGGCACCGAGCGTCGCTGAAAACAACCGTGTATTCAGTCGATGGCTCCTCAATGGCGTGCCACAAACGCCGGGAGTCCGCTCGATCAATGTGTCTCTCGGCGGCGACCAGCAGACGCTGGAAGCCCGGTACATCCGGCCCAGGCCGATTTCTCCGGGTGCGGAGATTCGGCCCGGTCAGGTCGGCTCGACGGATCCGCTTCCCTAGGCGGGCGCGGGCGTCGAACCGGAGCGTTGTAGATTTGCGCTTCACGACACCGCCGCTGGAAACAGGCGGCGGCGTCGTGGAGATGGGTTTTGGCGAGGGCTGATGGCAAATCGGGATCGTTTCCCGGAGGGCCAAGCCGCTAGCTTGTGATTCGCTCGGCGAACAAGCTTGGTCTCGGCACGGAAGTGGTCATTTGCAGGATTTACCGCGATTGGGGCTGAAGCTCCCATCGTATCGAAACGTGATTTAGGACAAATCCTCGGGGAAAAAGGAGCGGGATCACCTTGACTCGCTCCCCGGGATTCGTTAAGATGGCGGAGTCCAGAGGAGGCTCTCGCTGCTCCCTCTTGGCAGGCCTTTCACTGAAAAGGTATGCCCGGGGGGTCGCGGATGGGAGCAGTTGGACGCTGCATTTGGGGCGGAAGAAGCATGGAGAGGAGAGCCAGTATGATCGGTCAGAAAAACAGCGCTGTTTGCCTGTTTGGTTGTTTCGTCGCCGTTCTCGCCTTAGTCGCGCCAGCCGGTGCCGGCGTTATCCCGCTTGTGTTTGATCCCGGTGGGGGGAATCCCATCCTCGACAGCGGCTGGGAGGCGATTGTGCCTGACGCTACCGTCAGCGGCATCGTCATTGATGCCATCACCCCCGGTTCCGACGTTCGCATACAGATCGACAAGAACTTCCTGTTCCCGCCGGATGTCGGGGGAGTCTTCCCGGCCATTCAGATCATTTTCTCACAAACATTGCCCGACGCCCAAACGGTCCCTCAGATCATCATCGAGGACGAGAGCATCACCAACCAGACCGGTGTCGAGTGGACGGATTTCCATTGGGCCCTTCTGGACGGGGGAAGCGTTTGGTTCGATGTCGCCGCTTCGACGCCGTTCGATACCTCCCCGTTCGTGAACCAGTCCTTCGTCGACAACTTCGGTTTCGGTGATGCCAACAAAGCCACCGATCTCAATGTCGATGGCGGCACGGTTGCGCCGGGCGGCGGGTTTTTCCCAGGCATCGCCGGCCTGAACGGCAGCCTGACGATCGAGTTTGACCTTGCCAGTTCGAATTCCGAGTTCTTCCTCAAGGAATTCCCGACGCCCGAGCCGACAACGTTGGCTTTTCTGGCGCTCGGCTCGCTTGGTCTGGTCGCCCGACGTCGCCGCCGCATCTAGGCATCCGCCGGACCTTTCATGGCATCGCCCGTATCCTCGATTGACGAGCATCGGGAGAGATATGTTCTTCCCCCGATAGGGGTCGGTGCGCCATATCGCAGATGGCCCTTTCAGCCAACGTGGCGCTCAGTGTTCCGACTATTCGACCGGGCAACTCGCATCCGCGGCCCAATCGCCGAAACTCAGGTAATAGTTTAGCACCGGGCCGTAGCCCGCACGCTCCGCAGCGAGCGCTGCCAGGGATGCCCGGCCGCCGCCGTCGCAGTGGGTGATCACGGGCTGGCCACGCTTGAAGCCGGCATCTTCCAGGATCTTCGCAAGTGTTTCGGGAGACTTCAGTCGGCCATGTTCGTCGAGCAACTCGCTGTGCGGCAGGTTGATGGCTGTCGGGAGATGGCCGCCGCGCGTGTTCCGGCGAAGGTTCTTGCCGGTGAATTCGTCCGGCGTTCGCGCGTCGAAGACCTGCGCCTTGCGCTCGTCGATGGATCGAAGCACCCTTTGTCGTTCAACCAGACCGATCGTACCACTCGACGCTCTTGAAGACGCGAACGCGACCGGCGTCGCCTCGGTCGGCGTGGCGCTCACCGGAACGCGCCCGGCGTCGATGAGCGGTTTCAGGGCCGGATAGCCGCCGTTCAGAACTGCGACTTCGCCGACTCCGAAGTGCTGAAAGATGAACCAGGCCCGCGCGGCCTCGGTCATGCGACCGTCGTCATATACGACGACGGGATCGCGCCCGCTTACGCCTGCCGACCCGATTCGATTGTGCCAAAGGACTTCGTGGGACAGTCCGGTTTCGGCGGCAAGGCTCTCGTCTTTCCAGAGTTTCGAGTCCAGCCGCACAGCGCCGGCGACGTGACCAGCGTCATAAGCGTCTGCGCCGCGCAGGTCGAGTACGATTATGCGTTGGTTGGCGGTCGTATCGTTGAGCCGATCCGAGAACGGCGTTGCCTCGATTACGCTCCCGAGTGAGCCATGTTGGGTCGATGCACATCCGCCAGAGAGCGCCAACGTTGCAATCGCAATCGTGAACATCGAAACGTGAGTGCCTGCAGGTCGGTCGCATTGCTGTGACATTGATTCCTCCATTCTGTGACATTGCGATAGATCATCGCCGATACAACGTCAGTGTAAAATCAAACCGATCGCACCGGCGATCAGGATCAACCAGATCGGGTTCAACCGGTTCGCCAGGAGCACCACCACCGAGCCCAGCCCCAGGAAGACCGTGGTCACATCGACGAACGCGCCTCCAAGTAGTTGTAGCGTGACCGCAGCCATGAGGGAGAGCGATGCCGCGTTTACGCCGTCAAGAAAAGCCCCAGCAACCGGCGACTGACGAAGCCGGGGGATGAGTGGCGCGCTGACGGCGACGAAGAAAAACGCCGGCAGGAACATGCCGCAAGTCGCGACACAGGCGCCGGCGGGACCTGCCAAGACGTAGCCGATGAACGTGGCCGTGGTAAAGAGCGGTCCGGGCGTCACTTGGCCGATGGCGATCGCGTCCAAGAGCTGCGACTCCGTCAACCAGTCCCAGCGCTGCACGAGGTCGCCGCGCAGGAAGGCCAGCAAAACGTAGCCGCTTCCGTACAGCACCGCTCCCACTTTCAGAAAAAACATGAACAGCGGCGCAAGGCCGACGGGCGACGATACCGCCGCAGTCGTCGACCCGATCAGACCGACTGGCAGCAGCGGAGGCAAAATGGCCAGGACGGAATTTGTCGGGCGGCGCAACCATCGAGCCGCCATGCCGCGAAGGACGGGCGCTGCGATACCCACGATTAGCAGGACGATTAACTCGTGCAAGCCAAGTAGGCTTGCCGTCAGGGCGAGGATTGCCGTTCCAATCGCCAACGGCGTCTTGAGTGCGGTGCGAGTAAGTCGCCACAGCGCTTGGAATACGATAGCCAACACGACCGGCTTAACGCCATAAAGCACTCCCTGAATCTCCGGCAGGCGGGCGAAGCGTACGTAGAACCAAGCGCACGCGAACACGATCAGAAACGCGGGAATGATGAAGCAGGCTCCGGCGACGATAACGCCCTTCCAACCAGCCCGACGGAGCCCGATGTGAATGGCCATCTCGGTCGAGTTCGGGCCGGGGATCAGGTTGGCCGCACCGAGCAGGTCGAGGAATTCCTCATGGGAGAGCCACTTTCGACGATGCACGACCTCCTGTTCGAGCATCGCGATATGGACCGCCGAATGCGGTGGCCCCAAGCTTCAGAAACACGGCGGCGAGTTCGCCCAGCGCGGCCCTTCCCGACTGTAGGGTCTCCTGATTGACGTTCACGTTCTCGGCCATTAGTATCGTATCTCGATATCGGAGCACGATAACGATAAACAAGGCCGTTGACAATGCGTTCGCGACTCGAACAGGACTTGTTCTCCGGGCTGGTTCCGCTCCACATTCTGCATCACGCAAATGAGCAGCCGGTCTACGGCATGTGGATCATCGAGGAACTGGCCGAGCACGGGTACAAGCTAAGCGCCGGCACACTCTATCCTCTGCTTCACAGGATCGAGAAGCGCGGCCTCCTGCGGTCTGAAGCCAAGCGCGCCGGCAGCCGAAGCCGGCGCGTCTACCGGATCACGCCCGCGGGGAGGCGAGCGCTCGCGGAAGCAAAGCACAAGGTGCGTGAACTGTTCGGAGAACTTTTCGAGTCGGACCTCCGGCGAGTGTTCGGTCACCACGGTCAGACGCGCCGGCGAAAAACTGGAGAGAAATGACATGAAGCAGATCGGGACGCTTGCATTGGGCGTCGCGGTGACGATCGTCTGCATGACGGCGGTCGCGCCGGCGGTGCCCTCCAAGTCTGCACAGGGGTCAAGTTCGCCCGGGCGCGACGCGCCTTCGGGGGCTGTCGATGATCACGCCGAAGACAAGGAGAACGCACACTGGTTGTCATCGGATTGGGGCGACGCACGCGACCAGGCCGAGCGGCACTTTCGCGGCCTGGACGTGGCAATGATGGAGATCGGCCACCGCTTCAGGGAGCTTCACTACGCCGGCATCGACCACAACTGGCCCTACGCCCAGTATCAAGTCGAGAAGATCGAACTGGCCCTGAAGTTGGCCCTCGAACGCCGGCCCAAGCGGGCCAAGTCGGCCAAGCCGTTTCTCGATGAGACGATCCCGTATGTCAAGAAGGCCATTCAGGCAGCCTCAAAGAGAGTGAGCGCCGAGTCCTTCGCGAGCGTCGTCGATCGGATGCGGGCCGATTGCATGAAGTGCCACGTCGCTGAGAACGTGCCGCACTTCACCGTCTACATCCGCGACACTCGGATATCCGTCATCGGGACGGGCGAAGCTCCATGAGCCGCCGGCGGTTGGCGTTGTGCTCGACTGGCGAACCCCGGCGTGTGGCGGCCACGTTACCGGTGATTCACGGCCGCTTCGCACGCCGTGATGCGCTCAGCCGTCGCACGAGATCTCTTTGCGTTGTTGCGAAGCGTCCGGCCCTCGCCGGTTGATAGCGTATTCGCCCGAACGCTTTGAGAACGGAAGCAGGAGCATCCGGTGCAGCCGGTCGGCGATGCGCTCGTTGCGACAATCCGTCAGTCCGATGGACATCTCGGCATGTCCGTCCGCCGGCTGGTCGCGATAGGTCCCCAGCAGTCGATCCCACCAGGGCAGGTTGAAGCCGAAATTGCTGTTCGTCTCTCGTGGAACGACCGAATGATGGACGCGATGCATGTCCGGCGTAACGACAAGCCATCGCAACGAACGGTCCAGCAACTGCGGCATACGCACGTTGCTGTGATTGAACATGGAGGTCACATTCAGCAGAACCTCGAATATCAGGATCGCGACCGCCGGCGGTCCCAACAACAGAACGACCGCCGCCTTAATGCCGAACGACAGCAGGATTTCCACCGTGTGAAATCGCAAACCAGTGGTCACGTCAAAGTCGAGATCAGCGTGGTGGACCATGTGCCACCGCCAAAACATCGGCACAGCGTGAAAAATAACGTGTTGCAGGTAGATGGCAAAGTCCAGAAGAATGACGGAGAGGACGACTGCCAACCAGTCCGGCGCATCGATATTCTGAAAAAGCCCCCAGCCGCGGGATTCAGCGAACAATCCAATTCCGACCGCGCCCAGGGGAGCGACGAACCGCAGCAAGAGGCTGTTGAGAAATACCAGCCCCAGGTTACTTGTCCATCGGAGCGGCTTACCCGCGTGCAAGTCGCGCCGCGGCGCCATCCATTCCCAGACGGCCATCACCGCGAAGACAACAGCGAAACACCCAAGGCGGATGCCGCTTTCTGTCTTCAAGAACTCCCACATCACCGGCTTCCTGTATGCTGGGCCGTGTCAGGTTGGTAAAGGCCCGGCATTACTTTCTCTTTGCCTGTTTGTCGTACATCGTCTCGCTCAGCGTCGCGCCCGGACCTCGGCCGCCAGGACCTTCGGGTTCTTAGTCCGGGCATTGCGCGTCGTTCGCAGCAGCGTCGCCTCCACGAAGCCTGCCGCCCGGAACTCGTCCAGGAAGGGCACCCCTTCCTTGGCCCCGGCGATTCAGGCGAACCAGTTGGTCGGATTCGCCTGAACCGCTTCCGACAGCGGTTCTTTCAGAATCAACTCGGCGACCCACGCCGCACCACCAGGCCGCAATACGCGAGCCAATTCGCGCAAGATGGCCTCGCGCGCTGGGTTCAAATTGAGGATGCCATTGATCAGCACCACGTCCACCGAGGCGTCGGCGAGCGGGATCTTCTCAGCATCCGCGAGCCTGAGCTCGACGTTGCACGTGCCGGATTCGTCGGCGGCGCGGCGCGCGCGCTCCAGCATGGAATCGCTGAAGTCAACGCCGATGACCTTCCCACGCGATCCAACGCGTCGTGCCGCGACCAGGGCATCCAAGCCCGCACCGCAACCCAGGTCCAGGACGGTCGCCGCTGATGGCACCTCGGCGAAGACAGAGACGTTGGAAACGCCGGCGAATCCGTCGGACGCACACGCTGGCAGTGAGTCGAGCAACTCGCCCGGATAGCCGACACTCTCCGCGAACGCGCGGCCCACCGGAAATGCGTGCTCCTCGGCCGGATTGTCGGCGGCGGCCGAGTAGGCGTTGCGGACGGATTCGCGGATAGTGATTGCTCCCTGCATGGTTCCGGCTTCACTGAGCGTGAGGGGTTGACCCGGCTCGCGCCGCATCCCTGGCGGACTTTACACCAGCCGTATCCATGATCAAAATGCATAATGATCATGGTAATCATACGCAAGAGTTTGGGATGAACCGATGAATCCGGAGTTGCTGAAGACGTTTCTGGCCGTTTCCAGGCATCTGAACTTCACGCGCGCCGCCGAGGAGCGCCTGCTGACCCAACCGGCCGTGTCCCGCCAGATCAAGCAACTCGAACGGCGGCTCGGCGTCCCCTTGTTTGAGAAACTCGGAAAGTCGATCGGTCTGACCGATGCCGGACGCGCCTTCGTTTCACACGCTGCGGACCTGCTCGGCCAGATGGACCGGATTGCGGAGAGCGTGAGAGCTTACAGGAGCCCCAGCCTTGGCCGCCTGCGCATCGGCGCCAGTACGACACCGGGATACTTCATCCTTCCGCCGATTCTTGGAGAGTTTCACCGCGAGTACCCGGAGGTCCAACTGAACTATGTCGTCGAAAATACGCTGAGCATCGAACAGCGAATCGTCCGTAACGAACTGGACATCGCCTTCGTAGGCGGTCATCCGGTCAATACGTCGCTTCGCATTGAGCCGGTGCTCGACGACAACATCGTGTGCTTCTGCGGGCAATCCCATCCGCTGTCCAGGCGCCGCCGCGTGTCCGCCGCAGCCTTGAGTGACGAGCTGTGGGTCCTGCGCGAAAGAGGGTCTGCCACGCGACAACTCTTCGAGAAGCGCTGGGCCGCGTTGGATGGCGAAATCCGCCGTACACTCGAATTGCCATCCCCGGAGGGAATCAAGGCACTCGTGGGCGCCGGCATCGGCGTGTCCTTCATATCGGTGTGCGCGCTGCAAGACGAAACCAGTCAGCGCCGACTTCACAAGCTCGCCATCGACGGCCTTCGACTTTCTCGCCCCATCTACGCCGTTCGCCATCCGGCAAAGTACGAGTCGCCGGTGATGAACGCGTTCCTCGACCGCATTCGAAAGGGATCAGCACCGGCCGATCGGCCGCGTCATACTGCCGAGTTCCTGCCGTGCCGTCGCCATAGCCGCCGCCGAACCACGAAAGAATCCAGCGGCACACGTTGAGCCCTGACACGCGGCAGCCGGCGCGGCGCGGCGTGGGCTGTCTGGATTCCGGCGTGGCGCATCCGTCATTCCAACGGGACGCATTCCGTCATTCCGGCGCAAGCCGGAATCCAGGGCTTCACAACAAACCCTCGAACAAGTCCCGCTGTTTCCGGTGAAGGAATCGCCGCCCCCATGCCCACGTGCCCCCCACGTGGAGGGCGATTTCGCGGTTGCAAACGGCACCGGTCGAGAGCAGAATGATCCGTGTGCGACGACTGTTGGCTGCATTGGGCGGTTGCCGCTTCATCCGACGGCGTGTCCGACGTTCGTGCGGCCCAGGGTTCGGTGCCTTGACGTGTTGGGTTTGGGGTTTCCCGCTCACACGAAGTGCGGCGAACGCTTCGCGTGGAGCCCCTTCGTACCACGCCACCTGACGCGGCGATCTCGGGTTACGAGCGATCGTCGGAATAACGAAACTCACGAACGGGAAACGGCACTAGACTGACCCCAATGCCGCAACAGACCATCGCCATTCTGGATTTTGGCTCGCAGTATCTTCAACTGATCGCTCGGCGGGTCCGCGAGAATCAGGTGCATTCGTTGATCTTCGCGCCCGACGTTTCGCCGGAGGAGTTGAAACGTCACAACATCATCGGCCTGATCCTCAGCGGCGGGCCGGCGAGCAGTTACGAGAGCGGCGCACATCGTGCCCATCCGGGGATCTTCGACCTCGGCCCGCCGATCCTGGGAATCTGCTACGGCATGCAGGTGGCCTGTCAACACTTTGGCGCGACCGTTGAACGGGCCCAATGCCGTGAATATGGGCGGACGCCGCTTGAGGTGGTTCGGGCCGATCCGCTCTTGGCGCATATGCCGAAAGAGACGACGGTATGGATGTCGCACGGCGACGTGGTTTCCGGCTTCGGGGAGGGGTTTGCAACCCTGGCTCGGACGACGAATTGCCCCAATGCGGTGGTCCGGCACGAGGCGCGGTCCTTCTACGGCGTACAATTTCACCCCGAGGTGACGCACACGCCGGAGGGGAGTCAACTTTTGAGAAACTTCCTCTACGAAGTCTGCGGCGCCGCGGGGACCTGGAACGCCGGATCCATCGTCGATCAACTCGTCGCCAAGATTCGCGGGCAGGTTCGCGACGGCTCCCAGGTGATCTGCGGCCTCTCGGGCGGCGTGGACTCGTCGGTCACGGCGGCCTTGCTTCACAAAGCCTTGCCCGGCCGAGTGACGTGCATCTTTGTGGATAATGGCCTGCTCCGCGCAAACGAGCGGGATCACGTCGAGTCGATTTTCAAGGGGCACTTCCGGATGGACCTGCGCGTCATCGATGCGGCCGATCGTTTCCTGGGCCGGCTGGCCGGCGTGATCGAACCCCGAGAAAAGCGCATTCGGATCGGGCACGAATTCGTCGAGGTCTTCAAGGACCAGGCCCGATCGGTGCCGAATGCCCACTACCTGGCCCAGGGAACCTTGTATCCGGATGTGATCGAGTCCGGCCATTCGGCGGCGGGCACGGCGGCGAGCATCAAGCTGCACCACAATGTCGGCGGCCTGCCGGCGGAGTTGGGGTTCGAGTTGGTTGAGCCGCTCCGTGACCTCTTCAAGGACGAGGTTCGAACCCTTGGTGAGTTGCTCGGTCTGCCGGACGAGATTGTATGGCGCCATCCGTTTCCGGGCCCCGGCCTTGCGGTGCGGATCAAGGGCGAGGTAACGCCCGAGCGGTGCGACCTGCTGCGCCGGGCCGATCGAATCGTCATCGAGGAGATCACCGCCCACGGTTGGCATCGCAAGATCGCGCAGGCCTTCGCGGTCCTGTTGCCGATTTCCAGCGTCGGCGTCATGGGCGACGGGCAAACCTATGAGGGCCAGGATGTGATCGTCGTTCGGCTCATCGAATCGGCCGATTTCATGACCGCCGATTGGGCCCACATCGATCCCGGGGTTCTCGCAACCATCTCGACGCGGATCACCAACGAGGTCTCAGGCATCAACCGCGTGGTCTATGACGTGACAAGCAAGCCGCCGGGCACCATTGAGTGGGAGTAACCCCAGGCTGCGTTGTGTTGCGGGCGGCGATTGCTTCGGATAATCTGATCTATAGAAGAGATGATTTGAGCTTCGGAGTCGGTGCCATGCTCTATTCCGTGGGTTGTGAGTACGCCATTCAGGCGCTGTCCCGGCTGGCCGGCCGCGTCAAACCGGGGGAATACTGCCTGCTCCGCAACATCCTCGATGGCGCGGACTTACCCGGCCATTTCGTGGGTAAGATTTTCCAGACGCTCGTTCGTGAGGACATCCTGGTCTCGGCGAAAGGGCGCGGCGGCGGGTTTGCGCTTTGCCGACCGCCGGAGAAGATCACCCTTCGACAAGTCGTCGAGGCGATCGACGGCAGCGGCAGGCACAAGAAGCGCTGTTTCCTGGGGTTCTCCGAGTGCGAAGACCATCCCGATTGCCGGAATCATCGCCGGTGCGACCGGATGCGCGACCAAATCGACGAACTCCTGGATGAGACGACGCTGGCCGACCTGATTAAACTGACCGCCGAGACCAAGGGCGCCCGGTCGAGAAAACGGTGATGAGCCCATCGGTCCGCCTGTTTTATACTGACGCATTCCGCTCGGCTCGCGATGCAGGGTGCGGTCTTTGCAGTCCTGTTGCGGCCATGTCGCAAACGCTTGCCGGCCGGTGCGCTTTCCCATGACGTCACAACCAACGGTTCGCGCTCGATTCGCTCCATCGCCGACGGGCTACCTTCACGTCGGTGGGGCGCGGTCCGCGCTGTTCAACTGGCTGTTCTGTAAGCAGCACGGCGGCAGCTTCATCCTGCGCATTGAAGACACCGACATCCAGCGAAACATCGAAGGTGCCGGGGATAAGCTGCTGGACGACCTGCGCTGGCTGGGGCTTGACTGGGACGAGGGGCCGGACCGGCCCGGCCCATTTGGGCCCTATCGCCAGAGCGAACGACGCGATCTGTACCTGGAAGCTCAGCGCCGGTTGCTCGCATCGGGCGATGCGTACTACGCCTTCGACATCGCTGAGGAGCTGGACGCCATGCGCAATGCGGCCATGGCGGCGAAGCAATCGTTTCAGTATCCGCGGCCCGACCCGTTGCCGACCGAGGCGGACGCGGATCGGGCCAGGGCCGAGGGGCGGCCGGTCGTGGTTCGGTTCAAGGCACCGCAGGAGCCGATCACGGTACACGACGAAATCCTGGGCGACGTGACGTTTGCCGCGGGGGAGGTCGAGGATCTCGTCATCGTCAAGTCGAACGGCTGGCCGACCTACCACTTTGCCGTGGTCGTTGACGATCACCACATGCAAGTCACCCACGTCCTGCGCGCCCAGGAACACCTGATGAACACGCCGAAGCACGTGTTCATCCAGCGCGCATTGGGTTACGCCACGCCGAAGTATGCCCACCTGCCGTTGGTGTTCAACATCGACGGCACGAAGATGTCCAAACGTGACAAGCACAAGGTGGTGCGCAAGGCGGTGAAGGAACGGCTTGCGGCGCCGAGACAATCGGGGGAAGCGGAGGCTCGAGCGTGGACGAAGGGGGATGCCGCCGGCATTGCGAACTGCTCCGAGGACGTATTCGACCAGTGGCTCAAGAAGGCCGACACGGCGTTGGACATGGATCAGGTTGCGCGTTTGGCCGAGGCGGCCGGCGTGGTGATGCCGGAGATCGACGTGCATGACTTCCGCGTGGCGGGCTATCTGCCCGAGGCCCTGTTGAACTTCATCGCCCTGATCGGTTGGTCGCCTGGAGATGACCGCGAGAAGATCACCATCGCGGAGATGATCGAGGCGTTTTCGCTGGAGCGGATCAACAAGACGGCGGGACGATTCGACCGTGAAAAACTCCTGGCCATGAACACGGACTATGCGGCGGCGGCAACGCCTGCGCGATTGTTGGCCGCGTTTCGCGATTGGGCGGGAGTGAGCGGTTCGGCGATGGCGGCGTTGGACGATGCGACGGCGGCGGCGGCGCTGTCGGCTTGTAAGGGGTTTCGGACGTTTCGCGACGTGGAGACCAAAGTCGGCCCGCTGTTTCGGCCGGATGATGGCATCGCGTTTGACCCTGGGGCAGTGAAGAAGGCGCTGGCCAGGCAGGAGGGCCGCGGCTTTGCGATGCTCGAACAGTTGTTGCCGGCGATGGCGGAGCTCGACGACTGGAGCAGTGCATCGTTGGAGCGGTGGATCGCGTCTTTCTGCGAGCAGCAGGGCGTCAAGCTCGGCGACGCGGCCCAACCACTCCGCGTTGCCGTGACCGGCACCATGATCAGCCCGGCCATCGGCCAGACGTTGGCGCTGTTGGGCAAGGAGCGGGCGCTGAGCCGAATCCGCAACTGCCTGAAGCGGAGGGGATAGGGCACTTCCAGTTCCGACCCTCATATCTCGCAAACTGATCAGAGCCGCGCCCGTGAGAAAGCGGTCGAGGTATTCGCCATCTTGTCTGTGGCAGCGGTTTCCAACCGGTGCGGAGCGGAGGCATCGGCAGCCAATTTTTTCTCAGAAATAATTGAATCGTCGCGAACTGCCGATGTTCGGAGTCCGGATTGGCATCGTTTGTTTCACCTTTTTTTGCTCGGCCAACTGAAAAAATCCGAAAAAATCCGAAAACAGTTTTCCGCTCAGCGCGGCCTGGGTGGAGGCTGGGCTGTTTGTCGCATTCGGTACGCTTGATCAGCGCTTCGCGGATTAAGGCGGGTTTCAGGAAAGGATTGCTGTGCTTGGTGGGGTCGAGAAGAGATTCTCGTTCCAGCGAGTGAAGGGATTCCCGGTCCAGCGATCACGCGTTTTTGCTTGACTTCTTCTTGGCGCTCTTTCTCAGAGGTCGTGACGACGCCCTCGTAACCCGCCGCTTCGCTTGGTTAGCGGCATCACCTTCTAAGAGGTCGCGCTTCAGGACGTCTGGGAGGAGTTGTGCGAGCTCCTCTGTTGTCACCCGCGAGTCTGGCGCGAGTCGCTTCAGTTCCCTCCTGATGACGCTCAGAACTGGCTCAGATGCCACCAGGGCTCCGAGGACGTAGCGATTCACCACCTGAACGTGTTCATGATACGCCTGCATTGCTGATTGGCTGAGACCCTCCTTGGAAAGCATATAGAGCGTCTCGTGGGTGGCCGCCTTGCGCGGAGAGAGGTCGAGAAAATCTAAGCTGCAAACGACTTCATGGGCAATAGGTTTCTCGAACTTGATCCAATAGAGCTCCCACCTCAGGCCATTCGTGAGAACTACCCAAGGAATGCCCTGGTTGGCACCGTAGTTGACGGCTTGACGTAGATGGCTTTCGCGCAGCGTCAGCCCGATGGCCTTCACCTCAATCAGGAATTGCACCTTTCCATCGTGCCTCACGGCAAGGTCGCAAAAGGTCCCTCGAATCGCCTGTTCGCTGGTGATGTCGGAATACTTGTCGTAGCCAAGAACGTCCGAGAGGATGTCCGTGATGATGACCACCGTATCGGACTCATTGACGTCGCGGTCCTTTGCATCCGCGAGGACCCGCTGGAAGGCCCCTACGGTCTTGGCGAAGCGATCCGTGACCTTCTTCGGCACCTTTGCCATCGTGTATATTCTCCTTTTCTGCCTAACAATAATTAGGTGGATCCGTCTAACATCCCGAGAACGCCTCGGGAGCCCTCATCACATGCCTGCGAGTGCAGGGGCAGAATGCGCACAAGCATTTTCAGGCAATAGGCTTGCAGCATCTTTCGTTTCTTCACTTGGCAGTTTAGGCGGATCCGCATAGCGTCCTCGTTTACAGGCTGTCCATCGGGCTGCGCACCCCTGTGGGTCCGCGGTTGAGTACGTGAGTGTAGATCATCGTCGCGCTGAATTCCTTGTGCCCGAGCAGTTGCTGGATCGTTCGCCTATCCGCTGGTTCGAATTGTTCCATTCGGGGTTCGAGCGCAAGAAAGCCGGGTTACGATCGGACCCCTGCCTGCGGCAGGCAGGCCGAACGTCATGGCCACGAACCGAGAGGGCGACCGGCTGCGCCACAACCACCGTAAGGACTTCCAACAGAACCCAATCCCTGGAACGGGAAAAACCGCTCCCTGACGGTCGCGGCTCTGTTTTGTCGGCGCTCCTGAATCCTTTGCGGGCAACGGTTTACCGCGACCACGCCTTTGACCGTTTCCCAACCTACCAGGGGCCATCGCGAAACGTCAAGGGCAGGCGGCACGCCCGGCATGCATGGGTGCGTGACACTTGCGGCGATTGGTCAATGGACCCCGGAGGGGTCGCGGACTGTAGCCACGGGTGGAGCGCGTCCGCCGCAAGGCGGACCCAGCGAAACCCGTGGTGACGATTGCGTTCTTCCTTACCGCCCCAGCGGGGCGGAGGAATGGCTGTGATCCCGTGTTTCCTCCGCCCCGTCGGGGCGGGTCTGCTCATTCGACGACAACCACGGGTTTCGTTCGCCTTTGGCGAACTCCACCCGTGGCTACAGTCCTCCGCCCCGCTGGGGCGGTATGCTTTGCCGCCTAAACTGTCACGGACCCGGCATGCATTTCGTCACCCAATGCACCGCGCAGGCGACGAGTGCCGTGCCGAAGACCGGCGGGCGGTCGTGGCCGGCTTCTTCTTGGTCTTTATGAAATGTTTGTAGGGCAGCCGATACGTCGTGGTCGAAGAACGGCTCCGTCCTTTCTTCGATCTTACAGAAAACAATTCGTAGCGCATCCGGTAGGACGCCCATTGGTCGCCTCACATCCCAATCGGTCCGCAGAGCGGACCCTACAATGCTTACAGAAAACAATTCGTAGCGCATCCGGTAGGACGCCCATTGGTCGCCTCACATCCCAATCGGTCCGCAGAGCGGACCCTACAAAGCTCACAGAAAACAATTCGTAGCGCATCCGGTAGGACGCCCATTGGTCGCCTCACATCCCAATCGGTCCGCAGAGCGGACCCTACAATGCTTACAGAAAACAATTCGTAGCGCATCCGGTAGGACGCCCAT
>Ga0326597_10000245_pt1 | contig 102984 bp, 65 predicted proteins | sample RVTome_12_FD_203789 | JGI IMG/M metagenome (GOLD analysis project Ga0326597, IMG submission 203789) | Soil microbial communities from uranium-contaminated site in the Upper Colorado River Basin, Wyoming, United States - RVT100D185 | ecosystem: Environmental > Terrestrial > Soil > Contaminated...
CCGCTGCGGTCCCTTTTCTGGATCCCCGGGCCGCCGTCGCAGTGCCGTCCTGTCGCGGCGGAGGGTCGCCATCAGCCGCGGTCGGGCGGGCCACCAAGCACCGAGCGAGGTGGGTCGTTGACGCTGCCCGAACGAGGCGGTAGACGCGCTGCATAATGTGTCACGCGGTCAGCGTCGAACCCCCGACAGCACGTCATCCCACACCTTGTCGTACACCTCGCGCAGCGCGATCGTGCAGCCGATGGACGCGAGCGCAACGGTTGCCTCGCCGCCTTCGACGGCGTTGTACAGCCAGGTGCCGGAGCCGGGCTGACGCGTGTACCACTCCACCCGCATCTCTGCCTGCGACACCAGGACGTAGGCCTCGAGTGAGTCGAGCCTACGGTAACGGGCGAACTTCTCGCCCCGGTCGTACGCCTCGGTCGTGGGCGACAGGATCTCGAAGATCACCGTGGGGTTCTGCAGCGTGTCGCCGTGCGCATCACCGAAGCGAGGCTGGCCGCAGACGACGGACGCGTCGGGATACGTGTAGAGGCCGGCCGCGGCGATCTCGACCCGCATGTCGCTGCCGTAGGCTTCGCATCGGCGACCCTTCAGCTGCGGGCGCAGCTCGCCCAGGATGTTGAAGGCGACGACGTTGTGAGCGCGGCTCGCTCCGGCCATCGCGACGATCCGGCCGTCGATGAGCTCGCTCTTGAACGACGCAGCGCGCTCCTGGGCAAGGTACTCCTCGGCGGTGAACGCCGGTAGAGTGTTGGCTATGGCCATGTCGAGCGATCCATGGGGGCGTGCGCGTGGACCACGCGTTGCGTCAGCGGCGTCGGGACGCCGCGTGCGAACGATACCGATCGTCCCGAGGGATTGCAACGGCTGCCGCCCGCCGGCTCAGCCGTAGAACCTGGCCTCCGGCAGGAACGGCCAACCCATCACCGAACCCATGGCGAGCCGCACGAATACTGCCGCGAGCACGAGCGCGATCACCAACGCCGAGGCAAGCAGCCGGTGCGCGCTCGAACTGGCATGGAGCGACACGCTCGAGGCGACGATCAGTCCCAGGATCGCCGGCGGACACAGGACCCAGAGGATTGCAAGCGCGTTGCGCTCGATGGCGTAGCAACCATCGATGTTGGTACACGCGCCCGGAGGCGGGTTGGACACGATCACCAGGACGTTGAACCAGGCAAGCGCTGAGCGCATCAGGGCGCCGAGGAGCCACACTGCGGCGGTTGCTCCGATGGCTGCCGGCAAGAACCGCAGCGCGGCGCGCACGACCGCGTCGCCGTGGCTCGCGGTGCGCAAGGCGATGCCCCAGATGGCGGCTGTCGCCACCACGCAGAGCACGGTGATGGCGTGAAAGAGCCAGTCGGGCATCATCGCACAATACCTCCTGCAGCTACGTAGGATGACCTACTCCGCTCTGGCGATCGAAGTGCTCCGCCTGTACACCCCTCCAATCACCGCCCACGCCCCTTCACCCACAGCCCCGCCCCATCGCCGATCACCTCGATGGCCCCCTCCAGGTCCGTCCGCCGGATCTGGGCGCCGGCCAACCGCTCCAGCGCGCCCGACGTTGGGTGGCCGAAGGGGTTGTCGACACCGGCGCTGATCAGCGCGAGCGAAGGCCGGACGGCGGCCACGAACGGCGGCGTCGACGACGTGTCGCTGCCGTGGTGCGGCACCTTGAGGACGTCGGCGCGCAGCGGCGCGTTAGCCGCGACCAGGTGCTCCTCGACGGGCTCCTCGATGTCGCCGGTGAGCAGGAACGACGTCCGCCCGTGGACCACGCGGAGGACGATCGAGCGGTCGTTGACCGAGGCGTCAGCGCGCGGCGGCGGCTCGGGCGGCCAGAGCGCCTCGGCCTCGACGCCCGCGGCGGCGTCCAGGACGAGGCGTAGTCCGGTCGTGCCCCGGACCCGCCGCGCGCCGGCGCCGACCTCGTCGGCGACCGCGGCCTCGTACTCGGCGGCTTCGGCGGTGAAGTGCGGGACCGCGGGGTCGATCACCCAACCGACGCGGTAGCGCCGCAGCACCGCGGCCAGGCCGCCGATGTGGTCGGCGTCGGGGTGGGTAAGGACGACGATGTCGAGGCGCCGGTCCCACGGCGGGAGCCTGTGGCCCAGCTCGGACAGCACGGCGCTGGGGCTCGGGCCGCCGTCGATCAGCATCCGCCGGCCGGTCGGGGTGACCACCAAGAGCGCGTCGCCCTGGCCGACGTCCAGGACGTGGAGGTGGAGCAGCCCGTCCGGCTGGTGGACGACGGCGCTCCAGACCAGCACCGCCAGCGCCACCGCCGCCGCCGCTCCCGGCCAGCCGCGGGCCAGCCAGGCCGTGGCGCGGGCGAGCCGCACAAGCGCTGCCGGAACCCGCCAGGCCCCAAGGATCTCCCGCAGGCCGCCGGCGCGCGAGGCGTCCGCTCGCCCGCCTTGGCCGGCTTCGGCGAGCGAGCGGCCCACGGCGAGCGCGCGCTCGCGCAGGGTCGCGGCGTCCAACGCATTGCGGTCCACGGTGGGGTCCACGGCAGGATCGTTTCCCTGCCGTCCCCACACCTTAAGTCCTTGGACGACGGCGCGGCCATCCCGCGCGGCGGAGCGCAGCGCGTTCAGCGCGCCCCGTGCCCGCGCCCGCCCGCCCGCCAGGCCGAGCAGCGCCGCGTAGTACGCCGCCGCGACGGCGACCGGCAGCACCAGCTCGACGGCCGCATACGGCACGCGCGCCGCCCGCTCGACCACCGCGATGGTCCACGCCAGCGGCAGCCACGCCACCGCCCCGAGGGCGCGGCCGGCAGGCGCCCAGACGGCGCCGGCAACGGCCGTCAGCCCGCCCAGCGCCATGACCAGCGGCTGGACCGGGACGATGAGGAGGTTGGCGGCCAGCGAGACCACCGAGAGCTGACCGGTGCGCACCGCGATCAGCGGCCACGTGGTGAGCTGCGCGGCGACCGTGACCAGGAGCGGTTCCTGAAGCACGCGGAGAGCGCTTCGGCCCCGCGCCAAGCCGTGGGCCGCCAGGGCCCCGTCGACCGTCGTGGTCAGCGGCCGCGCGAACGCCACGAGCCCGGCGGTGGCGGCAAACGAGAGCTGGAAGCCGAGATCGCCGAGCACGGCCGGATGCCAGGCGGTCATGGCCCATGCGGCCGCCAGCAGCGCCGTGGGCGCGTGCGTCGGCCGGCCGAGGGCGTCGCCCAGCACCAGGACGCCGCCCATCAGCGCGGCGCGCACCACGGCCGCATCCGCGCCGACGAGCACGGTGTAGAGCGCGACGACCGCCATGGTGACGGGCGCCGCGCGGCGCCGCCCGAGGAGCCGCCCGAGCGAGAAGGCCAGGACGGCCACGAGCAGCGCGATGTTGGAGCCGGAGATGGCGATGACGTGGGTGGTGCCGGTGGTCTGGAAGGCTTCGTCCAGCGGTCGCGGGATGCCGCGATCGTCGCCGAGCAGGATGCCCACGGCCAGGCTGGCGGCCGGCTCGGGCAGCGCGTCGTTGAGGACGTCGCGGGCGCGATCGCGGATGGCCTCCAGCGCGCGGCGCACGGGGTGGCGCGGGGCGCCCGGCAGCGCGGTGATGGCGGGCCGGCTCATCAGCGCGTGGATGTCGTGCTGGGCGAGGTAGGCGCGGTAGTCGAAGCCGGGGCCGTCGGGGGCGGCCTCGAGGGTGCCGGTCACCAGCACGCGATCGCCGACCGCGCGCGACGGAAAACGCGACGCCTGCGCCAGGACAAGACCGTGCGCCGGGGACCAGGCGATGGGGTCAGGATCCGGGCTGCTAGGACCTATGTGACCTATAGGACCCATAGGACTTCTAGGACCTATGTGCCCTATGGAACCACCAGGTCCGCCGGGACCGACGGCGCGGCGCTCAGCCGACCGGACCGCCTCGACCGCCACCAGGTAGTCGGTGCGCCGGTCGCGGCGGTCCGGTGGGCGGGCGATGGTGCCGCGGAGCACCACGGGGCCGTCGTCGAGCCAAGCGGCGATATGATCGCCCGACAGGTCGGGGATGGCGGCCGCGCCGCGTAGAGCGCCCAGGACCAGGCAGAACGCCAGCGCCGGCAGCACGCGGAGGATGGGCGCGTTAGCGGCCAGGCGCCGGTGGAGCGCAAGGCATGTGGCCCCGGACACGGCCGCCGCCGCGAGCGCAAGCGCCGGAGCCGGCGGCGCGGGCCAGCGCATCCCGAGCGCGATGCCGGCGAGCCACGCCAGCGCCCAGCGCGCCAGCGGCGGGAGGCCGAAGGCGGCCCCCCAAGCGGGTGGATCCAGGGCGGGGGGCGTTGGATCGGCCGGCATGGGTGCAGCGTATCAGGGCGCGGTGCGGCCAGGGCACGTCGCGCGCCACTTTGGCGCCGAGAGCGCGACGCGTTTGGCCGCGCGCGGCTGTCCGAAATTGCCGCGCGGCGTGTTCTACAGCCGTGAACCAGATTGGTGTGCCGGGTTCTGAACGCGGCGTGGCTTTCTCCCGGGGGGGAGCGGAGGCCACGCCGCGTTCGCGTTGGATTGCGGGGTTGGTTGGCGGGGCGCTGCTCACCGGCTTGCAAGGCAGCCCTCATGGCATTGCAAGGCGGCGCGTGTTTCATGGCAGGGCCGGCGCCGCGCCCTTGCAGTGTGGCGGCGCGCAGCGCAGCATCTCCATCGACCGTCCCAAGGAGCACATCGTGGACCGCACACGCCCGCTGGCCCTCGTTCTGACCGTTGCCTTGGTTGCAGGCAGCAGCACAGCCCCCATACAGGTCGAGCAGGCGGCCCTCGCCCAGCCGCCCAGCCCCGAGCCCTGGCACCTCGAGCCCGTCGCTCGCTACGGCGGCGCCACGCACGCGGTGGCCGGCGCCGGCGACGTCCTCTACGCCGGCCTCGGCGCGCGCGTCGTCGCGCTCGACATCGGCGACCCGGCGGCGCCGGTGCAGATCGGCGCGAGCCCGGTGCTCGGGGGCGTCGTCCAGGACCTGGTGCTGGAGGGCGAGCTGCTCTACGCGGCGTGGCAGGCCGGCACGCCAGATGCGCGACGCGGCGGCCTGGCGGTGCTCGGCGTTGCGGATCCCACGCACATCGAGGTGCTGCGCGAAGTGCCGGTGGACGTCGCGACCCGGCGGCTGGCGGTGGCGGATGGGGTGGCGCTGATGGTGGGGGGCTATGACTGCCCATCTGTGGGCTACGGCAACTGCGGGGCGGTGGTGCCGGTCGATCCGCGTCCCGCTGGCGGGCCGGAGATCGGAGAGATCCTGGCGTTCAACAACACGACCACGGCCATCGGCGTGTCCGGTGCGACGGCCTACGCGCTGGAGTCGCGCGATGTGAGCAGCGAGACGGCGGCCGTTCGCGCCATCGATCTGGGCGACCCGATGCGGCCGCTGCCAAAGGCAATCGTCGTCGTTCCCGGCCCACCCAATGGCCTGGCCGCGACCGCGACCCGCCTCTACCTGGCCGCCGGGGAGTCCGGGCTGCGCGTCGTCGACGTCGCGGCCGGGCCACGGCCTGTGGACCTCGGCCGCGCCGCAGGGTCGGGTGCGTGCGCCGACGACGTCGCGCTCGCGGCGGGGAAGTCGGGGGGTGCCGCCAGCTCGCCCGGCGCGCTGGCCGTGCTGGACGCATGCGCCGGCCGCGTCGCGGTGTACGGCCTGGCCACCGACGGGTGGCCGGCGCTCGTCGGGGGCGTCGACGTGCCTTCCGATGCCAGCCGCATCGCGTGGCTGGGCGACCTGATCGTCGTTGCTCGCGGCGAGCACGGCGGCGTGGCGCTCGTCGATGCGCAGCGGCCGGATGGGCCGAACGCGATCGGCAGCTGGGCGCCCGCAGGGCCGCTGGGCGCCGTGGCGTCGGTGGTGGCCTCGACCGACGGTGCGGTGATCGCTGCCGCGCACCCGCAGGCCGGGGTGACGACGCTGCGCGTCGCTGTGCCCGGGCAGGCCCCGGCGATCGCTGGGCATCTGGACGTGGCGGGCGCCCAACACATCGACATGATGGGCCGCGTGCTCGTGACCGGAGGCGACCGTGGGGCCGGCACGCCTGCTGGCCTCGATCTGATCGACGTGAGCGATCCAGACGCGCCCCGGCGCTTAGGGGAGCTTGAGGTCCAAGCCGTCTCCGGGATCGTCGTCCATCCAAGCGCGCGCATCGCCTACGTGTCCAGCTGGCAACACGGCCTTCGCGTGATCGATGCCACCGACCCAGCCAACCCGGCGATTGCCGCGGCGTTGCCCGAGCTGACGTTCTCCCGCGCGGTGCGCGGTGCCGGCGGCCTGTTGGGCGGCGACGCCAGCGCGCTCTGGACGCTGGACGTCGGGGATCCGCTCGCGCCGCGGCTCGTCGGGCGCGCCAGCCAGGAGAGCAACTTCAGCGAGCGTCCGGCCCTTGCGGCCACCAGCGACCGGGCCTTCGTGAACATCCGAGGCATCGTCTGCGGTCCCGAGTTCTTCTGCGACAACCTTGCGGTCGTCGATGTGTCCGATCGAGCCGTGCTGCGTACGATCACCTCCCATCGGCTTGCGGGCAAGACCGAGCCGCTGGTCTTGGCCGTGGACGGCGGCGAGCTCCTGCTCGGCGACGCTGAGGGCCTGATGGTGCTGGATGCGAAGACGCTCGATAGCAAGCTCGTCCAGCTCGCGCACTACCCGGCGCCAGGGGCGGTCGCCCAGGTGCACGTCCTGCCGGAGGTGGCCGGCGGGCGCCTCGTCGTGACGGCGGAAGGGGACGCTGGGCTAGGTGTCTATCGCCTGGCACGGGCCGCGCCGACGATACCCACCGCCACCACCTCCGGCCCGCTCCCGTCGCCGCGACCGACGGCCAGCGCCACGAGCGCGCCGGCGCGCCCCGGAGCGGCAAGCCTGGTCCTTCCGTTCGCGGCGCGCCAAGCCGTCTCGTCCACCAGGCGCGAGGCGCTGCAGCTCACCGCGGCCATGATCGGCCCGACGTTCGGCCTGGCGGTCGGCGACGGCGTGGTGTACCGCGGCCACGGCGGCGTCATCACGGTGATCGAGCCCGGACCGGGCGAGCCGCGCGAGATCGAGCGCACCGCGACCCTCCCGGGCCTGGTCTTCGACCTGGCGGTCGAGGGGGACCGGCTCTACGCGGCGGTCAGCGAGTACGGGCTGGCCGTCTTCTCGGTGGCCGACCCGCGGCGGCCCCTCCTGCTCGGGACCGCCGCGACTGGCGGCACGGCGCGCAGCGTGTCGGTGAGCGGGACCATCGCGTTCGTCGCCGCGGGCAACGCCGGCCTCGTGGCCTTCGACGTTGCGGATGGCACCGCGCCGCGCATGCTCAGCACAACGCCGATCGAGCACGGCGCGCGGCAGGTGCGGCTGTACCGCGATCATGCGTACGTGGCGTCCTCCAGCGACGCCCCGATCCAGGTCTTGGCCATCGCGGACGCGAGCCAGCCTCGGCGCGTGGCGGAGCTGGACGAGACGTTCGGCTGGGGATCGATCATGGCCTTCTACGGCAACTACGCCTACATGTCGGCTTGCTCGAGCTGTTTGATGATCTTCGACGTCTCCGACCCCGCGGCGCCAGCGCTGGCCGCCGATCTCTCCCGTGAGCTATACGCCATTGACGTCGCGATCGATGGGCGGCACATGTACGCGGCTGAGCGCCCTGGGCTCGTGGTCTACGACCTGGCGGACCCGCACGCGCCGTCGCGGGTGGCCGAGGTTCCGTTGTGGCGTGGCCTCCGCGTGGCGGTGCGCGACGGGCTCGTGGCGACCGGTGGCGACGATGGGCCCAACGACGTCGAGGACTTGGGCTTCCTGCACCCCCCAGGTGCCGTCGAGCTCGTCGACGCGGTGCGTCCGGAGGAGCCGGAGTACCTGGGCATGGTCCGACCTACAGGCGCAAAGGCGTACCGCCTGCTCCCGTCGCCGCACGCCGACCAGCTCTTCGTGCAGACGTTCCCCCCGGACGACACGACTCAACCTATGGACCGCCGCGTCGAGGCGCCCGAAGCGCTCGGCGAGGCCAGCCAGGTACCGTGGTACCAGGCGTGGCTCTGGGATGCGTCGGACCCCGACCGCCCACGGCCCGTCGAGCGCGTCCCTGCGCTCGACGACGTGGAGGATATGGTCGTGGACGGCACGATGGGCTACGCGATTCGCGGCCGGCGCGAGCTTGTCGTCCTCGACCTGGCCGACCCGGCGAACCCGATCGAGCGAGCGGCAATGGCGCTCCAGCCCACGCCCAACGCTTTTGCCGTCGCGGGACGGACGTTGGCGCTTCTCACGTTTGAGGTCACCGGGCCGATTGAAGCGCGCGTGGTCACGCCGGTGCTACGCCTCGTGGACGTCGGCGACCCGCAGCGGCCGCATATGCGCGGGATGCTGCCGCTTCCCAGCACCGGGCACCACGTTGTGATCGTCGAGGAAACGGCATGGGTCGAGTCGGGCGGAGCGCTCCATGCCGTCGACGTGGCGAACCCGGACGCACCCACGCTGCTCAGCCGGCTGCCCGCCCCGGGTACCGAGGATCTCGGATGGCTCGGCACGGCGGTTGGCCAGGACAATCGGTTGTGGGTGGCAACGGACCGCGGGATCCTCACGGTGGATATCGCGGATCCAGCCCAGCCGCGCGTCCTCGGCCGCTCGGGGGTCGCCCAGGTTGACGACCTCTGGCTGGTCGGCGACGATCGGCTGCTTGCGGCGGGCTGCGGCGTCAGCCTCTTCGACCGCTCGCGGGCCGATGTCGCCGTGCTCATGGCGGAGCTCGATTCCCTGCCGTTTGCGCCGGCGCGCTGCGGGCTCGCGGTGGAGAGCGGCGTCGTGCTCGGCGATCGGTTCTATGGCGTGCCGCGGCTCGGCGGTGAGTGGCTCGGCGGGCTCATCGTGCTGGATGTCGGCGGGCGGTGAGGCCGGTGCGCGCCAGCACGTCGCCCAGCCAATGGATGTCCTCCGACGTGACGAGCGATTCCCACCGCCAGACGCGGCCCGCCACGTCGTCGTCGCGCGTACGACCACAACGGACGCCCACCGCATCGCCATGCGCGGCTCGTGCTCCTCGTCCGCTGCGGGCATACTTCGATCCGCCCCATCGAATCGAACCAGGAGCCCACCGTGCCCTGCACCCGCTCGCGCACCTGCGGCCCCGCCGCCATCGCCCTCGCCGCATCCGCTGCCGCGATCGCGCTCGCGTTCGCGTTCGTCCGCCCCGCCTCCGCCCAGCCGCCGAGCCCCGAGCCCTGGCACCTCGAGCCCATCGCCCGCTACGGCGGCGCCACGCACGCGGTGGCCGGCGCCGGCGACGTGCTCTATGCCGGCCTCGGCGCTCGCGTCGTCGCGCTGGACATCGGCGACCCGGCGGCGCCGGTGCAGGTCGGCGAGAGCCCGGTGCTCGGGGGCGTCGTCCAGGACGTAGTGCTGGAGGGCGAGCTGCTCTACGTGGCGTGGCAGGCCGGGACGCCGGAAGCGCGCCGCGGTGGGCTGGCCGTGCTGGGCGTGGCGGATCCCACGCACATCGAGGTGCTGCGCGAGGCGCCGGTCGACGTCGCGACGCGGCGGCTGGCGGTGGCGGACGGGGTGGCGCTGATGGTGGGTGCGCACGATTGGCAGCAGCTTTCCAGCCGCCAGAGGGGCGCCATGGTGACCGTCGACCCACGACCGGTCGATGGTCCCGAGATCGGCGAGGTGCTCGTTTCCGAATACATCCCGCATGCGATCACCGTCCTGGGAACCGCGGCCTACGTGCTGGAGCCGCGTGCCCACTGGGGCGACGTTGCCGGCATCCGCGTGCTCGATGCCAAGGATCCGCAACGTCCGCAGCGCGTTGAAACGATCGCTTTGCCCGGCATGCAAAAGGGCATCGTTGCCACATCAACGCGTTTGTATGTGGCGTCCGGCGACTCCGGCCTACGCGTGGTGGACGTCGACCCTGGGCACCGCTCGCGCGATCTCGGTCGAGCGTCTCCACCGGGCGAATGCGCCGACGACGTAGCCCGTTCCGCACGCGGCCTGGCGGTGCTCGATGCCTGCTCCAATCGCTTGGCGCTCTACGGGCTTGGGGATGACGGCTGGCCGGAAGCGTTGGGAGCTGTCGAGTTGCCGGTTTCCCCCGCGCGAGCGGCGTGGCTGGGCGACCTGGTCGTCGTGGCGATGGGCGCCCGGGGCGGCGTGGTGCTCGTGGATGCCGAGCGCATGGACGCGCCGGTGGTTCGCGGCGCGTGGTCGCCGCCAGAGGGCCTGGGCTCGGTTGCGGCGGTCGCGGCAAGCGACGACGGGCAGGTGTTGGTCGCCGCGCATCCGGAGGTTGGCATCACGACGCTGTGGCCTCCTCAGGAGGATCGTCCAAGTGGCCTTGCGGGACACCTGGACGTCGTTGGCGCCGACCACATCGACGTCATGGGCGACGTGCTCGTCACCGTCGGTGACCGTGGTGATGGCTCCGCTCGTCGACTCGACCTCATCGAGGTCCACGACCTCGCCGCGCCCCGTCTTGCCGGGAGCTTGGCCCTGCCGTGGGGCGAGGACGTGGTGGCCCACCCAACGCGGCGCTTCGTCTATGTGGCCGACGCCGAGAGGGGGCTCGGCGTCGTCGATGCGACGGATGTGTCGGATCCGTTGCTTGCTGCCACGCTGCCCGAAGTCACGGTGGGGAGGGTGGTGCGCCGTGCAAATAGCCTGGTCGGGTACGGCTTGAATCGGTTGCTGACGTTGGATGTATCGGACCCCGCGTCGCCAGCGGTCATTGGGGGCTTAGGTGACCAGGTACCGTCCCCGTTCGGCTCGAGCGGTACCGCGCTGGCGGCCACAGCGGACCGGGCGTTCATCACGCACCGATACATCAGCCCAAGCGCCATGTGGTACTTCGCGAAGCTCTCCGTCATCGACATTGCCGACGCCGCGCAGCCGAAATGGCTGGTCAATCATCCCTTGCCGGATGAAGATGATCCACGGGCCATGGTGGTGGATGGCAGCGCGCTGTTCCTCGGCGGCGCCAATGGGTTGACGGCGCTGGACGCCACCGCGTTGGACGGGTCGCTCGTGCAGTTGATGCGCTATGCGGCGCCCGGCACGGTGCTCGACTTGGCGCTCGTTCGAGATGGGCCTCGGGCGCCGCTGGTCGTGGCTGCGGAAGCCGACGCGGGCTTGGCGATCTACCGCCGCGCCCCTGACGGCCAACCGCAGCCGACATCCACAAGCGCCGGCCCGCTGCCGACCCCCCGTCCGAGCATCCAAGCCACCGCAACCCCAGGAGGGACCCGGTCGCTGGTGTACCTGCCGTTTGCATCGCGGTGGACGGTCGGGAGCCCGAATGCGCGCACGTTGCCCATCACCTACAACGCGTCCGGTCCGACCCTTGGGCTGGCCATGAGCGATGAGCTGGCGTACGTGGGCCACGGAGACGCCATCCTGGTCATCGAGACCGGCCCTGGGAGCCCACGGTTGGTCGGGCGTACAGCCGACCTGCCGGGCCTCGTGCTCGACGTGGTGTTGGCCGACAACCGGCTTTATGCGGCCGCCAGCGAAGGGGGCATGGCCGTCCTGTCGCTCCAAGACCCGCGTCAACCGGCGCTGTTGGGGATGGCGATGACGCGCGACGCGGCCCGCGGTGTTGCCGTGTCCGGCTCCCTGGCCTTCGTCGCAGCGGGTGAGTCGGGGCTGGAGGTCTTCGACGTGACCGATCCCACCGCCGCTCGCCGGCTCAGCACCGCGCCGACGACGCATCGCGCCTGGGGGGTGAAGCACTATCGCGACCACGTCTATGTCGGCACGGCCGCTGGGCCGATCGAGATCTTCGACGTAGCCGACCCGAGGCAGTCGCGCCATGTAGGCTCGTTGAGGGGCGACATGGTCAACTACTCTGGCTACACGGCGTTGGCCTTTCGTGGAGACTTTGCGTACGCCGGAACGTGCTCCAACTGCATTTCGGTGTTCGACATCGCGGATCCCACGCAACCGATCTACATGACCTCGCTGTCCGGCGGCACCAATGGTGGCCTCGATCTGGCCATCGCGGGCGACGATCTCTATACGACCGGCATGTTGGGCGTGTCGGTGTACAGCCTGTCCGATCCGGTCACCCCGCTCCTGAAATCGTCGCTGCCACTGCTATGGGACGCATGGCAGGTGGGCGTGCGCGGAGGGCGAATGGTCACGATCTCAACAGGCAATCAAGAAACCGTGGACCGGTCCCCCCTCGACATCGGCACGGGCACCATCGAGGTGACGGACGTGTCCGACGTCCAAAGGCCGACGTACCTTGGGATGCTGAGGCCGCCGTTCGCGGATGCCTTCACCGTGCTGCCTTCGTCGCGCGCGGACCACATCTACGTGCGCGAGCGCGTTTGGTCGGCTTCATCGACTCCACGCCCCTTGGCGATGAGCAACCCGTCCCGGCGCCTCGGGCCTGTTCAACTGGAACTCGACGTCGAGACCCGGCTCTTGGACATCGCCGATCGCGATGCACCACGCCTGGCCGAGCGCGTTCCGGAGCTGGACGACGTCAGCCACATGACGGTCGAGGGCGGCATCGGCTATGCCATTCGAGAGCCCAACACGCTCGCCATCATCGACGTGTCGTCGCCGGCCAACCCTGTGACCCTGTCGACGCTCGCGTTGGACGATGAGGTGCTCGAGTCGATTGCCGTGTGGGGGCGGACCATCGTGCTTCGCGGGCGCACCGCCGCTCCTCCCTCGGAGGGATGGGCGCGCTCCACCCTGCACGTCGTCGATGCCGCTGATCTGGCGCGGCCGACGTTGCGGCATGCGACGCGGTTCCCTGGCGGCGGCCAGGGGGTGGCCGTGAGCGGCGACGTCGCATGGATGCCGGTCAACAAGGAGCTCATGGCCGTCGACATCGCGGATGCCGGCGGGTCGCGGTTGGTCAGCCGTTGGCCCTTTCAAGGCCTCGCTGACAACGATTGGCAATCGGGCATCGTTGTCCTTGGACATCGCGTGTATCTTGGCTCCTCCGGCGGGCTGTTCACCGTGGACGTCTCCGACACCGCACAACTGCGCCTCGTCGGCAAAACGCGTGGTCAGGTCACGCACCTGTGGCCCCAGGGCGGCGATCGGCTGCTTGCGGGCGGTTGCGGGGTGACCCTGTACCACGCTTCAGCATCAGGTCCGGCGGAGCCGATCGCGGTGCAGGACACCCTGCCCTACGCACCAGCGCGCTGCGGCCTGCGCGTGCTTGCCGGGCTTGTGGTAGGCGATCGGCTGTACGCGGCAACGAACAGCGCCTTCGAGGGCGGCGGCCTGGTTGTGATCGACGTGGGCTTGCCGTAGCCCACCGCGAGGGGCCGCGCCACGCGGTCCTCGTGCTCCTCCTCCGCGGCGCGCATACTTCACGCTACCCCGACACCGTCATACACCGCATGGAGCCCGCCGTGCCCCGCTCGCGCACCCTCGACGTCATCGCGCTTGCCGTCGCCCTCGCCGCGTGCGCCGCCGCGGCCGCGATCGCGGTCGCGCCCAGCCGCCCCGCGTCAGCCCAGCCGCCCACTCCCGAGCCCTGGCACCTCGAGCCCATCGCCCGCTACGGCGGCGCCACGCACGCCGTCGCCGGCGAGGGCGACGTCCTTTACGCCGGCCTCGGCGCTCGCGTCGTCGCGCTGGACATCGGCGACCCGGCGGCGCCGGTGCAGGTCGGCGAGAGCCCGGTGCTCGGTGGTGTCGTCCAGGACCTCGTGCTTGAGGGCGACCTGCTCTATGTCGCGTGGCAGGCCGGGACCGTGGACGCGCGCCGCGGCGGCCTGGCGGTGCTCGGCGTGGCGGATTCCACGCGGATGGCGCTGCTGCGCCAGGTGCCAGTCGATGTCGCGACCCGGCGGCTGGCGGTGGTGGATGGGGTGGCGCTCATGGTGGGGAGCTACGACTGGCAGATGCATTCCAAGGTCCATCGAGGGGCGGTAGTGTCGATAGACCCACGGCCGATCGTCGATGCTGACCACGGAGAGCGGCTGGAGTTTGAGTATCAGCCAGTTGCCATCACCATAAGCGGCGCCTCGGGATATGCGCTCGAGCCGCGCGTGAGCAACGGCGACCTAGCGGCCGTCCGCGTGCTCGACATCGCCGACCCGCTGCGGCCGCGGCCCGAGGCGGTACTCGCCTTCCCGGGACCACCCAAGAGCCTTGTGGCGACCCCGACGCGCCTGTATGTGGCGGCTGGCGCGTCAGGGCTGCGCGTCGTCGACATCGCGAACCGTCCCCGACCGATCGATCTCGGCCGCGGCTCCGTGGCCGGTGCGTGCGCAGACGACGTCGCTCTCGCTCCCGGCGCCCTGGCCGTGCTCGACGCCTGTTCCGGTCGTCTTTCGATCCATGAATTGGATGCGGCCGGGTGGCCGGTCGAAATGGGGCGGCTCGCCGTGACGAGCCCGACAACCCGCATCACATGGATCGAGGACCTAGTGGTCGTCGCGCAGGGCGAACGGGGCGGCGTCCAGCTTGTCGATGCGAGCATGCTGTCCCAACCTGCCGTCGCCGGGTCGTGGACGAGCGAGGGGTCGATTGGCGCGGTGGCATCCATCGCCGCGACGAGCAGCGGCGACATCATCGTCGCGGCGCATCCGAGTACCGGGATGACGGTGCTGCGCAGCGCAAGCTCTGGAAAGCCTCTGGAGGTCACCGGACACCTCGACGGCGAATGGTGGAAGGTTGTCGACATGTCGGAAGAGCGCATCGTGGCGGTGTCCTCTCTAGGGCCATACAGCGCGGGTCGCATCGACATGATCTCCGTGGCAGATCCGTCTCGACCGTACGTCGAAGGGTCGCTAGACCTCCCAGCGGCAACCGACGTGGCAATCCATCCTAGAGCGCAAGTCGTCTACGTGTCCGGCCCAGGTCTTCAGATCGTGGATGCATCTCGGCCCAACCTCAACCTGACCGCGACAATTCATCGCGAACAGTGGATTGTGAACCTAACGTTGGCCGGCGAACGGCTCTTGGCATCTGGCAGGGAGGACGGCATTGAAGGACTGTCCGTGCTTGACGCAACAGACCCATTAGGCCCTGAGCTCGCGGCGCGATGGAGAAGTGGAACTCCGTATTACACGACGGCCATTGCGGCAACGGCCAAGCGCGCGTACTACGCTCGCGGAGGGTTGTGGTGCGAATACACCTATGACTGCGTCGAGGTGATCACCGTGGACCTGTCCAATCCTCATCAGCCGGAGCTCATGGCCACGCAGAAGCTGGAGCACATCATGGAGCCGCTATCCCTGGAGATCGATGGTGCGGAAGTGCTCATGGGAGGCTCCGATGGTCTACTTGTGCTCGACGCGGCCACCTTCGGCAGCACCTACGATCCCTTGGCAACCTATCCCGCACCGGGACCCGTGGTCGACATGCTCCTACACGGTGACGAGTCCGGCCAGCGGACGCTCGTGACGGCGGAAGGCGACGGAGGCCTCGGCGTCTATCACCTTCGCCACTCCAGTGCGCCGCCGCCATCCCCGACAAGCGCCCAACCGCTCCCGACACGCCACGTGCCGGCCACTTCTACGCCGATGCGAGGAGCGATCGCGCCGCTCTTTCTGCCGGTCGCCTTGCGGCCGGCCGCGGCCGTCCCGGAGTCGCCGCCGCTTCGCGTGGCCGGGATCAACGCGGGACCGTCGATTGGCATGGCGGTCGGCGACGGCATCGTGTACCGCGGCCACGCGGGCGCTGTCGTCGCGATCGAGGCGGGGCCTGGCCAGCCGCGTGAGGTCGGGCGGTCCAAGGACCTTCCCGGGCTCGTCTTCGACCTCGCCGTCGCCGGCGACCGCCTATACGCCGCGGTCAGCGAGGTCGGTCTGGCCGTATTCTCGCTCGCCGACGCGCGCCGGCCCGTGCTGCTGGGCACCGCGCCGACGGGGGACGCGGCGCGCGGCGTGGCGGTGTCGGGCAACCATGCTTACCTCGCCGCTGGGGATGCCGGATTGGAGGTCTACGACGTGTCGGATCCCATGGCCCCTCTGCGCATCGGCGCGATCCCGGTCGAGCGTCGTGCCTGGCGCGTTTGGCTTTACCGGGACCATGCCTACGTGAGGACGGCGGACCAGACACCGATCCAGATATTCGACGTTGGCGATCCCGCGCGCCCGCGCCGCGTCGGCCAGCTGGGGGATGATCGCAGCTACGGCTCCTCGGTGGCCTTTCTCGGCGACGTTGCATACGCCGAGTCAGGTGATCGCGTCGAAGCGTTCGACATCTCCGATCCCGCTTCAGCGACGCTGGTCGCCGGATGGACCACCCGGATCATGGCCAACGCGATCGCCGTCGAAGGGACACGGATGTATACCGTCCATGACACGGGCCTGGGCATCTATGATCTGCGGGAACCGGCCGCTCCACGGCTCGTGAGCACGACCGAGGTCGGGTGGCCGTCCGAACAGATCGCCATCCGCGATGGCCTGGTGGCGATGACAGGCGACGCGGACCCCGAGGACAACGGCTTCGAAGAGGCGTTCCTAAGGTATACGTGGCCCATGCAGTTGTTCGATGCCTCGAACCCCGATCGGCTCGTGCCGCTCGGATGGACGGCTCCCGAACTTGCGTTCGTGAGCAGTGTGTTACCCTCCGCCCGTCCCGATCGGCTCTACGTCACCCAGTACTGGGCACCGAACGATCGGTCGGACACCTCGGCCGCGGACGCCTTGGTTGACGTACCTGCGTCGATGCCAGCACAGTCGCCCGACTCGGCGTGGGTATTGGATGTCTCGGATCCGGATGATCCGCGGCTGGCTGAGCGCGTCACGGAGCTCGATGGCGTCACCGCGATGGCCGTCGACGGCACGACGGCGGTTGCCCTTCGCGGCGCCCGCACGCTGGCGGTGCTCGACCTCGGCGCCACGGAATCGCCCGTGACCGAGGCAACCCTCGCGCTCGAGAACGAGCAGCTCTCTGTTGTCCTGGAAGGCACGACTGCGCTGCTCCTGGGGCGGATGAGCGCCCGCCAAGGCGACACTGACGTGTACACGACCACGCTGAGCCTCGTCGACATTGTCGACCCGACGCGACCCGCGATTCGTGGAGCGTTGTCGGTTGCTGGCGCGCCGAGCGGCTTCGCGGTCCACGACGCGATCGCATGGCTCAACACGCAGGCTGGCCTCTACGCGGTCGACGTCGCGGGGCCGTCACGGCCGAAAATCGTGGCGCACGTCGACGTAATCGAGCTGGCCGAACTGGACTGGCCGCCGACGAGCTTGGCCGCCGATGATCGGCACCTCTGGCTCGGAACCCACCGCGGCCTTGTCACCCTGGACGTCGCGGATCCTGCAAGCCCACGTGTCATCGGTCGGTCCGGTGGATCCATCAACCGACTATGGCGGCTGGAAGATGGCCGCCTCTTGGCGCACGACTGCGGTGTGACCCTGTTCGACCAGGGCGCCGAATTGGCGATGATGCCGGTCGGCCATCTTGAGTCGCTACCGTTTGCGCCCTTGCGCTGTGGGTTCGAAGGGATGTCCGGGTGGGTGCATCGCGATCGGCTGTACGCCGTGCCGTACCTCGGCTCTGCGTTTGGCGGAATCGTGGTGATCGCTGCGGACGCTCGGTGAAGTGCGCGCGCCCGGCAAGTGGCCGGCGGCACCGCAGCTGCCTCGTCATCGCCGTCGTCGTTCGGTACCTGGCAAGACACTGAGTTTTCGGACCGAGCGCGTCGTCTTGCCCCCGACGATACTTCGACAAGGACTTGCCCATGCCCCGCCAAGCCACTCCGCTCTTCGCCCTGTTCGCCGTCGCCCTCGCCGCATCAGCCGCCGCGGCCGCAGGCGCAGTCAACCGCTCCGTAGCCGCCCAGCCGCCCAGCCCCGAGCCGTGGCACCTCGAGCCCATCGCCCGCTACGGTGGCGCCACCCACGCCGTCGTCGGCGAGGGCGACGTCCTCTACGCCGGCCTCGGCGCACGCGTCGTCGCGCTGGACATCGGCGACCCGGCGGCGCCGGTGCAGGTCGGCGAGAGCCCGGTGCTCGGGGGCGTCGTCCAGGACGTGGTGCTGGAGGGCGAGCTGCTCTACGTGGCGTGGCAGGCCGGGACGCCCGACGCGCGCCGCGGCGGCCTGGCGGTGCTCGGCGTGGCGGATCCCACGCACATCGAGGCGCTGCGCGAGGCGCCGGTCGACGTCGCGACGCGGCGGCTGGCGGTGGCGGACGGGGTAGCGCTGATGGTGGGGAGCTACGACTGGCAGTCGTTCTCGAACACGCAGCGAGGCGCCGTGCTGCCCGTCGATCCCCGCCCGACCGGCGAGGCCGAGCTCGGCCAGCGGCTCGCGTTCCAGAATCCTGCCGCCGCCATCAGCGTAATCGGCGCCACGGCCTACGTGTTGGAGCAACGCATGTGGGGTGGCGATCTGGCCGCGGTGCGCGTGCTGGACGTCGCTCAGCCGCAGCATCCGACCCCGAAGTCCATCCTCGCGCTTCCGGGTCCGCCCGAGAGCCTCGTCGCGACGCCGTCGCGGCTCTACGTGGCGGCCGGGGAGTCCGGGCTGCGCGTGGTCGACGTCGCCACGGGTCCTCGGCCGATCGACCTGGGCCGCGCCTCGGCGGCGGGCTCGTGCGCCGACGATGTCGCGCTCGGTCCCGGCGTGCTGGCCGTGCTCGATGCGTGCGCCGGCCGCGTCGCGGCGTACAGCCTTGCCGCCGACGGGTGGCCGGTGCTCCTAGGCGGCGTCGACCTGCCGAGGGGCGCCAACCGCGTCGCGTGGCTGGGCGACAGGCTCGCGGTAGCACGGGGAGCGCACGGCGGCGTTCTGCTCGTCGACGCCGAGCGGCCGAACGCGCCGGTCGTGCGCGCCACGTGGATGCCCGAAGGGCGGATGGGCGCGGTGGCATCGGTCGTGGAGACGGGTGACGGCGAGGTGATCGTGGCGTCGCACCCGCGCGCCGGGCTGACGACCCTGCGCGCGGCGGGCTCCGGGCAGCCGCCGGCCCTCGCGGGGCACCTGGACGTCGATGGCATCGAGGACGTCGCCGTGCTCGGCGATCATCTCGTGACCACTGACGACGCCGCGCAGCGCCTGGACGTCTTCGCCGTCGGCGATCCGGACCGTCCCCGGCTCGCGGGCAGCCTGGCGCTGCCCTTCGCGTCCGACGTGGCCGCGCATCCCGACATGGACATCGTCTACGTGCCCAGCCATCAGAGCGGGCTCCGCGTGGTGAGCGTGGCTGATCCGGCGCGTCCGGCCCTCGCAGCGACGGTTCCGGATCTCAGGCACGCGATGGTGGTGCGCGGCGCGGGCGGCCTCGTGGCGCTGGACTCGACCGACCTCACGACGCTTGACATCGACGACCCGTTGGCGCCGACGGTCGCCGGGACGTTGACCCGGTTTGCGTTCGTCGCGGAACGTCGGGCCCTCGTCGCCTCCACCAGCCGCGCGTACGTGGCCAGCGCGGTCATTTCGTGCGAGGGTACGTTCGGTTGCTCGGAGATCGAGGTGGTGGACGTGAGCGACCCGACGCGGCCGCGACCCATCACCAGCCACACGTCGGCGGCGGAGCTTTCGCCGCGCGCCTTGACGCTGCGGGACGGCCGGCTGTACGTCGGTGGTGCGAGCGGCCTGGCGCTGTTTGACGCCGACGCGTTGGATCGCGTCGTCGCGCCGATTGCCTTCTCCGCGGCGCCGGGGCACGTCATGGACGTGGCCGTGCTGCCCGATGCGGAAGGCTCGCCGCAGGTGTTTTCGGCAGAGGGCGATGCGGGCCTGGCCGTCTATCGCCTCGTGCCGGGCGCTTCACCGTCGCCGACCGCCAGCGCCGCGGAGCCGCTTCCGACGCGCCGTCCTGCGCCGCCGGCTACAGAGGCGCCCTCGCGCCCATCCAGCGCTCGGATCTACCTGCCCTTTGCCGCCCGACTGGGCGTGGCCGGGAAGGAGCGCGCCGAGCTGCGCGCGGCCCATATGTTGGCGGGACCGACGTTAGGCCTGGCGATCGGCGACGGCGTCGTCTACCGCGGCCATGGCGGCGCCGTCACGGTGATCGAGCCGGGGCCGGACGAGCCGCGCGAGATCGGGCGCACGGCAAGCCTCCCGGGCCTGGTGTTCGACTTGGCGGTAGACGGCGATCGGCTCTATGCGGCCGTCAGCGAGGTGGGGCTGGCCGTCTACTCGGTGGCGGACCCGCGACGGCCCGTGCTGCTGGGCACGGCCCCGACGGGCGATGCGGCGCGCAGCGTGGCGGTTGCCGAGACCACCGTGTTCGTCGCCGCGGGCGACGCAGGGCTCATCGCCTTCGATGTTGCGGACGGCGCCGCCCCGCGGATGCTCAGCGCGACGCCGATCGAGCGCCGCGCCTGGCGGGTCTGGCTTTATCGCGGCCATGCCTACGTGGGCTCGCCGGCCGAGATCCCGATCCAGGTGCTCGACGTCGCGGACCCGAGCCAGCCCCGGCGCGTCGCGCAGCTCGACGGCGGGTGGTCCGGCGCGGGCTGGGCGCTGGCCTTCCACGACGACCTGGCATACGTGGTCACCTGCGCCAACTGCCTCGAGGTGTTCGACGTCTCCGACCCGGCATCACCGATGCCCGTCGCGGGGCTCGCCGACGACGTGTACGCCCACGACATTGCGATCGACAACGCGCACCTGTTCGTCGCCGGCTACTCGGCGCTCGAGGTGTATGACTTGGTCGACCCGCACCAACCCGCCCTGGTCAGCACCGTACCGCTGGACTGGCCGGCCACGCGGATCGCAGCGCGAGGTGGCCTGGTCGCCACGGGCGGCGACCAGGGCCCAGACAACGCCGAGGACTTCGCGTACTTGAACCCCGCGGGCGTCGTCGAGCTGATCGACGCCGCGAACCCGGCGAGGCCCGCGTATCTCGGCGTCGCCGTGCCGCCGTTTGCCAACGCGAACGGCCTGCTGCCATCCGCCCAGCCTGGCCTCCTCTACCTCCAGGGTACCGGCTGGACCTCCAGCGCGCACCCCCTCGAGGCAGATGCTGCCGCGGCCGCGCCGCGCGCCGGGACCGCTCAGGTCGAGCCCTATGAAGCCACGTGGGTGCTGGACGTCACCAATCCAGAAGCGCCTCAAATCGGCGAGCGCGTGTCGGGGATCGAGGACGTGGGCCGGATGGTCGTGGACGGCACCACGGGCTACGCCCTCCGCGGACAGGGCACGCTTGCGCTGATCGATCTCGCCTCGACGGCGGCGCCCACAACGCTCGGGTCCCTCGATCTCGGCGCGCAGCAGCACAGGCTGGCGCTCTCCGGCGGGCTGGCCATCGTACGCGGGTTGGTGGCGACCGGCCCGTTCGATTCACGACGGGTGTTCACGACGACGCTGCGCATCGTCGACGTCGGAGAGCGGTCTCGGCCCGTGCTCCTCGGAGCCCTTGACGTCCCCGGGCTCGGCACCGGCTTGGCCGTCCGCGAGCGCACGGCGTGGCTGGTCGTCGACGGCGCGCTGCTCGCCATCGACCTCGCGGAGCCGTCGCGGCCCCGGATCGCGAGCCGGCTGCCTATCGCCGGTAGGGCCACCACGCCCTGGTCCGAGAGCCTTGTCGCCGGCCATGGACGCCTCTGGGTCGGCACCGGCCGGGAGGTCATCACCGTGGACGTCGCTGATCCGGCCAACCCGCGCATCCTCGGCCGATCCGCCGGCCACGCGGAATCACTGTGGTTGGTGGGCGACGATCGGCTGCTGGGAAGCGGCTGTGGCGTCAGCCTGTTCGACCGCTCGCGGGCCGCCCTCGCCATGCCCATCGCGGAGCTCGATACCCTGCCGTTCGCTCCGGTTCGCTGCGCGTTCATGGTGCCCATCGGGCTGGTGCTCGGCGATCGGTTCTATGCGGTGCCGGTGATCGGGGACATCGTCAGCGGGCTGTTGGTGCTGGATGTGGGCCAGCCAACAGCAGCGCCGAGCATCCAACCGGCGCGCCACGACGGTGACGCGATAGCGCCGCGTTAGCTCGGCGAGATTGTCGCGATCGCCCTGCAATGCAGTTCGCGCTGCCATGCAAGGAGATCGAACCTGCCTTGCAAGGCGATTCCAGTTCCCCTGCAAGGTACGAGACCGGCGCCGACGCGCGCATACTTCGATCGGCCCCATCGAATCGGACAAGGAGCCAACCGTGCCCTGCACCCGCTCGCGCACCCTCGGCCACGCCGCCATCGCCCTGCTCGCCCTCGCCGCGTGCGCCGCCGCCGCGTTCGCGGTCGCGCCCAGCCGCCCCGCGGCCGCCCAGCCCCCAAGCCCCACCCCCGAGCCCTGGCACCTCGAGCCCATCGCCCGCTACGGCGGCGCCACGCACGCGGTGGCCGGCGCCGGCGACGTGCTCTACGCCGGCCTCGGCGCGCGCGTCGTCGCGCTGGACATCGGCGACCCGGCGGCGCCGGTGCAGGTCGGCGAGAGCCCGGTGCTCGGGGGCGTCGTCCAGGACCTGATGCTGGAGGGCGAGCTGCTCTACGCGGCGTGGCAAGCCGGGACGCCGGATGCGCGCCGCGGCGGGCTGGCGGTGCTCGGGGTGACGGAACCGACCGAGATAGTGCTGCTGCGCCAGGCGTCGGTCGATGTCGCGACCCGGCGGCTGGCGGTGGTGGATGGGGTGGCGCTCATGGTGGGGGGCTACGACTGGCAGTCGTCGGCCAACATCCACCGTGGCGCTTTGGTGCCGGTCGATCCGCGGGCGGCCGTCGCGCCGCAATTCGGTGAGCGATACGCCTTCCAGAACGTGGCCCAGGCGATCACCGTGCGCGACCGGACGGCCTACGTGCTCGAGCCTCGAGCGGCCCTGGGCTTTCAGGCCAGCATTCGGGCGTTCGACGTCGACGAACCGCAGCGGCCTCAGCCCCGGACCCTCCTCGCGGTGCCGGGGCCGCCCAAGAACTTGGTCGCCACGCCATCACGGCTGTACGTCGCGACGGGGGAATCCGGGCTGCGCGTCGTGGATGTCGCACTGGACGGTGGGCTGCGCGAACGCGGTCGCGTTACGGTGCCGACGCTGTGCGCGGATGATGTGGCGCTCGCGCCGGCGGGTCTGGCGGTGCTGGATTCGTGTGCGGGGCGTCTGCACTTGTTCGCGTTGGGCAGCGATGGCTGGCCCGTCGCAATCGGCGACGTGGCCGTGCCGGCCATGGCGGGTCGCGTTCTCGTGCTCGGGGATCGGGTCGCCGTGACGCACGGCGAGCGCGGCGGCGTGACGATCATCGACGTCCGGCGGTGGGATGCGCCGTTCGTTGGGGGCGCGTGGTCGCCGGAAGGGGCGATGGGCGCCGTCGAAGCGGTTGCGATCAGCGCCGATGGGCAGGTCCTGGTGGCATCGCATCCACGGGCGGGCCTCACGACCCTAAGCGCAAGCGCCGATCGCCCGGACGATCCGCCCCGCGTCGCAAGCCACATGGACATCGACGGTTTCGAGCACATCGACATGTTGGGCAAGGTGCTCGTGGCGGCCAAGCCCTCCGATGGCGTCGATACCAGTCGCGTCGACTTCGTCGACGTAGGGGATCCGGATGCCCCGCGGCTTACCGCATCCCTGGCGGTGCCGGCGCCAGCGGACGTAATCGCCCACCCCGCGGCCCCAGTCGTGTACGTGCCCAGCCATGGCCGCGGCCTCCATATCCTGGATGCTACCGATCCTGCCCATCCTGAGCTCGTGGCGACGCTGCCCGAGCTGAGCTTCTCCAGCGCGGTTCGCGGCGCCCGCGGGTTGATCGCCAGCAGCGGGAGCGCGCTCTTGACCCTGGACATCGGCAACCCCACGGCGCCGGTCGTCATCGGACGCTCCGATCGCCTGACGCTGCTCTCGTTTGCGACTGCCTTAGCGGCGACCGCGGATCGCGCCTATGTCACCAATCGCACCGCGATGTGCGGCGCCGCCTTCTATTGCGCCGACCTGTTGGTCGTGGACGTAAGCGATCCAACCCAGATGCGCATGCGGATCGCCCATGACTTGATCGATGAGACGCAGCCGCAGTCCTTGGCCATCGTCGGGGGCCACTTGATCCTCGGCGGCGCCAACGGGTTGGCCGTCGCAGACGCGGAGCGGCTGGACCAGGCGTACGAGCCCTTGGCAACCTACGCGGCACCGGGTCCGGTCTTGGACGTGCTGGCGCTCTCCGGCTCCGCCGACGCGTCGCGGATCGTAACGGCGGAGGGCGATGCGGGCCTGGCGTTCTATCGCCTCGCACCGGCCGCCGCCGCGCTGCCGACCGCCACGGGCGCGAGCCCACTGCCCACGGCCCGGGCCACGCCGACGGCAACGGCCTCGCCGGAGCGCGCCGGCCCGCATCGCGTGTACCTGCCCATCGCTGCGCGCCAGAGCGCCACCGCGCCCAGGCACAGCGCGCTGCGCATCACCAACGCCATCGCGGGGGCCACCTACGGCATTGCGGTGGGCGACGGCCTGGTGTACCGGGGACAGGGCGGCACCATCTCGGTGATCGAGGACGGCCCGGACGGGCCGCGCGAGGTCGGCCGCTCCACGGACCTCCAGGGGCTGGTGTTCGACTTGGCCGTGGACGGCGACCTTCTGTACGCTGCCGTCAGCGAGCACGGCCTGGCCGTCCTCTCGTTGGCGGATCCACGCCGTCCGGTTCTGCTCGGCACGGCCCTCACGGGCGACGCGGCGCGCAGCGTGGTAGTGTCGGGAACGGTCGCCTTCGTGGCGGCGGGCGATGCCGGGCTGGAAGTCTTCGACGTCGCGGACCCGAGCGCGCCGCGCCGCATCAGCAGGACGCCGGTGGTGCGGCGCGCCTGGCGCCTGTGGCTGCACCGCGACCACCTCTACATCAGCACGCCGGACACCGGGCAGATCGGCACTTCAGTCAGCGTGCCGATCCAGATCTTCGACGTGCTCGACCCGCACCGCCCACGCCGGGTGGGCGAGATCGGCGGCCCGTTCGTCAACGGGTGGTCGTTGGCTTTCTACGGCGATCATGCCTACGTGTCGCACTGTGAATCGTGCATGAAGGTCTTCGACGTCGCCGATCCACCTGCGCCCGTCGAGGTCGCCGACCTCGCCGATCAGATCCGGCCTCTCGACATCGTCGTTGACGACCAGCATCTGGTCGTCGTGGGGTCGTCGATCGAGTTCTTCGACCTGGCCGACCCCCTGGCACCGGCGCTCGTCAGCTCAGTGCCCCTCGGCGAACGATGGGGGCGGCGCATCACGGCGCGAAATGGCCTGGTGGCGACTGCAGGCAACAAGGAATGGTACGATGCAGAACAGGTCGGGTTCGGCAACTACATCGGGCCCATCGAATTGGTCGATGCCTCAGACGTCGATCGGCCCAGGTATCTCGGTGCCCACTGGCCGCCGTTCTACGGCGCCTTCGGCCTGCTGCCGTCGGGCCACCCCGATCGCTTCTACGTCCTCCGCGCCGAGGACGCCCCGTTGGGCGCGTCGGCTGGCGCAGAGCGGCGCGGAGCCGGCCATATCGAAGAGATGGTTCAGCCAGGTCCCTTGATCCCAGCTTGGGCGGTCGATATCTCCGATCCGGACGCGCCGCGTCTGGCGGAGCGCGTCCCGGTGCTGGACGACGTCACGGAGATGGTCGTAGCGGGCACGATCGGCTACGCCGTCCGCGGCACGACCTCGCTGGCCGTGTTCGACCTCGCCTCGCCAGCGAACCCCGTGCCAATGGCGAACCTCGACCTAGAAGAACGCCTTCACTCGGTCACCGTCGCGGATGGCAAGGTGTTAGTCCGCGGGTTGACGTCTTCGGGGCCCTTCGATCAACGGACGTACACCGCCACGCTTCACGTCGTCGATGTGGGTGACCCCATCCGGCCGACGCCCCGGGGAACCCTGCACTTTTCGGGAACCGGTTGGGGTAGTGGCATCGGCCTTTCGGTTGTCGGCTCGATCGCATGGCTACCCCTCGAAGGCGCGCTGCACGCCATCGACATCTCCGACCCCGAACGTCCCACGCACGTCAGCCAACTGCCGATCCCACGACTAAACCGGCAGCTGATCTCTCCCTTCGAGTCGGGCCGGACCTTCCTTTCGGGCGTCGTCGCCCGCGGTGATCGTCTGTGGATGGGCTCCGAGCAGGGCCTGTACACGGTGAACATCGCCGATGCCGCCCGCCCGCGGGTCATCGGCCGCTCGGGCGGCGAGGTCTTCGCTCTGTGGCCCACGACGGACGATCGCCTGCTGGGCGTCGGATGCGAGGTGACCCTGTTCAACCTCTCGGGTTCCGGTCCAGCGACAGCGATCGACGCGCTGTCCGCGCTGCCGTCTGCTCCAATACGGTGCGGCATCGGCTCGCAGTACGCGCTGGTGGTTGGCGACCGGCTTTACCTCCTGCCCAGGAGCGAGGCGACTCCTACCGGCCTGGTCGTGGTCGGCATTGGGGCGCGATGAGGCGAGTCCGGGGTGACCACGGAGGCTCAACCCAGCGGGTTGTTCCAGCGGAGGTCGGGGAAGCGGGCGAAGTCGCGATCCGCGCTGCACAGCAGCAACCCATGCTCGATAGCCAGGGCGGCGATGTGGGCGTCCATCACGAGCCCGTGGTGTGATCCGGCAGCCTCGAGCATGCGCGCGAGCACGTGCCGATGTCGCTCCGTCGGCGTCGGGACCCAAACGCGATCGAAACTCAACCACTCATCGACCTCGCGCCACGCCGCCTTGATGGTCAGGGGGCGGTCTAGCACGCGCGGGTTTGCCGATAGCCGGACGAATGCCAGAAGCGACGACCACGGCAACCCAACGCGCTCGTCGCCGTTGAGACGCTCCTCCAACCACTGACGGGCAGCGTGGTGATGCGGCACGCCGGCATGATGCGCATACATCAACAGGTTGGCATCCACGCAGATCATGGGAGCGCGTCCGGATCGACCTGGTCCAGCACACCCTGGACGTCATCGACATCCGGCAGCAGCAGGCGACCAGTGTCAGACACTCGAATCCAATGGTGGTTCCGCCTTCCCACCGCCGCCTTGGCGATATCGGCCAGCACGCCCGGCAGGTCGGCCATGACGCGCGCCTCGGGCACGCGCACGATCACCAGCCCTTCCGCCTCGAGCGCCCGCGCGTCCAGGTCGGCCTTCCGGAGCCGGTCGCCCTGCGCCTCGCGCTCGCCCAGGAGCTGGACGACGACCCCGGCGTCCGCGCAGAAGAAGTCCAGGACGAAGCGCCGGTGCGGGTGCCGGCGGGCAAACGTCAGCCCGGCCAGGCGCTCGTCGCGCAGCATCTCCCAGAGCAAGCCCTCGGCAGGCGACAGGGTGCGGCCGGCTGGCTTGGGCGGTCGGGTTCGGCGCGGCCGGCGGCTGCCGGGCCGGGCGGGGCGGCCGGTCGGGGGCATGCCCTAGCGCCGCCGCATCGCGCCCATGAACGCCTCGAACAGCGGGTCCGCGTCGTGCGGGCCGGGCGCGGCCTCGGGGTGGTACTGGACGCTGAAGACCTCCCGCGCCGGCCACGCAAGGCCCTCGACGCAGCCGTCGTTCAAGTTGACGTGCGTCACCTCCACGCCCGCCGGCAGGCCTTCGGCCGCCACCGCAAAGCCGTGGTTGTGGCTGCTGATCTCCACGACCCCGCGCGGGCCCTTGACCGGCTGGTTGCCGCCCCGGTGGCCGAACTTCAGCTTGTACGTGGTCCCGCCCAGCGCGTGGCCGATCAGCTGGTGGCCCAGGCAGATGCCGAACACCGGCACCCGGCCGATCAGGTCGCGCACGTTGGCCACCAGGCCGCCCAGCCGGGCCGGGTCGCCGGGGCCGTTGGAGAGCAGCACGCCGTCCGGGGCCATCTCGAGCGCGACCGCCGCCGGGGTGCGCGCCGGCACCACCGTGACGCGGCAGCCGTGCGCGGCCAGCAGCCGGAGCGTGTTGCGCTTGACGCCGAAGTCGTAGACCACCGCGTGGGGCGCGTCGGCGCTGCCCGCCTCCAAGGACGGTGACGCGCCGTTGCTGCGCTGCGGCTCGGCGTCCACCCTCGCGCTCATGGCCGCGGGCCACATGGGGTACCAGGCCGACTCGGCCCGCTCCTCCCACGCGTACGGCGCCCGGCACGTCACCTCGCCGACCAGGTCCAGGGTGTTGATGTCCACCGCGTCGCGGGCCAGCTCCAGCGCCGCGGCGTCGCTGGTCCCGTCGCTGACCAGCGCGCCGTGCATGGCGCCCCGGTCGCGCAGGTGGCGGACCAGCGCGCGCGTGTCCAGGCCCGCAATGCCCACGATGCCGCGCTGGCGCAGGTAGTCGTCCAGCGAGCCGGTGGCGCGCCACGAGCTGACCGACAGGCTGGCGCGCCGCACGGCGAACCCGGCGACGTGGACGCGATCGCTCTCGTCGTCCTCCGCGTTCACGCCCGTGTTGCCGATGTGCGGCGCGGTCATCACCACGATCTGGCGGCAGTAGGACGGGTCGGTGAGGATCTCCTGGTAGCCGGTCATGGACGTGTTGAACACCACCTCGCCGGTGCTCTGGCCGCGCGCCCCGAACGCCGTGCCGGGCCACAGCGTCCCGTCGACCAGGGCGAGGAGGGCGGCGTCGGTCATGGGGTCACCTGCCGGTCGCGGCAGCTGCGGTCGCGCGCGGGCACGGCCAGCGGCGCCGTCACCCGGCCGCCTCGTGCCCGCGCGCCGGCGACCGGAACAGCCAGCCCGGCAGCCAGCGCGGCGCGACGCCGTACGCGGCCAGCGTGACCGGCCAGGCCAGCCAGAGGAGGCCCAGCAGTGGCTGGACCAGCGGGAAGTAGCCGTAGTCGGCGCCAAAATGGCCCCAAGCCGTCCGGCCGATCACCTCCGGATAGGCGTAGCTGAGCGTCCCGACGACCAGCGTCATGGCGCTCTCGAAGGCCAGGACGCCAAACGACAGGTACCACGACCAGCGGCGGCGGTACGCAAACCCGACGGTGGCCACCAGGTAGCACGCCGCGGCCAGCGCGCTCAGCGACGGGCCGACGACCTCGGTGGCGCCGGCCTTGAAGAACAGCTGGTAGACGGCTCGCACGCCCGTCGAAAGGGCCAGCACCGGGTACGAGATGGCCAGGGCGTAGCCGGCCACGCTGGCGATGTCGGCAAGGCCGCTGCCGGCGGCGCGCGACGGGTCGTCGGGCGTCGGGGCGGGTTGGGCGGGCGCTTGGTGGGTGGGCATGGTGCGTATCGTATGGGCGCGGCGGGGGGCGGTCAATCGGTGGATCGGTTCGACGCGCGGGGCGGTGGGGGATTGTCGGCCGCGCAGGGGCACGGCATGCCGTGCCCCTGCCCACGGTGGTTGGTGAAGGCGGGTCGGGATGGATGGCTGGTTGATGGGTAGGCCGGCGGGCAATCGGCGCGCTGGCGGTTGGGATGACCCTTTGACGCGCAAGCCCATCGCCCGTACCCTCCCGACGCCCCCGCACAAGTCACGACCACCTTCGACGATGCGTCACATGGGTGCGCAATCGCCAGGAAATCGGTCCGCAAGCGCGGGGGCGCGCACCAGGCCCCTAGTTAGGCCCGCAGGTTTGCCCGTCCAAGGAGGAGAGCCCGAATGATCCGTGATGCCGCTTCCCGCCTGCTCACCGCGTTGCTGATCGCCGCGGTGGCCCTCGTCTTTGCCGCCGCCGCACCCGCGGTGGCCGTCGTCCCTGCTGAGCCCGGCGCGCTTGCCGAGGCCGCCACAACGTTTGCCACCACCGCCCCGGAGCGCGTCCACTACATCGTGCTCCTCGAAGAGCCGCCGGTGGCCCAGTACCGCGGCGGCCTGCCCGGCATCCCGGCGACGGCCGCGGGCCTCAACGGCGACGTCCACCTGGACCTCGCCACCCGCGCCGTCCGGGACTACACCCGCCACCTGGACCGCGCCCGCGAGCGCGTCATCCATGAGGCCACCTACCAATTCCCGGAGTTCGAGCTGGGCTGGGAGTGGACCATCATCGCCAACGGCTTCTCGGCCGAGCTGTACCCCGAGAACGTTACGGCCCTCCAGCGGCTGGCCGGCGTGGACATCGTCCACCCCGCGGAGGAGCTGGTGCCCGAGATGGACTCCACGCCGGCGCTCATCCACCTGGCCGAGGCGTGGCAGGCGTCGGGCGGCGAGTCCGAGGCCGGGCTCGGGGCGCGCATCGGCACGCTGGAGGGCGGGATGGTCGACCACCCGTTCTTCAACGACGAGGGCATGCCCGAGCCGCCCGATGGCTTCCCGAGCGCCAAGATGATCGGCCGCAACGCGGTCCTGGACTACCCCGAGCCGACGGTCTACGCCAACGGCAAGCTGATCGGGGCGCGCGTCATCGTCCGCAACGCCACCACCCAGACCCTGGCCAGCGGCTCCTCGCCCAGCCTGTGCAGCGCCAGTGGCTGCAGTTCGCACGGCGCGCACGTCATGGGCATCGCCACCGGCCGCACGGGCGACTACGAGGTCAACATCGGCAACCACGTCGAGACGCTCCGCCTGACCGGCGTGGCGCCCATGGCGCATTTCTTCACGTACAACGACTACGACAGCACGCCGGGCATGGTCACGGCCCTGGAGTACATGGTCCAGGACGAGATCGACGTGTTCAACGCGTCCCTGGGGCAGTCCGGCTGGCTGATCGGCTCGGTGCCCGACCACCCCATCACGCGCGCCATCGAGGCGCTGGCCGACGCGGGGACGCTGGCCGTGGTGTCGTCCGGCAACGCCGGCAGCAACGGCCCGACGTCGCTGTCCGGCACGTGGAAGTACTCCGAGCGGCTGCTGGCGGTGGGCAACACGGCGCCGCCCGGCCTTACGGCGCGGCGCGCGACGTTCACCAGCCCCGACATCGATGCCGCCATCGCCAGCCAGCCCGTCGGGGATCGCGGCACCATCGCTATCACGGAGACTATGACGGCGCCCATATTCTTTGCCGACAGCGGCTGCGCGGAGGATCCGGGCGCGCAGGACAAGATCGCGGTCGTGAAGCGCTTCAACGCCGATGCCAGCGCCTACGGCGAGTGCAGCTACGAGGCGCGCGCCGCCAACATGGCGGCCAGCGGCGCGCTGGCCATCGTCTACTACTATGAGGACAGGTCGTTCGGCGGGGCGTCGACCGGAGCCATCGCCCTGCGCGGAGTGGCCTGGGGCGCCGGCTACGGCGGCAAGGCGCTCTGGGAGGCCTTGGCCGCGGGCGCTGAAGGCAACATCACCATCGGCCCGGACTCCGAGCGGCGCCATGACAACGTGGCCGACCTCCTGGCCGGCTCCTCGAGCCAGGGCTACGGCCTGGACTGGAGCATCAAGCCGGACATCACGGCGCCCGGCGACGGCATCATCAGCTCGGTGGGCTCCGGCAACACGGCCAACCGGCTCTACTCCTATGCCGCGCTCGGCGGCACCAGCATGGCGTCCCCGCATGTCACGGGCGCCGCGGCGCTGCTGCGCTCCGCCCACCCGGACTGGACCACCGACCAGGTGCGCAGCGTCCTCATCGGCTACAGCTCGCCCATCGTCATGGTCGACCCGGTCGACCCCAAGCCCGCGACGCTGGGCGAGGCCGGCCCGGGCCGCCTGGACCTCAAGTGGGTCATGGAGCCCGGCGCGTTCCTCGACCCGCCCAAGCTGAGCTACGGCAACGTGCCCGAGGGTCAGCAGCGCGAGATCGAGGTGCTGATCGAGAGCGCAAGCGAGCAGGACGAGACCTGGACGCTGGCGATCGAGTCCCGCGAGGGCAACGCCGGGGTGACGCTGAGCGACGAAACGCTCACCGTGCCCGCAGGCGAGACGCTTACCTACACGGTCTCGATCGACACGACCGACGCCACCGGCGAGGACCATGGCGGCTACGTGACCCTGCGCCGCGGCGAGACCGAGCAGGTCATGCGCCAGGCGTACTTCGTCCACGTGCCGGACCCAGAGGTGCAGCGCGATGTGCTGCTCATCGACTGGACGTACGGCGACACCCCGAGCTATGCCGAGGCGTATACAGACGCCCTCGACGAGCTTGGCCTAACCTATTCCGTCTGGCGGAACGGCGAGGCGAGCGATCACCCCGAAGTCCAGAGCACGCACGCGCCGTATCGCGTGCTGACCCGGCACGACCTGGTCATCTTGAACACCAACGAGAGCCGCGTCTCGCTCCAGGCGCAGCTGACGGGCCTGTTCCAGTACCAGAACTTCCTCGTCGGCGGCGGCAACATGCTGATCGCCGGCCAGGGCACGCCCAACTGGTGGCGCTGGCTCAACTTGACGCCGGTCGCCGACAACGCGGCCAACCGCGCGGCGCGGCCCGACACGTTCCCGTACACGTGGAGCGCCAACACCCAGAACGGCGGCTGCGAGATGTGCCTGGCGCGCTACTTCGCCGGCTTCACGCCGGAGATCACCGCAACGCTGTCGGGCAAGCTCCTGGTGCCGTTCCCGACCGCCCCCATGACGGACTCGGTCCAGGTGGTCCTCCCGCCGCACGAGGACGGCGACGGCCCGTACGGCTACCCGATCGACCTGTCCACGGGCGACGAGGCCGGGGACGGCGCCGCCGGCAACCAGTACACCTTCGCCTCCGGCAGCGTCCTGATCGACTACATCCCGTCCGGCAACAGCCAGATCACCGCCCAGCACGGCGACCTGAGCTACGCCGAGACGATGTTCGGCGAGATCGCCGCGCTGGTGCAGCCGCTCTGGTCCTACACCGGCGAGTTCGTGAACGCCGAGGGCGAGATGGAAGAGATGACCAAGGTCGTCGGGACGGTGGTGGCCGGCAAGCACGCACCGGACCAGAACATCCGCTGGAACGCCATGTTCTGGGGCTTCGGCCTCGAGGGCGTGGGCGAGGGCGCCGAGGGCACGGTGTCCCAGGCGCGGCTGCTGGGCGACACGTTCAACTACCTGACCAACAACTTCGGGGCCGAGGGCGGCGTGGCGGTGACGTCCGCGAGCGAGTCGGCGGCGGACGGCACGGCCATGCTGTCGCTGCAGTTCCCGGAGGTCGCCACCGTGCCGCTCGTCGAATCGGTCACCGTGGACTGGGGCGACGGGTCCGAGCCCGAGACCATCGCGTTCGACGAGCCGATCCTGGCCGACGCGCTCGCGCTGGAACACCGCTATGCCGCAGGCGGCCGCTACGACGTGGTCATCGAGTTGACGCCGGTCTCAGACGCCGCACCGTTCATCGTCACGACGACCATCGAGACGACGATGATCTACCTCCCGGCTCTGGCCAACGCGTACGATGCCAACCCGGCCGAGCCCGAGGACCCCGAGGATGGCGCCTGGCGGCCTTGACGGTAGGGGCGACGCATGCGTCGCCCGTACAGCGATGCAATGAACGAGGGGCCCCGCGCGATGCGGGGCCCCTCGCGTTCAGGGCGTAGGGGCGACGCATGCGTCGCCCGTACAACAACGCATGCGTCGCCCGTACCCCGATTCGCATCGCGGACCTTCCTGCAATGCGCCGCCCCTACAGCGCCACCGCCTCCCACCCGAGCCCGCTGCTCACCAAGTTCTCTCCCGACGTGATCACCGCCGCCGTCCCCCCGCCCGGCCGCAGCCAGGTCTCCGTCGCCCGGCGGATGTCGTCGACCGACACCTGCAGGATCCGCGCGCGGTACGCGTTGACCACGGCCGGCCCGTAGCCCATGAGGTCGCCGACGAAGCGCTGGCGGCCCTCGCCGGCCGGGCTGGCCGGGCGGTCGATCGAGGCGATGACGCCCAGGATGGCCTCGCGGCGCAGCCGCTCCGTCTCGTCCGAGTCCTCGATGGCCGCCAGCCAGCCCAGGGCGGCGCGGAAGTCGTCGAAGGTGGCGGCCAGGCGGGGGTCGCGGTAGCTGGTCAGGACGAACGTGGCCAGGCTGGCGCTGAACGCCGCCCGGCTGCCGTACGCGCCGCCCTTCTCGCGGATCCGGTTGTGCAGGAAGTTGTTGGCCAGGTAGCGGCCGGCCACGACCAGCGCGGCCGCGTCCGGGTGGTTCATGGGGACGGCCGGGAGCGCCAGCGCGTTGTAGTTCACCTGCGTGGCCGTCGTGTAGGCCGTCGGGGCGATAGGGCTGCCGGCCGGGAGCGGCGTGCAGCTCGCGGCGGGGTCGAACGCCGCCGGGCGCGGGTGGCCGGACCAGGCCGACAGCGCGGCTTGGCGGATGCCGTCGTCGCTGGCCGCGTCGCCGATGAGGGCCAGGCGGACCGGGCCCTGGCGGAGGCGGGCCAGCAGCGCGGCCAGCTCGGCCGCTACGTCGCCGATGGCGCTGGACGCGGCGTCGCCGCGCGCTCGGGCGGCCAGGTCCTTGAGCCATGCCAGCCGGCCCAGGCCGCTCAGCCGGTGCTCCAGGCCGGCCCGGCCGCCGAAGCCGCGCGTGGCGGCGGCCTCGGCCAGGTCGTGGCCGCGCCAGGCCACGCGGTTCTGGAGGCCGACCACGCCCTGCTCGACCAGCTCGAGCAGCCGCGCGTGCTCGTCGAAGCGCTGGTCGCCGAGCGCCTCCACGAGCAGCGGGATGAACTCCCCGTGCCTGCGCGTGAGGCCGCGCACCTCCATGAACATCATCCCGTCGACGGCCGCCGTGTCGTCCGGGCGGTGGCGCAGGTCGACCCACGTGCTCACCCCGCCGCAGACGGCGTTGAGCCGGGCCGACCAGGCGGTGTAGTCCAGCGCGCCCACCCCCAGCTTGCCCAGCGCGCCCATCAGCAGCGGCAGCAGCTCCAGGTCGCGGTCCGAGAGCGCGCCCAGCGGGATGGCGGCCACGTGGTGGAGGATCCCGTTGGTGCCCACAGCGTACGTGTCCAGGCCTTCGGCCGGCGTCTCGCCCTCCGCCCAGCGCAGCTCCTCGGGCACGTCCGAGAGCATGAGCTCGGGCAGGACGGCCACGTCGTCCTCCTGAGCCTGGCGGATGGCCAGCGCCTCGGCCTGGACGGCCAGCGCGGAGCGCGCGGCGGCGTCCAGGCGCTCGATGCGCTCCGTCAGGCGCTCGCGCTCCGCCTCGTCCTGGCGCACGTTGAACGCGGGGTCCGGATCGGCGATGAGCAGCGCGCGGTGCGGGTTGGCCAGGAACATGTCGGTGAGCGTGCGCGCCCAGAAGCCGTCCTCGGCCACCCGCGCGCGGAGCGCCTCGATGGCCGGGCCCTGGTCGAGCTGCTCGATGGGGTCCGTGCCCAGCCGCCAGGCTTCGGTCACGCGCAGCCCGAGCTCCAGGCCGAACGGGAAGCGGTCGCCGCTGATGGTGCGCTGCGACAGCTCGAGCTGGTGGAGAGCCGCCTTGACCTCGTCGTCCGGGAAGCCGTCGTGCTCCAGCCGGCGCAGGGTGTCCATGACCAGCGGCTCAAAGCGGTGGTAGTCCTCCGGCGCGACGCCCTTCAGGGCCACCGAGAACACCCCGTTGGCGCCCAGGTCGCCGAAGCCGCTCCCGCCCAGCGCGCGGCCGAGGCCGCTGGACTCCAGCACGTGCCGCAGCGGGGCGCCGGCGTGCCCGAGGAGCAGCAGCTCGGCGAGCTCGCCGAGCAGCACGTCGTCCAGGTTGCGCTGGTCGCCCCACGCCCAGTCCAGCGAGATCACGCTGACGTCGCGCGCGTCCTGGCCCGGCTCGAGCGGCACCGGGAACCGCCGCTCCTGGGCCAGGGCGAGCGTGGGCTGGGGGACCGGCGGCGGCACCGGCTCGCCGATCCGCTCGTCCAGGTACGGCGCGATGCGCGCGTGGAGCGCGGCCACGTCGAGGTCGCCGAAGGAGGCAACGCACGCGTTGGACGCGGCGTAGTGCCGGGCGTGGAACGCCACGAGGTCGGCGTGGGTGAGCGTCGGGATGACGGCCGGGTCGCCGCCCGAGTTGAAGCGGAACGGCGTGTCCGGCGAGAGCGTCTTGCCGGCGACATCGCTCAGCTGGGCGTCCGTGTTGCCCATGGCGCCCTTCATCTCGTTGTACACCACGCCCTTGAAGGCCCATGCCGCGGGGTCGGCCGGCGCCGTGGCCGCGACCGTGCCGTGGCCGTTGACGCCCCCGCCATGGCCGTTGGCCGCGGCGCTGGCCATCTCGGCGGGGTCGAACGCGGCCGGCTCGATCCGATAGCCCTCCTGGGCGAAGTCGAGCGGGTTCAGGATGGGGCGGAAGACGGCGTCCAGGTAGATGCCCAGCAGGTTGTCGAAGTCCTTGGCCACCTGCGACGAGAAGGGGTAGTACGTGCAGTCCGGGCCGGTCATGGCGTTCATGAACGTCTGGAGGCTGCGGCGAAGCATGAGGAAGAACGGATCGCGCACCGGGAAACGGGCGCTGCCGCACAGCACTAGGTGCTCCAGGATGTGCGGCAGGCCGGTGCTGTCGTCCGGCACGGTCCGGAAGCTGACCATGAACGCACGGTGCGGGTCGGCGTTGGCCAGGTGGTAGTGGTCCGCGCCGGTGACATGCCGATAGTGCTCAAGCGTCACCCCGAGGAGCGGCACCTCGCGCCGCGACAGGAGGCGGAAGCCGTGAACCGCTGCCGGCTGGGTGTCGGTGCGGGCGGTGGTCGGCGTGGGCTCGCTCATGGTCGGCTCCAGGGCATGGCGACGCGGCGCTAAGGCCGCGCTGGGTCGGGTGGTTCGCGGACCAAGGATGCTAGTGCAGCGTCGAATCGGCGGCAACCGTTGGGCCGGACGCCACGTCGACGGATCGGGTCGCCGCCACGGGTTAGCGCGTGCCCGGCACGCCGAGCACCTGCGCGACCGGCACGACGAAGAGCAGCCCGGTGTCCGGCCGATCGAAGTCCCCGACGATCCGGGAGCTGGCCTCGATGACCGCGTCCAGCGTCGCCTGGTCCGCGACGACCGAGAACAGCGTTCGGTTGTGCGGATCGGACTGCACCTCCAGGTCGCGCAGCGACGGGAACAGGGGCAGATCGTCGCGCAGCGCGCGCGAGAACTGGCTGAGCCCCGTGCTCTCGATCATGGTCGCGCCGCTTGCGCCAGCGGCGAGCCAAGCCCGAAGGAGCGCGGGAGCCAGATCGGCATCCTGGATTACGACGACGACCAGGTGAGCCATGGGTCAGTCCTCCTCGATCGCCACGGCGGCGTCCGTGGCCTCGAACGCAAGCGGTGGAGGGTCTGCCGGGCCGGCATCCGGGGCGGGCACGACGGCCGGCGCGCGCGGGTAGAGCAGCCGGAGCAAGGCGGGCGTGAGCAGCGTCGTCACCAACACCATCACCACCGCGGTGGCGAACAGCTCGCTGCTGAGGACGCGCGTCTCGATGCCGATGGCGGCGACGATTAGGCCGACCTCGCCGCGCGACGTCATCCCGACGCCAAGGCGGAGCGCGTCCGTACCGGATAGCCCGGCGAGCCGCGCCCCCAGCCCACAGCCGACGATCTTGGTGAGCACCGCGAGGACGACGAAGAGCGTGGCGAACGGCAACCCTGCCATCCCGATGGCCCGCGCGTCGGCCTCGAGGCCGATGCTGACGAAGAAGATGGGCACGAGGAGCGCATAGGCCAGCGTGTGCATGCCATCCTCGATGTGCTCCCGGTAGCTGGTTCCGCGGAACAAGAGGCCGGCGAGGAACGCGCCCGTGATGGCGGCCATCCCGCCCAGCGCCTCCGAGATCCAGGCGATCCCGAAGGCCAACACCACGGCCAGCGACATGACGCCCTCGCTGATCGGCAGGTCGTCGACGCTGGATGCCAGCCAGCGCACCACCGGCCGGCCGATGAAGAGCACGCCGGCCAGGAACAGCACCATCCGCGCAAAAACCCAGACCACGGCCAGGCCCCCGCCCCCGCCGCTGCCGAGCGCCAGGAGGACGGCGAGGAGAAGGACGACGAGGACATCGTCGATGATGGCGGCGCCGAGCAGCGCCACCCCGACGGCGCTGCGCAGGACGCCGAGCTCCATGAGGGTCTGGGCCGAGATGCTGACGCTGGTGGCGGCCAGGACGAGCCCCAGGAAGAGGCTCTCCTGAAGGCTGTAGCCGAGCATCGGGAACGCCAGCGCCGCGGTGATAACGGGCACGAACACCCCGGACACGCCCGTCACCGTAGCCGATCGCCCGGCACGCCACAGCGCCTGTGGGTCGACCTCGAGGCCGGCGACGAACATGAGGACGAGGACGCCGAGGTTGGCCAGGACGGTGATGGTGCCGTCCAGCTCGGCGCCGCCGAACACCGGCCAGTGCAGCATGTCGAGCGCCGTCGGCCCGAGCATGAGCCCGATGAGCAGCTCGCCGAGCACCGCCGGCTGCCCCATCCGCACGCTGGCATACCCCGCCGCCTTGGCCAACGCCACGATCAGAGCGAGCGCGAGGAAGAGAGGCAGCACGGAATTCAAGGGCGCGTCCTGTTTTGGCTGGACCGGGGCGGGATGGGCTGCAGGGCGGCCGGGCGATTCTATCGCGACTCGCTGGGGGTGGCCAGCCCGCGGACTGGCACGGCATGCCGTGCCCCTACGGGCTCCGGGCATGCGCGCCGTGGTCGTTCGACGCGCCCCCCGGCCCTATAATCCGCGCCATGCCCGCCCTTCCCCCGCCCGCCGCGCAGCCCCTCCACGCGCTCCTCGCCGACGCCGAGATCCCCGTGCGCGCCGCAGACGGCGATCTGGCTGTGCCCATCTGGCGGATCGCGCACGATTCGCGCGCCACAGGCCCCGGCACGCTGTTCACCGCCTACCAGGGCGTCAACCAGGACGTGCACGGCTTCCTCCCCGACGCTTTCCGCCGCGGCGCCGCCGCCGCGCTCGTCGAGCGAGCCCCGGACCAGCTGCGCGCCGCGCTCGACCTTCCGCCCGGCGCCGCGCTCGTCCAGGTCGACGACGCCCGCGAGGCGCGCGCCCGCATCGCGGCGGCGCTTTACGGCCACCCGTCGCGCGCCTTGGCAGTCGTCGGGGTGACCGGGACCGACGGCAAGACGACCACGAGCACGCTGGTGCACGCCATCCTGGGCGCGTCGGGCATGCGCGCCGGGCTGATCAGCACCGTGGCGGCGCAGATCGGCGACGCGTCGCTGGATACCGGCCTCCACGTCACCACGCCCGAGCCCGAGGACGTCCAGGCGTACCTGGCGGCCATGCGCGATGCCGGCGCTCGGGCGGCCGTCCTCGAGGTGACGTCGCACGGGTTGTCCCAGCACCGGGTCACCGGCGTGGCGTTCGACGTGGCGGTGCTGACCAACGTCACGCGCGAGGCGCTGGAGTACCACGGGACCTTTGCTGCCTACCGCGACGCCAAGGTCGGGCTGTTCCGCGCCGAGGCCGCTGGGGCACCCAAGCCCGGCGTTCCGCGCGCGGCCGTGATCAACGCGGACGACCCGTCCTGCGCCGCGTTCCGCGCGGCGGCGGCGAGCCCGGTCTTGACGTACACGGCCTCCGGCGCACCGGCCGACTTTCGGGCGCTGGCCATCGAGCACTCGCCCGCCGGGCTCGTCCTCACGGCTGCCACGCCGCGCGGCGACGTGGTGGTACGCTCCCCGCTGGTCGGGGCGTACAACGCGGCCAACCTGCTGGCGGCCATGGCCGCCTGCCATGCGCTCGGCGTCGGTCCCAAGGCATGGCAGGCGGGCGCCGCGGCCGTCGCCGGCATCCCGGGCCGCATGGAGCGCATCGACGAGGGGCAGCCGTTTGCCGCCATCGTCGACTTTGCGCACACCCCAAACGCGCTGGCGAAGGCGCTGGCCACCGGCCGGGACCTGGCCGGCCCAAGCGGGCGCGTCATCGCCGTCTTCGGCTGCGCCGGCCTGCGCGATGCCGGCAAGCGCGCGCTGATGGGCGAGGTCGCGGGGAGGCTGGCCGACGTGACCGTGATCACGGCCGAGGACCCGCGCACCGAGGACGTGGGCGCCATCCTCGAGGCCATCGGCGATGGCCTAGCCGCGGCGGGCGCCTCGGAGCGCGCGGCAGCAAACGGTGCCGCGGGCGCCGGCAGCGGCCGCGCGTTCGTGCGCGAGCCCAACCGCGGGGCCGCCATCGCGCTCGGGGTCGCGGCGGCCGGGCCGGGAGACGTGCTGCTCGTATGCGGCAAGGGCCACGAGCAGAGCATGTGCGTTGGCCAGGTCGAGCACCCATGGGACGACCGGGACGCCCTCCGCGCGGCGCTGCGCGGCGAGCCGCAGCCGCGCGACCTCCCGATCTGACGCGAGCCCGCGCCGGGTCATCGCGGTCTAGGAGCCAAGGACCGATGGACGTCGTGCTCGCCCTCGGCGGGGGCGGAGCCAAGTGCTTTGCCCAGGTCGGCGCGCTGAGGGCGCTCGCGGACGCGGGCATCCGCATCCGCGGCGTGGCCTGCACCAGCGCGGGCGGCCTGGTCGGCGCCCCGCTGGCGGCGGGCGTTCCGCTCGAGCGCATCCTCTCCGCGTTGACCGCGGTGCACGGCCGTCCGCCACAGCGCGCGCGGCAGGGCGCCGGCCTCTTCGACCCGCGCGCCGCGCTCGGCGTCATCGACGCGCTGGTCGGCGATCGGGCGTTCGACGACCTGGCGATGCCGCTCGCGCTCACGGCCGTCGACCTGGAGACGGGGCGCCCGCTGGTGCTCCGCACCGGGAGCGTGTGCCGCGCGCTCCACGCGGCCGTGGCCGTGCCGGGCCTCTTCCCGCCCGCCGCGCACGACGGACGCGCCGTGGTCGACGGCGGCGTGCTCGATCCCGTGCCGGTGGCGCTGGCGCGCCGGCTGGTGCCCGGGCTGGCGGCGGTGGCCGTCGTCGTCGCGCAGCCGGTGGGCGCGTGGTCGGCCCACCGGCTGCCGCGCCGCCTGGCGGGCGTTGGGTTCCTGCGGCGGCTGTCGGCGTGGCGGCCCGTCCAGGCGTTCGAGGTCTTTCTGCGGGCCAGCGACCTGACCCATCGGCAGCTGCTCGAGGCGCGGCTCGCCCTGGACCGGCCGGAGCTGCTGATCCGCCCAGAAGTCCCCATCCTGGACCTGTTCCAGCCGGTCGACATTGCCGGCCTTGTCGCGGCCGGCGAGGCCGCGGCGGCCGGGGCGCTGCGCGGCGCGTGGGGCGACGCGGCGGAGGCGGGCCGGGCCGACGGGGCGTTCGCCTCGCGTTTTGGCGGGTGATACCATGCCGCGCCTGGCCGGCCCACGCGGGCTAGAGCGCCCTCGGTGGAGGGCGTCGGCCGCGCGACCATCCATCCGACCGTGAAGGAGCTCCCGACCGATGAACGCGCTTTCCCTCCCGTTCCTCCGCCCGTTCGCCCCCTGGGCGCCGCTGGTGCTGCGCATCGGCCTCGGGATCATCATGGCCTCCCACGGCTGGCAGAAGTTCAGCAACATCGCCGGGACGACCGAATTCTTTGGGGGGCTCGGCGTCCCGGCGCCCGGCCTCATGGCGTGGGTCGTGACCATCGTCGAGCTGGTCGGCGGCCTGTGCATCGCCTTCGGGCTTGCGACGCGGCTCTGGGCGCTCCTGTTCGTCATCGTCATGCTCGTGGCCATCGCGCTGGCTCGGTTCGAGACCGGCGCGGTCTCGGAGTACGAACTCGAGCTCAGCCTTCTCGTCGGCGCGCTGTCGCTGGCGCTCGGCGGACCCGGCGGGCCCTCTCTGGACCGCTCGCTGGGCATCGACCGGAGCTGACCTGCTCCGCGCGCTGCTGACGGTGAAGGCTGTCCGAGGAGCGCCGTCGTCGCTGCCTCGGCGCATCAGCGCGCTGGCGAGCGCGCTGGCGGTGACCCTGGCTCTGGGCGTGGCGCCGTTTGCCCACGCCCAGAGCCCATTGCCAGAGCGCGACGGCAGCGTGGCCAACGGCACCGACCTCGCGCTCTCGGCGGCGCGGATCGACGGGGAGTTCCAGGCAGCCATCGGCGAGCCGTTCGGCTTCGACGGACTGTACCTCATGGTCCCCGACTGCCGGCCCGACCCCGAGGTGTACCTGGACCAGGCGCTGGCGGCATACGGCTTGGCCGCGGCGGACGGCCAGCTGGACGATGGCGCGCTGGTTTGGTTCGTCTGCACCGAGACGCCGCGCTTTGCCGGCTTCTTCTGGAGCGACGACAACCCCTACGCCGAAGCGCTCGACGAGGACGATGTCGTCGACGCCATGATCGCGCAGCTGGCCGACGGCAACGTGACGGGCGCGGCCGTCGATGGGATCGAGGTCGTAGCGGAAGCGCTGGCGGCCGGCGGCGTCGCCCCGGACGAGGGCGGGCTCGACGATGGCGCGTCGCGCACCGATGGCGCGGTCGGTGGCGAGCCCGCGCTGGGCGACGCCGAGCTGGCGGGTTCCGAGGGCCGTGAGAGCGGCGGCTTGTTCGGCGGCATCCCCGCTTGGGCGCTCGTCGTCGCGGCCGCGCTCGTCGGCTATTGGTGGTGGCGGCGGCGCGAGCGTGCCTCCGGCGCGCCCGGCCAGGGGGCATCGGCTGCGCCCGCGCCGGGCGGGCCCGTCGAGGCCGCGGACCCGCTCGCCGACGCGCTGGCCGCCCTGGATGCCCGGCTGGCCGAGAACCCTCCGGCGCTGGCCCGCCTCATCCTGCTCCACCAACCGCTCGGCGAGGCCGCCATGCTCGCGCTCCACGAGCGCCACGAGACGATGCTGGCGCGCGCCGCGAGCTTGCGCCAGCACGCCGCCGAGCTGAGGCCGCCCGCCGGATCGGCCGAGGTGCTCGCGCTGCCGCCCGGCAGCCCGGAGCACGCCGCGGCGACGGCGGAGGCCGAAGACTACGCCGCGGCGCTGGCCGAGGCGCGCGCGCTCCTCGCCTACGTCGACGGCCTGCCGGCGGAAGCCGAGCACGCCGAGATGCTGGAGGATCGCGCCCCGGTCCTGGCCGTCGAGGCACAGAAGGCCCTCGACGCGGCGGCGACGCGTTATGCCGCCGCGCTGGCGTCGCCCGAGCTGGCCTCGGACGGGTTGCCGAGCGCCCTGGCTGCCTTGGCGTTCCCGCGGCGCCTGGCCGAGCTGGCCGAGGCGGCGCTCAGCAGCGGCCGGCGGCTGGAGGCGGGCGAGCGGGCCGAGGACGCGGCCGGGCTGGCCGAGCGCGTGGCCGCTCTGGTCGAGTGGCTGCGCGATGCCGAACGGGCGGTCGCCGCGGCCCGCTCGACGTTCGACCAGGTCGACGACTACGCCGAGGCCAGCTGGGCCGACATCCGCGGCAACGGCAGCGAGGCCGACGAGAGCCTGGACGCCGCCGCGCGGCTCCTGCACGACCTGGTGGCGCTCGACCCTGGCGCGCTGGACGACGATCCCGCCGTGGGATTCGCGGCGGGCCTTGCGCGCGTCACCGAGGAGATCGACCGGGCGCGCGACCTGGCGGCGGCCATCGGCGAACGGCTGGCGGCCATCCGCGCCGCGCGCGACGGGGCGCCGAGGCTGGTCGACGCGGTGGCCGCCGAGATCGCGCAGGCGCGGGCTTGGCTGGCCCGGCCGGAGGTCGCGCGCGAGGTGGGCGCGGGGCCGGCGGCGACCTTGGACGCTCTGGGCGCCGAGCTCGATGCCGTGCGCGCCGTCGTCGGCGCATCGGCGCCGGATTGGTTGGCCGTCCGCCGCCGGCTCGACGCGGCCGACCAGGCCGTGGACGCCGTCCTGGGCGAGGCCCGTGCCAGCCAAGCGCGCGTCCAGGCACGCCGCCGACAGCTCGAGACGTCGCGTGTGGATGCGGAGGCCGCGCTGGCCAAGGCCGAGCAGTACGCGGCCGCCCATCGGCGCGACGTGGGCGGCGGTGCCTCTGCGCGGCTGATCGAGGCTCGTGCCGCGGCGGCTCGCGCGCTGGAGGCCGAGCGCGCGCTCGACGACGGGGAGGCGCTCGACGAGGCCCTGCTGGCGGCCGCGGAGGCTTGGCGCGCCGTGGATCGACTCGCCGATGCCGCCTACGAGGAGGCCGCCGGCGACGTCCGCGCAGCCGACGGCCAGCGGCAAGCGTACCACCCGCGCGCCGAATGGCTCGGCCCGGTCGTCGACCTGCCGGTGCCGCGCCGTTCAACTGGAGGCGGCATCTTCGACGCGCTGTCGGGCGGCTTTGGCGGCTTTGGGGGCCTGGGCGGATCCAGCGGCGGCCTGGGCGGTGGCCGCCCGCGTTCCGTGCCGCGACCGAGCGCGTGGGGTGGTCGATCGAGCGGCCGCAGCGGCGGCGGGGGCAGCTCGGGTGGCAGCGGCAGCGGCCGTCGATCGAGCGGGGGCGGATCGAGCACGCGGCGGGGCGGGGGACGAGGGTGGTAGGCGCCACGCGCCGCCGCGCAGAGTTTCGCTCATCCATGCTAGACTATTTCGCCCCGCGCCGCCTGCGCGGCCCTTTTTGCGCCCTGCGCTCAGCAACCCACCGACGAGCCTAGCGAGCCGATGACCCAACGCCTTGCCCAGCAGATCCTCCAACCTTCCCCGAGCCTGCCGTTGGCGGGCTACGAGGCCGAGGTCAGCCAGGCGCGCCGACGCTACGCGGCCGAGATCTATCGGCTACAGGAGGCGCGCGATTGGGTCGGCCTCTCCGAGCTGGCCGAGCACCTGGACGTCTCCGCGCAGGCCGTGTCGCGCATGGTCCGGCGGATGAAGGACGAGGGCTACCTCAACCACGAGGCCTATCGCGGCGTTCGGCTCACCGCTTCCGGAACGGCCATCGGGCTGCCCGCCATCCGGCGCCATCGCCTGGTCGAGGTGTTCCTGGTCCAGGTCATGGGCTACGGCTGGGAGGAGATCCACGACCTGGCCGACGTCCTGGACCGCGGCGTCGACGGGGCGCTCGAGGACCGGATCGACGAGCTGACGGGCCACCCGACGCGCTGCCCGCACGGCGATCCAATCCCGACGCGCGACGGCGTCATGCCGATCCTCGAGGACACCAGCCTGGTCGCGTTCCGCTCCGGGACGCAGGGCACGGTCAGCCGCATTCGGACCCACGACGCGGCCAAGCTGCGCTACCTCCGCGAGGTCGGCCTGGTGCCCGGCGTTCGCTTTCACCTGGTCGGCTGCGGACCATTCAACGGGCCGCTCCGGTTGACGTACGAGGGCCACGACGTGATCCTTGGCCACGAGCTGGCGGAGACCATCTGGGCCGAACCGGCGGCGTAGGATGCGTGTCCTATTAGGCGCCGCTCTCACCAGCTGAACGACGACAGCGCGCTAGGAGGTTCCATGACCGCCATCACCCGCCGACAACTCCTCGGCCGCGGCGCCGCGGCCACTGCAGGCGCGGCGCTTGCCGCCGTCAACGCCCCGGCGGCCCTCGGGGCGCGCTCCCACGTCGCGTGGGCGGCCGGCTGCACCACCCCGATGCCGACACCATCCCGCCAATGGCTCCTCCTCTCGCGCGCCACGTACGGCCCGTCGGCCGCCGAGCGGGCCAACCTGGCCCGCATCGGCATCGACGGCTGGGTCGAGGAGCAGATCCATCCGTCCACCATCGACGACCGCGACGTCGACGACGCGCTGGCCAGCCTGGAGACGCTGACGTGGTCGCTGGCCCAGATCCGGGCGCACAACCCGCAGAACGGCAAGCAGGTCGGCAACGAGATGGTGGCCGCCACGCTGTATCGGGCCGTCAAGAGCAAGCGCCAGCTGTTCGAGGTCATGGTCGACCACTGGTCTAACCAATTCAACGTCTTCATGCCCGAGGAGTTCATCGCCCGCGTCAAGCCGTGGGACGACCACGCGGTCTTCCGCGCCCACGCCATGGGCCGCGTCCGAGACCTGGCGCACGGCAGCGCCCGCAGCCCGGCCATGCTCCGCTACCTGGACAACGCGCGCAACACCCGCTCAGGACCCAACGAGAACTATGCGCGCGAGCTGATGGAGCTCCACCTCCTCGGCGTCGACGGCGGCTACACCGAGCAGGACGTCAAGGAGGTCGCGCGCTGCTTCACGGGGTGGAACTTCGTCCAGGGCACCTGGGAGTTCGAGTTCCGCGCCAGCGACCACGTTCCCGGCCCCAAGACCGTGCTCGGCCGCACCATCCCCGAGGCCGGCGCCGACGAGGGCCGCATGGTCATCGACCTGCTCGTCGACCAGCCAGCATGCGCCACGCACGTAGCCAGACGCATGGTCCAGCGCTTCGTCGCGGACGACCCGCCGGCCGGCCTGGTGGCCGAGGTGGCCGGCGCGTTCGGCCGGGACGGCGACATCCCCGCCATGCTGCGGCGGCTGCTCACGTCGGACACCTTCTATGCCTACCACGCCGCGCCCGATGGCACGCCGGCCAAGATCCGCCGCCCCCTGGAGTTCTGGGCCGCCGCCCTGCGCGCCCTGGACGCCGACGTCGAGCCGTTGCTCGAGGACATCCCGCGGGACACCTACGAGGGCGAGGCATCGGTCGACTACGCCGGGCGGGCGGAGGAGTGGCTGGCCCACATGGAGCAGCTGCCGTTCCGTTGGCGCTCGCCCAACGGCTACCCCGACGCGGGCGGCTGGTGGGGCGGCGCGCACGTGATGATCGCGCGCTGGAACTACGCGCTGGCATTGGCCGAGGGCCGGCTGCGCAACATCGACCCCTACCTGATGTCCTGGACGCGCAGCGCCGGCCTGCCCTACACCGGCGCCGCCATCGTCGACGGGTGGGCCGACCGGATCCTGGGCCGCCCGCTGCTCCCCGAGGATCGCGATGGCCTGATCGCCGCCGTCGTGCGCGGCGACGCGGAGCCGCTGCCGGAGGCCGTCGTGGCCGAGCGGCTGCCTTTGCTGGTGGCGCTGCTCCTGGACAGCCCGTACTTCCAATGGCGCTGAGGAGGTGGACATGAACGCTCGAACGCTCCCCCGCCGCGAGGTCCTGGGCAAGGTGGCCGCCGCGCTGCCCGCCTGGATGCCCCGCCTGGCGTTCCGCCCCGCGGGCACCCCGCCGCGCGGCGACGTCCTGGTCTCCATCTTCCAGCGCGGCGGGATGGACGGCCTGTCGGCGGTCATCCCGTACCAGGAGCGCCGCTACTTCGACCTGCGCCCCAAGATCGCGTTCAAGGCGCCCGCCGCAGGCGACGCCAAGACCGGGCTCCGGCTGGACGACCGCTTTGCCTTGAACCCCGGCCTGACCAGCCTCAAGCAGGTCTGGGACGCCGGGCAGCTGGCGGTGGTGCACGCCACCGGCGCCCCGCACGGCAGCCGCAGCCACTTCGACGCCATGGACTACATGGAGCGCGGCACGCCGGGCGAGAAGCGCCTGACCACGGGCTGGCTGGGCCGGCACCTGTCGGCCACCGCGCGGCGCGAGGACTCGCCGTTCCGAGCCGTCGGCTTTGGCGCGGGCCTGCCACAGAGCCTGCACGGCCCGGTGCCCGCCACCTCGCTGCGGTCCATCGCGGACTTCCACCTCCAGGGCCGCACCGAGGATCTGGGCCTCCTCCGCCAGCAACTGGCGTCGCTGTGGTGCGGCGGCGACTGGTTCGCCGACGACGCGCGCGCCACGTTCGAGGCGCTGGACCTCCTGGAGCAGGCCGACCCGCTGCGCTACGCGCCCGAGAACGGCGCAGCCTACCCGGAGACGGACCTGGGCCAGGCGCTGAAGCAGGTGGCGCAGCTCATCAAGGCCGACGTGGGCCTGGAGGTGGCGTGCGTGGACGTGGGCGGCTGGGACACGCACGTGAACCAGGTCTGGGGCAACTACGACGACCCGACCCGCGGCATGATGTTCAACCTGCTGCGCCAGCTGGACGACGCCATCGGCGCGTTCTGGCGCGACATGGGCGGGCGGATGGTCGACCCGGGCGTCACGCTGGTGACCATGAGCGAGTTCGGCCGCCGCGTCGGCCAGAACGCGGGCAACGGCACCGACCATGGCCAGGGCAGCTGCATGTTCGTGGTCAGCGGCGCGGCGGTCCCGGCGGTGCACACGGCGTGGCCGGGGCTCGAGGCCGACCAGATGGCGGACGGCGAGGACCTGGCCATCACCCGCGACTACCGCGACACGCTGGCGGAGATCCTGGTCAACCGGCTGGGCAACCCAGACCTGTTCGCCGTCTTCCCGAACCACCAGGCGACGTTCCACGGCGTGGTGCGGGCACGAGCCGACGCGCCGGTGCCGGTGACGCGGGCGCCGCGGATCTACCTGCCGATGGCGATGGGGGGGCCGTAGCGATTCGGGTTAGGGGCGGCCGACCCGGTCGGATCAAGACGGCTCGCATGATCCCGTACTCCGGCGCGCCTCCGCCACGTCGGCCGCAACTTCGTCGTCGGTGAAATCGGTGTTTCGGGCTCGCATCCGATCGCGCATGCGGTCGAATCGGGTCAAGACCTCGCTCTCTTCCAGCGACTGAAACCGCTGGAACTCCGAGTATGGGATCATGACGACCTCCGGCCGACTTCCACGGGTGAGCACATACGACACGCCCTCCTGGGCAACGGCGTCGAAAACGGCCCTGAAGCGACGCTGTAGGTCCGTGACCCCGACGATCCTGGGCATCATGACGATTCCTCCTGATACTTCACGCTCTGCTATACATTGTACTATGTATTCTGTTCCCTGCGAAGTCGGTCTAACCAATCGGCCTATAAGAGGGTCAACGTCCTCGTGTACCATGGCCGCCTGGGTGGCACACCACCGCACACGCTGCCAGTGGTTGAGCGAGGAGGAGCGGTCCCATGATGCATCGACGCTGGCCAGCCCTCTCCATGCTCGCCCTCTTCGTGGCCGTTGGAACGGGTGCCTCGCCGTTGGCCGTCTTGGCCGCGGATCCGCGCCTGGAAGTAACCGTTCACGGCGACTCGGTGCGCTGGTTCGGGGCACCCGGCACCGTCGTTCGCGCCGAGTTGATCGGCCCGAGCGGTCTGAAGGCATCCGCCGCCGCGCGGAACACCAGTTACAACGTCGCGCTACGCTTCACGCCAGTGATCCCCGGGGGCGACGCCCGCATCCTGCCCGGCGACGTCGTGACGGTCACGCCGGAGTCGGGCGAGGTGCTGCGCGCCGTGGTGCCCGAGCTGGTCGCCGACGCCGATGCGGCGGGTGATCGTATCCTGGGCCGCGCGCCGCCCGGCGTTGCGCTGGAGGTCATCCGCGACTTCGACAAGCCGCTGGGTACGGTGACGAGCACACCGGACGGTGACGTCGTGTTCGGGCTTGGCGGCATCCAGGACGTCGCCAGAGGCTTCACGGGTCAGATCCGGTTCGTCACGGCGGACCAGATCGCCTTCACCACGTGGTACGACGTCACAGATGTATCGATGTGGGTGGCGACGCGGCGACTGGAGGTACGCGCCAGCCTGGCTACGACGGTCACGGTGACCGTCCGGGCGCCGAGCGGATCGGAAGCCAGCCACACGGTGACGTTTGCTCGACCGGCTTACTCCGCGGGACCCTTCCGCTGCCCAGACTGTCCCGAGTTGGAGCCTGGAAGCCTGGTGACCGTGACCAAGCAGGGCGCGCTGAGCAGCCTCGACGACGACTGGACGGGGCAGGTTCCCGAGTTGGGTGTCCGATTGGATCGTGGACGCAACATCGTGCGCGGCTGGGGGCCGCCCGGCGAAAGCGTAACGGCTACTGCTGGCGAGGTGAAGCTGTTCTGGCGCGACCAACCAACCGTGCGCGAGAACGTCGCTCCGGACCCTACAGGCCAGTTCGAGCTCGACCTGACCGGCACCGCCACGATCGTTCCCGGCTGGATGGCGCGAGTGACCTATCCGGTCGCGCCCGCCGTGACGCTCTTCGGGGAAGACCTCCTCCGCGTGGTGCGGGCGACGGTGTGGGGTCCCCACCTCGAGGGGGTCGTGGCCCCTTCGGTTGCGGTCACCCTCACGCTGACGGCCCCGGATGGCGCGTCCAAGGCAGAGGCGGTGGCCAACAGCGACCTTACCGGTGCCTACTCACTATGGTTTGGCTCTGCTTCAGGTCTCCCCGTGCTCGACGGGCCGTTCATCCTCCCGGGCGACACGCTCCGGATCGACGAGCAGGGGACGGGCGACCCCGTGTTCGTGGAGGTTCCCCGCCTCACCGTCCGCGCCGATGCAGCGACCGACACCGTGAGCGGTGAGGTGCCGCCAGGCTACGAGGTGGAAGTAGGCACCGGTCAGTCGGGCATCAAGCGCACGGCAGCGCAGCAAGATGATCACTACACCGTCGACTTCGCAGGGGTGGGCGACTTGGCGCGGGGCATGGCCGGGCCGGTGGTGCTGCGGCAGCAGGCGGGGCGCTTCGAGTTCCACACATGCTGGGCGATCACCGACCTCGATCTGCTGCTCGGCGTCGGCACGACCGGCGGTGTGGCCGGCCTGCGCGGCGACGGCTGCGCCGGGCGGGGTGTCCGGGTGCGCTGGCTGACGCCTGATGGGCGACAGGTGGCGGATTACCGGGAGGTGCTGCGGCCCGAAGGCATCCCTGGCCTCTCGTCGCCGACCCACTGGTCTGCCGGCATGCAGGACTCCAGCGGCCGCGGTTTGGACATGCTTCCGGGTGATCGCTTCGAGGTGGACGTGGGCGACGACCACGTGGCCGTCACCGTGCCCGAGCTGACCATCGATGTCGACGTCGCGGCGGACACGATGAACGGCCGTACGATGCCCAACATCACCGTGACGGTCGGCGCGCGAAGGCGGGGCACTTCCGGCGAGACGTTCAACAACACGACCGTGTCCGAGGCGAACGGCCAGTGGCACTACGACTACCGGGGCACGTTCGACATCCAGCATGGCGACTCGGTTGGGGCCGGCATCCGCACCACCGAAGGCTACCAGGTCCGGCGCATGGTCGAAGCTCCGGGCCTGCTGCTCGACCTGAACGACGCCAGGCTGACCGGCGTGAGCCTTGCGAACGGCGACCTGGTGGCCGAGCTGATGGAGGGCGGGACGGCGCGGTCGCAGGCAACCTCCCGGACGCCCGGCGACGGCGCCTTCGAAATCGTCTTCCACACCGCCGATGCCGCGCTACGGCGGCCGCAGGCCGGAGACACCGTTCGTGTTTCCGTGCAGGCCGGTGATCTACGGGAGGATCTGGCCATGCAGGTGCCCGACCTCGCGTTCGACGTGAACCCCGCCACACGCGTCGTGGCCGGCCGCGCCACGCCCGGCGGCATCCTGCGGCTGCATGCGGTCGGGACGCTCTTCTCGGCGCAGGGAACCGACGGAATCGGCACCAGCGGCAGCTTTGCTCCCGCCATCGCTGCCGACGGCACTTGGACGGCGAGGCTGGAGGACTTCGGCAGCCCGGGCGGAAGCGCTTCAGCCGTCGCGCTCCTCCCCGGCCTGCAGCTCGCCGCCTCGTACCGGCTGCCCGAAGGGCATATGGCAACCCTTCGAAGCTACCTCCCCGTGGCCAACGTCGAGCACGGCGGGCCGCGCGTCTGCGGCGCCGGACCGGCCGAAGCCCTAGTCGAAGCCACGGTAGCCGACGCGGATGGCGCCATCCGGGGCCGCACGGAAGGCCGTGTCGGCGACGATCTGCGCTTCGACCTGGTGCTGCGCGATGCCGCGGGCCAGCCGGTGGCCACCCGCACGGGCGATACCGTGCGAACGGTGGTCGGCGACGCGCGGATCGACATGACGCTCCCAACGCTGACGCTGAACGTCCAGTGGCGGTCGATGCGTCCGGGTCGCGGCTGGCCCGAGTCGTTGGTCGAGGGGACCGGGCCACCGCTGCGGCAGGCGTATCTGCGCGCTCCGGCGAGTGACTGCTTCACAGGCGCGGCATGGCACAGCGTTCGGGAGTTCCTGAGCGGAACGAGCGACGCGGGCGCGTACCGGGTGAACATCGACCACCAGGCAGCCGGCGGCGGCGTCGAGGTGGCGTTCCTGACGCCGGATCGGCACCGCTTCTTCCGCCACGCGGTGCGTGCGCAGGCGCGGATCTTCGTCGATACGGATCGCGTGGCAGGCCGGGGCCAGCCGCTCCAGCCCGTCACGCTTACGCTGCGGTCGGTCGAGGGCAACGTCCTCGGCCGGGCGAATGGCCACGCCGATGTCGACGGCCGCTTCGACCTGGGCTTCCTAGACGATTCGGGCCAGCCAGTCTCGAGCCGAGCGGGCGACACGGTGCATCTCGCCACCATGGGCGACTCGGCCGATGTCGTGGTGCAGCCGCTGACCTTCGACTTCGGCCTCCGAAGCGGCGTCCTCGGCCTCACGGTGCCCGGAGCCGCTATCCAGCTTACTGTGCGGCTGGTCGACGGCACCGTTCGTCGCTTCGCGCCCGTCGCCGACGCGTCCGGCCGCCTTGGCTTCTCGCCCGGCGACATCCCTGCCCGCGAGGCATGGTCGCTGGCCGACGTTCAGGAGATCGCGCTGACGCTGAAGGCGCCTGGGGGTCACGAGATCGTCGCGGAAGGGCATGTAAATGCGGTCGAGCGATCCACCGTGTTCCTGCCGTTCGCCGCCCTCGGCCGCCGCGCAGGCCGCTCCAGCCCGTGACGTGGCGCGGCCGAGCCCGTCAGCGGCGGCTTGTGAGCCACCGTTGCAGCGACTTCTGACTCTCACCTGACGCACGCCCCAGTATCAGCCCCTCGACGCTGATATCCTCGTCGAGATCGGGCCAGTGGATTCCATGACCTTGGCCGATCAAGCGCCATCGATTGCGCTCTTCTGGCGTGCCGTGAAGCAGGCGGGGGTACCAGCCTAAAGGCACCGCCACGGAGCGACCATCCTCGAGGTTCACCATCAGCGTGTCGTCGGTCACGACCACGTCGACCGCCGTAGCGACTTCGTTCTCGCTCGACGGGGCGTCCCTTCTACCGTTTCTCACCGATGCCGTTCCTCCCCCTCCAGCGCGGTGTTCCGCCACAGCCAGAGCAGGACGACGAACATCAGCATGAACGCCGCGACGGCGATGGTCACCGACGCCCCCATGCTGTTGCGCAAGGTCTGCAGCAGCGCGTCGAACTGGATATCGTTCATGGTTCGTTCCTCCCGGACCCGCCCTGGACGACGCGTCTGCCGTTGCCAGCGCGGGCCGATCGTTGCCGTGCCCTTCGCCCTCAAGGACGCGGCGGCCCGCCCGTGCGTTACGAAGCGCCTGCCGTCTTGGCGCTCGGCTGCGGCGCGGCCTCGTCGCGCGGGGGCTCCGCAGCCGCGAGCTGCGCCGAACCGCCCAGCATATGGCGCAGCTTGGCGGCCTTGGCGCGCAGGTACGGGGCGTTGTCGTCCGTGACCGGCACCTCGAGGGGCACCCGCTCGACGACCGGGATGCCCAGCGCTTCCAGCGAGTCGATCTTGGCCGGGTTGTTGGTCATCAGCCGGACGGACCGAATGCCAAGGCGCCGCAGCATCACCGCCGCCACCGTGTAGTCGCGTTCGTCGGCGCCGTGGCCCAGGGCCAGGTTGGCCTCGACCGTGTCCAGGCCCTCGTCCTGGAGGTTGTAGGCGCGCAGCTTCTCGCGCAGCCCGATGCCCCGGCCCTCCTGGTCCAGGTAGAGGATGGCGCCCCGCCCTTCCGCCGCCACGCGCGCGATGGCGCTGGCCAGCTGCTCGCCGCAGTCGCAGCGCCGTGAGCCCAGGACCTCGCCGGTGAAGCACGCCGAGTGGACGCGCACCAGCACCCCTTCGCCGCCGGCGACCGAGCCCATGACCATGGCCAGGTGGTCCTGCCGCTCGCCCGCCATCTCGAAGAGCAGCAGCTCGAACGTGCCGAGGTCCGTGGGGATGCGCGCCTCGGTTACGCGAGCGACGGTTGGCACGTTGGCCCCGGCCGCCTCCTCAGGGCGGGCCGCGCTAGCCGACGCCCCGTCGGCGTCAGCCGCGCCCGCCGACACGTCGTCGGCGCCGGTCCCGCCTGCCGCCTCCTCCTCCGCTCGTTCGCGATCGCTCATCCGGCCAGCCGCGCCGCCAGCTCGTCGGCGGCCACGAGCGCGCGCGGCAGCGTGGTCAGCGTCTCGGCGCCATCTGCGGTGACGACCACGTCGTCCTCCACGCGCACGCCGCCCAGCCCCGGGATGTAGACGCCCGGCTCGATGGTGAAAGTCATGCCGGGCGCCAATGGGGTTCGGTCGCCCGCCTTCATGTCCGGTTCCTCGTGGGTCTCCAGGCCCAGCCCGTGGCCGGTGCGGTGGACGAAGTACGCGCCCAGGCCCGCGGCATCGACCACGTCGCGCGTGGCCTTGTCCACCGCCTCGCCGGTGGTGCCCGGCCGCACGGCCGCGCGGCCCGCGGCGTTGGCGGCCACGGCCACGGCGTGGGCGCGCCACAGCTCGGGGTGCGGGTCGGCCCCGGGAACGACCACGCAGCGCGTGATGTCGGAAGCGTACCCGTCGTGCGTGGCGCCCCAGTCGATGGTCACCACATCGCCGGCCACCATGACGCCGTCGCCGGGCACGCCGTGCGGGTTGGCACCGTTGACGCCGGTCAGCACCATGGCGCCGAACGGCAGCGCGCCGGAGCCCGCCCGGAGCAGCTGGACGACCAGCTCCGCCGCCACGTCCTGCTCCGCGGTTCCGGCGCGCACGAACGGCAGCGTGGCGGCCAGCGCGGCCTCGGCGATGGCCACCGCGCGGCGCATGGCGGCCAGCTCGTCGGCGCCCTTGCGCATCCGGAGCGAGGCAAAGGCAGGGTCGGCGTCGACGGCCAGCGGGGCAAAGCCGCTCTTGGCCATGGCGTCCAGCTCCAGGAAGCGCATCCGGCGCCCCTCGACGCCCAGCCGACGGCCGCGCAGCCCGAGCGCGTCCAGCGCACGCGCGATCTCCTCGGAAGGGCCGTCGGCATCGGCCCATAGGTGCAGGGCGGCGGCAAACGGCAGGCCCTCGGCCTTGAGCCGATCCAGCGCGGGCGCGACGAACGCTGGCGCGCCGTCGGTCGGCACGAACAGCGCGGTGAACCGCTCGGACATGTGGAACGGCAGGCCCGTGAGGTAGGCAAGGTTGGGGCCGGGCACGATGGCCACGGCCGCGAGATCGCGCAGGCGGGCGTCGGCTTGGAGGCTGGCCAGCCGCCGGGCGTGCAGGCTCATCGTTCGCCTCGCTCGGGGATGCGCGACCCGTCGCCAGGGTCCGTCGGGTCGCGCGGTCCAAGCGGGTCGGTCGGGTCGGTGGGTTCGGTCGACTCGGTCGGGTCGCTCGGCGCAACCGATTCCCTCGACACTGTCGGTACGGTCGGCTCGGGTGGCTCGGTCAGATCAGGTGGCGCGGTCGCCGCAGTCGGTCCTTGCGGCCAGGTCGACTCGGCTGGCACGGCCGGGTCAAGCTCCACGAGGCCCGTGCCGTCGGCTCCCGCCGGCGTTCCAGACCGCTCCTCGGACCCCGGTGCGGCCGCTGCCGGCGGGGCGGCGGCCGGATCGGCCAACGCGTCGACTGACGCGTCCGCCGTCCCACCGTGGCGCGCCTCGAGCCGCTCGACGCGATCGCGCAGCGTGCGCAGCTCGGCGCGCAGCTCCTCGTGCTGTCGCTCGCCGGCGCTGGAGTCGCCGCCGGCGCGCCGGACGGCCGCCAGCGCCTGGTCGACGCGCACCTGGTCCTGGTGGGCCAGCGGCGCCCGGTAGGCTTCCAGCGCCGCGGCCGACTCCGGAGCGCCCAGCGTCTCGAGGCCGGTGACGGCGGCCAGGCGCACGCGTTCCTCAGGATCGCGCAGGAGGTCCGCGAGCAGCTCGACGACGCGCTCGCGCCGCCGCGATTCTCGGGGCTGGCGCGCGCCCAGCGCGGCCAACGCGAACACGGACACCGGTCGGGACTCCGGCGGTGCGCCGCCGGGCTTGGCCGCTTCCTGCAGGACGTCGAGCGCGCGCCGCCGTCGCGTCGCCGCCAGGCCCCGGAAGGCACCGGACTGCGCGATGCCGTACGGCGATCGCCGGCCGGCGGCATCGATCAGCCGGTCGATCGGCGCGCCCTCGCGCTGCGCGCCCAGGGCCTCGTAGGCCGCGGCCGTGGCGTGGTACGGCAGCCCGTCGTCGAGGCGCGCCTCGAGGGCCGCCTGGATGCGCGCGTCGCGGAAGGCGCCTGCCGCGCGGAAGGTGGTGGCCATGGCGCGCGGGTCGCGCTCGGCCGACACCCAGTCGACCATGGCCTCGATCGCGGCCAGCTCGCGCGACTTGGCCATCGCTTTGGCCCAGGCCTCGCGCACGCCCCAGAACGGCTCGGCGGCGTGCGCCAGGCGCACGGCGTCCAGGTTGGCGCGCGTCCCGGTGCCGATCAGCGCGCGCCCCGCCTCGATCCGGCCGATCACGTCGTCGGCGGCGGTCAGCTGCCGGCGCAGCATGGCGTGGTCGGGGCTGAAATCCAGGCGATGGAGCACGCGCTGGAGCGGGTCGAAGCGCACCTGCTCGGGCGCCTCCGGCATGCCGACGACCACCGTGAGCCGCGGCCCGTCCATGACGACGGGCGCCGTGCGGAGCACGCCGCCGGCGACCCAGCCGACCTCCGTGCGCAGGTGGAACGCGGGGATCCCGGCCTTGTCGTCCACCTGGGTCTGTTCGATCGTGTACGTGCCCTCGCCGCGCCGTGCGTCGTGGGCGAACGTCACCTTGATCTTGGGGTAGCCCGGCTTGTAGAACCACTGGTCGAAGAACCGGCCGAGGGCGCGGCCGGAGGCGGCCTCCATGGCCTTGCGTAAGTCGTCGGTCTCCACCACGCGGCCCATGTTGGCCGCCACGTACTGGCGCAGGCCCGCGAAGAACGCCTCGTCGCCCAGCTCGCGGCGCAGCGTGTGGAGCCGGCAGGCGCCGCCGGGATAGAGGTGCCGATCGTACATCTGCCAGGACGTGTTGAACTCGCGCGTGACGATCGGTCGCACGTAGCGCTCGTCGGCCTCCTCGAAGTACGCCTCTGCATCCCGCCAGAACTGCAGCTGGCGCTCGTCCTCGCCCGCCATGTCCTCGAACCAGAGCTGCTCGACGTACGTCGCCCACGACTCCTTGAGCCACGCGTGGCTGTAGTCGCGGCACACGATGGCGTCGCCGAACCAGGCGTGCGCCATCTCGTGGACGTTGATCTCGTCGACCGGCCTCGTGGACTCCGCGGCCAGCGTCTCGTCCAGGACGCACCTGCCGTCCCACGTCACCAGCGAGATGTTCTCCATGGCCCCGACGAAGCCGGGCAGCGCCGCCTGGAAGTACTTGGCAAAGGGGTACGGCGTGCCTAGCTTGTCGTTCAGCCACGCCAGCATGGCGCGCGTGCGGCCAAACGCGCGCCGGAGGTCGTCCGCCGTCCACGGCGCGGTGGTGAACGAGGCGATGGGCACGCCGCCGAGCGGCTCGTCGTCGGCCCGCACCAGCTCGCCGATGACAAAGCACATGAGGTAGCTCGGGCACGGCCAGTCCAGGCGCCAGTGCGCCGTCCGCGTGCCGTCGTCGTGGTCCGTCTGGGCGACCAGCGCGCCGTTGGCCAGGGACTCGAAGCGCGCATCGGCGCGCAGCCGGAGGTCCAGGCGCGGGCGCGCGCTGGGCAGGTCGATGCACGGGAGCCAGTGGCGGGCGCGCTCGGTCTCGTGGTCCGTGGCGGCATACCACGGCGCGCCCGGGTCGAGCTCGGTCGGCTTGGAGAAGTAGAGCCCGGCGCGCGGGCTGGCCACCCGGTAGCGCACGCGCACCGTGCGCCGCTCCCCGCGCGCCACGTCCTCCGCCCAGCGAAGGCGGATGACCCGGCCGTCGTAATGCCACGCCAGCGGCCGCCCGTCCGGATCGGAAACCTCGACGCCTTCGAGCGCGACGGCGTGGAGGACCACGGCCGCGTCGCCCGCGCGGCGCGCCTCGAAGGTGGTCGTCACCGTCCCCTCGAGCACCGCGGCCGCCAGGTCGACGTGGGCCTCGATGTCGAGGTGGACGGGCTCGAGCTCGAGGTCGGGCGGCCAGTGCGCCTCGGCGCCGGGAAGCGTGAAGTCGCCGCCCTGGCGGCGCGCGGCGCCGTCGTCATCCGTCATGGGGTGCTCCGGGAGCTAGGGGCCTCGCGAGCGTGCAGGCGACGAAACGGTGGCCGACGGTCCGGGCGAAGTCAAGCGCCGTGCTGGCAACCGCCCGGCGACCGCCCTATCATCGCGGGGTGCGCCTGCCGCCCCGACCGCACCGACAGGGAGTCCGCGATGCTCGATACGGAGACCATCTACCTGACCATGACCGGCATCTTCGTGGTCACCGGCATCGCGTGGGTGCTGAACGGCCTGTCGGCCTTCAGCAGCTGGCGCACGTTCCGCGTGCGCGCCGACCTGGGTTGGCTCATCGCGTTCCTGATCCTGGCCATGGTCGCCGGCAGCCGCGCGCTGGAGGCGTACCGGTGGTTAGGGCAGGTCCAGGCCGACGTGCTCGCCCCGTCGTTCGTCGAGCTGCTCGGCGACGTCGCCATCGGGACGTTGCGCTTTGCCGCGTTCGAGATGGCGGCCGCGCTCACGACCCTGTTCGCGTTCAACGCGCGGCGGCTGAGCCTGGACTGATCATGCCGCGCATCGGCCGCACGGCCTCCGGTGGCTGACTTTCTCGCCGCGCTCTCGGATGTCGTCGGGCAGCGACGCGAGGAGCTGCTCGGTCGCCTGAGCGGCGAAGCGGACGCGCTGGGCGCGCTGCTCGACGGCCTGGTGGCGCGCCATTGGCATCCGCTGCCGCCGGCCGCGAGCGTACGGCGGCCCGCGGTGGCCATCGACGGCAGCATCCGCCGGCTCGGCCTCAGCGACGGCGCCGAGCTCGTCGTGGTCCAGGCGCTCGCCCTCGGGGATGACGGCGTGGCGGTGCCCCGCATGGCCGTCGAGCTGCTCCCGCCCAGCGTCCCGCGCGCCACGGCCGCGCGCTTCGGCGACCTGCTCCTGCAGTGGGCCGAGCTGGACCTGGCGCGCGAGGTGGCCAGCGCCGCCGTGCCGGGCACCATCGTCCTCCTCGACGGGGCGCTCTACGGCCGGCTGCCGCAGCTCTACCCGCTGCCCTTGGCGGAGGAGTTCGAGGATCTCGCGCGGTTGCCCGATGCGATCATCGCCGCGTACGCCGGGCTGATCGACAGCGTGCGGGCGCGCGCTCACCAGCTCATCGCGCTCTCCAAGACCAGCCGCGAGGCCGCGCACGCCAAGCTCTGGCTGATCGACGAGGGCAGCGGGGCGACGCTGCCCGACGGGGTCACCGACGGCTCCCTGATCGCACGGCGCACCGGCGGCGCGCCCGGAGTCGCCACGCCGGTGCGCCTTGGCAAGCGGGGATTCACGGGCGGTTCGGAGGCGCTGCTCGAGCGCCCCGAGGTCGGCCGGGGCCCGGCCATCGCCAGCTGCTTCGTGAGGCTGTCCGCGCTCGACGACCCGCTGCGCCTGGATGTGCCGGCCTTCCAGTGCGGCGACCCCACCGCGCTCGGCGACGTGGACGGCGACCTGCTGCCGGGCGGCGCCGACGCCATCGCCGACTGCGTCGCGGCCGTCCTGGCGGATCACGGCGGCCCCGAGGTCTACCACTGCCTGCTCTACGCGGTGGACCGGGAGGTCCGGCTGCGGCGCGACATGGCCACCGGCGTCTACCTCCCGCTGGTCGCGCGCCTCCTGGGCGTGGAGCTGCGGCTCGACCGGAGCGAGCGGCGCTTCTGAGGGTAGCCGATTCCTAAGAGCGCCTTTCAATGCCTCTCGCCGGCTGCGCCCACGAGCAGATCGGGCAGGATCTCGCGTCGTGGTAGCGCGCGCGGCAGTGCTCGCGACCGAAGTAGATGAGCTGGAGGTGCAGCCGGTTCCAGGCATCGCGCGGGAAGAGCTCCTTGAGGTCGCGCTCGGTCTGCTCGACGCTGCGGCCGTCGGTCAGGCCCCAGCGCGCGGCCAGGCGATGGATGTGCGTGTCGACCGGGAACGCCGGCACCCCGAACGCCTGCGCCATGACGACGGACGCCGTCTTGTGCCCGACCCCTGGCAGGGCCTCGAGCGCCGCCATGTCGGCCGGCACGGCCCCGCCATGCCGTTCGACGAGCAGGCGCGAGAGCCCGGCGAGCGCGGCCGCCTTGCGCGAGGTCAGGCCGATCTGGGCGATCAGCTTGCGGATGCGCGCTTCGCCCAGCGCGGCCATGGCCTCGGGCGTCGCCGCCGCGGCAAACAGGGCGGGCGTCACCTCGTTGACCTTCTTGTCCGTCGCCTGCGCCGAGAGGACGACCGAGACGAGCAGGGTGAACGGGTCGTCGTGGCGCAGAGGGATGGCCGGCGCCGGGTAGAGCTCGTCGAGCACGCGCATGATGCGCTCGGCCTTGGCGGGACGATGGTCGTCCATAGCCACTCCTCGATCGGCGGCCGGTGGCCCCCGACGTTGCATGCTAGACACTGGCTCCACGGCCGGTTATCATGCGCCGGTCCCGCGATCCGGACGACATCGGATCGCTTGCGCGTTTCTCGTGCTACCCAAGGAGCTGTCCATTCCATGAAGAAGCAAGTCGCGCTCGGAGGCCTCCTGGCCATCGCTCTCGGCCTGGCGCTCGTCAGCGTCGCATCTGCTCAGTTCTCCACCGCCCCCAGCAGCATCGTCAGCGGCACCTGGATGGGCGACTTCGGTGGCTCGTACAAGTCCTGGGACGTCACGCTGCCAGCCAGCACGGACGTCACGCTCACGTTTGCGTTCTGGCCATGCCCCAACGCGAGCGCCTACGAGCTCGAGGTCTGGGGCGCCACCGGCCTGATGGGCTCCGGCATGCAGGTCGGCGCCTGTAGCAAGGAGCTCACGTGGAACACGGGCGCCGGCGGCCCGGCCACCATCCGCCTGGCCAACTACTTCGGTGCCGGGCCGTCCAATTGGTCGCTGACGTCCACCGGGCTCGCGCTGCCCGGCGGGGCGGCGCCCGCTACGATGGCTGAGACGGCCGACACAGCCATGACGACCACGGCCGCCACCACTACCGCCGCGACGACCACGACGATGGCCGCCGACGCGATGGCGCCCGCGACCGACATGGCCGCCACCACCGCCGCAGCCCCGGCTGCTCCGGCCGCCCCGGCGGCCCCGGCCAGCGGCATGGCCGGCACGCTCTTCGGTGACATTGCGGGCGCATACGCCACCTACGACCTGGCGGTGATGGAGGGCAAGACCTACACGCTGACCATGGCCGGCGGCATCGACGTGGGCGGCAACTGGCCCGGCGTCGGGTTCAACGTCTGGGGCCCGATGGGCCTCGTGGCGTCCAGCCACAGCAGCTATGGCGGCGCCCACTGGGCCACGTTCACGGCGCCCAGCACGGGCTCGTACGTCGTCCAGGTGTACAACTACCACCCGGGTCGCACGCTCTTCTACGCCTTCGAGCCGATGGCGACCAACTGACCCTTCCCTCGTACGCGCCGGGCTGAACCCTTGCGCGTCGACCTCCGCGGCCAGGCGAGCCCGGTGCCAGCACGGCACCGGGCTCGCCCCGCGTAACGCCTGTCGCGCAGGCCTCAGCCGACCGAGGCCCCTGATGGATGACCCCGTCGACCGCATCGTCGCCGTCGTGCCCGCGTGGCAGGCGCGTGAACGACTGGCCGCCACGCTCGACGCGCTGGCCAGCCAACTGGCTGCCATCGTCGTGGTGGACAACGGCTCGACCGACGGCACCGCCGACTATGTCCGCGACCAGCGCCCCACCGTCACGCTGATCGCCAACGCCGACAACCGCGGCTATCCCGCGGCGGTCAACCAGGGCATCGCGGCGTCGCTGGGCCTCGGGGCGGAGGCGGTGCTGGTCGTCAACGACGACGCCGTCTTGGCGCCCGGTGCAGTCGCCGCCCTGGCCCAGGCGCTGGCCGCCGACCCCACCGCTGGCGCGGCGACCGCCCGCCTCTTGTTTGCCGATCGCCCCGGCGTGCTCAACGGGGCAGGCGGCGCCATCGACTGGCCGCGCGTCCGCGTCGGCCTGCGCGGCGCGGGCGAGCCCGACGATGGGCGCTACGCCGCCGAGGCGTTCGCGGACTACCCCAGCGGCGCCGCGATGCTGCTCAGGCGCGCTGCGCTGGAGGCCGTCGGCGACCTGGACGAAGCCTACTTCCTGTACTACGAGGATGCCGACTGGGGCGTGCGCGCCGTGCGCGCCGGCTGGCGCACGCGGTACGTGCACGCCGCCGTCGCCCACCACGCCGGCTGGTCCGGCACGCGCGACGACCCGGCCAAGCGCCGCTACTACAACGTGCGCAACCGCCTGCGCTTTGCCCAGCGGTACGCGCCGTGGTACGCGCGGCTCTGGGTTTGGCTGGCCACCCTGACGCTCGCCGCACGCCAACCCGTGCGCTGGTTCTGGCCCTCGCGCCGCGCCGACGCGGAGGCTGTCGGGCGTGCGATCCTGGACCACGTGCGTCCCCCCCGCCCCCCCTCATAGCCCCATCCGCCGCGCCCATGTATCATGGAGCCATCGGGCGCGCGCCCGGCCATCGGTGGCCCCGCGCGCCCGCGGCATGCCTGCCGACCAACCCAGGAGTTGCCCGTGCCCGTCAACCTCCACGGCCGAAGCCTGACCAAGCTCCTCGACTTCACGCCGCGCGAGATCGCCTTCCTGCTCGACCTCGCGGCGTCGCTCAAGGCCGCGCGCTACGGCGGCTACGAGCGCCAGCGGCTGGTCGGCAAGCAGATCGCGCTGATCTTCGAGAAGACGTCCACGCGCACGCGCTGCGCCTTCGAGGTGGCGGCAACGGACCAGGGCGCGCACACCACGTTTCTGGGGCCCAGCGACTCGCAGATGGGCCACAAGGAGTCCGTGGCCGACACGGCGCGCGTGCTCGGGCGGATGTACGACGGCATCCAGTACCGCGGCTTTGCCCAGGCGACGTGCGAGGCGCTTGCCGCGCACGCCGGCGTGCCCGTGTGGAACGGCCTGACGGATGAGTTCCACCCCACTCAGGTGCTGGCCGACCTGCTCACGATGAGCGAGCACGCCGACAAGCCCCTCTCGTACGTGGCCTTTGCCTTCCTCGGCGACGCGCGCAACAACATGGGCAACTCGCTGCTCGTCGGGGGCGCCAAGATGGGCATGGACGTCCGCCTGGTCGCACCCCGCGCCTACTGGCCCGCAGACGAGCTCGTGGCGACGTGCCGCGCGCTTGCGGAGGAGACCGGCGCGCGGATCACCCTGACCGAGGACGTGGTAGAGGGCGTGCGCGACGTGGACTTTGTGCACACCGACGTCTGGCTGTCGATGGGCGAGCCGGAGGCGGCGTGGGCGGCGCGCATCGACGACCTGGCGCCGTACCAGGTGAACGCGCGCGTCATGGCGCTGACCGAGAACCCCACGGCTTCGTTCATGCACTGCCTGCCCGCGTTCCACGATCGCGGCACGCGCGTGGGCGAGAAGATCCACGCGGCGCACGGCATGGACGGGCTCGAGGTGACCGACGAGGTCTTCGAGTCGCCCGCCTCCGTCGTGTTCGACCAGGCCGAGAACCGCATGCACACCATCAAGGCCGTCATGGTGGCCACCCTGGGCGGCTGACGGACCATGCGCGTGGTGGTGGCGCTCGGCGGCAACGCGCTGCTGCGGCGCGGCGAGCCCCAGACGTCCGAGGCGCAGCGCGCCAACGTGCGGGCCGCCGCGCGCGCGCTGGCGCCGCTGGCGACCGACAACGAGCTGGTCATCTCGCACGGCAACGGCCCGCAGGTGGGGCTCCTGGCGCTGCAGGCCGCGGCGTACGCGGAGGCCGAGCCGTTTCCGCTGGACGTCCTGGGCGCCCAGACCGAGGGGATGATCGGCTACCTGATCGAGCAGGAGCTGGGCAACCTCCTGCCCTTCGAGCAGCCGTTTGCCACCTTGCTCACGATGGTCGAGGTCGACCCGGCGGACCCGGCGTTCCAGAACCCGACCAAGCCCATCGGCCCGGTGTACGACCGCGCGGCCGCGGCGGCTCTGGAGGCCGAGCACGGCTGGGCCTTCGCGCCCGACAGCGACGGCGTGCGGCGCGTCGTCCCGTCGCCGGCTCCCAAGCGCATCTTCGAGCTACGGCCCATCCGCTGGCTGTTGGAGCACGGCACTATCGTCATTTGCGCTGGCGGCGGCGGGATCCCCACGGCCTACCGCCCGGACGGCACGCTCGGCGGCGTCGAGGTGGTCGTCGACAAGGACAGCGCCAGCGCGCTGCTCGCCCGGGAGCTTGCCGCGGACCTGCTCATCCTGGCCACGGACATCGACGCGGTGTACGACGGCTGGGGGACCGCCCATGCCCATCCCATCGCGCGCGCCACCCCCGCCCAGCTCCGCGCACGGGGGTTTGCCGCCGGCTCGATGGGGCCGAAGGTCGAGGCCGCCTGCGCGTTCGTCGAGCTTACCGGCAAGCGAGCCGTCATCGGCGCGCTCGGCGCGCTGCCCGCGATGGCCGCGGGCGTGGCGGGGACCCAGGTGGTGGCCGAAGCCTGACCTCGGCGCATTCACCGCGTGACGTATCGAGTCAACCGGCTCGTTCGGTGCGCGATGACCCGCCCTCCACGTTTGGTGGCGTCCAGTACATTTTTGGGTTACCGGTCACGCATACGTCGATTGGCCCCGCTTCGCAGTGAAGTGCGGACCGCTGCTGCGACGGCCATACTCGTTCAATGTGGCCCGCTCGACCGCACCTGCTGACTGACCTCCGCCGCGACAGGACGGCACTGCGACGGCGGTACGGAGATCCCGAAAGGGGAACGCAGCGGGCACGCCCAGGCGGCGTGAAGGCGTCCGGTAACCCAAACCCACATCCGAACCTCACCCAAGTTTTGGCCAAACGCGCGTACCATCAACCGCTATGTGAAGCCCGCTATGTGAAGCCCGCGTCACCACGGCCACGTAACAAGCGGAGCCCGTTGGCCACGACCACCAAGCTGCCGCCCATGTCGGCCAGCACCGCCATCCACAGCGTGGCCTGGCCCGTGAAGGCCAGCGCAAAGAACACCGCCTTCAGGCCGAGGGCGATGGCGATGTTCTGGCGCAGGATGACGGTCGTCCGCCGGCTGAGGTGCAGGAAGCTCGGCAGCCGGCGCAGGTCGTCGTCCATGAGCGCGACGTCCGCGGTCTCGAGCGCGACGTCCGTGCCCGCGGCGCCCATGGCAAAGCCGATGGTGGCCGCAGCCAGCGCCGGCGCGTCGTTGACCCCATCGCCGACCATGCCGACACCGCCGTAGCGGTCGGCCAGCGCCAGCACGGCGGCGACCTTGTCGTCGGGCAGGAGGTTGGCGCGCACGTCGTCGATGCCCAGCTGGTCGCCGATGGCCCTCACGGTCGTCTGGTTGTCGCCGCTCAGCAGCACCAGGTGCATGCCGAGCGCAGCCAGCTGGCCCACGGCAGCCACGCTGGTGTCGCGCAGCGAGTCCGCCAGGCCGAAGACCGCCAGCGCGGCGTCGTCGGAGGCCAGGACGACGGCGGTCTTGCCCTCGCGCTCCAGGCGCTCCAGGTGCGCCTCGACGTGTACGCCGCACACGCCCAGCTCCTCGGCCAGCCGATGGTTGCCCACCCAGTAGCGCCGGCCGTCGACGGTGCCCGAGACGCCCCGACCGGTGAGCGACTCGAAGCGCGCCACGGGCAGCAGGCCCTCCCCGCCCCAGCGCGCAACGATCGCCTCGGCCAGCGGGTGTGCCGAAAGGCTGTCGAGGCTGGCGGCAAGGCGCAGCAGCTCGGCCTCCGGTCGATCGCCCACCAGCGGGATGACGTCGGTCACGACCGGCCGCCCATGGGTCAGCGTGCCCGTCTTGTCGATCGCGATGGCGCGCAGCGCGTGCCCGCGCTCCAGGAACGTGCCGCCCTTGATCAGGATGCCCCGGCTCGCGGCGGCGGCCAGGCCGCTCACCACCGTGACGGGCGTGGAGATGACCAGCGCGCACGGGCAGGCGATGACCAGGAGCACCAGCGCGTTGTAGAGCGCCGGTCCCGCTGCGGCCCCGAGCGTGAGCGGCGGCACGGTGGCCATGAGGACGGCCAGGACCACCACGACGGGCGTATAGACGCGGGCAAAGGCATCGACGAAGTTCTGCGTCGGGGCGCGCTTGGCCTGTGCGGCCTGGACGGAGCGCACGATGCGCGCGAGGGTCGTGTCGCCCTGAGCTGCCGTCACGTCGAATTCGAACGTCCCGCGCTGGTTCAGCGTGCCGGCAAAGACCACGTCGCCCATGCCCTTGTCCACCGGCAGGCTCTCGCCGGTGATCGCTGCCTGATCGACGCTGGACATGCCCGCCACCACCGTGCCGTCCAGCGGCACGCGCTCTCCCGGGCGCACGCGCGCCCGCTGGCCGACCACGACATCGGCGGCCGGGATGGTGTGCCAGGCGCCGTCCGGCCCGCGAACCGTGGCGGTGTCCGGCGTCATCGCCATCAGCGCGCGGATGGCGTTGCGCGCGCGGTCCATGGCGTAGCCCTCGATGGCCTCGGCCAGCGCGAACAGCACCGTCACCATGGCCGCCTCGGGCCACTGGCCGACGAGCACGGCGCCCGCCACGGCCAGGGTCATGAGGAAGTTGATGTTGAGCGTCAGCGTCCGGACTGCCGCCCAGCCCTTGCGCAGCGTGTCGCGCCCGCCCAGGGCCATGGCCAGGGAGGCCAGGGCGATCACCGGCAGCGCGCGCTCGTCGCCGAGGCGCCAAGCCAGGACCTCCGCGCCCAGCGCGGCGACGCCCGCGACGGCGAGCACGCTCCACCGGCGGTGCGCGCGCGCGGCTTCGCCACGGTGCGCGCTGGCGTCCTCCGCGCCATCGGCGAGGACGGCGGCCATGCCGACCGACCGAAGCGCGACAACCAACGGGCCCTCTTCGGGCAAAGCGTGGCTGACCGTCAGCCGGCGCCCGACGAGGTCGAACTCCAACGCGCCGACGCCGGCCATGCCGCGCAGGCGGTTGCGCACGATCTGCTCCTCGGTGGCGCAGTCCATGTTGTCGATCCGGATGACGGTGGTCTTCACGGGCTTTCCAGGCAAGGCGCCGGCCACGACCAGCGGGCGGGCCGTGCCCATGATAGCCATTCGGGCGGCGGGCGGCGGGCAGCGCGCACCACCGCGGCGCCCGCCGCCCCGGCTGCTACCCGCCCTGTTCGATCACCTGGACGGCCCCCGTAAGGGGTCCCTCGACCACCTGCTCCACGCCCGAGGGCCATCGAACGGTCAGCCGGTCGGCGGCCGCGTGGTCCCCGAGCCCGAAGTACAGGGGCATCACGCTCTGCGAGAGGTAGCCGGAGCTGCCGTCGTTGACCTTGACGTAGCGGTCGTCGCCGGCCTCGGCCGTAACCCGCGCGCCCAGGCCGTCGCGGTTCGAGCCCGTCCCCTCCAGGCTGACGCTGAGGTGGTTCACAGCATGGCCAACGGTCAGGTCGTTGACGAGGACCTGCGGCTCCCCGTTCCACTCGTTGGTGATGATATCGAGGTCGCCGTCACCGTCGATGTCGAAGATGGCGGACGAACGGGTGCCCTTTGGCTCCCAGACGTCGACCTTGCCGCTCAGGCTGAGGTCCACGCACACAGGATGGTCCCAGTTGTCGCCCGAGCAGTCGAGCGAGTACCACGGCTGGTAGGCCGCGCCATCGCGGCGCGGCTCCACGCCGACGATGAACTCCGCGTCGTGGAAGGCCTCACCGCGGTCGTTCAGCATGACCGCGTTTGGCGCGTAGCGCCAGTGGAAGTTCATGCTGGAGGCGATGAACGCGTCGTCATATCCGTCGGCGTTGAGGTCGCCGACGCTCAGTCCCCACGGCCAGTAGGTCTCCGCGCCGATCGCGTCGCCGGTCTCCACATAGCTTCCATCCGCCTCCTTGCGGAAGAAGGCGTTGCCCCAGATGCTCCGGCCCTCGCTGCGCGACAGCTCCTCGGGCCACGTGACGTTGGCCTTGCGCTTGTCCTGGCTCCGCGGCATGTTCTCGGCCATGTCCGAGTGCATGTCCGTCACCCACAGGTCCAGGCGCCCATCGTTGTTATAGTCGAAGACCTTGGCTCCCATGGCCCCCCACGGCGTGCGCGGGAAGATGTCCTCGGTCCTGCGCACGAAGCTCTGGCCGCCCTGGTTCTCGTAGTACTGGTCGTGGCCCTGCATGTTGAGGATGTAGAGGTCCTGCCAGCCGTCGTCGTTGGCGTCGATGGCGGTCGCCGCGCCGCTCCAGCTCGTGTCGACCAGGCCGGCCTCGACCGTCACGTCGCGAAAGACGTTGCCCCCCTCGTTGCGGTAGAGGACGCTCGACTCCCCCCGAGCGGGATCCAGCTGAGCGGAGAACGCATCGGTGGCACCGACGTAGTACTCGTTGGTGGCGCTCGGGTCCGGCCGGAAGAGGTCGATCGGCGCCGCGACCCTCTGCTCCGTGGTGAATCTGCCGATGTTCACCAACAGGATGTCCAGGAGGCCGTCGTTGTCGTAGTCGAACATGGTGGTGGAGGAGGAGTGCCCGAAGTACGTCAACCCGGCCGACTCGGTGATGTCCGTGAAGCGCCCCGTGCCGTCGTTTTCGAAGAGCGCGTTCCCAAAGCGCACCGAGGTGGTGTACAGGTCGGGATCGCCATCGTTGTCGATGTCGCCGAACGTCGCGGAGGCGGCGACGCGGCCCGCAAAGGCAACGCCTGCGTCAGCGAGCTCCTCGAAGCGACCGCCACCGACGTTGCGGTACAACGCGTTGCGCCCAAACTGCGAGACGAAGTAGACGTCCAGAAGCCCATCGCCGTCGACGTCGGCCACCGCGATCCCGTTGCCGTGATCGTAGTGGTTGGCCTTGAAGTCGATGGAGGCGTCCGGCGTCGCATAGCCTCTGAACGTGATGCCGCTGGTCGGGTACTGGTCGGTGAACCCGAAGTCGTGCAGCACGCCGATCTCGGTCGCGGTGGCCAGCTGGTCGGCGCGCGCCTGGTCCAGCCACATGGGCGGCGCCGGCCGAACCACGGCGACGATCGGGCCGGGCATGTCGCCCTCGTACTCGGAGGGCGTGGTGGCACCGTGGCCGGTGTCCGCACCGGACGTTGCCGCGGCACCGTCCTCAGCGGCCGCTTGGTCGATGGGCTCCGGCACGGCGGTCTCCGCCGCGGGCGGGGCCTCCCGGCCGCACGCAACGATGGCCGCGCCAACGAACAGGGCGGCAATCGCCCGCGCCGGCAGGCGGGTGGGTTTGGATAGCATTTGGACGTCCCCCTCTGGTCAGATGCGGATGCGACACGGCAACTAGGCCCCGCATCACGACATCTCCAAAGACGATGGACGAGCACACAAAGATGATTGCTGGTGGGAGCAACCTCGGAGTCGGGCTACCGGGAGTCGTGCTGCGAAGGCCAAAAAGTGTAACCCATGGCCCCTCATTTGGTTAGCGCGCGAACAGCCCGAGCAAGTAGGTGCCGTACACCGCCAGCAGCAGGCCGCCCTCCCAACGGTTGACGCGCGCGCCGTTGAACAGGATGGGCAGCCAGAGCAGCGTGATGCCCAGCAGCCACCAGACGTCGCTGGCGTTGACGGTCGGGTCGACGGGCAGCGGCACGAGGAGCGCGCTGAGGCCCAGGATGCCCAGGATGTTGAACAGGTTCGAGCCGATGACGTTGGCGATGGCCACGTCGTTCCGGCCGCGGACGCAGGAGACGACGCACGTGACGACCTCCGGGAGCCCCGTGCCCACCGACACGACGGTAAGGCCGATCAGGCGGTCCGACAGCCCGAGCAGCCGCGCCATCGTCACCGCGCCGCCGACGGTCGCCTGCGCGCCGGCCCAGAGGAACGCCGCGCCGGCCGCCACGAGCGCCAGCGACACGAGCAGGCGCTTGGTGCTGTGCGGGTCCGGCGTCAGCTCGGCCACCTCCTCCCGCAGCTCGGCGACCTCCCCGGCGCTGAGCTGCGTTCGGACCAGGGTCACCAGGTAGGCGGTGAAGCACGCGTAGACGGAGAGGCAGAGCACCGCGTCGACGCGGTTGATCCAGCCGTCCTGGGCGATCGCCACCGCCATCAGCGTGACCAGGGCCAGCACCGGGTACTCCAGCTTGATCGTGTTGCCCGTGATCGCCGGCGGGCGGATCAGCGCGACGATGCCGACGATGAACCCGATGTTGAAGATGCTGGATCCCACCACGTTGGCCACCGCGATGTCCGGGTTGCCCTGGGCGGCGGCGATGGCGCTGACGGCCAGCTCGGGAACGGACGTGCCGGCCGCGACGACGGTCAGCCCGATCACCGCGGGCGTGAGCCGCAGGAGTGTGGCCAGGCCGACGGCGCCGCGCAGCAGCACCTCGCCGCCCAGCACGAGGGTCATCAAGCCGATGGCGACGATGCCAACGGCCGTGATCACCGCCCACCGCTCAAGCGGCCGCCGGCCGCAGGCCTCCGCACCGCGCTCCGCTCACGGCGCGGGCGCGGGCGCGGGAAACGTGGCTTTCAGCCCTTGGATCAGCGCGTCCTGTTCGGCGGCCGTCAAGCGCGCCTCGGGGTGGAGCAGCAGGAAGTCCTTTGGCGGCATCCTTCCCGACGAGATGGCCCGCTCCAGCTGATCGGGCAGCCGCGTGCGCCGGTTTTCCGAGAGCTCGTCGATCTGCGACACGTTGAGGGCGCGCCGTCCGGCCTTGACATGCCCTGCCACCAGCCACGACGACGGCGCGATGCTGGCGTAGCCCGGCCACTCCGTCTCGTTGCTATGGCACGCCGCGCACGTCCGGCCCCACAACTCCGAGGTCTCTGGCGCATCCCACGCCGTGGCGGTGACCACCGGCGGGTTGTCGCGCGTCACGGGCACCAGCTGGCTGGCGGCCAGCGCGATAAGCGCCGTCGCGAGCCACGCGCCCAGCATGCCGGGTACGTCCCAGCCGCCTCCGGCCGCGCCGACCGGCGCGATCGCCTTGGCACCCCCGGAAACGCCCGCGCGTCCTGCGCGCGCCGTGTTGGCCAGCATCCCGAGCGCGAAGAGCGCGGTCAGCACGGTACCCACGAGCAGCATCACCACCAGCGCGGGCTCGTCCCCTGCGGCGCCCCCGCCGCCCGGCGGGCCCTGCTCGGGCGGCGGGGCGGCCGCCACCTGCCCGAGCAGCAGGACCATGCCAAGCCAAGCGGCGCCGAGCGCGACGGCGGCCAGGCGCAGCACGCGGAGCGTCGCCCGTTGGCCGCCGAGCGGAACCGGCGCCCGTCGGGCGGCCGCGGGGAGGGCCACGGTGGCCAGCACGCCGAAGAGCGCCAGCCAAGTTTGCGTCAGCGTGAGCCGCCCCAGGAAGGGAACCTCGATCAGGCGGCCGATCGTTCCGATCTCGAAGAAGTGCAGCTTGAGCCCCAAGGCGACCAGGCACACCAGGAGCGCCGGGAGGGCGACCGCCAGGCGGCGACGCATGGGCGCTCGCTCCAGCGCCGACGGCAGCGTCACCATCGCCGCCGCGATGAGCGCGCCGCCGAGCGCGGCCAGCGCCGCCCAGAGCGAGGCGCTCGACACCAAGGGCAGGAACGGCACGTCGCCGTACTGCATGGCGATGGCGGACGTGACGAGGCGCGTCGCGAAGAACGCCATGAGGGACAGCGCTGCGAACACCAGCGCGCGGGTTAGCGGCATCCGGAACGCGATCATTGACCTTACCTCTGCTCGGGTGGGTGTCGCAGCACGCCTGGAAGAGTCTAGCGCCGCCGCGGGCACCTTGCGACATGGGCGTGCGGCGCTGGCGCCCGGTCGCGCGGCGCCCTAGCATAGACGCCATGGCACCATGCCTGAGCAAGCGGAGGCCGGATGGCCGCTAGCGGCGCTGGACACCACCTGACGGCCTTGTTCGACCGGCTCGGCGATGTCGTCGACCCGGCAACGCTCCTGGCGTGCCTGAACCTTGCCGCCGAGCACTACCTGACGGTGGATCCCGACACGGCGTTCCGCCTTGCGGACGCCTTGGTCGCCTGCGGGGAGTGGGCCCAGGCGCCCGAGCAGCGGGCGCTCGGCCTCCTCGGCCGCGGTGACGCGCTGCGCCGCCTCGGGCGCCCGCGCGAGGCCGCGCAGGACCTCGATGCGGCCGGGCAGGCGTTCTTGGCGCTTCCGGAGCCCGACGAGGTGGGCTGGGCGCGGACGCGCATCGGGTGGATCGTCGCCAAGCACGCCCTGGGCGAGTGGCAGGAGCTGCCGGCGACCATCGACGCGGCCATGGCCGTGTTCACGGCGCGCGGTGAGCCGCTGCGCGCGGTCAAGCTGGCGACCAACGCCGGCGTCGTCCACTTCGAGCGGGCGGAGTACCCACCGGCGATCGCGCGCTTCGATCAAGCGCTGGCGCTGTGCAGCACGCTGGACCCGGCGCGCGACGACGTCGGCGCGCTCGGCGCCCGCATCCGCTCGAACCGCGCGCTGGTCTCGGCGGAGATGGGCCAGCTCGACACCGCGCTCGCGGAGCTCGCGTCGGCCCGGGAAGTGTTTGCGGCGAGCGGCCACGCGGACTCGGCGCTGGCGCAGGCGCTGAACATCGCCTACGTGCAGCGCGCCATGGGCGAGTACGCCGCGGCGCTGCGGCAGCTGGACCGCGTGGCGTCGGCGGCCGAGCAGCAGGCGGCGACCGCGCGGCAGGCCAGCGCGCGCCACGAGAAGGCGCAGATCCTGTTGGCGCTCGGCGACGCCCGGAGCGCCCTGTGGGAGGCCGAGCGCGCGTGCGCGCTCTATGCGGACCTCGAGCACCGTTCGGATGCGACCAGCGAGGCGCTCATCCTCTGCGCCGAGATCCACGCCACGCTGGGCGACGCGTTCGAGGCCGCCGAGCTGCTCGAGGTGGCCGAGGGCCTGGCCGCCCAGGACGACCCGATCGGGCCGTCCAACGACGCGACGCGGATCGCGGCCGCCATCGCCCTGGCGCGCGGCGAGCAGAGCCTGTCCGCCGGTGGTTGGGCGGCCGCCGAGCGCGAGGCCTCGCGCGCCCACGCCGCCTTCGAGGCCCTGGGGCGTGGCCACGACGCCGCGCGCGCCGCGCTGCTCCGCGCGCGCGCCCTCATGGCCGCCGAGCAGCCGCTGGCGGCGACCACCCAGGCCACCGCCGCGCTCACGGCCGCCGAGCTGGGCGGGGCGGCGCCGCTCGTGCCCGGCTGCCATCACGTGCTGGCCGTGGCGGCGCTGGCCCAAGGACGGTCCGAGCAGGCGGCCGAGCACTTCGCGCTGGCCATCGACGCGCACGACCGGCTCGCGGGCCGGTTGACGCCCAACCTGCGCACGTTCCTCCAGGCCGGCCAGCGCATCGTCCTGGACGCCATCGACATGCGCTTGGCCGCCGGCCACGCGCCGGCAGCCTATCGGTTGCTCGAACGCTCCAAGGCTCAGGCGCTCCTGGCCTACCGCGCGCTCGGACGGCCCGCCGATGGGGCGCCGGCCCTTGGCCACGGCGCATCGAGCGACGGGGCGGCCAGCCGCCATCGCTACCTGGTCGCGCAGCTGGAGCACCTGGTCCGCCAGCCCACGACGCCGGCCAGCGCAGCCAAGATCGCGCGGCTGCGCCACGCCGTGCGCGGCCTCGAGGCGCGCTTGAACGACCGGCGCCTGCGCCACACGCCGGGCCGGGCCAGGACGGCGCAGGATGGTTGGCGCGACGCGGCGGCGATCGACCCCGACGCGCTCCGGGCCGCGCTGCCCGGCGACGCCGTGGTGATCGCGTTCTGCTTCTCCGACCAGCGCGGGGGCGCGTTCGTCCTCGCCCGCGACCACGCGCTTTCGTGGCACGACCTCGGCATAACCCGCCGCCAGGTCGGCGACCTCGCCGACGCGTGGGGCGACGCCGTCCTGGAGGCGCTTCGAGCGCGCTCCGGATCGCCGCCGGACGCGCGCCCGGCCGCGGCCGGCGAGGAGGCGCTGCGGGCCATCGCGCGCCGCGGCTACGACGCGCTGCTCGCGCCGCTCCGCGACCGCCTGGAGGGCCGGCGCCACGTCGTGTTGGTGCCCCATGGCCCCTCGCACGCGCTGCCGTTTGCCGCCCTGCACGACGGCCGCCAGCACATGATCGAGGCGTTCGATGTCTCGACCTGCCTCTCGGGCCGTTTGCTCCAGCACAGCCTAGCGCAGCGACCCGTGGCCGCCGGCGCGCGCATCGTCGTCGGCGACGACCGGGGCGGGCAGCTGCCCGGCTGCCGCCGCGAGGCGTTGGCGATCGCCGAGCGGCTCGGCTGCCGCGCTCTGGTCGACGGCGAAGCGACGGTGCGCGCGATGACGGCCGCGTCCGCCGGGCCGTGCGGCGTCCTCCACGTGGCCGCCCACGGCGAGGCGCGGCTGGACAGCCCGTTCTTCTCCTTTGTTGCGCTCGCCGACGGGCAGCTGGCGGCCATGGATGCCACGCGCATGGCGCTGGACGGCGCGCTGGTCGTCTTGAGCGCCTGCGAGACCGGCCGGAGCGCGGTCGTCGGCAGCGACGAGGCCGTCGGCCTGGGCTGGGCGTTCCTTGCGGCCGGCGCGTCCGCCGTGGTGCAGAGCCAATGGCGCATCGACGACGAGGCCGCCGAGCAGACGATGGCGCGGCTCTACGACGGGCTGCTCGGCGGACAGACGGTGGCGGCCGCGCTCGGCGCGGCGCAGCGCGCGGGCCTGGCCGCACCCGGCGCGCGCATGGTCGATTGGGCGGCCTTCCAGGTCGTCGGCGACGGGACGCGGACGCTGCCCGGCGGCTTGGCCAGCGCATCGGCGCGGCGCGCGGCCAACCTGGCGCACGGCGCATCACCCGAGGAGGCTTGAACCATGCTCGACGGCTCCGCGACGCCCCACCCCCCCTTCGTGCCCGGCCAGGTCTGCTGCCTGGTGTCGGCGTCCGGCGTCCTGGACCAGGCCGGCATCCGCGCGCTGTACCACGGCTACGCCGCGGACTACAACGCCGCGCTGCCGGCGCTCATCGACCGCCAGCTCCGGCGCGCGCGCAGCGCGCGGGGGTCGCTCCTCCGCGAGCTGACGCCCGAGCGCGCGGCCCGCCTGCGCTCGGCCGGCGCCGGCGGCGCCTGGCTCAGCACCCTCCCTGAGGGCGGCGGCTCTGGGCCCTATGCCGCGTTCCAGCGGCGCGGCATGACCCACGCCGTCCTGGTGTACCGCCTGGCCGGCGCGTCCGACCCTTCCGACCCGGAAGCCGTGGCGCGCGTCATGGACCTGGTGCTGTTGTCCAACCTCTCACAGCGCCCGCTGGCAGATGCCCTGGGCCGGCGGCGGCGCGCCGGACGGCCGGCGCCCGCCATGCTGCGCGCCATGGCGCCCAACTGGCTCTTCAGCGCCGCACCGCCCGAGCCGCACATCGAGGGCGGTCCTGGCGCCCTCCCGGAGCCGGCCGAGCCGCCGGTCGACGGGGGCTTCGACTTCCACGACGTCGACCTGGGCGGCGACCCGGTCGGCCCGCCCTCGGTCCTCGTGGCGGTCCTGGACGCCTTCCCGGCGCGCGACGCGATCGACGCGGCGCTGGAGCGCTTCCCGGCCAACGCCCTGCTCGCCGACGTAGCGTCGGTGGCGAGCTTCGAGGAGGAAGCGGCGGGCGCCGAGGAGGCCTTTGCCTTTGTTGCGGGCATCCACGCCTCGCGCGTGACGGACGGGACGCCAACGCTGCGCGACCACGGCCTGTTCGTCGCCGGCATCATCCGCCGCATCGCCGGCGACGCGGCCGGCATCCACATGGTGCCGGTCCTCTCGGAGCGCGGGGTGGGCACGCTGGCCGGGCTGCTCGGCGCGCTCGCGCGCCTGCCGCAGCGGATGGATGCGGACCGGCCGCGGCGCAGGCTGATCGTCAACCTCAGCCTGGTCGCGGAGATGCCGCCCTACGAGGTGCTGATCCGGTGGCTGCTCCCCCGTTCGACCGCCCGGCGCGGCGGGCTCGCGGGCGACCTCCAGGAGGCCAACCGGCTGGTCGAGGCCCTGTCGCTGCCGCTGCGCGAGACCATCGACTGGCTGGTCGACCACGACGTCCTCGTCGTCGCGGCCGCCGGCAACCGCGGCCGGCCGGCCAAGGGCCGTCGGCACGCCACGCAGGAGCCGGCCCGCTTCGACAACGTCCTGGCGGTGGCGGCCACCGACCGGTCGTTCCGGCCCGCCGCGTTCTCCAACCGGGGCGACATGATCGTCATGGGCGATGGGGTGGCCACGTTCGGGGGCTCGGCCGGCCCAGACGGCCGCCTGGCGCCCCGGTCGTCCAACGGCGGCGCCGGCTTCGACGCGCCCGTGGGCCTCTACACGGCAGCGCGCGTCGGCCCGGACAACGCCCCGAACCGCACGGGCTGGGCGCATTGGGCCGGAACCTCGTTTGCCACGCCGGTCATCACGGGCCTGGCGGCGCGGCTGTGGCATCGCGACCCGTCCCTCTCGGCGCGGCAGGTCATGGACGCCGTGCGCGACGTAGCCGTGGCGGTAGAGGCTTCCGACGACCTGGACGTGCCGGTCGTCCGCGCCGCGCAGCGCCCGTAGGCCCGCGTCGGACCCGGACCAACCCTAGGCGTCGCCGTTGAGCGCCGCGTGGGCCGCGAGCAGGGACGCCCGGATGCGCCGGCGGGCCGACGCGCTAAGCTCCTGCCCCTCAGCGCTGGACGTCGGGTCGTCGATCGGCCGCGTTGCGCCGGCGCCGGCCGCGCCCCGATTCTGCCACGGGTGGGTGGCGTCCAGGATCTCCGCGCTGCGCGGGGCCGAGAGCTCGCGCAGCCTGGCAAAGGCGCGCCTGACGCTCTTGCGGTAGGCCTCGAGCGTCATCTCCAGGCGCTCGGCGCACTCGGCCTCGGTGAGGTCGGGATGGTGCCGCCGGTACCGCATGACGCGGCGCGCATGGGGTGGGAGTTCGTCGAGCAGCTCGTCGAGGATGATCGCCGGCAGCGGATCGGGCGCGAACGGCGCCGGCCGCTCCCCGTCCGCCTGCTCGTCGTCGCCAGCCATGGTGGCCTCCGTCGGTGGGCGGCTCGCGCGCCGCCGCTGGTGGTCGGTGCAGGCGTTGGCGGCCACGCGCGTCAGCCAGCCGCGAAACGCGTGGCCGCCGTCCGGATCGAACCGCCCGTCGTCGAGCGCTCGGAGCACCTTGACGAACGTGTCCTGGACCAGGTCCTCGGCCGCGGCCGCGTCGCCGCGCGTTCGGCGCAGCAGGTAGCGGTACACGAACGCGACGTGCCGGTCGTACAGCCGGCCGAGCGCCTCGCCGTCGCCGAGCTGCGCCATGCGCACCAGCGCGATGTCGTCCGGAGCATCGTACGTCGTGCGATCACCGGGGGGGATGGGCATCGTGGGGCTCCTGGATGGTGTCCAGTGGGCGGTGGCCAGTGACCACCGCCCACATGCTACGCCTTCTAACGCAGGCTGCTAACCAGGCGGCTAGGGCCGCGCTCTGGACGGCGCCAGCGTCTGGAAGAGCAGGACGTCGTGCTTCGCGATGGTGCCGCTGTGGTGCCCCAGCTGGAAGTTGGCCTCGATGGCCAGGAAGTCGAGCGCGTACGGGCCGATGATCCACTCGTTCTCGTAGATGGCCACGTCCACCCCGACCTTGGCGCGCAGCTTGGGCGTGGCGCGCACGTCGAACTTGTACGTGGGGTTGTCCAGCCGGAAGCCGCCGTTGGCGGTCGTCTCGTCGCGGCTGACGGTGAACACGATCGGGTTGGTGCTGGCGAACTGCAGGTTGCCCGCGCCGCCGCCGGCGATCTGCGAGTTGGGCAGCGCCGTCGAGCGCATGCCGATCAGGCCGTTGCGCACGTCCAGCCCCAGGCCGATGTCGATCGACGCGCTGACCACGCCGAAGTCCGCGCCCAGCCCGGTCGTCGCGCCGTCCAGCCACCAGTCCCCGATCGAGCTGACGCCGCCGCCGATCACGGGGTCGACGTCGCGGCTGTAGTCCACGTCGATCGACGGGCAGCTCTTGCTGATGTTCGGCCCCGGGATCGACACGTAGAGCTTGCAGCTGGCCTTCAGCTCGAGCACCAGCTCCCTGCCGCCGAAGGTCTTGGACGCCGGCAGCCCGACGGCCGGGTAGGCGGGCAGGCCGTTGGAATCCACGTCGACCGGCGCCACGGACAGCGCCACGTTGCGCGTGCGCTCGCCAAAGGCGTGCGCGCCCACGGCGCCGACGGGGCTGGAAGCGACGTTGACCGCAAACGGGGCGCGCAGCCCCAGGCCAAGGCCCACGTGGTAGTCCACCTTGACGTAGTAGCGGTCCGTGAGCCACGTCGCGTTAGCAAACGTGTACTCCCAGCTGTCGTCGATCTCCTTGCCGTACGTGAACCCCGTCAGGAAGTACCGGGTGGCCTGCGCGGTGGCGTCCGGCCCGAGCCCGCCGGTCGAGCCGGCCGTGGCGTCCACGGCCACCATCTCGGTCAGGCCGGAAACAAACCCGCGAGACGCGAGCGCGGACCCGAAGTGGCTCAGCGCGCCGCCGCGCGCGGCGGCGCGGGCCACCGGCTGGCGCGGGACGATGCTGACGTGGTGGATGGTCCGCTCGCCCGCGTTGAGCACCAGGTCGAGCAGCGCCTCGTCGTCCATCGCCGCCGCCTCCTCGGCCGTTACGTCGCCGCGCACGGGCGCGTCGGCCGGCAGCGCCACGAGGTTCCGGCGGATCTGCGCCAGGTCCTGGCGAACCGCGTCCGACATGTCCTGGTCGCCCTTGCCAAAGCACAGGTGCGCCACGTCGTCCGGCAGCGCGTCGCCGGTGCACGCGCCGGGCGCGAGCGGGATGGTCAGGCGGCGGTCGACGACCAGCCGGTCCTGGAGCTCGTGGACGGACTCGGCGTAGGCCGGCGCGCCGGTCAGCACGCCGGCGGGGAGCTTGGCGTCGAACAGCGGCGCCAGCTCGGGCTGGCGCGGGAGGCCGGTCTCCTGGACGTAGCGCGCGAAGTCCATCTCCATGCCCGGGACGACGCGGACGGACCGCAGCCCGGCGCGCCCGAGCTCGGAAGCATCGAGCGTGCGCCGGTAGAGCGGCGAGCTCTTGGCCGCCGCCACCAGCTCGGCGTTGGTGGCGACCTCGATGCGGGGCCGCACGCCGCGGCCGACGATCGGGGGGACGGCGGCGCGGGCGCCGGCGCCGTCGAGCCCGACGGCGAGCGCGGCGGCGATGGGCAGGAGGCAGAGCAGGCGCTGGATCAGCTTGTTCACGGGGTACCCTCGCTGGATTGCTGGATGGGTGCGGCCGCGGGCCCGCTGGCGCGCGGCGACGGCCAGCCGGCCGTCACGAGGTACCACGCACGGCGTGGGCGGATGGGGGACATCGGGGTTGGGGATTGGCCTCACTCGCGTACAAACGCTCGCCTGTGTGTCGCGCATGCAGGTGGCTAGAATGATCGGAGACCGATGTGATATGGAGGTTCGCATGGCCAAACGCGTTCAGGTCTACGAGACCCCCGAGATCACCGTGACGTTCGAGCCCGCTCTGTGCATCCACTCCGGCAACTGCGTCCGCGGCCTGCCGGCCGTCTTCGACGTGTCGCGCTCCCGGTGGGTGGCGCCGGAGGCGGCGGCCGCGGAGCGCGTGGCCGCCCAGGTGGAGGCGTGCGCTTCGGGGGCGCTGAAGTGGTATGCGCCGGGGGCGCTGCCGGCGGACGTGGCGCGATCGGGCTAGCGCGCTGATCGGTCGTCACGACTCATTCGAGGTCGCCCATGTGTCGCAACATCCGCACGTTGTTCAACTTCGACCCGCCCGCCACGGACCAGGAGGTTCGCGCCGCCGCGCTGCAGTACGTCCGCAAGGTGAGCGGCGCCAGCAAGCCCTCGCGCGCCAACGCCGAGGCGTTCGAGCGCGCGGTCGACGATGTGGCCACGGCCACGCGTGCGCTCCTAGACGCCCTGGTCACCAGCGCGCCGCCGCACGATCGGGCGATCGAGGCCGCCAAGGCCAGGGAGCGAGCAGCGGCACGGTTCAGCTGAGCGCTTCCGGGCCAACGAGGCCCTGCGATGGAGGAGCGCCGACGCCTCGTCGCGCCCGCTGCGGCTACAGCCGGGACATTCGATCGCGGAGGCAAACGTGCGCTAGGCTGCCGGGCCTTTGCCCGTGATGGATGGCCTACACGGCGACACCGGCCGTGCGTTAACCGATTGTAGGGGCGGGTTTGTATCACGTCGTCCTTCCAGGATCGGTTCGGCGGGTAAACCCGCCCTCCCTGCGCACGGTTCGACGAGCAACCGCGGTGCGCTGGAAATCGCATTCGCCATGGCCGCATTCGCGTGCGCACGCGTCTCACGTTGTGACGGTGGCCGGCTGAAGGGATGCGTGGTCAGGGCAAGTAGAGCGGGTCGAACTCCCAGTGGCCGGGGTTGTCACGAATGTACCGGCGGATGAGGCCGAGCGCCCGTTCATCTCGAATGACGTGTTCATAGTAGTTCCGTTGCCATACTGGCGTACCGGGCGTGCGGCGCAACTGGTTGATTTGCCGGGCGGAGAACGTCTTGAACGCTCGGACTATCTCAGGCAAGGGGTGGCGGTGCGGTTGGGTTGCGCTTCCTGCTGCCAATGGTGATGGACCGGTCGAACGGATTTCGAGTTCCCGATCGAGGCTCAAACCAGCCCTTACCCCTGCGGAATCGTCGACCAACACGATGATACCGTGGACGTGGTTCGGCATCACCACGAACGCGTCCGGTACAACGTGCCGATAGTGCCGCGGTAGTGCGCTCCACGTTGCATCCACGATGCGCCCAAGAGGGCTCAGGCGCATCTCACCATCTTCGACCACACCGAACAGGCATTCTCTGTCGCGCGCGCAGATGGTGACGAAATACGCCCCGGTCCGTGCGTAATCGTACGCGGTCAGCCGAATGGACCGTCGCCTGTTGCGGTCGGCATCGTGAGGCACCCGTGTTGCATGCATGCTTCGATTATCTGGCTTATCGGCGAAATTCCTACGTCGCCGGCGCCACGATTGCGCCCGATCCCGTATCGGACGTAGAGGTCTGAGGGGAAGCACCATCTGCGCGGGTTGGCCAGCCGCACCCACTTAGTTCGTCTTACCGGGCACGGGATGGGCGGGTTAACCTGGTGCACCGTTCCTCGAACGACAACGGTGCACTAGGTGCGCCCCGTTCCTCGATCGGCGACAGGGGTACAAACCCGCCCCTACAGTACGGGGAAACATGGCCGGTGACACTGTGTCCACCATCCATCGCGCGCGCCAACTCGCCCGCACCATGCCCAATGGTAGGGGCGGGTTTGAACCGAGGTCCGCCAACCGTGTTCGGTACGGCCGGTTAACCCGCCCTCCCCGTGCCCCGTTCGTCGTACGAACTCGGCTCTCGGGGATCGCCCGCCTCCCTCAACCGGCCGTTCACGTTCCCCGCCCCTACGGCCAGCCCGTCCCGCCCACGCACCCGAGCTGCAGCGCGATCCGCCGGAACACGACCGCGAGCGCACCCGCATCGTCCGTCTGGTGGTAGCCGGCGGCCGAGCCCGCGATCTCCTTGAGCAGCTCCGGCAGGATCCGGTCGGCCAGGTCCTCGGCGTCCGCGCGCCCGTAGCCCACCGTTTGGATGGTGATGCCCATCCGCCGCGCGGCTTCAGCCGCCGCGAGCACGGTGTCCTCCTGGCGGCCGGACGGTATGGGCGTGGGGACGCGGTTGGGGAGGCCGTCCGTGAGGAAGACCATGGCCCGGACGCGGCCGGGCGCGACGTCCCCGAGCACGCTGGCGCCGACGAGCAGGCCAAGGTCCAGGCGCGTGCCCTCCGCGACCTCGCGCGACAGGACGTCCAGCGCCGCGTCGAGCCGCGCGCGGTCGTCGGTGAGCGGCTCCGCCACCCACGCCCGATCGTTGAAGGCGACGATGCCGACGCGCCCGCCGTTGGCCGTGGGGTCGAAGCGCTCGACGAAGGCACGGGCGGCGCGCATCACCGCTTGGCCCTTGGTGCCGCCATCGCCTGCCTGGCGCCGCATGCTGCTCGAGACGTCGATGACCAGCGCCACGTCCACCTGGCGCTTCTCGCAGGCCTCGGTGAGCGCGATCGGCAGGTAGATGATGTAGATCGGCGTCGGCGTGGCCGTGGGCGTGTTCGTGGGCGTGGCCGTGGGGAGCGGCGTGTCGGTGGCGGTCGGCGTCCGCGATGCGGTGGCCGTGGCCGTGGCCGTCGGGGTTGCCGATGGCGTAAAGGAGGCGGTCGGTGTCGGGGTGATGGTCGGCGTGGGCGTGTCGGGTGGGCGGACGCGGATCTCGGCGTCGTCGTAGACGGGGAGCGGGAGGCTCTCGAAGCGACCGCCCCAGGCGTTGTGCGACAGGTCGCCCGGCACCGAGCCGGGCGCGACGAGCGTGACGTCGATCCAGCGTGGCGGTGCAGCGGCAGGCAGGAAGCTGTCGCCCGGTGCGCTGGAGCGGCCGGGCTTGGGGTCCGGCCCCCACAGGCGCAGCGCCGTCACGTCGGCCTTGGACCGGATGGCCCCGCAGCGCGGGGTCCCCACATCGGCCAGACGGCATGGCCAGTCGGTGCCGCTGATCCCGGCACCCGGCGCGCCCCACGCCGAAACGGGATCGACCAGGCTATCGCGCGGCGTGCCGCCCATGACGTCCAGGGCGTCCGGATCGGTCCCCGAGGCCCACACCTCGATCGGCGGGCCGCCGGGCGCCACCACCGCGCGCACCTCGGCGATGCCGCCGGTGATGCGCGTCACCGGGCTGCGCGGCTCGCCGGCGCGCGGAAGGATGTCGACCGCGTCGAACCACTCGACCGGTCGGTCGGTCAGGTTGGCCAGCGCCAGGCGGTAGGCCATGACCTCGCCCGGCAGGACGACCGGCACGCGCGCCACCTTCTCCACCTGCGCGGCCGCGATGTTGGCCACGATGACCTGCGCCCAGGCGCACCGCCCGCCGGCGCGTTCGCCCGAGCCCGGACGACAATCGGGCGCGCGGTCGTTGGACGCCGAGATGCCGGCCGTGTTGGCCAGCGCCGTGCCGCCGGGCACGAGGCGCGAGGTGCGCACCGTGTAGCGGATGGCGGGCACGCGCAGCTGGTACGGCAGGTCGCCGAGCGTCCAGCGGAGCGTCGTCTCGCCGTCGGCCGGGCCCGGGATGATCGCGGGCTCGAACGGCGCGTCCCGGTCGATGCGCCCGTTGCCGTTGCGGTCCTCGCCGGGATCCAGCACGCCGTCGCCGTCGATGTCCTCGCTGGCGATGGTTGCCGACCCGAGCTCGTAGATGAGGCCGAGAGGCAGCGTATCGGTGAGGACCACGCCCGGCGCGAAGGCGCCCGGCGGGAACGTGGGCAGCGGCGGGTCGCCGGGGCGCGGCAGCGTTGCGACATCCAGGACAAACGCCACGGTCTCGCCCGCGTTGATCACCGGGCTGCCGCCCGGCACCGCGGGGTCCGTGCGCTTGGTCAGCCACAGCGGCACGCCGACGTGGACCAGCATGTCGCCCAGGAGGCCGGACGGCCCGGTGGCGCCGGGCGCCGGGATCGGGCAGACCCGCCGCGTGCCCGAGCCCTGGGCGCCGTAGCACTCGTGCCAGCGCCAGATCGTTCGGTTGACGCTTCCCCAGGCGGCAGCGCCGTAGTTCATGAGCCACGTGCCGGGCCGGTTCTGGCGGGCCTCGAAGAGCAGCTCGATCCACACGGCCCCGCGAAAGGCCACGGGATCGACGAAGCGCGCGCGGACCATGTTGACGTCGCGCGCGTCGATGTCGGCCAGCCCGGAGTTGGTGAAGTCCACGCGGTCGCCGGTAAACCAGCCGCGGCCGGTGGCCGGCGCCCGGTCGTCGCAGGCCGACGTGGCCTGAACGAACCACGTCCGGGCCACCGACGTCTGCGGCGGCCGATGCGTGCCCCAGCGGCCGGCGGCGTACTCCACCACCACGTGCTGGGCATCCGTCAGGATCTCCGGCGGCGAATCGGGGTCCTGCCGCCAGGCGCGGACGCCGCGCACGCCACCGTCGCGCAGGGTGTGCGTGCTGCTGTCCCACTTGTCGCAGGCCACCACGCCGGACGCCTCGCCGCCGCCGCCGATGGTCACGCGCATCTCCCCGGTGAACTCGGACCCGTCGGTCACCGCCGCGCCCTGCGTGTACGGGCTGTAGCGCTTGCTGGGCGTCGGGAGCGCCACGATGGGCGTGGGGGTCCGCGTTGGCGGCGGGCGGCCGGGCCGGCCGGGCCGGCCGGGGCGAGCGGGCGTCGGTGGACGCTGCGTCGGGACGGCGCGCGGGACGGGCAGGATGGCGTGCGTGCAGTTGTTGGGGGCCGGCTCCTGGATGCCGCCCAGGTTGGGCTGGCCGCGCGCGTCGCTCGGCTTCCACAGCGTGCGGTTGGGCAGGCCGATCTCGGTGGCAAAGCAGTTGTACACCGTGACGTCGTTGTTGACGGCCAGCACGTCGGCCTCGGGGACCCATAGCTCGACCTGGCCGCGCGCCACGACCTGCGGCAGCGAGGAGCTGACGCCGTTGGGCAGCGACGAGGCCACGTCCAGGCTGGCCATGGTGACCTCGAGCGGCTTGCCGGGGCCGCCGGGCTGGGTGCACGACCATGCACCGCGGCCGTCGAGATCGCGGCAGCCGACCAGCTGGACGGGGAGGTCCAGGGCGCGACCGGACGAGCCCGTGATCCGCCACCAGTCCGGGAAGGTCCACGGCCCGCCCACGACCATCGAGCTGCCCCGGATGTCGCCGTCCGCGCCCAGGATGGCCTCGAGCTGCCAGGTCATCCGGCGGCCCACGACGCCGCCGACCGCCACGTTGTCCACGCGGGTCAGCACCTTGCGCAGCTCGGCCGCCGGCGCCGCCGAGACGGCGACCTGCGGCGCCGCCGCATCGCAGCCGCCGGCCATGGGCACCGGGCAGTTGGTGGCGTCGGGGTCCGAGATGGCGCCGGGCGAGCGCACGGTGATGGTCGCGCCGATCCGGTCGTCCTGCAGGGCCGTGCCAAAGACCTGGGCGCTGAGGTCCAGCGCGACGGTCACCGCCGGCGGCGCCTGGACGCGCCCGACCACGCAGCGCACGCGCTTGCCGCCATCGAGCAGCGTCGCGCCGCCGGGGCAGCCGGCCAGCTTGAGCGCTGCCAGCTGCGTGGCCTCCCACACCGCGGGACCGGTGAGCGTCACCTCGGCGACCAGGTCGTCCGCCGGCGCATCGCGCACGCTGAACGAGGCGCGATAGATCACGGCGTCCCACGAGCGCACGACGCGATCACTGGGCCCGATGTCGTCGCCGGGGTCGGGCTGGCCGCGCGTGCCGGGCAGCATGCCCAGGTCGACGACCGGGAAGGGCCGGTCCTCCCAGGGTGCGGTGCCGTCTGCCAGGATGGTGAGCGCGGCGCCCAGGATGGGCGGGGTCTGGAGCGGGGCAGCGCCAGGGCGCGCGAGCGGCGCGGCCAAGAGCCCGCCCAGGGCGATGGCCGGGGCGATTGAGGCGAGGAGGATGCGATGCGTGCGTGCGGGCATGAGTGGGTGGAGCATAGCAGGTTGTGGGGCGCGAGTTTAGCGGGACGACCCACGTCGACCCACCTCGCACGGTGCTCGGTGACCCGCCCTGCTTGGCTCGTTGAAGTCCAGTACAGCTTTGGGTTACCGGTCACGCATACGCCGATGGGCCCCACTTCGCAGTGCAGAGCGGACCGAGGTTCGCTGCTGCGACGGCGGACGCGTTCGATGTAGCCCGCTCGACCCCGGCCGGTGACGGCCCTTCGCCGCGACAGGACCGCAGTGCGACGGCGGCCCGGAGATCCAGAGAGGGGAGCGCAGCGGGCACGCCCAAGCGGCGTGAAGGCGTCCGGTAACCCAAAGCCTATACCGGACCTCACCCAAGTTTTGGCCACACGCGCGTGCCACCGCCCAAGTCCTGAAGCGCGCGCTCCCCCCTCACAGCCCCGCGTACAACAGCCACGCCATGGCGGCCCCGATTCCAGTGGCCACCAGGTTCACCGCGTCGTTGTTCAGCCAGCGCCAGCCGCGTACCAGCGCGTTCGGGCGGCCGTCGGCGTCGCGCGCGCGCTCGGTGACAGCGCCGGGCGATGCGCCGTGGGCGCGGTAGGTGGCCTGCAGGGTCGCGCCCAGGGTGCTGTCCACAACGGTGCTGGCCAGGCCGCTGGCCGCGACGATGGGCAGCAGGCGCAGCGCGCTCCAGTCGATCAGCCGCACGTCGACGACGCCCACCTCGAGCAGCTCGCGCACCCCGAACAGCGCCGCGGCGACCCCCCCGATCAGCGCGGCGCCAGCCACGGCGGCCAGCGTGCCCACCACGGTCACGCCCCCGGAGGTGCCGCGCGGCACGGGCTCGCCGGTGGTGATGAGCGCCGGCGGGCTGTCGCTGAGCAGCCCGATCTCGGTGGCCCACGTGTCCGCCGTGGCGGCGGCCAGCGCGCCAGCAAACGCGGCGAACAGCGCGGCCTCCGGGAAGCGCAGCGCCAGCATCGCCAGGACCGCCGGCACGGCGCCGTTGGCCAACACCTGGCCCAGGTCGCGGCGGCTGCCCTTGGCAAAGCGCGCGGCGGGCGCGGCCTTGAGATCGGCATGCCAGCGGCTGGCGGCGCTGGACGTGAGGAAGAAGAGGATGAGCAGCACGGCCCAGATCGGCCCGCCGCCGCCGAAGACCAACGTGCCGACGAGCACCGCGCCGAGCGCGCCGCCGGCAGAGAGCGCGCGGCTGGCCCAAGCGCCGGCGGCGATGACCGCGGCCAGGCCGGCGCCCACGGCAAAGCGCAGCCCGGCCTGCGTGGCCAGCCACGCGGCGAGGTCGGTCAGCATGGACGCCATGGGCCTGTCGTGGTGGTATAGCCCGCTCCGTCCACGCGCACGCGCGGCTCGGCCTCGTGGACGCTCGAGCGTCGCGGCCGCTCCGGCGCGGCCGCTCTGCCCGTCACGGCAAGCCCGCGAGCGGGCGCGCGCCGCAACCGCCCACGTTCTCCGCGCGCTCCAGGACGAACAGCCCGGCGCGCCGGTCCAGGACGACCACATGCCGCGGCATGACCGCGAGGCCGACGAGCTCGCCGCGGGCCAGGCCGGGAACCCGGGCGACGAGCGGCAGCCGGCCGGCCGCCGACGGCCGCTCCGGCGCGGCGAGGTCGACCGCCATGAGCGTGTCGCGGTCCGTCAGCCAGGCGCAGCGTCCGTCCGCGTCCAGCGCCACGCGGCGCAGCTCGAGGCCGCGCGACGGGTCGTCCGCCGCCCAGGCGCCGATCCGCCGCGTCGGCAGCGCCGGGTCGACGAGCAGGAGGCCGCCCACGCGCACGCCGTCGCCGCGGTAGAGGAGCGCGACGTGAGCTGGGGCCGAGGCGGCCAGCGCGACGTCGACGGCGCCAACCTGGGCAAGCGCGCCGGCGTCCGACAGCGCGCCGTCGGCGCCGATGGCATACGTGCGCAGCCCGTACGCCTCGTCGGCCACCAAGGCGCGCCCGCCGGCCGCGTCGAGCGCCAGCCGGCCGAACGCCCCGGCGACCGGCGGTGCGGTCGACCCGACGACCGCCAGCCGGAGGCGGCCGGGGTCGTCGGGGACGGCGCCGGCGGCCAGGATGCGCTCGGGCGCAGCCGCCAGCCGCAGCGGCCAGAGCGTGGGCGAGAGCATGCCGACGTTGCGCGGCGCGGCGCCCGAGACGTCCAGGCGCTGGATGCCTTGGCGCCAGAGCGCCGCGTAGAGCTGGTCGCCCGCCAAGGCCAGGTCGTGCGGCCAGGCCGGCAGGTCAGCGCGGCCCGCGACGCGCGGCGCGGCGGGGGCGCCGAGGTCGATGGCGATGACCGCGCCGCCCTCCGCATCGCCGGCGGCGACCCACGCCCGCGCGCCAGCAGCGGCCAGCGCGAGCAGCTCGCCGTTGCCGAGCGCCGCGGCGGGCAGCTGGGCGACGAGGCGCGCCGGCAGGGCGCGCGGCTTCGCGGTGAGATCGGCCATGGCCACCGGCAGGTAGAGATCTTGGGGCGGGAGCGTCGCGCTGGGGCGCGCTGGGCGCGTGGGCAGCGGGGTCGGGATGGGCGTCTGGAACGGCGTGATGCTCGGCCCGGGCGTGGCCGTCGGGAGCGGCGGCGCGTCGACATCGAAGGCGTACAAGCCCGCCTCGCGCGCCGATGCCAGGACTCGGCCGCTGGTCGCCGCGCCGTCGCCGGCCGCCTCGACCGAGCCGGTCCATCCGGGAAGCGGGATGTCCTCGGCCAGCAGCGGCCGCGCCGGGCTGCGCACGTCCACCACGCGCACGCCAGCGTCGGCCATGGCCACGTAGGCGAACCCGCCCAGCGCCGCGACGTCGACGGCCTGGCCGCCGCGGAAGCGGCCGACCTCGCCCGCCCGATACGGCTCGACGAGATCGACGATCGCCAGGCCGCCGTCGAGCGTGGCGGCTAGGCCGTGGCGGCCGGCAAACGCCACCCCGTAGACCGAGCCGAACGAGGGCACGGCGCTGGCCACCACAGGCCGTTCGAACAGGCTGAGGTCCAGCACGGCCAGGCCGGTGTTGCCGGCCGCCACCAGCGCCCGCCCCCCCTCGACGGCAACGTCCCAGGCAAAGCCGGCCCGGCGGAGCGCCAGGTTGAGCCGTGGCTGGCTGGGGTTGGCGGCGTCGACGAACTGGAGGCCCTCGTCGATGTCGGCGATCAGCACCATGGAGGTGCCCGCTGGCGCGGAGACGCGCGCCGGGCGGCCCTGCCCGGGCAGCATGGCCACCAGCTGGGGCTGCGCCGGATCCTGGGCATCGATCACCAGCAGGAAGCTCGGGTCGGCCGTGACCGCGTAGACGAGCCCGTCGCGCGCGGCCACGTCGACGACCTGGCCCGAGGTCATTAGGCGCGCGAGCGGCGTCGGGCCACCGCCGGCATCCAGGTCGACGGACCAGACGCCGCCCGCGCCCGCGGCCAGCCATGCGATGCTCCGCTCGCCCGCGGCGTCCGGCACGACGACGGCGGCGCCCACGGTGGCCGGCGCGATGTAGCTGGCGCGCTCGACCAGGGCGGTTCCCGCCGCCACAACGAGCGCGGTGAGCGCGCCGTCCGGCTGGGCGACGACCAGCAGGTCGCCCGCGACGGCGGCACGGGCTGCCGGGTGGGGGAGCGCGATCGAGCCCGCGACGACGGGCGCGCCGGGGTCCGTGATGTCGATGGTCCACGCGTGGCCCATGGTCGGCGCGCCGACGTTGGTGCTTGTATCGCGCCCCACCAGCCATGCGCGCTCCCCGGCGACGGCAACCCCGCTGGCCACGCCGCCGCCCAGCGCGCCGGGCGGAAGCACGCCCCGCGTTGCCGGCGGGTCGGCGGCCACGTCGACGATGCGGAGCCCGACGCCGGTCTCGGCGACGAGCACAAAGTCGCCCGCAAGCGCCATCGCGCCGGTCACGCCCGGCGTCTCGAGGCGCCCGAGGGCCGTCGGACGCGCCGGCGTGCTGAGGTCGACGGCCTGGAAGGCCGCGCCGGGGAGGCCGGCCCGCGCCGGCACCAGGGTCACCCAGGCGCGATCGCCGCGGAGCACCACGCGATCCGGGCGGAGCTCGCCGAGCTCGGGCCGGGTGAGCGCCACCGCCCCGAGGCGGCGCGGGAGGGCGGGCATGACCAGGTCGAAGACGACCACGTTGCCATCGGCCGCCGCGACGACGGCGCGGTCCTCCTGGACGGCCACGCCGCGGCCGTCGAAGCCGATGGCCGCGCGGCCGAGGAGCCGCGGCGGGCCGGCCTCTGGGGCGAGGTCGATGACCGCAAGGCCAAAGCCGTCGCCGGCGAGCACGGCCCGCGTGCCGTCGACGACGAGGTCGCGCACCATCCCGGGCAGGAGCTCGGACGCCGCCACGGGGCGGCCGTCGGCCAGCGCGCCTGGGTCGAGAGCGACGATGCGCGGCCCGGTCGCCAGCCAGATCCGGCCGTCGACGAGGACGACGTCGCCAAAGCGGCCGCCGACGTGGCCGGCCAACGTGGTCCGGCCGACCTGCGCGGCGGCGGGCGCCGCATGGAAGGACGAGCACACCGCCAGCAGCACGGCGGGCGCTGCCAAGATGCGGACGATGCGCGCGGCCGTCGCGATGGGGCGTGAGCGTGGGCGGGGCGCGGGATGGGACATGATCAAGCCTGCGCGCCGGGGGCGGGCGGCGCGGGGCGGATGGTATCGGCGGGCACGGGCCGGGTCAACAGTAGGGCGGCCGTGCGGGAAACGGCGCGGGGGCCGCCCGAAGACGGCCCCCGCTCTCCCCCGCGCCGGCTCTAGGCCGGCGGTCGATCGTTGGACTGGTGGGCTACGGGATGCAGAGCACCTGGCCGGCGTAGATGAGGTTGGGGTTGCCCAGGTTGTTGACCACGGAGAGCACGTACGTGGTGTGCCCATACATGAGCGCGATGCCCGTGAGCGTCTCGCCCGGCTTCACCACATGGGTCAGCTTGCACTTGCCGGGCGTCGGCCCCGGCACGGACGGGCCACCGCCCGGGCACACCGTCAGGTTCTGGCCGGCGCGGATGAGGTCGGGGTTGATGATCTTGTTGCGCGAGACCAGGCCCGCGATGGTATCGCCGTTGTTGAGCGCGATCCGCAGGAGGTTCTCGCCGGCCACGACCACGTGGTTGAAGCAGTTGCCCGGGTACCCGCCGCCGGGCGGCGGCGTATGGCCGCCGCAGTTGGGGATGTTGAGCACCTGCCCGGCGCGGATGAAGTCCGGGTTGGCGATGCCGTTGGCGGCCATGAGGGCGGCCACGGTCTGGCCGTACAGGCGCCCGATGCTGCTCAGGGTCTCCCCGAGCTTGACGATGTGCTTGCAGCCGATGGGGCTGCCGCCCGGCACCGGCGTTCGCCCGGGCAACGGGCTGGTGCAGTTGGGGATCTTGAGGATCTGGCCCTCGCGGATGTAGTCCGGCTTGGTGATGCCGTTGGCGGCCATGATCTCCTGGACCGTCCGCCCGTAGAGCCGCGCGATGCCCGTGAGCGTCTCACCGCGCTTCACGATGTGCTCGCACTTGAGGCCGCCCACCTGGGTCGGCAGCGGCGTCACCGTGGCCTGACCCGGCCTTGGGGTGGCCGTGGGCTGACCGGGGACCGGGGTCGACGACGGCTGCGGGCCGCCATCGCACGTCACGACCAGGCTGCCGTCGACGGGCACGGCCTGGATCGGGCGCGCGGGCTGGTCGGAGAGCAGCACCGACGTGAACTCGATCGGCGACGTGCCGGCGGCGAGCCCGCGGAACGTGATCGAGGCCGCGATGCCGCTGGTGCCCGCCTCAGGCGGCGTCGGGTTGATGAGCGTGGCGGCGTAGCTGATGGAGCCGGTGCCGACGTCCACGGAGTTGATCTGGATGAGGCCGCGCCCCCCGCTGACGTCGGGGAACGTGCCCGCCTGGATCTGGACGCCCGGCGCCGCGGGGTTGGCATCCACCACCTCGACGATGGCCGGGTCGTAGCTGATGCGGAAGTCGATGCCGTAGAGGCCGGTGACCCCGTTGATGCGCACGTCCACGTTGAAGTTGCTGCCGCACACCACCGTGCCGTCCGGCGGCGAGATGGTGACGGTCGCGCCCTGAAGCGCCGGGCTAGCGAGTGCGCGCGTTGCGGGCATTGCGATGCCGGCCGCCAGACCTAGGGTGCCCGAGAGCACCGCCAAGGCCACCAACCGCCAGCGGGCGCCAATCGGCTGAGTCATGACGAAACACCTCCTGAGTGTCGCGTAATTACGCCTCGACCGGTCCGTGATGGGAGCCGCAGCAGGCGCGGACGGTTGGAGGAGGCGCTCCCTGGTGCGTGTGCGATGGTACCATAGGCGGCGAGAGCATGTCAATACATAAGAAAGCTTAAGGGACCCGTCATTCCGCGACACGCACGGCAGAAAGCCGTCATGACCGTTCCGTATGGAACGCTGATCAGGACAACACGGTTGTGCCCCGGCGTCAACCGCTGTCGGCCGATTCGTTGTCCACGAGCCCCGCGCCGGCGATGGCCGCAAGGCCCCGGTTTCGCGTCGGGGTTTGATGCAGGTAGAGGATCGTCGTCGCGACGTGCTCGTGCCCCAGCGCTTGCTGGATGTCGTGAAGCGGCACGTCCCCATCGCGCAGCCGCGTCGCGTACGTGTGCCGCAGGTCGTGCATCGTCGGCGCCGGCTCGATGCGCGCGAGTCGGCACGCCCTCTCAAGCGCACGCGAGATCCGTTGACCCGTCGTTGGTCGGCCGTTCAGCAACGGGAACACGAGGCCGAGCTCCGTCCAACCACGCGTTCCGGCCTGCCGCGCCCGGAGCGTCAGCGCTCGGCGGCGTGGCCCAACGTAGTGGGCCAGCCAGGATTCGACAAAGTCCGAGAGCGTGGTCTCGGCCGTGATGGCCTCGGGTTCAAGGATCATGGGTGCCGCCTCCGCATACAGGACACATGTTCTAGCACGCCAAACGCCCCCTGGTCGCGGGCACCAGGGGGGGCGTGCTACTCAGCGATCAGACAGGCGATCCCGTCAGCAGGCTAACGCCCGCCCCACCACGCCGACCCCGGACACGGCATGCTGTGAGCCACCTCCCGGTACACGTCCGCCAGGTCCTCGGCATCGGGCGCCCGCAGGAAGTCCTGTGGCCTGCTGGCCATCCGCGCGAGGGCCTCGGCGTCGAGGTCGTCCCCTAGGCCGATCGTGAACAGTGTGACACCGGCGGCCGCGGCGCGCTCCGCCTCGGCAATCGCCACGTCGACGGGGACGGGGTTGGCGCGGCCGTCCGTGAGAAGCACCAGGACGGGATGGTTCTCAGGGCGACGACGGGATCTATCGGCAAGGGCCTGGGCGCCTACGGCGACGGCGCGGTCGAGGCGAGTCTGCTGGGAGAGGACCACGCTGTCGAGCGCGGCGTCGAGCAAGGCACGGTCGCTTGTCAGCGGGCTAAGGATCCATGCGTCGCTGTTGAACGCGATAATGGCCGCTTGATCACCATCGGAACGGTCCAGCTCAAGAAGCTCGAGGAAGGTGCGTGATGCCTCGAGGGCCGCCTCGAGCTTCGGGCGACCAGCGCGCGTGTGCTCGCTCATGCTGGTCGACGCGTCGATAACGAGGGCGACATCGATCCGTTGCTGGGTTGGGTCGCATCGCTCACGGAGGGCAAGGGGGAGATGGATTGGAAAGGGAGTAGACGTCGGCGCGTGCGAGGGCGACACCGACGGCGATGCAATTGGAGACGGCGTGGCGATCGGTGTTGAAGTTGGTAGACTGGTAAGAGAGGCGGTTGCACTTGGTGCAGGAGTGGTCGTTGGGGTTGTCGGTAGGGTTGGAGTGGGTGGTGGGGTTAGTAGACCATTGGCCGTCCAGATGTCGTTCGGGAAGTTCGTTCCGGAAGGACAGACAGTGATAGACCGCTCATATACTAGCACGCGGCCGTTATCGTCCACCCGGATTACGCCGAATTCCGCAGGTCCATCTTGTGTTGCAGCAATCAGTTTCCCCCCATCTGCTGACCACATGATCGCCATTCGAGGTCCGGTTGGATCAGTGAATATGGAGCGACTGCCGTACAGCGGTGCTGGGATCTCAAGCTCGCCGACCTTCGTTAGCTTGTCTGGCGGGTGGAACTCTAGAACAACAACACGGTCTTCTCCATGGACGGCTAGAAGGCCAGGGTTTACCCAGCCATTATTGAACGCTACCCCTCCGACGAAGTCTACCTCTACGCCTAGCGATCGCGTGATGGCAGTTCCTTGAACTAGGTCAATCAAGGCAATGTCGCCCGAGAACATCCTGTTGACGACAACGAATCGTCCATCTCCGGTTCTCGTAGCATGGAAACCCTCAATCAGTGGCTTTGTATTGGATTTGAGATGCCTCGGTGATACCGCTGTCGGAAAGGCTATAGGAGGCGACAACTCCACAAGCCTGTCGGAGCTAACTTGAAGTACCCGCCCATCTAACATGACAAGCGCGGTGTGATTCACGCCCACTGCCGGGAGGATCTCCGCGACAAGTGACTCTGTGTCGATGCTGTTTAAGGGAGGTCCAAGTGCGCCGCTAGCCGACACCGGCGCTGGGACACGTATCCGAACCACGCGATACGGTGGCTGCGGCACGATCATTGCCTTGTTGGCGTTGAATCGTCCACCAGATGTTGCGATGAGCAATGTGCCATCGTCGATGAATGCGATACCACCCTTCGTCGCGGCGTCAACGCCCGTATAGTATCCGTCGCGAAAAGACGTCAGGCTACCAGCAGTCGACTGACTGAAAGCCAGCCAGCCGCGGCAGTCGGGATTGGGTATGTCGGGACCAATAAGAGCGGGAGTCCAGCCGCAGTAGTTCGCAGGCGTAGCGGCAATCATCGACATGTCTGCTCGCGCGGCTAGACGCCCCGGCGAAACATGGCGCAGACCTCGATCGATGACCTCTGCTGTATGGAGGTTGTGCACCGTGATTGCGTCGCAACCTGCCCGTGGGCCGTCCTCGGCGAAGTCGTCAATGAGAACCACCATGTCGGCAACCGACCGATCGCCAGCAATTGGCGATGTGATGGATAAGACTGAATGGGAGGACGCAGGAGCACATGCAAGAACAACCGGAGTCAGAAATGCGGCAAGCATGCAACCTCTAGTGCACATCATCTGTTTATCCGCTCCCAGACTTTCCCGAAGTCCTTCAGTTGGGTATCGTCGCAAGATCGGCCACTTGACCATAACAGCGGCCGGAGTTCGGACTTGAAAAGCATGGCTTGGCTCGTACCGTGGAGGTCTTCCAAGACTGGGGTTACCCCGGTTTCGTGGACGGTTGGTAATTGGCGGCCCGCCGTGGGAGCGCCAGCTGGCGGGCAAGAGGGCGCATTGCGGCGCGTCGCCGGCTCGAGCGCCGGTTGGCAACGCGGCGGCGTGCCGCGGCTGCAAACCGGGCGGCGGCGCGCACGTGTGAGCAGCCCGTGCCACCGTACTCGGCCCACAGGCAGTCGCACTGCCACAGGTCGGCGTCGGGCTGGTGCAGCGGCGCATGGACGTGGTAGACCACGCCGGGCGACGTGCCGCTGGCCACGTCGAACCAGCCATTGCCACGCCACGCCACGGCAAGGTGATGGGCCCTTGCGCGAACGTAGGGGCTGTCTGCGTGTCGTGGTGTGGTAAGCTCGTGTGCCATCATCTGTCCGTATCCGTTCCTTCAGGTGAGCCGCTTGTGCATGCTCACGAGGACCCTTCCTGGACCCTTGTCAGGCCCTGATCAGATCCCTGATCGATGCGTTAATTATAGGCTCCGGGACCATGCTCTCCAAGGGTCGGATGGGGGTTTGGAGCCTGTATAATGGCCGAAATCAGCGGCCGGACAGGAGCTGATCCATGACACCGCCGCCGCCGCTCTTCTACCTGGCCGGCGTCCTCCACTTGGTGGTCGCTTCGGCCAACCTGGTGGCGTTTGGCAAGTTCCGCTACCTGGAGCATCTGCGCGCGGTGCCGCTGGTCGTGCGCCAGGTGTTCCTGGTGCAGAACGGCTACCTCGTCTTCATCCAGGTCGGCTTTGCGCTCCTGTGCTTTGGCTTTGCCGACGAGCTGGTGTCCGGCCGGCCGCTCAGCGTGGCGTTGACCGGGTTCCTGGCCGTCTTCTGGGGCTCGCGGGTGCTCTTCCAGCTCGTCTACTACGACCGGGCGCTGCGCCGTGCCAACCGCGGGTTCGATGTCTTGTTCGTGGCCGCCGACAGCTACCTTTGCGCTGTATACGCGCTGGCCGCGCTCGCCACGCCACCGTAGAGGAGAGGATGGCCGACATGGACCTTGCCGACACCTTGTCCACCGCCGTCCTGCTCGCCGGCATCGGCCAGCTGGCGCTGGTGGTGGCCAGCCTGGCCATCCCGCGCGTCCTGGGCTGGCGCGACGACACGGCCAAGCTGAGGCCGCTCACGCGCCAGGTGTTCTGGACGTACGCCGCCTACATCTGGTGCACCAACCTGTCGTTTGGCCTGGTCTCGCTCCGGCCGGCCTGGTTGCTGGATCGCTCGCCGCTGGCGGCGGCTGTGACCGGCTTCATCGCGGCCTACTGGGTGGGGCGGGTGGCGATCCAGTTCTTCTACTTCGACCGCAGCGACGCGCCCGAAGGGCTGGCCGTCCGCCTGGCCGAGGCCGCGCTGGTGGGGTTGTTCGTGTTCCTATCCGCGGTCTACGGCGCCGCCGTCCTCTTCAACCTGGGCGCGCTGGGCGCCGCGTGAGCGCGTACACCCCGCGCGACGCGACCACCTTGGCGCTGGTCGCCATGGTCCTAGCCGCGACGCTGGCCGCGGGCCTGGTGCTCCAACGCCGCCCGCCCAACCAGACCGCACGCGCGCTGGCCTGGCTGGTGACGCTGGGCGCTACGCTGGCCGTGGAGCGGTTGTGCCGCGCCGAGCCTGCCGGCGTGCGGATGGTGGCCATCATCGCCGCGCTGCTCTGGGGGATGAAGTCTGTGATCGGGGTCGAGGCGCGCGCGGGCGGCATGGCGCCGCTGTCCACGCTGCGCTGGCTGGGCTTTGCGGCGCTCTGGCCGGGCATGCGGCCGGCGCCGTTTGCGAGCGCGGGCGGACCGAGCAAGCCCGGCGCGTGGGATCTCATGGCGCTGGGCGGGCGGCACGCGCTCGAGGGCTTGGCGCTGGCGGCCGCCGCGTGGCTGGTCTGGCACCGCGGCCGGCCAGCGCTAAACGACGGCCCGGCGCTGATGGTGGCCACGCTGCTGCTCCTGCCGGGGCTCAGCCTCATGCTGCACTTCGGGCTCTTCAACGTGGTGACCGGGCTGTGGCGCCTGGCGGGCGTGGACGTGCGCCCGCTGTTCCGTGCGCCGCTGGCGGCGCGGTCGCTGGACGCGTTCTGGAGCCGGCGTTGGAACCTGGCGTTCTCGGAGATGACGGCGCTGGGGATCTACCGGCCGCTCTCCGCACCGCTGGGGCGCCGCGCCGCCACGGTGGCCGCGTTTGCCGCCTCGGGGCTGCTACACGAGCTGGCCATCAGCGTGCCGGTCCTGGCGGGCTTCGGCTGGCCGATGCTGTACTTCGTGCTGCACGCCGTGCTGATCATGGTTGAGCGCCGGCTCGAACGGGCGGGCAGGCCGGTTAGCGGCTGGGGCGCATGGGCACATGTTTGGGTGCTGGGCTGGCTGGCCGCGCCGGCGGTGGTCTTGTTTCACCGGCCGTTTTTGGCGGGGGTGGTGTGGCCGCTGATTGGGGTTGGGGGGTGAAGTGGGTCGCTGATGGAGTTGGCCGCGCGCCTCACGCGCCAAGGCGGCAGCATGATCCCGCGCGTTGCTCATGAAGTGACGGTGGCGGCGGCACTGGCCGGCTTGCGGCCGACGGCGTATCCTGATGCGGCATGGCTCGGCTGCCGGCTGCTTTGCTCTGCCAACAAATCGACAGGACCTAACGGCCATTCCGGGAAACAAGGAGTGAGATCAACATGGCGACAAGAACAAAGCCCCGATTCAATGACTGCTTGCATTCGACCAGACTTGCGGGTCGAGAGCGGACAGCACTTGCGGTCTTTCTTGCAGCTTATGCGATCATGTATCAGGGGAACGTTGCTTTGGCCCAGTCGCTTGATGTCTATGCGGTGAGCGAGGACACATACGTCACTAACTGGGGGGAGAGCCAAGGCCAGGCCGATAGTGATCGGCGCCTCAAAGGTGGCCATCTCATCGTATCGAAGAGTGATGAATGGCCAAGACGGAAAATCACATTCATGCACTTCGATCTTCCGACTGTCTCATCGCGAAAACGGGGGGCGATTACGGCCGCGTATGTGAAGTTGAAGATCCAATCGTCATGTGCACCACATCACATTGAAGGAGCGGCCGATTACGGTGTTCATATGGTCCTGGAGTCATGGGCGGGTGCCGACTTGGACGGAAGTTCTATCCCTCGTCTCTCCGCACCCATGAGTTTGCAGCGCCCTCAGGAGAGTTCTGTTGACGAGTGGGTGGCGTGGGATATAACGGGGGCTATTCGCACAACATATGACGATGTCAAGGAGAACGGATTAGCTATTACGGTCAATGACGAATGGACTCTGCACTCGACTTGTTTCTTCCATAGTTCTGAGACGGGCTCTGGTCCTGAACTTCATATTCAGTATCGCACTCTGATCTACTTGCCCTATAGTGCAACAGGACGCGATCAGCTCGGAGGCTAGGTCTTGACGTCCCGCGCCTCGACGGATTCTGGCCCGTGTCCACCAGCCTAGCTCAACCGTTCTGCCATGCCGGGTCAGCTTTACCAAACTCAGGCTCACGGCATGCAGTGACCCTATGACTGCCGTCGGATCAATGATTGGTGGCACAGCCGGATCTCGCCATCGCCCGCCAAGGTCGGCGCGAACGTCCCCATGGTGGGCAGGTCCACGGCCACGCCAGAGCGCCCGTAGCCCACGATCGCCTCCTCCAGCTCCATCAGCACCCGCGTCACGATGCTGGGCCGCATGCCCGCGGCCAGCGCCACGCGCTTTGCAAGCTGCTGGGCGCTGGCCTTCGGGCGCCTCCCGAGGCGCGGTCCGAACCTCACGATCGCCTGGATCAAGGTAGCCATCGTCGCCGTCCTTTCTGCGGCCGGAGGCCGCGTGTGCGGCCAAGGCCGCGGTTGATGGTGAGAGAACGACGGCCGCGGCGATGAGGTTCCCAAGGCGCCTGCGCGCGGGCAGCGCAGCAGCCTGCCACTTGACTCCGGGTCTCCCGTAGGCGAGACTGCCCATATGTTGGAAAGTACGGCTGTGTCACTGGAGGCGCTGCTTGAATCTGGTCCCAAACCAACTCCGCCGCGCGAGCAGCGCTGTTCGGTTCCTAGCGACTTCTGCGGTAGCGGGATGACTTCCCGGACGCTACGACGATAGGAGGCTGGCCGTGTGGGATGCCCTCAGCCCGTACCTTTCCAATCTGGGCGTGTCAGGCCAGCCGGGCGCCTTCCTGCGCATGGTCGCGACAGCGCTTGCTTGGTTGATCGTTGCCACGCTTGTCATTCAAGCCATGAAGGCTGGAAAGCTAATCAGTCGCCGGACCGGAACGGAATACGACGATGTGGTCCTGGATCGCATGCGGGTTCCAGTCCTGATGACCATCCTGTTCGTTGCCTTGCTGGATCTCGTTGGGCTCTGGTCCCACGAAGGGCTGGTGCGCCACATGCGTGCCGCGCTCACCATCTGCCTGATCTTTTCGATCGTCTGGTTGGTTCAGCGGCTGGCGATGGACGTGGTGATTCATTTCGCCCAGCGCCGTGCAGCAGCCACAGCCACCGGCATGGATGACCTGTTGATTCCCATCGCCAAGAGCATCGTTCGCCCCGTGACCATCGGTATCGGGGCCATGTTCGCCCTGGAAGCAGCGGGCCTGCCCATTGCCGGTGCTGCCTTGCTCATCGGTGGCGCCTCCTTCGTCCTGGCCTTTGCGCTCCAATCCACCCTCGAGGATGTGTTCGGCGGCGTCGGCCTGGTCGTTGATACACCGTTCGCGCTGGGCGATGTGGTTCAGCTCGAAAACGGGATGCTTTGCGAGGTCATCGGGCTCGGAATGCGCGTCACTCGCCTGTACAACGCGAAGGACCACAGCGTGATCACCTTCTCCAACCGGGCGCTGGTCCAGCAGAGTATCGTGAACCTCTCGCGGCCAACGCCGGACATGTGCCTCTCAATCCCCGTGCTGGTGGCTGCGGACAGTGACACGCGCCTCGTCTGGGAACGTCTGACCGAGGCTGGCCTGGCCCATCCCTGGGTCCTGGGTGCTACTGCCCTGAAGCTACCCGCAATGCGTCGCCGGATGGATCGCCTGGTGCGGGTTTACGACTATCAGCGCGCCTTCCGGTCCATCCGGGATATGCAGCGCATTTCCGCCGAAGGGCAGCTGAACGATACTGTCGAGCACCTTGCTACTCATGTCGTCGAGATGGCCAGCCGCTGCCACGTCCTGGAACGGGGTGGCTTCGACGCCGCGGAGCAACGCCTGGTGTCCGATGACTTCGATCAACTCGAAGCCGGCGTGCGACAGGTGCGGCAGCGGATGGCGATCTGGCTGCTCGCCGTCCGATATACCTACGTAGATGGTCGAGTGGGCGTCCTCTCAGATGAGGACGAGAGGGCGCTGGACACGGCCGTCCGAGGCGCCCTCGTCGCCAGTGACGGCGACTCGAACGCTGACCTGGCGCAGGTCCACCGCATCATCGACGAGCACTTCGCGGGCGGCTTCACCCGCGCCGAGGTGTACATGGAACAGGTGGCGGGCTGGGTGCAATCCGTCATTGCCGGCGCAGCCGACGCGCCGCCGCTCTGCCTTCCTGGTGCCGTTCCCGCTGGGGAGATCTACTTCTACACCCAGAGGCAAGAGGACTACTTCAGGGACGCCGGCTATGGTGCCGGCCTGGCAGACCGGTCCAGCGGCGGGATCGGCGACCTCGATGAGGCGGAGGAGTACTTGGCGCTGTTCTCTGAATGGAATAAGAAGATGTTGCTCCTGCAGAGCAAGATGCGCGCGATCGCCAGCGAGTGGAGGCGGGCGCATGGCATGCGGTTGGACGAACGGCTCCACGAACTGCGACTTTGGTTCGGGACCGAGTTCCGAGAGACCACGCCGGACTGGAAGTATCCTCGAACTCCTCTTGTCCAGATCGGCCAAGGTCTGCGATACGAGCTCCGTGTCAATGTGGACAACGTCCGTCTGTCACACTTCACCCGCACTGCGCAGGTCGAATCACAACTGAGGCTCGACATCCTGCACCTGCTTCGCGACCAGTCGCCGTCAGTGACGTTCCATGGTACGGCGTGACGACGGCATTGCCCCGTCCGCGGTCCACGCTGCGCTCACACGAAGACCTCCAACCGGAAGCCACCGTTGCCGAGCCGGCCCAGGACGAGCTGGCGGTCGAGTTCTCGCCAGACGAGGCCGGCGGCGAGGCCGAGTAGCGCACGACGGTGCGTCCGGACCCTTTCTCCTTCACAGAAGGTGACTTAGCGGTGCAATTCTCCTTGTGACAAGGAGAAACGGCGTCCGTTGAACGACGAATCGACCACCAAGCCCGTCCCAGACTGGTTCAAGGACATGCTGGAGCGAGCGATTCGACAGCGCCTCCTTGGCTGGGCTACCGCGCGTCGCGCGTCTTCCAGTACGCCATGGCGAAGAGCACGCCGAGCAGCAAGTCCGCCACGCCGCCGGCCAGGATGGGCGCCGCGATGCGGCCCTGGAGGTAGAGCACCACGGCGGCCGCGCCGAAGATGGTCTTCTCCAGGATGGCCGGGATCATGATCGGCCGGAAGCGCGCCGGGTCCTGAGCGATGACCAGGTAGGCCACCTGCCAGGCCAGGGTGACGCTGACGAAGCCGTAGTAGAACTCGGGGTGCGTGATGGGGGGCGGCAGGTCGAGGCCGATGCGCTCCTCCAGGAAGAACATCGGCACCATGACCGCCAGCCCGTACCAGCCGGCGAACCGGAAGACGTTGCGCGCAAAGCGCATGGCCGGCACTCCTTCGGTGCGCTCGTGGCGGCCGAGGATAGCGCATGCCGCCGCTTCCGCCGCCAGGCCGAAGCGCGCGACGTGCTTGCACAATCGAGCCACCTCGGCGGAGGCGTCGCTCAGCGGTTCCGGACCCGCCGATGTGGTCAGCGGCGACGCAACCGCCACGCCAACCCGGCAGGACGCCCGCGAAACACCCGCCTGCTACACTTGGACGCCGCGCCCGTCCGCAAACCACCAGCGCCCGCCAAGGACCACGCAATGGCCACGCACTTCTCCCGCGAGGACCTGCTCGCCCGCATCCGCATCGACCCCAACATCTGCTTCGGCAAGCCGACCATCGCCGGCCATCGCCTCTGGGTGTCCCTGATCCTGGACTTCCTGTCCGGCGGCATGACCACGGCCGAGATACTGGACGACTACCCCGGCCTCGACGAAGCCGACATCCTGGCGTGCATCGCCTACGGCGCGGAGATGTCGCGGGAGCGGTACTTCGAGATCCCGGTGACCGCGGAAGCGTGAGCGCTCCGGCTGCCATCAAGCTCGATGAGAACCTCGGCAGAGCGATTGCCGATCTGCTCGCACAGGCCGGGCACGACATCGCCACCGTGCACGATCAGCAGATGACGTCGGCACCAGACAGCGCGCTCATCGCCGCATGCAGCGCCGAGGGCCGATGCCTCGTCACGCTGGACCTGGGCTTCGCGAACCCACTGTCCTACGACGCCCGCCAGCACGCGGGCATCGTCGTGCTGCGTCCGGCGACCAAGGTGACGGCCCAGGACCTGCGGCACCTGGCCAATGTCCTGATCGAAGCGCTGCGTGAGCGGCCGATCGCCGGCCGGCGCTGGATCGTTCAGCGCGGTCGCATCCGCGAGTACCAGCCACCCGACTGACGGGGATCGGCATCGAGTCACCACGGACCGCCTACTGTGCGCGCTTGACAGGCGTCCGGGCGGGCGATGTCGCCCGGCGCTCGTCATGCCGCCTGTCGCCCTCCTCTCCTTCCTCCCACGCCGCCGCCACGAACTCCGGCCGCAGCTCCAGCCACAGGTCGGCGGGCACGTGGTCCTGCCACAGCCTCTCGGCGATGGCCGCCGCGTCTGACGCCACGCCGAAGCGCGCGAAGTGCTTGCACAATCGGGCCACGTCGCGCTCGAGCAGCGCCCGCGCCGCCTGGTTCTCGAACGGGTCGACGACCTGTGGGAAGTCGATCAGCTTCACGTCGCCTTCCCAGTACAGCACGTTGAACGCGGACAGGTCGCCGTGGACGATGCGCAGCGCCAGCATCCGCTCCACGTCGTCCATGAGGCGGCGGAACAGCGCGTCCGCCTGGTCCTGGGCCAGCGCCACCTGGTCCAGCGTCGGCGCCGCGCGCTCGGCGTCGCCCACGTAGCCCATCAGGATGGCGTTGCTGCCCATGGTGATGGGCCGCGGGACATGGATCCCGGCCGCGTGGAGTCGCTCCAGCGTGGCGAACTCGTGGGCCATCCACGACGCGTGCGACAGCTCCTTGCCCCGATCTGTGCCCTTGCGGATTGCGTGCATGGCCCGGCCGTCGCGCATCTCCTTGCCGTCCGCCGACAGGACCCGCCGGCCCTGGCGGTACAGCGCGTCGTTGCGGATGGTGCGGAACTGGCGTGGGCGGTAGACCTTGGCGGCCACCAATGGCGCGCCCAGCGCCGGGCCCGCCTCGCAAAGGTAGACGCACGCCTCCTTCCCACCCTTGACCATTCGCAGCACGTCCAGGATCTCGCCGTGGACGATGTGGCCGCGAAGGGCGTCGTACAGCCAGAGGCGCTCGTGGCGGGATGGCTGGTAGCTCATGGTGAAGCCGCCGGGCAGCGCCTCGTCGGCCTCGGCCGGCTCCACCACGACGGCGGAGTCGGCGCGCTTATGGCGCGGGGCGGCGGCGGGCCGGGCGCGGCGCTCGCCGCGCGCAGCGTCATGGTCGTAGTCGAACTCGTAGTAATCGCGGTCGATCACGTTGGTGTCCCTCGCTTGAACGCAAACAGCCACGGACCCGTGGGGGTTCGTGGCCGCTTGAAAAGAAAACGGCCACGGGATGGCACACCCGTGACCGCGCGTTCCCGAGCAGGGAGCGTGAGGTTAGATCAGCGGGGGTGCCGCGACGACGCGGTGCGGGAAGACGGTGGGTTGCATCGTGCGGCCTCCTTTCGTGACGGAATGGCGACAGGGTACATGGAAGTGGGGGGGGCGTCAAGAGCCTTTTTCGCGCGGGCGCCCGATCCGGGCGCCGCTGTCCGTCGGGAGCAGCAGCGTCACCATGAACGTTACCAGCGTCGTCGTGGGTAGGAAGATCACCGCCTCCTCCAGCGACCCACGCGCTTCCGAATCCACGCTGTGGGTAGCAAGGCCGACTTCGACACCAACGAGGCTGTGGTACCATCCGCATCGGGGCCACTTGGTGCTCGGATCGGTCTCGCCGACCAAAGGCCTCTGACGGCGGGCGAGTGAGGGGTGAATCAAGTCAACGACTACCGGCTGAAAGCCGGTAGCTTGCCCATGGCGCTGGCGGCGCCGACTGAAAGTCGGCTTTGCCAGCCCGGACGTTCGGCCGGTTGACTG
>Ga0326597_10000246_pt1 | contig 102917 bp, 99 predicted proteins | sample RVTome_12_FD_203789 | JGI IMG/M metagenome (GOLD analysis project Ga0326597, IMG submission 203789) | Soil microbial communities from uranium-contaminated site in the Upper Colorado River Basin, Wyoming, United States - RVT100D185 | ecosystem: Environmental > Terrestrial > Soil > Contaminated...
CCGCGGGGTGTGGGGGTGTCGCAGGATGGCCGGTTCGCGTATGTGGGTGATGGTGCGCGGCTGCGGAAGGTCGATCTGGCGACCGGTGAGGTGTCCACGGTCTGGGACGGCGGGTCGGGTGTCGGGCCGATCAAGGACGTGGCGGTCCATGGAGAGGTTGCCTACACGGTGCATGTCGGGGTGTGTAGCTCGACGTACTCGCAGGTCCGGGCGGTCAATTTGAGCACGGGGACGTCGTCGTTGGTGTCGCAGGCGCCGAGCATTTGTGGCAGCACGTCGTGGTACTACCAGTATCACGGGGTGACGGTGGCGCCGGACGGCACCGTCTATTTCACGTATCGGCCCAACGCGACCGCGCAGTATGTCTATCGGTATGCGCCCGGTGGGGCGGTGACGTCGTGGTTCACGTCTCAGCTGGTGTTTGACCTCGCGGCGGACAACGACCACGTGTATGCGCAGGCCGAGAGCAGCAGCATCGTGCGCATCCCGCGGTCGGACCCGGCGGGCTATGCCACGTTCGTTTCTAACCAGGGGCTGTGGGGCAGCGGCGCGGCGTTGACGCTCGCGGGTGAGCACCTGTATGTGACGGGCGGCTCGGGCGGCTCGGTCCTTCGGATCGACAAGACCACCGGTGTCTTCGATTTGGTGGCGGGTCAGCGGCCTGGGTTCGCGGACGGTTCCGAGCGTGCGGCGATGTTCAACTACGTCTCCGGGATCGCGTCTGACGGCACCGACCTGGTTGTCACCGACGTCTACAACCGGCGCGTCCGCAAGATCGTGAAGGACGACCCCTACCCCGCGGACCCGTACCTGGGCGTGACCATCGATGTGGTGCCGGGGTTGGTGTCGACGTTGGCGGGGACGGGGGTGTCGGGTCAGGATGATGGGCCGGGGAGTTCGGCGACGTTTTCGGCGCCGCGGGGTGTGGGGGTGTCGCAGGATGGCCGGTTCGCGTATGTGGGTGATGGTGCGCGGCTGCGGAAGGTCGATCTGGCGACCGGTGAGGTGTCCACGATCACGAGTTGGTCGTCGTCGGTGGCCGGGTACGTGGTGGATGTCGCGGTGCACGGAGACGTGGCCTACACGGTGCATCGTGGGACGTGCTCGGCGAAGTCGTCGGTCTGGGTCACGAACCTGGACACGGGCGTGTCATCGATGGTCGTGCAGACTTCGCAGTGCGATAGCAGCTCGACTTGGAACTACCAGTATCACGGGGTGACGGTGGCGCCGGACGGGACCGTGTATTTCTCGTTCCGAGGCAAGTACAGCACGAACCCGATCTACCGCTATGTGCCGGGTGGTGCCGTCGCCACCTGGTCGAACTCGGCATTCATGCACGACCTTGCGGCCGACGACGACTGGGTCTACGCGCAGCCGTCCAACGGGTCGATCGTGAGGATCTCCCGGTCGGACCCCGCGATCTACGAAACGCTGGCGTCGGGCGGAGGTCTTTGGGCAGCATCGACTTCGGCGGCGCTGGTTGTTGCAGGGGATCACTTGTATGCCGCGGGTGGCTCGGGCGGCTCGGTCCTTCGTATCGACAAGACCACCGGCGCGATCGTCACCGTGGCGGGAGGATCCACTTCTGGGATGAGTGACGGAGGCGCCAAGGCCGCGATGTTCAACGGGGTTGCGGGTATCGCGTCTGACGGCACCAGCCTGGTCGTCACCGACGTCTCCAACCGGCGGGTCCGTCGGGTGAGTTCCGAGTCGCTGTTTGCCGATGGTGCGGGCTCGCTCGGGTTCGATGGGTATGGCGGCTGGGTCGCGGGCGTGAACGTGGGGTTGGCGTCGTTTGTCACGAGCGGATCGGATGTGTCGGTGGCGTCGGTGGGACCGGCCTTGGAGGTGACTCGGACGTACAACTCGGCCGATCCCCACATCGGGCCGTTCGGTCAGGGCTGGACCTTCAACTACGAGATGCGGTGGGCGCGGGCGGAGGACGGCCGTGTGGCTATCGCCTATCCCGACGGCCGTTCGGAAGTGTTCTCGCCGGACGGGGCCGGAGGGTTCGTACCACCTGACGGGTACTTCTCCACCCTGGAGTCACTGGGCGGCGGCTATCGGCTGACGACGAAGGACCGCACCCAGTACGTCTTCGATGACCGCGGACTGCTCACGTCGGTAACGGACGGCAACAACCGGACGCTGACGCTGAGCTATAGCGGGTCCAAACTTGGGACGGTGACGTCGGCGTCGGGCCGGACGTTGACGTTTGGCTGGACAGGCGAGCGGATCACATCGATTGCGACAGATGCGGTGGACGGCAGCCCGCTGGTGTGGACCTACGAGTACTGGCAGGGGGATCTGTTGGAGTGGGCGTGCGACCCGCGTCGCAGCGGCACGTCGCACGACGCTTGCACGCACTACAAGTACATCCAGCACGGGACCGGCGATCTGCTGGCCCACGTACTTCGCGCGGAAGGCGTGGCTGATGTCGGTCACCAGGTCGCGTTCGTTGAGTACGACAACAACGGGCGCGTGATCGCGCGCGAGGACGGCGAACGCAACCGTACGACCTTCGAGTATTTCGAGAATCGGACCGAGTCGACGGATCCTCGCGGTTACACGGCCACGCATGTCTATGACGCCAAGCTCCGAGTGATCCGGCAGATCGACCATCTTGGTCACACGACGGAGTATGGCTACGACGCCCGCGGGTTCCGCAGCACGATCACCGACGCGAACCAGGTCACGGTGACGCTCGGCTACGACGACCGTGGCAATGTGGTCTCCGAGACCAACGGCGAGGGCGAGACGACCAGGTACGCATACAACGCGGCCAACGACCTCGTTGCCAGCCGAGACGGCCGCTCGGCCAGTGCGAGCGACGACACGTACCGGACGTCGTGGACCTACGACGCGGCGGGAAACCGGTTGGCCGAGACCGGTCCGGCTACTGCGCAGTTCCCCTCCGGTGTCACCAAGACGTGGGCCTACACGGACGGGACCGAGGCGGCGGTCGACGGCGGAAGCATGCCCCCCGGACTGTTGAAGACGGCCACGGACGGCAACGGCAATGTCACCACCTACGCGTACGACACGCAGGGCGATCTGCGTGAGACCGTGGATCCATCCGGGCTGCGGACGACGTACGAGCATGACGAGCTCGGGCGAATGACGTCGATGACGCTGTGGGCCGACGGGTTCCCGGACGGGATAAAGACCCAGTACTCGTACGACGAGGTCGGGAACCTTGTGATCGAGACCGGCCCGACAGTGGTCAATCCGGTCACCGCCGAACAGCACCAGCAGCGGATCACGACCGTGTATGACCTAGCCGACCGCGCCACGACCAGGACGGTCGAGGATCTGGTCGGCTCGGACCCTGCCCGTATCTGGCGTTACTTCTACGACGCCAACGACCGCGAGGTCCAGGTGATCGACCCGGCTGGACGTTCGACGTTCCGGCAGTTCGACCCCGCAGGGAACGTGATCAGGGTGATCGACCAGGCCGGAGCGACGATTCGGACTGACTACGACCCGCGGAACCTGCCGATCCGCACGGAGATGGAGGGCTTCGATCCTGATCGGTCCAATCCCGAGAATCCGCTGCAGGATCTGCTGCTGTCGGAGACTTCCTACGATCCCGCTGGCCGCCGGGTCACCGTCATGGACGCCAACGGGACGGTGACCCGATACGGCTACGACGACGCCGATCGACTGATCACCACCACTCTGGAGGGGTTCGTGGATCCGGACGCCACCGTCCGCGACTTGTTAGTGGAATCGCGGGCGTACGACGACGCCGGCAACCTGATCACCGTCACGGAAGGGTCCATTGGAAACGGTCGACGTGTTACCGCGACTGTCTACGACCAAGCGGGCCGGGTCGTCTCGACGACGCTGGATCCAGGCGGGCTGGACCGAACCACCACGTTCGCCTACGACGCCAACGGCAACGCCATCAGGACTACCACGACCGAGCCCGGCCACGCCCCGGTCGTCGTGGCGCGGACGTTCGACGCGGGCGACCGACCCGACACGGTGACGCTGGACCCCGACGGGCTCGCACTGACGTCCTGGACGGTTTACGACAACCGCGGACTGGCGGTCGCGGTCACCGACGCACGCGGTACGGCCGCGGGCGATCCGGCGTTCACCACCGAGGTGGACCACGATGCCCACGGCCGCCCGACCGTGACGACGCTCCCGCCGGTGGACGTGTATGCCGACGGTGTGACCAGGACGGCCGCGGCCCGGCCGACCTCCATGATGGGGTACGACACCTTCGGCAACCTCACCCACGCTCGCGACGCGAACGGCAACGTCACCATCACCGCGTACGACATCCTCGATCGCAAGATCGCGGTCGTTCATCCGAACTATGTCACCCCAGCCGGAACCACGTTGTCCGCGACGGAGACGTTCGGCTACGACGAGGTCGGCAACCTCACTTCGCGAACGTCCCGGCGCGGCCACACGACGACGTTCGCGTTCGATGACCTCAACCGAGTGGTGCGCCAGACCGACCCACCCGCCACCCCAGGTGCCACGGCGGGCGAAACGGTCTACACGTACGACCCGGTCGGAAACCTGCTGTCCGAGACCGACCCCACCGGTGTCGCCGCCGCCTACGCCTACGACCGGCTCAACCGGCGGACCACCACCACACGTTGGGACGACAGCACCCCGTTGACCAGCTACAGGGCCTACGACGATGTCGGAAACGTCGTCGCCACGACCGATGCGGCCGGCGCGACCGTCACGTACCTCGTCGATGCCGCTGGCAACGTCGTGACCCGGATCGATGAGGAGGGCCAGTCGTGGAACTACGAGTTCGATGCGGCCGACCGGCTCGTTGCGACCGTGGAGCCCTCCGGTCTGCGGATCGAGCACGACTTCGATCCTGCCGGCCGTGAGACCTCCACCCGCACCGTCCCGGCCGACCCGACTGCGCCGACGCTGACGGTGTCGCGCCAGTACGACGACGTCGGGAACGTGATCCTCGAGACCTCCGCCCGCGGCTTCGACACGTCCTGGGACTACGACGCCGTAGGGCGGCTTGTCCAGGTGGTCATCCCGGTCGACGCCTCCGGGACCGACACGTTCGCGTTCGGGTACGACGCGGTTGGGAACCAGACCAGGGTCGTGGACGGTAACGGCAGCGTCACCGTCTACACTTACATGCCGTGGAATCTGCGGCAGGACATCATCGAGCCTGCTACCACGGCCCATCCGGCGCTTGCCGACCGGACCTTCACGGTGACCTACGACGCCGGGGGGCTGCCCGTGCGCGAGGACCACCCTGGCGGCAACGTCATCGCGCGAGACTTCGATCAGCTTGGGCGGCTCACTCACGAGACCGCAACCGCGGGTGGGGCTCGCACGCTGGCCTACGACGCAGCAGGCCGCACGACCGCGATCTCCCACCCCGGCGGGACGATCGCGGTCGCCTACGACACCCGCGGACTCACCAAGGCGGTGACCGGTCCGGCCGGCGACACCACACTCGCCTACGACGAGGTCGGACGGATCCTCCAGCGCAGCGATCCGGCCGGCACGGCCACGTTCACGTGGAGCGATCGAGGCGAGCTCGAGACTCTCAACGACCCGCTGGCCGGACTCATCACCCACGACTGGACAGTCGACGGGCGGCTCGACACCGCTGTCTACGGCCCGACGGCGGCACCGACCGCGACCCGCGACTACAGCTGGGACCGCTGGGGACGGCTCGACACCGACAGCATCACCCGCGGCGGCAGCACGGTGTGGTCGGCCGACTACGACTACGACGCCGACGGCAACCTCGACGCCAAGACCATCGTTGCCGCAGGCAATCCGGCCCAAGGCACCCACACCTACGGCTACGACCGGCAGGGGCGCCTGACCTCCTGGGCCCCACCGTCGGCCACGACCACTACCTACGAATGGGACGGCAACGGCAACCGCCTCAAGGCCGGTTCCGACACCTTCGTGTACGACGAGCGCAACCGGCTCGTGGCCGCACCCGGCGGCACCCGGACCTACACGGCCCGTGGAACGCTCGCCACCGCAGACTCGGGGGCGGTCACCTACGCGTTCGATGGACTGGGTCGCATGACGAGCCAGACCCGCAGCGGCACCACCGCTACCTACAGCTACGACGGTCTCGATCGGATCGCCTCCCGTAGCGGCGTGAACTTCTCCTACACCGGCCTGGCTTTGGACCCGACCAGCGACGGAACACACGTCTACGGACGTTCGCCGTCCGGCCGGCTCACCTCCAGCCGCCAGAACGGGATCGGCCAACAGTCCCAACTCGCCATCCTCGACCGGCACGGCGACCTCAACGGGTGGCTGTCTGGCCTCGGGACCCTCACCGGCAGCCGAATCTACGATCCGTTCGGCGACCCGGTCGGCACCAGCGGCACCACCAACCCGTCAATGGGCTTCCAAGCCGATTGGACCGATCCGCTGTCGGGCGAGACCTGGCAAGGCGCCCGCTGGTACCAACCAGACACCGGGACCTTCACTGCACGCGACACCGTCTTCGGCGAACTCTCAACCCCCGTGACACTGAACCGCTACCTCTACGCGCGCGGGAACCCACTGCGGTGGTTTGACCCCGACGGCCGATATGGCTTCGATGGCACCTACACCGCCCGCAAGCAAGCCCGCTACGGCGATTACGAGAAGGACGCGAGAAGTGTCGATCGCGCATCCTCACGGGCCCGCACAACACGCGCACTCAGGACCAACGAGCGGCTGGGGCACGAATTCGAGGGGATGAACATCGTCTCGGCACAGATCGCTGCGGGGCACGCGCGGCGGATCGCCGAGCAACGCCGACATCCCGACACGTGGCTGGGAGCATCCCGGCCGGCCGACTGGGATGTCTGGACCAACGAGCAGCAGCACGCCTACATCGCCGCGCGCCTCCCCGGCGCGGCGCACCTCGATCGCGGTCTCTCCAATTGGAACGTCGCGTGGCAAAGCGCGGTGGGACTCGGTCGCGGCGTCAAGCACATGGCCGACGGCGCCAGCCAAGCCATGTCCGGACACCCCGGCATGATCACGGGTGCCACGGCCATGATTCGCGACGACGGCTGGCTGGTCGCCGTCAACGCCACGCTTAACCCCGTCTATCAGCTTCTCGAGGCCGGCGACGCATGGTGGACGTCAGTCCACGCGGGCAGGTACGAAGAGGCAGGCCAACACGCAAGTGGCGCCATTGCCGCCGCTGCCGCCACCGCTGGCATTGCGTACAGCGGAGTCCAGGGGCACCGGACCCTCGCGGCCGCGAGACAGACCTACGTTGACGGCGCACGAGCGATTGCCGACGAGGGGGCGGCCCGCATGGCCGCCGGAGCCGAGGCCGAATCAGTGGGTCGCTGGGCTGTCGACGCCCGCAACGCTCTGAAGGTCGCGGCCCGCGAGGACATGCCGACACCAATCCGCTGGTGGGCGGAGTGGCGGAACACAAGGAAGTACGGGGATCCGATTGGACCGACGTACGATTACTACGTGCAGCAACGGCTGAGGACGCCGGAGTCAGTCATCTCCGGTGCTGGTCACACATCGAAGTGGATCAATCAACTGCTAGGCGTCGGATGATGCACCAGCCTGTCTGGCTCAGTGGGGATCGATGGAACGTCGCCTACATCTTCGATCCCGAAACGGGCTCCGCGCACCGGAGGGTCCTGCGTGAAGGCTTCGGCAAGACTGCAGGCATGGGACGTCGGATAGGCAGAGTCTTCGTTGCGGTGTACGTCTCCCCGGACGATGGCGCCTTGTACCTGCAAGTCGCCGACGAGAAGTACCCGCTTGATGGGTCCCGCTTGATTGGCCACGAGAAGCGTCTTGGCGGCTTACTCTCTGAACTCATGATTGCCCGCGACGGCAGGCCGCCACGGCGTGTCAAGCAGTGGACGGTGGCCCGCGCGATCCTCCAGAGCGTTGACCCTGCCTACGACCCTCTCGACGAGGACATGGATGACTTCCTTGCAGAGGTGGCCGATATCGCGACATCGCCCCAGCGACGGGAATGGATTCTCTCCACTGCCGATCCATTCGGTAGGCCCTGGGGGCCTGCCGTGTGAGGGCGTGCTGCCAAGTGGCTGAAGCTCGGTGGCATTGGACGGTCCGCGATCACGACCCGTCTCGCTACTCCCGCCCTTGGTGCAAGTCATGGGGTGGGAGCGCATCGTCGACCTGGCGAATCAATCGTGCTGGTGATGTCGGGTCATGATCACCGCCCGCAACTCCGGTCGCTTTGCTCATGGCTGGGGTAGCTGGTGACCGCTATCTCTCTTCGGTGCTCGGGTGGCATCTCGTGCAACACAGTGGCAACACAATCGCGGTGCGGATCATGCTGGAGATTGAGGGTTCGTGAGGGATTCTGCTGTGTTGCGGCTGTGTAGCGCTGCGAGGCTGAGCTGCCGCGATTTCGTGTAATGGGGCTGCCAGATGGCGTCTGTTGCGGTTCAAGCGTAGCATGTGCTCGGGGGTCGGGTTTCGTTCGCAACGAAGGGGCCGTCGGTTCAAATCCGATCACCTCCACGGAAAGGTCCCGGTGCAATTGCCCCTGGAAGTCGCCTGTTCGGGCCACCCACGGTCAGTGCTCGTGCGTCGGTCCAGTCGAACGACCGCTCATCCGAGTCGTGAACGCACCGCGGTGGGGTCGCGGCGGTGGTGTGGCACGGCCAGGATCTGCCCGGTGTCGGTAGCGTCGTCGAGAAGCCGGTTGCCTTGGCCGAGGGCTTGCGTGTCGTACCATCGACCGCGGCGATGATGTCCTGCTCGGCGGCCGGCCGGACGCGGATGCGATGGGTCACCGGCGAGCGTGGAGTTCGGCCTCGATGTCCTCCCATGGGCGGCCGGCGTCGGGGTTCTCCCGCAGGTCAGCGAGCCGGGCGTCGAGGAGTTCGCGTTCGGCGGGGGTGACGTCCAGCTGGTCGGTCTCCAGCGACTCCCAGAGTTCGCTGATCAGATCGAGTCGATCCGCAGGCGTAAGCTGACGGACTCGGTCGCGAAGCGCTTGATCAACCATGGCCGCCGTGTAACGTCCGGCCACCCGCCAGCCCGGCTCATGCCACGCCCTCCAGCACCCGGGTCGCCGTAGGTCGTCCGCCGTGTCGGTCGAGGACCGGGTGCCTTACCGAAGTTCGGGCGACGAGCACTTCGCCGGGTCCCTCGTGGTGCCGGTGATCAACGACGGGATCGTGCGCGAGGTCCACGGCCCAAGTGCGCCACGGCGTCTTCGGTCTCCGAGACCTGAGGCAGCCCAACGACGCATGTCAGGCACTTGGACCTGGCTTGCGTGTTCGTGCAACACAGTGGCAACACAATCGTGGTGCGGATCGTGCGGGATTCTGCTGTGTTGCAGTTATGTAGCGACGCGAGACCAGTTGCCACGGGTTCGCACTAATTCGCCCCCGATTTCGTTTCCCGGGGGTTCTAGAGCCACACATGCTCGATGCGCAGAGTTCGTTCGCAACGAAGGGCCGTCGGTTCAAATCCGATCACCTCCACCACGAGATCCCGTCCACAGCGACGGGACTCGTCGCGCCGGGAGGCGTCCTTTGGGCACTGTGTTGCGTGCAACACTCTGGCAACAGAGAATCTCGGTATCGGGGGCCTGTGTTCGGCGGGTCGAGCGGTCAGGGGGAGGGCTGCGCCGCGTCGGGCCGCCAAGTGTCGAAGGTCTTGCCGCTCGGGAGCATCTCGACGCGGTGGGCTGCAATTCGATCGCAAGGTCGTTCTGTACGCATGTTGGTCATCCGACGCGAAAGGCCGACATGACTTCGACGGCGACGTTCGACCTTGATGCACTGCACCGAGGTCATGCGCAGCACGATGCGGCGATTCTGACATCGCTGTATGCCGAGGATGCGGTTTTGGAGATCGTGAACACAACGAGTCCGCCGAGCGACCCGCGGCGGCTGGTGGGCGTCGATGCTATCCGTGGGTACTACGAGGATGTCTGCAGCCGGGACATGACCCACGAGGTCGAGGATGCGTTCAGCGATGGTGAGCATCTCGCGTTCCGTGTGGCCTGCCGGTACGACACGGGCGAACGGGTCCTGACCTCGGAGACCTGCCGGCTCCGGGACGGGCGGATTGCAAGCGAGACGCTGGTCAAGGCCTGGGACGGGTGACCCCTCAACAATCCGACCCGGCGCACTTCGTCGACGGACAACGTCGCAGTCGTACCGTCCGCACCCCACCGGTACGCGAGGTGCTGGCCGACGACCGCTACCGAGCCAATGCTTCGCGACTCGCCTCGGCCATGGCCACCGAAGCGCAGCAGACAGACATCGTCGGTGAGTTCGAAGCTCTGACTGACGCGGCAGCCGTCTTGAACGGTCGGCGCACACAGCACGGAGACGCATCGGGAGAGCCAGCATGACCCAGATTCGGCGCGCGCGTATGCACGGTTGGGAGCGGTAATGGTCGCCATCGGTGGGACCCTGCTGTTCGCCGTGTTCGGTGGGATCGACTGGGTCGTGATACTCGCGAGCCGGCTGGTCGGCCGATGGCTCGGCTGGACCGCCCTCGCGCTGGGTCTGGGCGGAACCATCACCGGTGTCCTGCTAACCGCGCAGGGCGCCACCGACCTCACCGTCAACGTCCTGCTACGGCCGCTGGGCATGGCCACCACCGTCTACTTCATCGCCCTCGACATCACGATCGGCCGCTCGCGCACCGAGGAGATCACGGCTCGACGTGGGCCGCCTCCGCAAGCGAAGTCATGAGCTCCCGCAGCTGCTGGAGCGTGGGCGATCCGGCTGCTCCATCGGGCGTCTGGTAGATCCGGCAAGACAACCCCACCGGTTCCTGCATGACCGTAAAGCTTCCAGCACACTGGAAGGTCAAGCGCTGAGGAGCAGGAAGATGCTGATCGGTGAGGTCGCAGAAGTGACCGGAGTGACGGCCAAGACGCTGCGGTTCTATGAGGACCGCAGCCTGCTGCACGAGCCGATGCGTACGCCAGCGGGCTACCGGGACTACCCCAGGGAGACCGTTGACCGCGTGCGCTTCATCAGGCAGGCCCAGGCGGCGGGGCTCACACTGCGGCAGATCGGCGAGGTGCTCGAGATCCGGGACGGCGGTCGGCCACCGTGCGGGCACGTCGCTGTCCTCGTGGAGGAGCGCCTTACCGAGGTCGAGCAGCGCCTGGTCGAGCTGCGACGTACGCGCGTCCAGCTCCGCCGGCTCCGCGGCCGCCTCGACGATCTCGATCCGGTGGATTGCCCTCCTGGCGACATCTGTACGGCGGTCAGCCGTTCGTCGTACTCGGATGAGTCGTGAGACGCCCTACGCACGCGTCCGTTCTCGCTCCGCACGGCCGGATGGACGAGAAGAGACGGCCCGAACGAGTCGGGTTCCGCGAGCCGCCCAGTCGACCGCCCGAGGAGCCTGCATGCCCACCCGAGACGACGCCGTCCGCCTCGACCGCTGATGGCCGACGCCCAGGACGAGATCGTGGGCGAGATCGAGCACTACCCGATCACCTACCTCCCCTCACTGTGGAGTCAGGTTCAGAACAGAAACTTCCGGGCGGCGCCACGGCGTGCCACACTGGGAAGATGAAGTCCTACGGTCAGTACTGCCCGATCTCCCGCGCCAGTGAGGTTCTCGCGGAGCGATGGACGCCGATCATCCTGCGCAACATCCTGATGGGCGCGACCAGGTTCAACGACATCGCGGAGGGGGCACCGGGGCTGTCGCGTGCGTTGCTGACCACGCGGCTGCGTGAGTTGGGGCGTGCCGGCGTCATCGAGATCCGGCCAAAGCCAAGTGGACGTGGGTCCTTGTACGAGCCGACGGCTGCTGGCCGCGATGCGTGGTCGGTCCTCAAAGCGCTCGGCCACTGGGGTGACCAGTGGACCGAGGTCGAGGACGAGAATGCGAACACGGCCATGATCCTATGGTTGTGGTGCCAGAACTACGTGTGTCGCGAGACGCTCCCAGACCAGCGTGTGACGGTCCGGTTCGACTACCCGGACCGTCACGGACGGTCCGCGCGGGACTGGTTGCTGGTCGAGCACTCTGAGATGCAGCGATGCCGGTTCGATCCGGGGTTCGGCGACGATGTCGTGGTGGTCGTCGAGGATCCGGTCGCGTTTGCTCGTTGGCACCTGGGGCTGATCGAGTGGTCGACCGCGCTGCGTGCCGGCGTCAGGTTGTCCGGCAATCGCGAACTCCGGCGGGCGCTTCCGACCTGGAACACCGCGCCCGAGACCCACCGTCAGCGTCGAACGCAGCGGGCCGCGGTGTCCTCCTAGGTTCAGATCTTGTCCTCGAATGTCGGCCGTCGTACCTGCATGATCGACCTGGAAGCGGGCACGGGAGGCGGAGATGATGGGCACAGCCGAGTCTGGGGCCCGCGAGCAGGTCGCAGCGGTCCAGGAGCGCCTGCTCGCGAATGCAGCAGTCGAGGTGACAGCACGGTTCGTCACGTTGGACGGAGGGCCACGTCTGCAAGTCCTGGAGGCGGGCGAGGGCGAACCGCTGGTCCTGCTTCACGGCTCGGGGAACAGCGCGGTGGCGATGCTGCCGCTGGTGGAGCAGATCCATGACCGGCGCGTCATCGTCGTGGACCGACCCGGCTACGGGCTCAGCGAACCGATCGATGGCCTTCGCGAACAGCCTCGCCAAACCGGCGTCAACGTCGTTGTCGGCCTGCTCGACGCGCTCGGCATCGACCGGGCCGATCTGGTGGGCAACTCCACCGGGGGATTCTGGTCGCTGTGGACGGCCCTGGACCAGCCTGAGCGAGTCCGGCGCATCGTCCTGGTCGGTGCCACGCCGCTGCTCCCAGGAACCCGGCCGCCCATTCCGCTGCGACTCATGACCACGCCTGTCATCGGGAACGTCCTACGACGGGTCATGCCCGAACCCTCCCCCAAGACGGTCAAACAGATGATGGGCAGCATGGGCGAGGGAGACACCATCGGCCGACACCCCGGCCTGATCGACGCGTTCGTCGCCGCAGGAAACGACCCAGTCGCCGGACAGGCGACCGGAGAAGAACTCGCCGGAGTCGTCCGTGGTGTCCTCGGTTTCCGTCCCGCCTTCCGCTTCTCCGAAGGCGAACTGCAGACGATCACGCAGCCAACCCTCTTGATCTGGGGCGACCATGATCCTGTCGGGAGTATCGACGCTGCCCGAGCCGCTGCCGGGCTGATCCCCCACGCCCAGGTAGTCGAGGTGCCGACCGGACACGGACCATGGTTCGGTGAGCCCGAACTCACAGCAGACCTGATCATGCGGTTCCTGGACGAACGCGGATGACAGGCCGGACCACGGGCCGAACCTACTTCGGCTGCCCGCCCTCGAGCAGGAGCTTGAGGTTCTCGGCCCACCGCTTGTTCGGGCTGGGCATCCGTTTGATCAGCGGCTCCATCACGCTGAAGATGCCAGCAGTCTCGAACCTGACCCGCCGCGTGTAGCTGGTGCGGTCCCCGTCGGCCTGGAAGGTGTGGGTCAGCTTCGGGGTGACGACGCCCTCGAGGGTGGTCATCTCGATGAAGCGGTTGGGCTCGAAGGCAGTCACTTCACCCACGTACGACTTCGTCCCGAGGAACTTCACGACCCATTCGAATGTCGTCCCGAGCGCGATCGGGCCTTCCTTGGGCCGGACGACCTCCTTGACGTCGAAGTGCCACCTCGGTTCGTTCGACGGGTCCGCGACGAAGTCGAACACCTCGCTGACTGGTCGGTTGATGGTCACCGTGTGTGTCTGGTCGATCATGCGCGGCTCCTTCGCGATCGCCCTGAAGTCACGGTACGTCCCTTGCCCATTCCGCCGCATCGGTGCGAGCACCCAAGATCAGGGAAGCCGGCACCTTGGATGTCGGCGAACACGTACCCGTCACTGCTGGAGGATGTGGGCGACTGCTGCCGCTCTTGCTGACCTGCCGGACACGCCGAGCTTTCGGTAGGTGTTCGACAGGTGACGCTCGACGGTCCTGGCACTCAGTGTCAGTCGCTTGGCGATCTCGTCGTTGGTGAGCCCTTCAGCCACCAGGTGGAGCAGTTCGACCTCGCGCTCCGTCAGCTCGTCAGCCGGCCCTGCCCCGGTCACCCGCGGGGACGCCGAGAAGCGATCAGCGGCGAGGAACCGCGTGACCTCTTCGCGCCACTGGGGCCAGGCAGGTTCCGCGGCGAGGAGGAGGCTGTTGTCGCTGTCGAGCGCCACGAAGCGCGCGTTCGGGATCGTTGACGCCATCAGTCGCCCCTGTTCGAACGGGGCCATCCGGTTCCCGCGCGAATGCAGCACAAGGGTTGGAACCTCCACCTCTGGCAGCAGGTCGGTCACGTCCTCGTCTCGCCGTGCGAGGGCCGCCCGGATAGCGGTGTCGCGGCTCGTGGCGCGCGGTTGGATGTCGTCGACCCAGCGCTTCTGCTCCGCTGTTCCCCCCGGGATCAGGCTCTCACTGAAGACTCGACGAAAGCGCGAGTCCGGCAGTGTCCACCCGTAGCGGACAACCTGGACGAGCGTCTCGAAGTACTCCTCGAACCGTCGTCTGTACTCGTCGGTCACGCCCGCGTAGGTCCCGTTGAGGATCAGGCGTGTGACTCGCTCCGGATGTTGCGCCGCATGGCTGATGGCGACCTGGCCGCCCTGTCCCATGCCCATGACGGCGTAACGCTCGATCCCGGCCGCTTCGGCAACCGCTTCGAGGTCGCCGACCCGTGCTTCGAGTGAGAAGTCTTCAGCTTCCCAGTCTGACAGGCCGTACCCACGCTCGTCGTACCTGACCACGGTGGCGATCTGCCCCAGGGCTTGCAGCAGGTGCCCCAGCATGGGGTCCTCGCGGTCGTACTGGAGGTGGCTGATCCAAACCTTGTTGACAAGGATCGGTGGCCCGCTGCCATGGACGGCATACGCGATCCGGACCCCGTCAGGAGCACGGCAGAAGCGCACCTGCTCATGCTGCGTTCCAGCCCTGCTCATCCGGTACCTCCGGATCCATTGTTGCAATCGCGAGGTTCCCGCGGGAGGTGGATAGGTGCGCCGGCGCCGGACACAGCGGCCGCGATGACGTATCCGAGCGGATCGAACAGATCCTGGCGGCAGAGGTCGGCGCATCGCGTTGATCGTCGATGCTGGCCCACTGTATGCCTACGTGGACAGCGACGACCGGCATCATGCCAGCTGCCTCGACCTACTCGAGGTCCATCCCGGGCCACTGATCGTGCCAGCGTTGGTCGTCACCGAGGTCGTCTACCTGATCGGGACCAGGCTGGGGGTCGACCCCGAAGTGCGGTTCCTGGGCGACCTGGCAGCCGGATCGTTCCAGGTCGAACCGGTCGAGCCGCGCGACTGGCTGCGTATCGCCGAGCTCACGGCCCAGTACCGCGACCTGCCGCTCCGTGCCGTGGACGCATCGGTGGTCGCCACCGCCGAGCGGCTCGACGTCGCCACCGTCGCCACGCTCGATCGGCGGCACTTCGAAGTCGTCAGACCCATCCACGTCGACTACCTCGAACTGCTGCCTTGACATCCGCGCCCTCCGGCTGTCCCAGCCCTCTCCAGTTCGACTGTCCCAGCCCCCCGGGCGCTGACGCACGTGTTCGTGCAACACAGTGGCAACACAATCGGGTCGCGGATCGTGCGGGAGAGTGAGGGATCGTGAGGAATTCTGCTGTGTTGCAGCTGTGTAGCGAGGCTCGGTCGAGTCGCCAGGAGTTCGCGCCAAATGGGCGCTAGATGTCGTTATTGAGGTTTCAAACGAAGCTGTGCTTGTTGGATCGTGTTTCGTTCGCAAGGAAGGGGCGTCTTTCAGGTCAGTGGCCCACCGTTGGCAGCTCGATCGTGAAGGTCGTGCCGCGTCCTTCCCCGGGGCTGGTGGCCGTGAGGTTGCCGTCGTGTTCTTGGACGATGGCGCGGCTGATCGTGAGTCCGATGCCGCTGCCGCGGGTCCGGCTTCGGGCGGGATCGGCGCGGTAGAAGCGCTGGAAGATGTGAGGCAGGTGTTCGGGGCTGATGCCGGCTCCGGTGTCGGTGACCTCGACCACGGCGAGGTGTTCGTCGCTGGTGACTACAACGGTGATGGTCCCGCCCTGGGGCGTGTGCGCGACGGCGTTGGTAAGCAGGTTGGCGAGGACCTGAGCCAGGCGGTCGGGGTCGGCGTCGACCTTGACCGGCGGATCGGCCACGTCGAACTGCAAGGTGATGCCAGCCGCGTCCAGTTCGGGTCGCGCGGCGTCGATGGCGCTCGTGACCAGGTCGCGCAGGTCGAGGCGGCCGCGGTCGAGCGGGAGGCGACCCTCCTCGGCCTGAGATACGAGTGAGACGTCCTCGACCAGGCGGCGGAGTCGGCTGGTGGCGTCGGCGAGCACGTCGATCGTCGTCGGGTCGGGGTCGATCACACCGTCGGCGATCCCCTCGTGGTAGGCCTCGATCGTGGCCAGAGGTGTCCGAAGTTCGTGAGCGAGATCGGCCAGGAGCCGTCGGCGGGTGTGTTCGGTGTGTTCGAGCGCGTCCGCCATGCGATTGAACGCGCGGGTGAAGTCGGTCAGTTCGTCGTCGGCCACGGGAGGGGTCGCGCGTGCATCCAGGTGGCCGGCCGCGAGCGCGTCGGCGGTGTCCGAGAGTTCCTCGATGGGTTGCGCGATCCGGGTGGCCAGCAGCCAGGACACGGCCCCGGCGGCGGCCGCTGCGGCACCGATCCCGATGGCGAGCGCGAGCAGCAGCGTCTCGCTGAGGGCCGCGTCGAGGTGGCGGGCGACGACGTCGGAGACCGGCCCGACGGCCCGGCGCACGTGGTCGTGGAAGATCGGCGGGGCGACCAGGAACGCCACGACCCCGAGGGTCGCCGCACCGGCGAGGATCACCAGAAGCTGCCCGACGAACAGCCGCCGCAGCAGGCGGCGCGGCCGTTGTCGGTTCACGGTTCGGTCATCCGGTACCCGACGCCGCGCACGGTGCGGATGTAGCGGGGTTCGTCGGAGGTGTCGCGGAGCTTGCGGCGCAGGTTGGCGATGTGTACGGCCACGACATGGTCGTCGCGGTAGGCGGCCGAGCCCCACACGTGATCGAGCAGCTGATCCTTGGAGAACACCACCCGCGGTTGGGCGGACAGGGTGTCGAGCAGGTCGAACTCGAGCTTGGTCAGCTCGACCGATTCCCCCGCCACGGTGACCTCGCGGCCGGCGGGATCGATGGTCAGGTCACCAAAGCTCCGCCGCGTGTTGTCGGGCTCGGGTGTCGTCCGGCGGGGACGGCGCAGCATCGCCTGGATCCGGGCCACGAGCTCGTTTGGGGAGAACGGCTTGGTGACGTAGTCATCCGCCCCGACACGCAGGCCCACGATCCGGTCGACCTCCTCGGTGCGGGCGGTGAGCATGACGATGTAGGGATCGGACTGTTCGCGGATGCGGCGGGCGACCTCGAGACCGTCCAGACCGGGCAGCATCAAGTCGAGGACGACGACGTCCGGGTCGACCCGTCCGATGACCTCCAGGGCGTCGTGGCCGTCGTAGGCGGCGTGGACGTCGTAGCCCTCGCGCTGCAGGTAGCGGGTGACGAGGTCGACCAGGGGTTTCTCGTCATCGACGACCACCACGGTCACCGGGTCAGGCACGGGCGTGGTTCGCCGGTCGGGTGTGGGTGTGGAGTTCATCGCGGCGTTGACGATACTCGTCCAGGTCGAGCTCTCCGCGGGCGAAGCGTTCGTCGAGGATCTGCTGCGGGTCACGGTGCGGCTGGTTGGGGAACAGCGCGGTGACCGCCCACACGATCACGGTGATGCCGACGATCCACACGCCGGCCATCCACAGCCAGTGCCACCAAGGTGCCCAGTCCCACATCATGATCGGTCACCTCCCGGCGGCGCGGTGGTGGCCGTGCCACGGGCGCATCTGGTCGCGTCGACGTCGAACTTGGCTATGTGAGCTTGCATCGTGGGGTCGTTCAGCATCGCCTCGTGGACAGCGGGGTCGGCCGCCATCGTGGCGTGCATCTCGGTCATGCCTCCGGTGTGCATCTGCATCGTCCCGGTGACATGCATGCTGGCCATGCCGGGTGTGGTGCCGTCGCTCGGCGGGGGTGTGGGGGGTGCGGCCGTTGCGGCGGTGGCCAGCGCCCCGAGGGCGGTGGCGCTGAGCAGCAGGGTGCGCAGGGTGCGGGTCATGGCGGTGCCTTTCGGGGCAGATCAAGGTCTGGCGGATGCGGTGAAGTTGCCAGTGACGTGCACAGCCGCGTGCTCGTCGTCGGAGACGAGCGGGATGGCGAGGTGGTGGGGGCCATCCATGCCCGGGTGCATCTGCAGGGGGAACTGCAGCAGCAGCTCGTCGCCGGGTGGGACGGTGAGTTCCTGACCGGCCTGGGTCAGCTCCCCGTCGGCGTAGACGGGGCCGGGGCAGCAGCCCTCGAGGACCTGGGGCTGGCCCACGAGGAAGGTCACGGCCGCGTCTGTGGGGTTGGTAACGGCCCAGCCGGGTACGTAGGTCACGCCGAGCGCGACTTCGCCCATCTCCACGTCCGCGCCGGTGACCTGCAGACCGGCGAGGGTGATGTCCCCGGAGGCGTCTCCCGGGGCGGTGCGGGCCGGTCCGCCCATCGGATTGGGCAGGCTCGCGTCGAACCGCGACTCCCGCGGTACGGACAGTGACACGACAAATGCGTAGAGCAGGAACCCGGCGATCAGCACACCGACGCCGGTCAGGCCGCGGGTGATGCGCCGTTCGCGACGGGCGAGCTCTTGCTTGCTGGGGCGGCTCATGGGCACGGTCCTTCGGTGGGTGATGTGTCAGGTGGTCGGGGCGGTGATGGCGCCGTACCGATCGTCGATGCGGCGGGCGATCTCGTCGATCGGAGTGCCGGTCGAACGCAGGTCGATCACGTCGCGAGCTTCGGCCAGGCACACGGCGCAGCCGGTGGCGTGACGTTCCCAGCTGCCGTCGGGGCGGACGAAGCAGTCGAGGAGGTGGCGGTGGTCCAAGAACTCCTCGCACCCGCAGTAGCACGCGACCGTTTCGAACGCTTCGGGGTCGGCGGCCGCCGCCCGGTACAGCTCCTGATGATCAGCAGGCAGGGACGCCAACTCGACCGTCCCGCCGGGAGCAACGGCCAGCATCGTGGGCCTCTCGTCCGTGGAACCAGGGCCTGCCGAGGTGGATGCGTTACTGGTCGCAAGCAGCCAGCCTGCGGCCGTGAGCGCGACGATCGCGACCGCCAGTGCCCACCATGGTCGGGAGGTTTGCAGCTGCGGTTGGTCGGTCATTTTGCGCCTTGGGGTCGTTGTCCAGAAGGTGCCCGTCGGCGGTGTCGCCCGCGGCAAGCGACGATCAAGAACCCGTCAAGTTCCCTCCCGATAGGTCCGTGCGAGCAAATGGTGCGGTTACCGTCCGAAGCTGCCCGAGACGGAAGGATCGAGATGCGACGACTGACGCGACCGATGGTGGCGATGGCTGCGGCCGTGCTGGTGCTCACCGCCTGCGGGCCCGGCGGCCCCGGATCCACAGCCGATCCGGCCACCATCGGATCCGACAACCATCGCGCGATGGACGAGGATGAGCATGGCGACATGGTCATGCCCGGCGTCGGCGAGCCGGCAGATGCGGCGGATGCCGATCGGACCATCGACCTGACCACGCTCGACACGATGGCCTACGACCCGGCGACGATCACGGTCGAGGCCGGGGAGACGATCACGTTCTCGGTGACCAACACGGGCGAGGCCGTCCACGAGTTCATCCTCGGGGACCAGGCCATGCAGGACGAGCATGCCGAGGAGATGGCCGACATGGGATCGGGCATGGTCCATGACGAACCCAACACGCTCACTCTGCCGCCGGGCGAGACCAAGGAGCTCACCTGGCGGTTCGGGGACGCAGGCACCGTGATCTACGCCTGCCACCAACCAGGCCACTACCAGGCCGGTATGCGTGGTGAGATCACCGTTGGGTGATCACTTCTGAGCTACACCGAAGCGTCCCCGTCGGCAGGGGGTCCGTCGAGGTCGGTCGGGGGTGGCCGCAGGACACGTTTGTCGTACTTCAGCGTCTCCATGAGCTCGTCCACGATCTCGTTGCCGCGGCCAGTGCGGATGGCGTCGGCGACGTGGCTCTCGAGGTGGTGGCGGAAGACTTCGCGGCTGGTGCCTTCGAGCATGCCCTGCACGGCCGCGAGCTGTTTCATGACGTCAGGGCACCAGGCGTCGTCCTCGACCATGCGGATGATCCCGTCGAGGTGGCCGCGGGCGGTCTTGAGCCGGTTGGTGACCTTGCGGTGGTAGTCGTCCATGCTCGAAGGGTAGGCCACCCCTTCGGGGGTGGGGCCTCGGTCGGCGGTCGTCGTGCTCATCGTGGTGCTCCTTGGGTCGGGTGGGTGGACAGGTAGCGGTCGGGGTCGGCCGTGGGTGGTGCCTGCGGTGTGGTGACCTCGACGTCCGCGCTGTGCTGGTCGTCGGGCCGGGCGGCGGGCAGGCGGGTCGGGTGCCAGCGCCGGAGCCGGTTCGCGTTGCCGACGACCGACAGGCTGGAGGCGGCCATGGCAGCAGCGGCGATCATCGGGGACAGCAGCCAGCCGGTGAACGGGTACAGCAGCCCGGCAGCGATCGGGATGCCGACGGTGTTGTAGACGAACGCGAGGAACAGGTTCTGGCGGATGTTGCGCATCGTCGCGCGTGACAGGGTGATCGCGCTCACGAGCCCCGCGATGCGGTCGCTGATGAGGGTGATGTCGGCGGCCTCGATGGCCACGTCGGTACCGGAGCCGATCGCGATGCCGACGTCGGCCTGGGCCAGTGCGGGCGCGTCGTTGATGCCGTCGCCGACCATCCCGACCTTGCGTCCTTCGGCCTGCAGGCGAGCCACCTCACTGGCCTTGTCCTGGGGCAGGACCTCGGCGAGCACGCGGGCGATGCCAACCTGACGGGCGATCGCGGCGGCGGTGCGGCGGTTGTCACCGGTGATCATCACCGGCTCGACCCCGAGCCGCTTCAGCGCGGCGATCGCGGCGACAGCGTCGTCCTTCATGGTGTCGGCAACGGCGACCAGCCCGGCGGGACGGCCGTCGATCGCGACGAACATGGGCGTGCGGCCGGCCTCGGCCAGTCGAGCAGCCTCAGCTTCCAGGTGGGTGGTGTCCAGCCCGGCGTCGACCAGCAGTGCGACGTTGCCGGCGAGCATCTCGTGGCCATCGACGATGGCACGGATGCCCTTGCCGGTAACCGAGTCGAACCCGTCGGGGTCGGCCAGGTCGAGTCCCCGGTCGCGGGCGCCGCGCACGATGGCCTCGCCGAGCGGGTGCTCGGAGACGGTCTCGGCCGAGGCGACCAGCCGCAGCAACTCGTCGGCGTCGAGGCCGGATAGCGGCACGATGTCGGTGAGTTCCGGGGTGCCCTTGGTGATGGTGCCGGTCTTGTCGAGCACGAGCACGTCGAGTTCATGGGCGGTCTCGAGCGCTTCGGCGGAGCGGATCAGGATCCCTTGCTCGGCGCCCTTGCCGGTACCGACCATGATCGACAACGGGGTGGCCAGACCGAGCGCGCACGGGCAGGCGATGATCAGCACCGACACCCCGGCGACCAGCCCGAAGGTCAGGGCCGGGTCAGGTCCGATCAGGAACCAGGTCACGAACGTGGCGATCGCGATGAACACGACGGTCGGCACGAAGTAGCCGGCCGCGAGATCGGCGAGCCGCTGGATCGGGGCACGGGATGCCTGGGCCTGCTCGACCAGCTTGACGATCTGGCTGAGCATGGTGTCGCGGCCGACCGCCGTGGCCCGGAACCGGAACGCCCCGGTGGCGTTCAGCGTCGCGCCGATGACAGTGTCACCGACGGTCTTCTCCACCGGGATGGACTCGCCGGTGACCATCGACTCGTCCAGGGTGGAAGACCCCGTGATGATCTGACCGTCGACGGGGACCTTCTCGCCCGGGCGGACCAGCACGGTGTCCCCTTGCACGACCTGCTCGACCGGAAGCTCGACCTCCTCACCGTCCCGGACGACCCGGGCGGTGCGGGCCTGCAGGCCCAGCAGCTTGCGGATGGCCTCGCCGGTGCCGGCCTTGGCCTTCACCTCCAGCAGGCGCCCGAGCAGGATCAGCGTGATGATGACCCCGACGGCCTCGTAGTAGACCTCGCGGACGTCGGCGGGAACCAGGCCAGGGAACAGCGTGACCACCAGGCTGAAGCCGAACGCGGCGATCGTGCCCAGGGTGATCAACGAGTTCATGTCGGCGCTGCGGTGGCCTAGCGCGAGCCAGCCGGTGCGGTGGATCGGCCAACCCGTGTAGAACATCACCGGCGCGATGAGCCCGAGCTGGACCCACCGGTCCATCAGGATCTCGGGCACCCAGGTCGCCCCGAAGACCTCCATGGCCATGACCGCGATCGCCACGGGCAGGGTCAACACGGCTCCGAGCAGGACACGGCGGGACAGGCCGACGATCTCTGCCCGACGCGCGGCGGCCTCCCGGTCCTGCTCCTCGCCGGCGTCCATGTCGGCAGTGTGTTCGCGGACGTGGTCGCCGGGTTCCGAGGCCGTCGAGGTGGCGGGCAGGTCCCCGGCGGGTGCGGCGCCGTCGTGCCCTTCCGGCTCGACCAGCAGCTTGCCGTGGACCATGTTCATGCCGCACGCGAACCCGAACTCGCCGGTCTCGGTCGGAGTCAGCTCGACGACCGCGGACCCGAAGGCGGGCAGGTTGCGGGACAGCTGGAAGTCGGGGAAGACCACCTTGGAGGTGCAGTCACCCGACTCCTGCCGGTCGAAGGTGATCCGCACCGGCACCCCCTGGGTGACCTGGATCACGTCGGGGGAGTAGCCGCCCTTTACGGTGACGGTGACCTCCTGCACCCCGTCACGCAGGTGTGCGGCGGTGGCCCGCTTGGGGCCAAAGAAGAACCAGGCCAGCCCGCCGATCGCGGCGATCCCGCCGAGCAGTACGAGTAGTTCAATGCCGTTCATGGGCACTCCGATAGGTCGTTTCGCTGGTGACGATGGCTCCTGTCAGGTGCGGGTCGTGGTGAGTCGTTGGAAGACGCCGATGGCAGCGGTGGTGATGGCGGCCAGCCAGCCCAGGGCGATCAGCAGCCCGGTGGTCTCGTCGAAGCTGGGGGTGAAGGCGCCGTCGATGAGCACGCGGGTGGCACCGTGGGCGGGCATCCACGCGGCCCAGGCGGGCGGTGCGGCGTCGAACATGACGTTCTGGGCGAGGCCGACGTCGAGGAACGGCAGCAGGAACATCAGGTACAGCCCGCCGAGCCGGCCGACGACCGGGCCGATTACCACGCCGATCATGGCGTAGGTGACGGCAACGCCGACGGTCGCGAGCGCGAAGGTGATCCACACCTGCGGCGTGAAGCTCACTGCCGTGACGGCCAGCGACACGACGCTGACGAGGACGGCGGCAAAGAGGATCACGCCGAGCCGTGCGGCGAGGACCTCGCGAGGGCGGAAGCCGGCGATGACCAGCCTCCGGTCGGCTTCGGCCGAGCCGAGGACGACGAACAGTCCGGCCAGTCCGGCCAGGAATGCCACGGTGATCGCGACCATGATGGCGCCGTGGACGTCGACCATGGACAGGATCGTGATGGTGCGGCGGCCGGCTTCGGCGAGCTCGACCGGGGCCGGGTCGTCGGGGGTGGTGGCGATCGACAGGGTGATGAAGAAGGTCGGTAGACCGACGAGCAGTACCCACAGTGCGAGGTTGCGGCGGTACTCGCGCCAGGCGGCCTCCAGTCCGGCACCCAGCCGCGCCCACGACGACGTGACCGTGCGCGCGTGGCCGTTGCGCACCGGCCGGGTGGTGACCACCAGGGCGACGAAGGCCATGGTGAGCCCGCCGACGGTCCAGGCCAGCGAGGCGCCTATGTCGCCGATCGGGCCCGCGTGGCCGGTGGAGGCGTCGAGCATGACCAGGGTGGGGAAGTGGGCGGGAAAGAACCGGTTGAGCAGCGAGTCGGCCTGGCCCATCCCGGGGCCGAGGAACACGTCGAACATCCACACGAAGATCAGCAGCAGCGAGCCGTTGACCTCCGAGCGCACCAGCGCCCCGATCGTGGCGCCGATGCCGAGGTAGATCACGGCGAACATCGCCGTGGCACCGATCGTCCGGGCTGGGTCGGTCATGTCGGTGCGCACCGCCAAGGCCAGCAGGGCGCCGGTGGCGGCGACGGCGGCGAGCAGCAGCGACGACGTGAGCCGGGCGGTGACGACCCGTGCGGTGGCCGAGCCTGCGGCGGCCAGGCGCCGGTCGGCGTCACGGGAGGACGCAACGTGGAAGTAGCCGGCGACACCGGACAGGAACGCGGCGGCCCAACCGGCCGTGGCGGCCTCGAGCTGCCCCATGGTGGTCTCGGCGCCCAGGATCCGGCCGAAGTCGGCCAGCGCCCCAGCGGACATCGCGACGAACACGACTGGCACGGCGGCCAACAGCACCACGTTGAGTGGCCGGCGTGCGTACTCGACCAGGGCCTGCGACGTCAGTAGGCCCGTCAGTGGTTGCGCACGCGTCGTCATCGCGCCACCGTTCTGCCCTCGATCAGGTCGTAGATGCGGTCGAACCGCTCGGCGTCGGTGATGAAGTGGCTGATGATCAGCAGGGTGCGGCCGGCGTCGCGCCGGTCGCTGGCGAGCTGCCAGAACCGCTGGTAGGTGTCCCAGTCGAACCCGGCGTAGGGCTCGTCGAGCAACAACAGGTCGGGGTCGGGCAGCAGTGCCAGTCCGAGGTTGAGCTTGGCGCGGGTGCCGCCCGACAGCTCCTCGACGCGTGCGGTGCGCCACTCGGCGAACCCGAGGATCGCGTAGATGTCGTCGCGAGACCGCTGCATGTCGGGTTCGGACATGCCGTAGGCCCGGCCGAACAGCTCGAAGTGCTCGTCGCACGTCAGCCGCTCGTACAGCACGGGCTCCTGCGGGCAGAACCCCACCAGACCGGTGTGGTCGACGGTGCCGACGTCGCGGGCGAGCGCCCCGACCAGGATCTTCATCAGCGTCGACTTGCCCGAGCCGTTCTCACCGACCAGCCCGACCACCTCGCCTGGCCAGAGTTGGACATCTGCGCCACGCAGGACCGACTTGACGCGACGTCGCGGCCACCAGCCTGTGCGGTACGTCTTGGTGACACCCCGGGCCTCGAGCGCAGGGGGACGCTGGGGATCTGCCACGGCGGTGGCTTGCAGGAGCGGTGTCGCGTCGGCCATCAGAGATCCTTCCCACGTGCCATGATCCACCCCACCTGGGATGGGGTATAGGTCCAATGGTCCCGCTTCCGAAGGCCGATCGACTGGCCCGACGCCGGTGTGTCGCCCTGCCGCGGGCCGTAGGGATGGCGGTTCCGGTCAGCGGCTGTCGGCACCGACCAGCGGTGCCGTCGGCTTCGGGGATGGGGTGAGGTGGCGGGTGCGGGTGGCCAGCAGTGCGACGGTGCCTCCGACCACCAGTGCAGCGGCGATCCAGCCGTTGCGGCTGATGCCGAGCAGCCGGAAGGTGGTGTCGGTGCGGATCAGCTCGAGCGCGAACCGGCCGGTGCCGTACGCGACGAGGTAGCCGAACAGCAGCTGGCCGCGGCTCAGGATCCCGCGGCGCTCCAGGGCCAGCAGCACCCCGACGGTGGCCAGGCTCCACAGTGCCTCGTACAGGAACGCGGGGTGGAACGTCGCCGCGTCGAGGTAGGCGGCGGGGCGGAGCCGTTCGGGGATCTCGACCGCCCAGGGCAGGGTCGTCGGGGTGCCGAACAGTTCCTGGCTGAAGTAGTCGGCGGGCCGGCCGAGCGCCTGGGCGAGGGGGATTCCGACCGCGGCGGCACCGGCGAAGGCGCCCAGGTCGACGTCGCGGCGGCGGATCAGCCAGATCGCGGTCAGGGTGCCGACGGTAGGTCTCCGAACAGCACCAGCCCGCCGTGCCACACGGCCAGCACATCCAGCCAGCTGCCCGCGAACCGTCCGGTGTGGGTCAGCACGTACCCGGCCCGGGCGCCGACGAACCCTGCCAGGATTGCGGGCAGCAGGATGCGGTCGACCAGTTCCGGGTCGCCCCCCACCGCCTGGTAGCGGCGCCGGGTGACGGTGATGCCGGCCAGCAACGCGAGCGCCACCACGATGCCGAACAGTGTCACGCGCAGCGGACCGAAGTGCAGCTCGGTGATGGGCGGCGCGGGGATCGAAGCGAGCATCATGGGGCGTCCGCGGTGTCGTCGTGACCGTGGTGATCCACGTCGCCAGCCGGGACGGCGGTGTCCATCGGCGTGTCCGAACCGCTCACCGCGGGTCCGACCACCAGGGTCGAGAACGTGAAGATCGCGGCGAAGGCCGCCAGTGCCAACGCCGGTGCCCGCCAACTACTGGTGCGGCGCCGGTGACCCCGGCCCAGATCGCCAGCAGCCCGGTCCGGACACGGGCCAACAGGCGGGCGTGGACCGACCGGTCGAGCGTGGCAACGGTGGTCGTCATCTCGGGGTTCCTGTCAGCGGCAGCGCAGCAGACGGTCGACGAGCGCCAGCACGTCGCCGAGGCCGTCGGTGGGTTCGGTGGCGGCTGGTCCGGCCGACAGGCGCGCCTCGGCCGTGTCGTGCACGATCTCGAGAGCAACAGCCCGCAAAGCAGCACGGACGGCCGCGATCTGGTCGAGCAGCTCCTCGGCGGGGCGTTCCGCGTCCCACATCCGACCCAGCCCCGCCGCCTGGCCTTCGATGCGCGCCAGCCGAAGGCGCACCGAGGTGGCGGTGGAGAGCGGTGTAGCGGTGGCGGCCATCATGCTGCCTCTCACGGGACGGCACGAGAAGCGTCGCCCCCGCCCGTCAAGCCCGAGGTCGGGACCGGTCAAGTTCCCATCAAGGTCAGCCTCGGGGGGTCGGCAGTCCTACCCCAGGCCGTTCCTTCGCGACGGAGTCGCTCCTAGGCTGCCCTTGTCGAGACGCCACAAGAAGTGATGTCGCAACACCTGTGCAGGGCGATGCCATGAGCTCCGAGTACCGGGCGGGCAGCCTGAGTCTCGCCGGGACCGTCGCGATGGGTACCGGTGTCATGATCGGTGCCGGCATCTTCGCGTTGACGGGCCAGATCGCCGAACTCGCCGGCCCGCTGTTCCCGGTCACGTTCATCGTCGCCGCCGTGATCAGTGGGCTCAGCGCGTACAGCTACGTCCGGGTGTCGAGCGACTCTCCGTCGGCTGGCGGAATTGCGATGATGCTGTCGCGGGCGTACGGCCGGTCGACGGTGACTGCCGCCGGCGCGATGCTGATGGTGTTCTCGATGGTCATCAACGAGAGCCTGGTCGCCCCGCACGTTCGGCACCCACACGCTGCGCCTGTTCGATGTCGAGGACACCAGCGTTCTGGTTCCGCTCCTCGCCCTCGGGCTCATCATCGCCGGGTTCCTGGTCAACATCGCTGGTAACGAGGCCATCGGAGCGGTCTCCAAGGTCGCCGCCGTGCTGAAGGTCGGCGGCATCCTCGCCTTCGCCGGCGCCGTCCTGTGGGCTGCGGGTTTCAGCTTCCGGTCCGCGAGCAGTGGGGCTGCCGATACCGGCGTGGGCGGGATGCTCGCCGCGGTCGCACTGGCGATCCTGGCCTACAAGGGGTTCACGACCATCACCAACAGTGGCGATGAGGTCGAGAATCCGCACCGCAACGTCGGCCGATCCATTGTGATCTCGCTGGTCATCTGTGTCGTGGTCTACCTGCTGGTGTCCTGGGCCGTCGGCTCGACGCTGACCATCTCCGAGATCGTCGACGCGCGGGACTACTCGCTGGCTGAGGCGGCACGACCAGCCTTTGGCGACTTCGGGGTGACCTTCACGGTCGTCATCGCCATCGTCGCCACCGGGTCTGGGCTGCTTGCCAGCCTGTTCGCTGTGTCCCGCATGCTGGCGATGCTCACCGACATGGCACTGATCCCCCACCGGCACTTCGGCATGCCCGGCGGGATCCGGCAACACACTCTGGTGTACACCGTGGTGGTGGCTGGCATACTGGCCGTCTTCTTCGATCTCAGCCGCATCGCGGCGATCGGCGCGATCTTCTACCTGGTGATGGACATCGCCATCCAATGGGGCGTGTTCCGCCACCTCCGTGGCGACATCCGCATGCGCCCCTGGGTGCCGCTCGCCGCGATCGTCGCCGACACCGTTGCCCTGGTCGCGTTCACCGTCGTGAAGGGCCGACAAGACTGGTCGATCGTCGTCATCGCTGTCGGAGGGATCGTCGCCATCTTCGCGTTCGAGGCCCTCTACCTGCGCGTGCGCGGTCCCGTCGACCACGACCACTCGCAACATCGGCCGTAGCGGCACACAGGCGGGTCACCGAAGCCATCGGTAGGGACCGGTCAAGTTCCCATGACGCCACGCCGCTGGCGTGCGCATGGGCCGTGCCACGCCTCTACTCCCAGTCGTGGAACCGAACGGATCGCATGGGCGTGTGCTGGCGGTCGCGGCAGCCGTCGCGACCGTGGCCGCGGCATGTGGCGGGCAGATCGGTGACATCCCGCCCCGCCACAACGCCCAGGGCCACACCGCCGCGTGGTCGACCGACGAGCAACGTCGAAGCCAGGCAGAGGTGACCGCGGCCGAGTGCGCCGACAGATGACCGACGCCCCCGCCCGTCAGTCGGCCTCGGACACCACGATCGTTCCGCGCATCCCGCCCTGCGCGTGACCGGGGACGCTGCAGTAGAACTCGTACCGTCCCGGTTCGGTGAACTCGACGGCGCCGACGGCCTGCTTGCCCGGCTCGGCTGCCAGCACCACGTCGGCCGCGGGGACCGTCAGGTCATGGAACGCCTCCCCGGTGTTCACCAGCCGAAGGTTCACCGGCTTGCCGGCAGTCACCTCGACGGAGGCGGGGTCGAACCACAGGTCACCCGCCGCCACCTCGACTTCACGAGCACCGTCGACGACCTCCGTGTTCGACGACGTCGAGCCGCGCCATCCCATGTGGCCTCCCATCCATCCGCTTTCACCCCAGCGCGTCATCCCCAGCCAGGCGAGCAGGATCACGGCGAGCGTTGCCGCCGCGATGACTGCGACGGGCCCGCCCCACCGGCCCGACGGCGGCGGTGAACCATGTCCGTGCTCCTGGAGTGCCTGGCGTCGCTGCGCATGCTCCTCTACGGGGAGGTCGCCTCCGGCCAGCCGCTGGTCCAGCACCTGTATGGCGAGATCGTCACGGTCGTCGTCGCGCCGCTGGGACGCCCATACGACCGCGATGACGACCGCCACGATCAGCACGAGCCAGGGTCCCATCAGCATCATCGTCGTTCCTTCACTTCACGGAGAGCTCACTGGCAAACGTGCCGGCAACCGGTCAAGCCGCAACAGGATCCCGGTCAAGAACTCGTCAAGGTTGGCAGCGAACCCGCCGATCGGGTCGGCAGCGCCGGATCCTGCTGGTGATGCAGCGCCCACGATCTTCCGTGACCAATCCTGTAAGCACGCGGATACCCGATCGGGGGCCACCACGCACGCCTCTCGCCGTCGGGGTCGCATTATCCCACACCCACCTGAGGTGCATGAAGGGCAAGAGGTCCCTCGGCAGGACCATCGCCCCGGCGCGGTCGCGACAGAACGGGCTCGTTCTCCTACGTAGAAGCACGTAGGTCGCATGCGCCGTCCGGCCGACGACGTTGCGTCATTTGCTGAGGTCGAGCCGTGACCTTCGCCTGCGGTCAGGCGACGCGCGTCCGGGGACGATGGATGTGACTCCGGAGGAGCGCCCCATGGAACCCAGGACCGATCAGCTGACTCCGCCAGTGCCTGAGGTGGCCGGCCGTAGCAGGGGGAATGGCCCGATCCGAGGGCTGATGAACTGGTTCGGTGCCCTGTTCGGGGCCGTCGTCCTCCTCGGCGGGCTCGTGGTCTACGTCGCGGATCGACCCGCTCCTGAGCCCGTTGGGGACACAGCCGTGGCAGTTCAACCTCCGGCGGACGTGGCGGCGGTGCCGGATCAGCAGGCCGGTGTCACCGGCGAGGCAGACGACCACATGGCTGAAGAACCCCACGACGACGGGACGGAGGCCGTCGAGGAGCCACCGGCACCCGCGGTCGGCACCGCCGTCGGCGGCGTCATCGAGGTCGAGATGGTCGATTTCGGCTACCAGCCGGCAGCCATTGAGATCCCCGCTGGCGTGCCCGTGACGCTTCGTTTCACCAACACCGGCAAGCTCGCCCACGAGGCCATGGTTGGCGACGCGCACATGCAGGAGGAGTTCGCCTCGGCCGGAAACCACGACGACGAAGGAGGGGGTGACCACCACGGGAATCTGATGGCCGTGACGGTCGACCCTGGGCAGAGTGCCGACCTCGAGGTGCTCATCGACGAGCCCGGGACGTGGTATTTCGCATGCCACCTGCTGGGCCACTACGAGCGCGGACAGGTCGCCACGATCAACGTGATGAGCTGACGCGGACAACCGGAAGGCGGACACAATGGGCGAGCGGTCGAACTGGGACAGCGGTCCGACGGACGATGTCCTGCAGGACCGGGCCAACGCCCTCCTGGAGGGTTCGGAGTTCGACCCGGCCCTGGGAGTGCTCGTTGCCCGTGACGCCCAGCGTGTCGTGGCCGGCGAGATGTCTCAGGAAGAGTTCGGCCGGCGCTATCACGATGCGTACGTTCGTGAGTTCGGGCGCGACGAACGTCCGGACTCGCCAGACCCCGAGGCGCGCCTCGAATTGTCCACCGACGATGAGCCGTCCCAGCCGCTCGTCGTCTCGCGTCGGGAGGCGCTGGCCGGGATAGGAGGGGCCGCAGCGGGTGTGTTCTTCCTCGGTGAGTTGTGGCGCAGTGGCGGGCTGCGTCGTCTGTACGGGGCCGTCACGCCACCCGCGATGGACGGTGTCGCGGCCGGGGCGGACCCGGTCCAGTACGGGATGGTCATCGACCTCCAACGGTGCGATGGTTGCCTGTTCTGCGTGGACGCCTGCCGGACCGAGAACGGCCTGTCCGACGGCGTGCTGTGGCCGTATGTCTTCGCGTACGAGGAGCCGGGTGACGAGGACCCGCGCTTCCTCGTCCGGGTCTGCCAGCAGTGCACCAATGCGCCGTGCATCAAGGTCTGTCCCACAGGAGCCCGGCATCGTCGGCTTGCGGACGGCCTCGTGCTCACCGACTACGACGTCTGCATCGGCTGCCGCTACTGCGAGGTCGCCTGCCCGTACGGGGTCAACTACTTCCAGTGGGGTGAGCCCGCGAGCTACGGCGGTACCTACACCGGCGCGCGTCGGGATGCCCGCGGTATCGCCGTCGACGGCGACCCGCCGATGGGCGTGATGGGCAAGTGCAGCTACTGCCCGCTTCGCCAGGACGATCCGGAGCGGCGGGGCAGCACCGCATGCGCAGACGCGTGCCCCATGAATGCCATCCACGTCGGTGACATGAACGACCCCGACAGCGCACCCAACCGCTACCTGGCAGAGCGCCGGGCCGAAAACGACGGGTACCTCCCCACCTTCCGGCTCCTCGAGGATCTCGGGACGGAGCCGAACGTGATCTACATCGGTGCCCCTCCCTCATCACGTGCGGAGCTGGTCGAGGGGCCGGTGTCGTACGGGGCGTGGGGGGTCGTCGAGGACCGGCGCACCGTCCTCGAAGGACCGACGCCGTGGTTCGGTCGGATCGGACTAGGGACATGAGTACCGAAGTCATCGCCGCACCCCCACGCACGGACGACACTGTCGGGACCGACCTGTCACGTCGCTCGGCCATCCTGCGTCCACTCGGTCGCCCGTCTCGGACGTACCTCCTGGTGTTTGCCGCTGCCCTCGTGGGACTGATCTGGTTCGGCCAGGCATGGGCCTTCCAGTTGCGCCACGGTCTGGTCGTCACCGGCCTCAGCGACTGGGGCACCGGCGGTGGCGTCCCCTGGGGGCTCTACATCGGTTCGTTCATCTGGTGGGTCGGCATCGCCCACGGCGGGATCGTCATCTCTGCGGCCGTGCGCCTGTTCCGGATGGACGCCCTCGAGCCGGTCGCCCGGCTGGCCGAGCTGCTCACGCTGGCGGCGCTCGCCAACGCCGGCATGTACATCATCCTCCACCTGGGTCGGCCGGAACGGATCGTCACGAGCATCCTTCCCAACCTGCCGCAGACGATCCGGACCTCACCGCTGGCGTGGGACGTGACGGTCATCACGCTCTACTTCGTGTTGACGGGCACCTACATCGCCCTGACGATCCGCCACGACCTCCATGAGGCCCGTGCCCGTCTCCCGCGGGCCTTCGACCCCCTCTACCGGGTCGTGCTCGTCGGCTACCGCGAGGGGGAGAGGAAGAAGGCCGACCGGATGGCCTTCTGGCTGGCGCTCGGGGTCATCGTGCTGGCACCGCTGTTCCTCCACGGAGGAGTGATCCCGTGGCTGTTCGCCCTGCTCCCCGGGCTGCCGGGGTGGTTCGGTCCGGTCCAGGGTCCACAGTTCCTCGCTGCCGCCCTGACCTCCGCGATGGGCGCGGTCACCGTCCTGGCCTACGTCTTCCGGCGGCTCTACCGGTGGGACGGGCTGATCGATGACGAGGTGTTCCGCACGCTCGCGCGATGGACCGGGCTGTTCGCGTTGCTGTACCTGTGGCTCCAGCTCCAGCAGGTCATCACCGGGGCGGCGATGGCCCCGACGGCTCCTGGATCGGTGGCGGCAGCCAAGCTCGCGAGTCCGCTCTTCTGGCTGGCCGTGGTTCTGCTCGGTGCCACGATCGCCCACACGGGCATCCAGATGCTCGCGCCCGACCTGTTCCGGGTCGGGCGGACGGCAGGCGTGGCAGCGCTGGCCGTGCTGGCGGTCCTGATCGACAAGACGCTGTTCGTCGTGGATGGCACGCTCGAGCCGGCCTTCGGTCTGTATCACGGCGGTACCTACACCCCGTCATGGGTCGAGCTGTCGTCCATCGTCGGCGCCTTCGCGATCGTCGTCCTGTTCTTCCTGCTGGCAACCAAGGCGCTCCCGCTGATCGAACTCGAGGAGGCGGAGACATGAACCCTCCCACCTATGGCCTGTGGCTCCTGTTCGGCATCGTCCTCGCGCCGCTGTATCTCATGCTGGCCGGCTGGGTCTTCGGACGGCCCCGGGAGGTCCGCCTGCCCTTGATCGGCGTGTCCTTCATGGCCGGCCTGACAGCGCTGGCATGGGGTGGCATGGCGATCCTGGCACTCGTGCTCGGAGCAGTTTCCGGCTGACGACGACGGGGCGGTGGGCGCCCTGCCTATTCTGTCTGGTGGCAGGGAGTGCGCCTTGAACGAGCGCCGTGGGGAAGAGCCGATCCGCGTCATCCTCGCGGAGGACCACGCGCTGGTCCGGGAGGGGACGCGCCGCATCCTCGAGGCCAGCGACAACATCGTCGTGGTGGGCGAGGCCGCGGACGGTGAGGAGGCGGTCGCCGTCGTCGCGCGCCTCGAGCCCGATATCGCCATCATCGACATCGGCATGCCGGGGATCGACGGGATCGAGGCGACACGACGGATCAAGGCTGCGGATGCCACAGTGAACGTGCTCGTGCTGACCGTGCACGACGACGAGCAGCTCGTCCTCGCGATGCTCGAGGCCGGTGCCGTCGGCTACTTGCTCAAGGACGCCGACGGACACCAGTTGATCCAGGCCGTCCAGGCCATCCATGCCGGCGAATCCGTGCTTCACCCTTCGATCACGCACAAGCTCCTGCGACGCATGGCAACCGGAACGGCCCGACCTGAGGTTGTCGATGAGGAGTCGTTGACCGAGCGTGAACTCGAAGTCCTTCACCTGGCGGCTCGCGGCATGGCGAACAAACAGATCGGGGTGGCGCTCGACCTCAGCGTGCGGACCGTGCAGACGCACCTCAGCCACGTCTTCCGCAAGTTGGGCGTGGCGTCGCGAACGGAGGCCGTGTTGCACGGCCTGCGTCGTGGATGGTTCACGATCGACGAGTTGGAGCCCCCACCGTGACGCTCTCGGGTTCCGTGCCCGACCGGCGGCTCGGCGGCCTGCCGATCCGAGCCGCTGCGCTCGTCAGGCACCTGCCACGACGACTGCACGAGCGGTCGTTCTGGGTCGTGCAGGCTGGCGTCCTCGGGATCACGGCGATTCATCTCCTGGGAGAGATCTGGTCGGCGCGTACCGATCAGGCGATCCCGGCCGGGTTCCACCACATTCCGGTCGCGCTGTACCTCGCCCCGATCGGCTACGCGAGCCTTCGGTACGGGACGGAAGGGGGGCTCCTGACGGGGCTCTGGAGCGCCATGCTGGCGGGCCCGAACCTCGTGCTCTGGCACCGTTCCGGTTTCGAGTGGGCCAGTGAACTGTTCTTCGTCGCCGTTGTCGTCGCCGTCGGCGTGACGATGGCGGTCCCGGTCGAGCGTGAGCGGTGGGCGAACGAACGGCTCGCCGAGAGTGAGCGTCAGCGACTGCGCTCCTACGCCCACTGGGTCATCCAGGCCCAGGAGGACGAACGCAGGCGGATCGCCCGGGAACTCCACGACGAAGCCGCCCAGAACATCGTGGTGATCCGCCGAGGTCTCGGGACGCTCGCCGACGACCTCGCCGACCATCCGGCTGTCGGCGAGGTCCAACATCTGCGGGGGGTCGCGGCGCAGACGCTGACGGGAATCCGCCGCTTCAGTCGGGACCTGCGTCCACCGACGCTCGACCGGCTTGGGTTGGTCCCCGCACTCACGCAACTGGTCGACGAGGTAGGGGACAGAGCCGGATGCAGCGCCGATGTGCACACCACCGGCGACCCGCGTCGTCTGCACGCTGAGACCGAACTTGCCGCGTACCGGATCGTGCAGGCGGCGCTCCACAACGTCGAGAACCACGCTGACGCCACCACGCTCGACGTCGAGATCGTCTTCGACCGTGATCATCTCGAACTGATCATCACGGATGACGGCCGGGGCTTCGCGGTCCCTGATCCCCTGGATGAACTGCCGCCTGAAGGGCGCCTCGGACTTGTCGGCATGAGCGAGCGGGCGCAACTCATCGGGGGCACGCTGGAGATCGCGAGCGAACCAGGGTCGGGCACGAGCGTCTCGCTTCGGGTGCCCATCTGAGAAGAGCACCATGCAGTTCCTCCTGGAAGGGCCATGTCCGGTCCCGAATCGGCACCGCCGACCCTCTACGGATCGACGGGGCCGCCTCCGCAAGGGAAGCGGAACCCGTCGACGATGACGGTGCCGCCGCGGTGGGTGATCGTCAGCTCGTGTGCGCCCGTTCCGAGATCGGTGTAGCTGAGCACCGCCCCGAACTGCGGATCGGACGTGGCGCCGCCGTAGTCCAGCGTGTCCACGTAGGCACCGTCGATCGCGATGTCGGCGCGACCGCCGCCTGCGAGCGTGGCGAAGACATACGTCACCGAATCGCCCTCGAAGCCGAGGGTCACGGTGTGCGCCTTCTTCCCGCGGTAGTTGTCCGGGCCCGACCGGCGGTGGTACGTGCCGTAAGAGGCGTCCGGGTGCTCCTCGAGGCTCCACCCGCCGTCATAGACCACTGCCGGATGGGTGTCGTCGATCGGCGGCGGCGTGCATGCCTCCTCGACAGTGACCGTCACGCCGGCGGTCGCCTGACCTCCGCGACCGTCGTCGATCGTGTACGTGAACCAGTCGGTCCCCGTTGCCCCGGGCGCCGGGGTGTACGTCACGCTCTGGCCGTCACCGGCCACGGTCACGCTGCCGTTGGTCGGCGCCGACGTCGTGCTGATCGTCAGGTCGTCCCCGTCAGGATCGAAGTCGTTTGCCAGCACAGCGATGTCGACCGCCTCGTCCTCGGTCGTGACCGCCTGGTCGTCGACTGCGACCGGCGGCCGGTTGTCCAGCGCCAACGCGAACTGCACGGCAGCGAGGGCATCGAGGCGCCCGTGCCCGAACACGTTGTTCGGCACCGCGTCGGTCGCATCCCCGCCACAGCCCTGGGTCGTGGTCTTCCTCACACCGGTGTGCTCGAGGATGAACTGGATCGTGTCGACGTCACCGGCGAGGTCCGGACGCGCCGAGACGATCAGCGCGACCACCCCGGCGACGTGCGGCCCGGCCATGCTGGTCCCGCTCTTGGAGCCGTAGCCGTTGTTCAGCACGGCGGAGCGCACCGCGTTGCCTGGCGCCGAGATGTCGGGCTTCATCCGCATCGAGCCGTCGCTGAGCACCGGCCCACGGCTGCTGAAGCCCGCGATGCCGTCGCCAGCGGTCGTGGCGCCGACCGTGATGGCCTCCTCGTAGACGGCCAGCGGGAACTCGATCGTCGAGCAGGTCGACCCCTCGTTGCCCGCCGAGGCGACGTAGACGATGCCGGCCGCACGCGACGCCTGCAGTTGCTGGTGCAGCAGCGGCGGGGCGCACGCCTCCAGGCACCCCCACGAGTTGTTGACGACGTCCGGTGCGAGGTCCGGGCGCGGGTTCTCGCCGTTGCTGTCGGTGGGGGCGAGCAGCCACTCCATGCACTCGAGGTAGGTCGGCACCGCGCCAACACCGACCGGGGTACTCATGTTCCGGCAGCCGACCCACTCCGCACCTGGCGCCACGCCGATCTGCTCGGTCGGCGTTGACCCGACCATGGTGCCGACGGTGTGGGTGCCGTGGCTCTGGTCGTCACACGGCGCCTCACCCATGCACCCCGAGCTCGGGTCGGGCACCGCGTTGTGCCAGTTGTAGTTGTGGTTGGCCGTCCCGTCCGCGTTCGAGCCGCGGTAGCTGCTCCGGAGCGCCTCGTGGGTCCACTCCACACCGACGTCCGCACTGGCGACGACCGCGCCGGCGCCCGAGATGCCGAGCTCGTCCCACACACGTGGCGCCTGGACCATGTCGATCCCGTACGGCGTCGGGTCCTCCTCGCTCTGGATCACCTCGGCCGCGTCCTCGCCGTCCGGACCAAGAGGTGACTCCAGCCCACCGACCCCGGACGGGAAGATTGCGGCGACGTCCGCACGGAGAGCCAGGTCTTGCACGAGCGCCGCGTCACCTGCGGTCCAGATCGCGTTGACGATCCAGAAGCTGCGGTGTGGTGCCCCGAGGAGGTCGAGCTGGTCGAGGAGGCCTGCCTGCGTGCGCTCCGCGACCGACGTGAGCTGCTCGTGGACGAAGATGCCCTTGTCGGCCTTGGTCGTGAGCCGCCGTGCTCCGGAGACGTCGGCCTGCTCGGCGAGGTAGACGATCATCTCGGTCGGGCCGGACTCCGCCGCGGCCAGAACGGCCGCATCGACCTTGTCGATCCACGCCTGGTCGACGGCCACGAACCCGGTGGCCATCGGTGCGAGCAGCGCGGCCGCCAGCACGAGTGTGTAGAACCGGACGACACGCGATCGGTGGGCCATGGTCGTTCTCCTTCGGCATGCGATGCGGAAGAGTTCGTCGTGGGGACTGGGAATTCCTTCCGAACGCCTAGCGAGTGCAGCGGGTGGTACTCACCCGTGCCGATGCAATCGACGAGGCTTCGGGCCCTCTTCCATCTCCGGGCGACGTTCCGGGAACACTCGGCGGCCCCTGGCGGTTGACCCCCATGTCCCTCGCCACGATCGGCTGAACCATCGCTCCGCGTCCCGTCACCGTGTACTCGCGTCCCGGCTGTGGCTTCTGCTGGTCGCTGATTCGGGGGCTCGAACGCGCTGACCTCGCCTTCGAGCGGGTCGACATCTGGGAGGATGCCAAGGCCGCCAAGTTCGTCCGCAGCGTCGCCAACGGCAACGAGACCGTGCCGACGGTCCGGATCGGGGACGTGGCACTGGTGAACCCCTCGGTCCCCGACGTGCTCCGCGCCGTGGCGGAACACGCCCCTGACCATCTGCCATCTGACTACGAGCCGCCGCAGCCGGGCATCGGCGCACGCCGTGTCACCCGACCCCTCGGCGGGTGACCGGACGAAGGAGGCACGATGACTCCGCTTGACGCTGCCGCGCTGGCCCTACGACTCTGGCTCGCCGTCGTGATGCTGCGTCACGGGTGGCATCACGCCCGCAGTCTCGACGGCACCGCGAACTGGTTTGCGAGCAAGGGCTTCCGGCACGCGCCGATCCAGGCGCGCTTGTCAGCGGCCGGTGAGCTAGCGATTGGGGCCGCAATCGCCGTCGGCCTGCTGACCCCGTTCGCCGCGGCTGGCCTGATCGCGACGATGACGGTGGCGTTCTGGTCCATCCACCGGTTCGCCGGCTTCTTCGTGTTCGCGCGCCCCGACGAGGGGTACGAGTACGTCGTGACGCTGTCGGTTGCGGCGGTCGTCCTCGCCATCATCGGGCCGGGCAGCGTGTCGTTGGATGCGGCGATCGGGATCTCAATGGCCGGATGGGCCGGTGGAGGCATCGCCCTCGCCGGTTTCGTCGTCGCGGCGGGACTACTCGCGCTCACCTGGCGCCGACCCGCCGTGCAACCGGACACCGCCGAGACGGAGACATGACGCCCTTGAGGAGAAGTCTTTGGACGGCCCACCGATATCGTCGCGGCGCCAGCAGGCCGTGCTCGCCTCACCCAGCAGCGTGGTCCATCACCTCCGGGTGCTCGAGGACGCCGGTTGCCTGGATCGCCGGGCGAACCGCGATGGACTTAGTCCTCGACTTAGTTCATACTCCCGGCATGACTGACGTAGGTGTTCACGAGGCGAAGACCTCGCTCTCCAGGCTGCTGCGGCGCGTGGCTGCCGGCGAGGAGATCACCATCACGCGGGGTGGCACACCGGTCGCCAGGCTGGTCCCCGTGTCGATCGAGGCCCCGCGCGTTCTCGGTGAGGACGCCGGTCGATACGTCGTTGGCGACGACTTCGATGCTTCGCTGCCCGCGGACGTCCTCGACGCATTCGAGTCGTGAGTTTCCTTCTCGACACCCACGTCTGGCTCTGGATGCTGACCCAGCCAGAGCGTCTCGGCCGGTTCCGCGCCGTCATCGAGCAGGCGGACACCGAACTCTTCCTGTCGGCGGCCAGCACCTGGGAACTTGCGATCAAGGTGTCGATCGGCCGCCTCGACCTGCCAGAACCGCTCGCGACCTACATCCCGTCGCGCATGCGGAGTACCCGGGTCACTGGGCTTCCCATCGAGCACGTGCACGCAATTCAGGTGGCGTCGTTGCCGCAGCTCCACAACGACCCCTTCGATCGCCTGCTCGTCGCACAGGCGATGGTGATGAAGATCGCGATCGTGACCGCCGACCACATCCTCGCGGAGTATCCGGTGGCCACGGAACTCCTCGGCGGGACCAACTGAGTTCGGCATCGCCGGAGCCCTACAGGCGGGGAAGCGCACTCAGAACCCCTCTTGCGCCCCGGCGTTCAGGTGGCGACCTCGGTCATGCGCACCGATTGGAGCGCTGATACGAGGTCGGCCGGTGCTGCCACCGGGGTGCCGGCCGCGTCCACGGTTCCGGAGCGAACCGCGACCTCGGCCAGGACCTCGCCGTTGCGCACCGCACGCTGGTGCCACCACGACGTGGCCCGTCGCAGGTCGGTGATCTCGGACTCGATGGTGACGACGTCGCCGGCGACCGCAGGCAGCAGGAACCTGAGGTTGGCCTGGGTGACGACCAGGTGGACGCCGCGCTCCCGCAGGGTGGTGAGGCCGAAGCCGAGGCCGTCGAGAATCTCGATCCGGGCGGTCTCGAACCAGTTCAGGTAGACCCCGTGGTTCACATGACCGTAGGGGTCGAGCTCGTGGAACCGGACGCGCAGCTGCAGCTTCATCAGGCAGAGGTCGTGTGTCGGGCGCGGCGGGCGGCCCGGGCCTCGCGCTTCTCGGTGAACCGCCGCGCGGTCAGCTCGAGATCGTCGACGAACGCCGCGAGGTCGCTGCGACGCTCCTCGGCGGTGGAATCGAGGCCTTCGACGTCGAAGATCTGCCAGTGCCGGAGCAGTGGCTGCACCACGTCGTCGAGGTGGTTGCGGGGGTCGTAGATCCCGGCGTCAGCAATCCGCGCGGATGCCGGCCCGAACCCGGCGATCACCGCCCCGGGCATGGCGAACCCGATGACCTCGTCGGCGATCGCACGAACAGTCGCCGACGGATCCACGTGCAGCGCCGCGCTGACGATGTCGCGGTAGAAGACCATGTGGAGGTTCTCGTCAGCGGCGATGCGGGCCATGATCCGATCGGCCACGGGGTCGTCGCTGTAGCGACCGGTGTTGCGGTGCGAGATCCGCGTGGCCAGCTCCTGGAACGACACGTAGGCCATGCCGTGCAGGGGATCCCGGTCGTTGCGGTCGTAGCCGGTCTGCACCGCCTGCATGCGCCCGCGTTCGAGCCTGACCGGGTCCTCGTTGCGGGTGACGACCAGGTAGTCGCGCAGGACGATGGCGTGCCGGCCCTCTTCGGCTGTCCACCGGTGCACCCATTCGGTCCATGCGCTGTCGCGGTGCGCGAACATCGCGTGGGCCTCACGGTGGTAGCTCGGGAGGTTGTCCTCGGTCATGAGGTTTACGTACATCGCGGTGCGGGCGATTCCGTCGAGCCTTGGTTGATCCGGGGTCCACGGGTCGGTCTCGTAGTCCCGCCCGGAGCCGTAGGGCACGTAGTCGTGCGGGAACCATTCGTCGGCGACGGACAGGTGACGTTCGAGGAGGCGTTCGGCCTCGGGCTCGAGTTCGGCCAGCAGGCTGACACTGGGGGCGGTGGGCACGGGCATGCGGATCCGGTCCGGAGAGGTGACGGGTCAGCCTCCCTCAACTTGACACCCACGTCAAGTTACGGTCGCGCGCAGACCGGTCACTCGGGCACGATGGCCTCGGCCTCGATCTCCACCTTCCACCGCGGGTCGAGCAGTGCCGCCACGATGACCATGGTCGCCGCAGGTCGGACGTCGCTGAACACCGCGGCGTGGGCGGCGCCGACCGCGTCGCCGTCCTCCGGGTCGGTGAGATACATCCGCGTGCGCACGACGTCCTCGTGACTTGCGCCGACGTCCCGCAATGCGTTCAACACGATCTCGAAGCAGCGCCGAGCCTGCGCGTATGCGTCCGCAGGGCACGACCCGTCGGGGTAGATCGGCGCAGTCCCTGCCACATGAACGACGCGCCCGACCCTGACGGCGCGGGAGAACCCGACTGACTCCTCGTACGGGCTCGCGGAGTGGGCGTGCTGGCGCACCGATGGTCCTCCTCGACGGCTGTGCCCGAGCCTATGCCCGCCAAGTTGCGAACGAGGTCGGCACCCCGACGCTCGTGCAACGCTTCGGGTCTGGACGAGGCGGAGCGGCTGCTGGCCATCCGCAGCGTGCCCGAGATCGCCATATGGCTGGCTGACGACCGTCTCGGGGCCTGGGCGATCGTCCCGGTCGGGGCAGAGCGGCCGGCCGGCACGGTCAGCCTGAGGCCGCTGCCCAACGACACGTTGGTGGAGATCGGCTGGAACCTCCATCCCGACAGCACGGGGCACGGGTATGCCCGCGAGGCCGCAGCGCTGGTGCTCGCCTCCACCCCGTCGCGCCCTCGTCCGGCAAGGCGAACGATACGAACACACGTTCCGGCGCTGGTCCAGTGGGTGGTCGGCCCGCGCCCTTCGGCTACGCGCCTGCCGCACATGGGGGTGCTTCGTTGCCGGGCGAACCTAGGGTGCGCGTCGAAACGCAGGAGAGGAGCGCGCGATGGGCGGTGTGCGGGTGCTGGTCGGGACGGCGAAGGGTGCGTTCGTCCTCACCTCGGATGACGGCCGGACGGACTGGGAGGTGGACGGGCCCCACTTCGGCGGCTGGGAGGTCTACCACCTCGCCGGGTCGCCGGTTCACCCCGACCGGATCTACGCGTCCCAGTCGACGTCGTGGTTCGGGCAGTTGATCCAGCGTTCGGACGACGGTGGAAAGACCTGGGAACCGGTCGGCAACGAGTTCACCTACCACGGCGTGCCGGGCACCCACCAGTGGTACGACGGCACGCCTCATCCGTGGGACTTCGCACGGGTCTGGCACCTCGCCCCGTCGCTGACCGAGGCTGACACCGTCTACGCAGGCGTCGAGGACGCCGCACTGTTCAAGTCGACGGACGGCGGAAAGAGCTGGGACGAACTGTCCGGGCTGCGCGAACACTCCACCGGGTCGTCGTGGCAGCCGGGCGCCGGGGGGCTCTGCCTCCACACCATCATCCAGCACCCGGAGGACACGGACCGGATGCTGGTTGCGATCTCGGCCGCTGGGGTGTTTCGCACCCACGACGGCGGGGCGACCTGGCAGCCCGCCAACAAGGGCCTCATGTCGGATGGCATCCCGGATCCGGACGCCGAGATCGGCCACTGCGTCCACAAACTCGCGATCCACCCTTCGCGGCCCGAGACGGTCTTCATGCAGAAGCACTGGGACGTCATGCGGTCGGATGACTTCGGCGGCACCTGGACCGAGGTGTCAGGCAACCTTCCCACGGACTTCGGCTTCGTCGTCGGTGTGAATGCCCACGACCCGGACACCGTCTATGTCGTGCCCATCAAGTCCGACTCCGAGCACTACCCGATAAGCGGCGCCCTGCAGGTGTTCCGCACCCGCACCGGCGGCAACGAATGGGAGCCGCTGACCAAGGGACTGCCGCAGGACAACGCCTACGTCAACGTGCTGCGTGACTGCCTCGCCATCGACGCGCTGGACCCGTGCGGTGTGTACGTCGGGACGACCAGCGGCGATGTGTTCGCGTCGGCCGACGACGGTGACTCGTGGGGACCGATCGTCCGCGGACTGCCCCGCGTCATGTCGGTCGAGGTCCAGACGCTGCCGTGAGCCCCGACGTCACCCTGATCCGCGTCCGCCTGCCGGCGCACCTGCGCAACCTCGCCCAGGTCGCCGACGAGTTGGAGGTCGAGGTCCCGGGTGTGCCGACCGTGGCTGCGGTCCTCGACGAACTCGAGGAGCGGTACCCGGTGTTGCGCGGCACGATCCGTGAGCACGGATCGCTGCAGCGGCGAGCGTTCGTCCGGTTCTTCGCGGGCGAGGAGGACATCTCCCACGATCCGCAGGACCAACCGTTGCCCGACGCGGTGGCGACGGGGAAACAGCCCTTCATGATCGTCGGCGCCATGGCCGGCGGTTAGGCTCGCGCGCTCGCCAGACACCCCTCCGGAGCCGTCGTGATCAGCGTCGCCGGCCTGTCCTTCCTCCACCCCGGTGCCGCCACCGGGTTCGACGACGTCTCGTTCGTCGTCCCGACCGGGGTGACCGCAGCGCTCATCGGTGACAACGGTGTGGGCAAGACGACGCTGCTGCGCATCCTGGCAGGCGATCTCCAAGCCGACGACGGCACGGCTGCCATCACCGGGACGTTCCGCTACATGCCACAGGAGGTCGGGGTCGCTGACGCGGATCTGAGCGTGAGGGGCCTGCTCGGCTCGTTCGCGCCCGATCCGCTCGACGGCATCGCGCGGCGGATCGCAGCCGCGGAGGAGGCGCTCGAGTCACGCGGTGCGTGGATCCACCATGGCACCTACGCGACTTACGACGAGGCGTTCCAGAAGCGCCAGGCGGCCATGGGCGACGAACTGCAGCGCTGGCAGGACGAAGAACGCCGACTCCGCGACCTCGTCCGAATCCTCAAGGAACGGGCGCGCTACAGCGACGTGTTCGCGCCGAAGGCCAAGGCGGCCGAGACCCGCTGGCGTAGGTTCGTCGATGCGGGTCCGCCGCCGCCGCCGTCCGCCAAGCAGAGCGTGGGTGTCCGCCTGGTCGGCGGAGCCTCCGGCAAGCGGATGCTGACGCTGGAGCGGCTCGGCGTGGCCGGACTCGTGCTGGCGTTCGACGACGAGATCCACCACGGCGACCGTGTGGGTCTGATCGGTCCGAACGGGACCGGCAAGACCCATCTGATCCGTGCGCTGAATGCTGACCCGTCGTCACGCCACGACGGGCAGATCCGGACAGGTGCGCGGGTGCAGGCGGGCTACTTCGCGCAGGTCACGGCCAATCCGGACCTCACCGGGAGGACCCCGGTGGACGTCGTGGCGCAGCAGACGGGCAACCAGGAGAAGGCCATGGCTGTTCTCGGCCGTTACGGGCTCGCCGGCACTGCGCGGCAGACCTACGAGACCATGTCCGGTGGGCAGAAGGCGCGGCTGGAAATCCTGCTGCTCGAACTCGCCGGCGTGAACCTGCTGCTGCTCGACGAGCCGACGGACAACCTCGACCTCGATTCCTGCAAGGCGCTCGAGCACGCGTTGGAGGACTTCCGCGGCGCGGTCGTCGCCGTGTCCCACGACCGCGCGTTCCTGCGCAGGTTCGACCGGTTCCTGCACGTGGGTGACGACGGCGTCGTCCACGAGGTCGCAGACCCGGACGCGGCGATCCTGGTACTGACAGATGGCATCGACGCCGCCGGACGCGGACAGGTCAAGCGACTCTCGGCGGCATGAGTCGCACATGGACTCGTGGCCGACCGGTCACCCGCGGCGCGCGTCCTCGCGCTTCGTGAGGAACTTGTCGAGCTGCTTGTGGAGGTCGTCCGCGGTCTCCCGGACTGCGGCCATCAGGTCGGTGTCGGTCGACGTACCGACGAAGCGTGTGCGTCCGGACGCTGCGATCCAGCACTCCAGGGCCACCCGCTGCTGGGCCGTGTCGCGATCCTTGACGGTGATCTCGAACTCGACCTGCTCGTCGTCGAACCGTTCGAGCCGACGGTCGAGCCGCCCCGCAACGACCTCGGTGACCTTGTCGGATTCGGACGGGTCGAACTGCGGACCGACGCGCAGATTGCCGGCAACGGCTGCCACGGGTGCCTCCAGGTTTGGACTGAACGAACGACGCTACCGGAGTGGGCCGGTGTCGCCTCTACGCTTCCATGCCCATCAGACGCTGACCCGAACCAGGAGCGCACCGGATGCCCTACGACGACCTGCTCGCGGCCAACGAGGGTTACGCCGCGTCGTTCTCGTCCCCGGTCAAGAACGGCCGGCCGGTCCGCAAGTTGGCCGTGCTGACGTGCATGGACGCCCGCATCGTGCCGCACGCTCTGCTGGGAACGCGGCTCGGCGACATGAACGTGATCCGCAACGGCGGCGCCAGGGCGACCCCGGACGCGATCCGTTCGCTGATGTTGTCCACCCGACTGCTCGGTTCCCGGCACATCGTGGTCATCCACCACACGGACTGCGGGAACTCGGGCACGGATCAGGAGTTGCGCGCCAAGGTCGTCGAGACCGGACTGTCCGAGGACGACGTGCCACTCCCGCTGTTTGGCAACGAGGATCCCGAAGGAGCGGTCTTCGAGGACGTCCGTCGCCTCCGCGACAGCCACCTGCTCGCCGACGGCGTCACGGTCGAGGGCTTTCTCTACGACGTTGACACCGGCCGCCTGCGCCACATCGAAGTCGCCCCGGAGCCATGACCGGCAGGTTCAACCCGATGTCGATGTCACGACCTCCGGAGCTCGGATGGGCGTCGAACCCTATGGACTTGCTTGACTGCGCCACACACCAGGGACCACAGGGAGAGGAGCCACGGTGAAGGTCGAAGTCGATTTCGACAAGTGCGAAAGCAATGCGGTCTGCATGGGGATCGTCCCGGAGGTGTTCGAGGTCCGGGACGACAACTTTCTCTACATCCTGCAGGAGGAACCGCCGGAGGAACTCCGCGACAAGTGTGAGCAGGCGGCGGCGTCCTGCCCCACCCAGGCAATCACGATCGTCGGGTGACACGGGCCTCCCGTGTTGTCATCGTCGGGGCGTCGCTCGGCGGGGTCCGGGTCGCCGGGGGACTGCAGCGTGCAGGCTTCGAAGGCGAAATCGTGCTGCTCGGCGACGAGCCGCACAACCCGTATGACCGTCCACCGCTGTCGAAGTCGTTCCTGACGTCCGACGACGAGGTGTCGCTGGCGTTGCAGCGTGACGACCTCTACGAAGGCATCGACCTGCGACTGGGAGTCCGGGCCACCGGACTCGACGTCTCGTCTGGGACCGTGGCACTGGATGACGGTGACGAGGTGGCCGGCGATCACGTCGTCGTCGCGACCGGATCGGCAGCGCGACAACTCCCGGGCACGGAGGACCTCGACGGCGTCCTCACGTTGCGGAACCTGGACGACGCGACGCGCTTGCGGGACGGCCTGCGGTCTGCCGACCGGCTGCTGATCGTCGGGGCCGGGTTCATCGGCTGCGAGGTCGCTGCCTCGGCCCGACACCGTGGCGTCGAGGTGACCATGGTCGAACCGCTCGACGCCCCCGTCGTCCGTGGCGTCGGGCCGATTATCGGGGGGGTGATCGCCGACCTGCATCGCGCCCACGGCGTGACGTTGCATCTCGGCACAGGCGTCGACACCGTGCGCCCCGACGGCGGCCGCACCGAGGTCGTCCTGTCCGACGGCCGTCATGACACAGCCGACCTGGTGCTCGTGGGGATCGGTGCCGTCCCGAACACGGACTGGCTGGCGGACTCCGGTCTGACGCTGGACGGTCCCGCGCTGTTGACCGACGACCGTCTGCGGGTCGGTGGCGGCAGCGACCGCATCTGGGCCGTTGGCGACGTCGCCAAGTGGCCGAGCGCAACCTTCGGCGGGAACCTCCGAATGGAGCACTGGACCAACGTCACCGAGATGGCCGGCGTCGTGGCTCGCAACATCGTCGACCCGTCGGCTCCGGCGGTCCATGACCCGGTGCCCTACGTCTGGTCGGACCAGTACGAACACAAGGTCCAGGTGCTCGGCGTCGTGTCCGGCGATGACGACGTCGAGTTCGTCGCCCGCGAACCTGGCGAGGACCCGTTCCTCGCCGCCTACTTCCGTGACGGACGCCTCCGCGGCGTGGTCGGCATGGACTGGCCAAGGGCCGTCATGGTCGCACGCTCACTGATCGTCGATGGCGCCGACCGCGCCGCGGTCACGGCCTACGCCGAGACCCTCACCTCCGCCTGAGGGCCGCACCGGCGAGGGCCAGGCCGGCGAGGATCGCCAGACCTCCGCCGGTGGTCGGCAACGGGGCCGGTTCGGGTGCCGGCTCGGGCGCCGGGGCGGGTGGGGGCACCGGCGCTGGCGGCGTCGGTGCGGCGTCGAGGGTCGGACCGCCGGTCTGACGGATGTGCAGGGGCAGCGCGACCGCTCCACCCTGACGCGTGTCGGACACGGCGACGTGCGTGAATCCGTCCGCGTCGACCTCGATGGAGAAGTAGTCACCAAGGCGGCGGTCCGTCAGGTCGGCCTGGCAGGTGGTCCCGTGCTGGCAGATGGTCCCGGTGTGGATCGGTTCCGACGACGCCTGCGTGATCGTGAACGCCACGTTCTCGGAGTCGCCACAGCCAAGGCCGTTCCCGGCGTGCGCGACCATGACGTTCCACTTCGCGTCCGTGCCGCCTGCCTCACCGGGCAGTGCAGCACCGGTCTCGAGGTCGGACTGCAGCCACGTCACGACGACCTGGCCTTCGGCTCCGACCGCCAGCCACGGCCACACGTCGTCCTTGGCGTCGGCGTCGACCCGAACCGGCAACGACCACGTCTCGCTCTGGTCGGTCGAGAAGGCGTAGTAGATGCCCGCGGGGCGCAGACCCGTGCCGTTGTCCGACCACGTGGCGTACAGGTTGCCCTGTTCGTCCATGTCGAACGTGGGGTCGATGATTCGTTGGACGCCAGTCATGCCGACGCCTTCGGCGATTGGAGAGACTTCGACCGTGAAGTCCGTCGTCTCGTCGCGGATGTCCGGGAAACGCGCCATCGAGATCTCCCCGGCCGTCGTCGAGACGAGTTCGTACAGGGTCCCGCGGTCCCAGTCGATCTGGATGTCACCCACGCCGTTGGGATTGGTCGTCGAGGCGCCGCCCCAGGTCAACCCACCATCGGTGGACTTCGCGATGAAGTGGCCGAGGTTGCCAATCGGCTCGCCGGGGAAGGGTCCCCCACCGAAGCCATTGCCGGTCATGTAGAGCTCGCCTTCGTGGTCGGCGGCCATCCACTGGCGGTCGGTCTGGGTGAAGGCGAACACGTTGACCAGTTCGTAGCTGCGTCCACCGTCGGTGGACTTGGAAACGGCGACGTTGGCCAGGTTGATCTCGGAGATGTAGACGGTGCCGGCCTGGTCGATCGCGAACTCCGGGTCCGAGAACCCGGTCGCGGGCACGCCCAGCACGGGCGCGACCGCCGATGCGGGCGTCCGCGGCACGAAGGTCCAGGTCTCGTTGTCCTCGGTCACGTAGAAGTAGGTCTGGCCCTCGTAGTTCTCGACGAACGGGGTCGTGCTGGGGCTCGCTGCCTCGGGGGAGTAGAAGTGGGTCGTGCCGGCGTGGGAGCCCCACAGCAGTTGCCCATCGGGATGGCGGGTCACGATGGGCTCCCCACCGGCGCGGGACTCGTCGATGTAGGCCATCTCGAACTTCATGCCCTGGCCGGGTGCCGTGCACAGTGTGCCCGTCGCGAGGAGATCCGCGTTGTCGGCCGTGATGGCCTCGGTGGCGATCGTCAGCGTGCCCTCGTACGGTTGCGGAGTCGCGCCAGCGAATGCGCAAGCGAGGACCTCGTAGGTGCCTGCCTTGGGGTTCGTGAGCGTGGTCGACTCAGGGGTACCGACGAAGCCTGCGTCGCCCGACTGCGGCTGTCCGTCCGGGTTCACCACGGTGACGATCACGTCGGTTGCCGGCGCGTTCGGACCTGTTGGGGTGATCGTCGCCGTCATCGTCGCGCGAACCGCATCGTAGGCGCCGGCGGGCACCGCCAGTTCGATCGTGTGCGGATCGGCCGTGGGACTTCCGGAGCAGTCCGAATCGTCGTCCGCTCCGGGCGCGATCAGCCCCGTCCAGGAGACCTCGACCTCCTGCCCGCCGTTCGTCGGGACCGCCACCTCGTGGGAGGCGGGTTCACTGGCGATGGCTGGCAATGTGCCGATGGCCACGAGCATGGCCCCGGTGGCAAGGGCGACGGAACGGCGCACGGTGAGACTCCTTGGGAAACGTCTGAGTGTCCCCTTCCACACCGTCGGGCGCCATTCCTGCTGTCCGTGCGGACAATGCATGGGCAGTACCGTGCGGATCGGATCTGTTCGTGGAGGCGTCGTGACACGGTTTCGTGGGGTCGTAGCAGGCCTTGTCCTGCTCGTGGCCGCGGGATGCGAGGCGGCACCCGCGAACCCCCCGACGCAAGCCACACCGACCGGCGCCACCGGGGTCATCGATCCCGACCGGATCAACCCGGCACGGCTGGCGCCTCTCGTAGGGCTCGGCGTGTGCCCCCACGAGGTTCCGCCGGGGACGGACGCGACGCCGCCTGCCGATATCCCCCTGCCCGACGAGGCCGTGGTCACCCAGGTCCAGCCGTCCGGAAACCTCACGTCCCTGCAGGGATGGTCACCTCGGACACCGGTCGAGATCATGGTCGGGTACCTGCGCGTGGAGGGCTGGAAGGTCCAGCAGGCCGAGGACGAGGTCTTCGAGTCCGAGGTCCTGCTGGTCAAGCCGGGACAGCGCCTGTACGTGAAGGCTCAGGCAGCGTGCGAGCGGGGGTCCGTTTTCGTGGCGTTCCTCGGAAACGAAGATGCGCCGGTCCCGGTGCCGAGCGGAGGCACAGGCAACTGACGGTGCGCAACCGCGAACGCGAGCAACAGGACGAGCGAAAGGGCCGTGGTGCCCCCGCCGGTGACAGGCAGGCTTCCTCCGCCCGGCGTCGGTGACGGATCGGTGCCGTCATCCGGTGCGGAGTCGGGATCGGTTGGGTCACCGCCGGCACCGACCGGTGCTGCGCACGGGTCGGTGCTCGTGTCCAGGAACATCGGCCGCGCCGCACACGCCCTGGCCAGCAGTTCCTCCGCATCCGCCGGCAGGATGTAGCCGGCGGCGAGGTCCTTCGCGGTCTCCTCGACCACTTGGTCGTAGTAGGTCTGGTGATCGCCGTACCGCTCGAGCAGTTCGACCGGCGTGAACGGGATCGTGATGCCGCCGAGGTTGCACAGCGCCGACTCGTAGCGGGCAAGTGGGACCTCGATCGGCGCGAGGCGCAGACCCCCGAGGGCATTGCGGTCGGCGTCGCGGGCCACCATCGTCCCATCGAACTCGTACCGCGGCGCGGTGGGCGGGGCGACCCCCTCGCGTACCCAGCGGTCGAGGTGGTCGAGCGCGGCGTTCACCGCGAACCTCGTGGGGAACAGCGACCCGTTGACCACGCAGACGTTCTCGCGCGGGTCCACGCTCTCGCCCCCATGTTCCCGGCCGACCGCCACAACGCTTCGGCCATCTCACGGGGCTGGCGGCCGGCACCCGCCAGCCTCGTCGACTGGCCTTCGGTCTGTTGTCGACCGATCCACGAGTCGGCGTGGGCCGCCCCGGCAATCTCCCACAGGACGTAGTTGGGCCAGACCGTGGGTTCCTCGGGGTCGCCCTCGCGTTCGCCGAGCACGTGCATGACGCGGGCGGTGGGATCCTGGTCGTACACCTTGTCGCCTTCGGCCTGGATCAGGAACGCGTCGATCATCCCGGCGTCGGCCTGCGTGGTCTTCACGTAGTCGGTCAGTCGGTTGGCGCTCTGGGACTGTCCGGCGGCGATGATCACCTCGACGTCCAGGCCGCGCATCGGGTCGACCTCGCCCGGTTCCTGGAAGGCCTTGGCGATCTGGCTGAACATGTCGTTGGCGTACTCGTCGCCCGGATGGCTGAGATCCGCGTACCTCACGGCGTCGTAGACCTGGGGCGTCAGGGGCGTGCAGCAGATGCCGGCAGCCTGCGCACTGACGTGCACCCATGCCCAGCCCTCACGCAGCAGGTACCGAACCGAAGTCAGGGAGTTGACCGGGTTCTCGAACTGCGCGGTCACGTTCACCCAGTCCAGCATCACGGTTCCCGCGAAGTCGGCCGGATCCGATGGGTGCACGACGATGATTCGGGTCGTGTAGTCCGCAGGGTCGCCTTCACCCGTCGGTGTCGCGGTGCCCGAGACGAAGTACTCGTTCGCCTCGTACCCGAACGCGTCGATGTCGAACCACGGGTCCCACATCGGGTGGCTGTGCAGGCCGACGTCGTAGGGGACCTCGACGACCGTTGGCGACGGGACCTCCGCGAATGCGGCCTGCGGCTCGGCGATCGCCATGGCCAGGACAACCGCGATGGCCGACACGAGCGCACCGACACGACGTCCCATCGCGACCTCCGTCACCGGCTGAACCATTCGCCGCGGACCCCCGAACCTCCTGCGATGTCAGCCGAACGCGCCACAGTTGGCTCGATCTGCTGACATCGGGTTAGCGTTGGGTCACTCCGGGAGGTCGACCCTGCATGGACACGCTCAGCGATTTCGAACGCGACTCGTTCACCCACGACTCGGCCACCAGGACCGTCTACCGCAAGGGCACCGGGCCCGGGGTGGTCGTGATCTCGGAGGTTCCCGGCATCACGCCCGAGATGGCCGACTTCGCGCGCCGGGTCGTCGACGAGGGGTTCACGGTCGCCATGCCGGACCTGTTCGGCAAGCCGGGCAAGACGAACTCGGTCGCCTACACGCTCGACACCATCGCTCGGGTGTGTGTGTCGAGCGAGTTCACGATGTTCGCGCGTGGCAGGGCCAGCCCGGTGACCGAGTGGCTGCGGGCCCTCGGGCGCGACCTCCACGAACGTGCAGGCGGACCCGGCATCGGGGCCGTGGGTATGTGTCTGACCGGCGGTTTCGCTCTGGCGATGATGGTCGAACCCTCGATGTTGGTGCCGGTGCTGAGCCAGCCGTCATTGCCGTTCGCAATGGTGCCTGGCCGGGCCGCCGAACTCGGCATCTCGGACGGCGACCTCGAGGTCGTCAAGCAGCGCTGCGAGAACGAGGACCTTTGTGTCATGGGTCTGCGGTTCACGAGCGACCGGATGGTTCCCAAGGCGAGGTTCGACCGGCTGCGCCGCGAGTTCGGCGACCGGTTCGTCGCGATCGAACTCGACCCGAAGGACGCCAACCCGAATCCGCCGATCCCGGCGCCGCCCCACTCCGTCCTGACCGGGCATCTCATCGACGAGCCCGGCCAGCCCACCTACGAGGCCAGGGAGCAGGTCATGCAACTGTTCAGGGACCGGCTCGTGGTTACGGGAGGGTGAACGTGGCCGCCTAGGCTCCCGCCCCGCCCCCGGACTGGCGGAGCGGACCTTGAACGAGGCACGTCGACAGATCCCAGGCTGGGTCCGTGGTATCGGCGTCGTCGCGCTGCTGTATCTGTTCCTCACGGGCGTCGGGCTGCTGTCCGAAGGCATCGAGGCGCTCGGCTCGGACGTTCAGCAGAAGTTGTTCGAACGGGTCGCCTCACCAATCTCCGGGTTGTTCGTCGGCGTGCTCGCAACCGTCCTCGTGCAGTCGTCGTCCGTGTCGACGTCCACCATCGTCGGGATGGTCGCGGCAGGACTCCTCGGCGTCGAGGACGCCGTCCCGATGATCATGGGCGCCAACATCGGAACGAGCGTCACCAACACGCTGGCGTCGGTCGGGTCGATCCGGCGTCCGGTCGAGTTCCAGCGCGCGGTGGGCGCGGCAACCGTGCACGACTTCTTCAACGTCCTCGCGGTCATCATCATGCTGCCGCTCGAGATCGCGACGGGCTTCCTCGCGAAGTCGGCGCATGCGCTCGAGGAGGTCCTGCTCGGCAGCGGCGGCGCCGAGTTCAAGAGCCCGTTGAAGGAAGCGGTGAACCTCCCCGTCGACGTGATCATGGAAGTCGTCGAGCGGACCGGGGTAGCAGGAACCGCATTCGCCGTGATCGTCATCCTCGTCGGACTTGCCGCCATCTTCCTGGCCTTGACCTACATCACCCGAAACATGAAATCCCTCGTCGCTGCCCGGTTCGAGGACCGTCTGAACAAGATCCTTGCCGGCGGATCGGGCATTGTCGGCATGGTGGTCGGTCTCGTCGCCACGGTCGCCGTGCAGTCGTCGAGCATCACGACGTCGGTCCTCGTGCCGATTGCCGCGGCCGGCGTCATCAGCCTCGAGGCTGTGTACCCGATCACCCTCGGCGCGAACGTCGGCACGACGATCACCGCGCTGCTCGCCAGCCTCGCCACGGGTTCGCCCGAGGCCGTGACCATCGCGCTGGTCCACACCGCGTTCAACGTGAGCGGCATTCTCCTGTTCTACGTCGTCCCGGGTCTGCGTGGACTGCCCGTCCGGCTCGCCAGACGGTTCGCGCAGCACGCCGCCGAGGATCGCCGACTTCTTCCGGCCTATGTCCTCGGGTCATTCGTGGTGCTACCTCTGGTAGCCATACTGGTCTTCGGTTAGGAGCAACCATGGTCTTCGAAGCGTTCCGACGCGGCGGCCCGAGCATCGACAAGATGGTCGACCACGTCGCCGAGATGCTCGGGCACGCCCGCCACGTGTTCGACGCCGCCATGAGCGCCCTGCTCGCCGGAGCGGATCCCGACGCGCTGGCCGACGACATCTTTGGCACGGACCGGATCATCAACGAACTCGAGCGCGAGGTCCGCCGCGAACTGGTGGTGCACACGAGCGTCCGTGGCACGACCGACATCACGAGTGTCCTTGTCGTGCTGATGGTCAGCCGCAAGGTCGAACGGATCGGGGACAACGCCAAGAACATCTATGACCTCGCCACCTATGGCGTGAACCTCGCCGGGGCCGACGACTTCGACGAGTTGCGGGCCGCACGGGACGAGGTGTCGACGATGATGTTCGAGGCGGCCTCGATCTTCCGCGAGGACGACGTCGAGACCGCCGAACCCTTCCTGACGCGGTCCAGGGAGTTGCAGCGCATCTACGACGACAAGGTCGTCGACCTCGTGAAGGCCGAATCGAGCGCCCACTACGCGGTCCCGCGCGCGCTGCTGTACCGCTATCTGAAGCGGATCGTCGCCAACCTCGAGGGGGTCGTGGCGGGCGTCGTCCAACCCCTCGACCTCATCGACTACAGCCCGGACGGCACCGAGGAGTCCGAGACCTGAGCGACCTCAGTCGTCCCCCGAAGGAACGCGGTGACGGCGTCGAGGTAGCGCTCGTTGTCGACGTTCCAGCCGCGCACGTGGTCGCCGTCGTACGGCACGAACGTCACCAGTTCCTTGCGCGCCGCAGCGAACTTCTGGGCCGGTTCGAATGGAACGCTCGTGTCGCCGCGGCCATGGAACAGCAGTATCGGGAGGGAGAACTCGTCCGCCGCCTCGACGTGCTCGAGACGTCCGAAGTCGATCGAACTGCGCAACTCCGAGATCGTCGTCGCGGACGCCAGTATCGGCCCGAGGAGCGCCGACGGGATCCCCCGGTTCATGGCCTGCAGCCGCAGCGTCCCGTGCATTGACAGGATCGGCGAGTCCAGCACCGCCCCGACGACCTCGTCCGGCACGTCCCCGCGCCGCAGGTAGCTGGCCACGACGCTGCCCCCCTGGCTGTATCCCCACAGCACGAGGTCGTCGACGTCCTCTTCGCCGACCAACCAGTCGACCGCGGCCGCGAGGTCCTCCCACTCGCTGTCCCCGAAGTGTCCATGGCCGTCGGGGCTCGCCGGTGCGTCAGGGTCGTTGCGATAGGTGATCACGAGCGCGTTCACACCAGATGAGACGACGTGGTCGACGGCACGCAGCGGCTCGGCCAGCGTCGCGCCGCGACCGTGGACGAAAACGACCCAGTCGTCGCCGTCGGCGGGGAACCGCCATGCTGGGTAATCGCCCAGTGGCCCGGCCACCACGACTTCGTCGAATTCCCGGCCGAGCACGCCCGGATCGTCGGGGTAGGCGTAGGCCTGGATCTCGCCACGCACGTCCTCGGCGGCCGTTCCCTCGATCGCCACGTACCGCCGCTGGACACGGTCGCCGCTGACGTCCACGACGTCGGTCAGATGCAGGTAGCCGGACGTGGTCTCGAACCCGAAGATGCCGTCCGTCGTGAGATCGACCTCCTCGTAGTCCTCGCTGGCCCCGGTGAGGTCGAGCGTGATGACGTCGTCCCGGACGTCGAGGACGTCGATCTCGTACACGGGGTCCGACGGCGAGGCGGCCGGCAGCAGTTGGTTGCTGTAGTACCAGCCGGAGCCGATCAGTCCGGTCACGGCCAGCAGCACGACGGCGCCGGCAAGTATCCACAGGACACGACGCATGGGGGAGGAGACCTCGTCCGGGGGGACAACTGTGCCACGCATGCGGACCGCGACGCGTCAGATCCAGCCGCGGAACCACCACCGCTGGCGGACGACGTGCTCGTCCATCGGGATGCCGAGCCAGACCGGCAGGAAGAAGATCGCCAACAGGACCGCAGCCGTCGCGGCGACCGCGACCGCCCACCGGCCGAGGCCACCGTTACGCAGTTGCAAGTCGACCTGGCGACGTCCGATCCACTCGCCGGTCGCCGCGCCGGCAACCCAGCACAGCCCGATCCCGATCCCGTAGGTCGGGCGGGTGTAGTCGCCGACCAGCAGGTCGGCCAGGAAGACGCCGACGAGGCCGACGACGGCACCGACGGACGCGGTTCCCCACACCCACCCGCTGGGACGGCGGTCGAGCAGGTGCGCGGCCGCAGCCCCGACACCCAAGGCGAGGAACGGGATGAACGGCACCGTGTAGAACGAGAATGCGGGCCGCGAGACGATCAGCCACGGCAGGAACTGGACGAGGTAGAACACCAGCGGCAGCGACGAGCGACGGTCACGGCGCAGCGCCCCGGCGATCAGCAGCGACGTTGCGGCCAGGAACGACCACCACAGCGCGGGGTTGCCGAGCGCGATGATCTCGCCGGCCCTTCCGCGTTCGACACGACATGGGTCCGGGACCTCGGTCTCGCCGTCGTCGTTCTCGGACGGCACGCGGTTGAACCGGTCCTCGCTGCAGGTCTCGTAGTAGTAGACGACCGGACGGGCCTGCACGGGCCACGAGTACGCGGGTGCCCGGTACGGGTGGTCGGCCTCCAGGCCGAGATGGAACTTGGCCATGCCCTGATGGAACCGCCCGAACGCGGCGGCCTTCGCCGTCAGCGAGGCGCTGCACTCCTCGGACTCTTTGCAGACCTTCCCTCCCTCGTGGGAGTCTGGGAAGTTGGCGTACCACGGGCTCCACGTGATGGCGTACGCCGCGACCGGCACGACGACGAAGCCGAGCAGCAGCAGGCCAACGGCTCGCCATGGGTGGCGCCACCACGACCCGGTGATGCGGTGCCGACGGCCGACCTCCCAGATGATCACCATCAGTGCGCCGGCGACCAGGCCGAGCCCGCCCGACCACTTGGTCGCGATCGCGAGCCCGAAGCTCACACCGGCGAGCAGGAGGAATCCCCGGTGTGGTCGCGGTAACCGCAGCCGCTCCCGCGTCGGGTCGGCGTTGGCCAGCACGGCGTCGTCGGCAGCCCGCACGTGGTCGCGGTCGAGCAGCAGCAGCCAGGCGCCAAGGGTGACGAACATCGCGAGGAAGATGTCGAGCATGGCCGTCCGGGCCTGTACCAGGAAGGCTCCGTCGATCATCAGCAGCAGCGACGCGAGCGCGGCGGGGACCATCGACCTGAACAGCCGCCGCCCGATCAGGTAGGTCAGCAGCACGGTCACCAGTCCGGCAAGGGCGCCGGCGGACCGCCAGCCAGCGGGGTGGTCGCCGACGAGTTGGATGCCCGCGGCGATCAGCTGTTTGCCCAACGGCGGATGGACGACGAAGCCCTCCTCGACGCCACGATCCAGGAAGTCCCTGGCGTCGTTGACGTAGTAGGTCTCGTCGAAGATGATCCGCGACGGCTCGCCGAGCCGCGCGAACATCAACAGCGTCGCCGTGCCGGCGAGCAGCGCCGGCACGAGCACTCGCAGCCACCGGCGCTCCAGCATCGCGCGGAGTCTAGGGTCGCGCTGTCGCATCGATGGTCAACAGGAGTGCGGATGGAGGTGGCCGCAGGACGCCTCGTCGTGGTCGCCACGCCCATCGGCAACCTCGACGACCTGTCACCGCGCGCCGCCGACTGGCTGCGGGACGCCGACCTCGTGCTGTCCGAGGACACCCGTCACACGGGCCGCCTGCTCAAGCACGTCGGCTCCGAGGTGCCCCAGTGGTCCTACCACGACCACAACGAGCGCGAGCGTCTCCCTGCTGTCCTCGACCGGCTTCGCGAGGGAGCTCAGGTCGTGCTCGTCAGCGACGCAGGAACTCCGGGCGTCTCGGATCCGGGGTACCGGCTGGTCGATGCGGCATCGACCGTCGGTGTCGAGGTCATCGCGGTGCCGGGACCATCGGCCGCCCTGCACGCGCTCGTCACGTCGGGCCTGCCGACCGATCGCTTCGTCTTCGAAGGGTTCCTGCCGCGGAAGGGCCAGGCTCGCCGCGCCCGTCTGCACGAGATCGCCGCGGACCCGCGAACGGTGGTGCTGTTCCTGTCACCCCACCGGGCCGGCGCCGATCTCGCCGATCTCGCCGAGGCGTGCGGCGCCGGGCGCCCGGCCGCGATCGGGCGCGAACTGACCAAACTTCACGAGGAGACCCGGCGAGGCACGCTGGCTGACCTCGCGGAATGGGCGGCGGCCGGAACCAGGGGCGAACTCACGCTGGTGATCGGCCCGCCGAACGACGAGCCCGAGCGCGCGCACGACCCCGCCGCACTCGCTGCCGAGGTCCGTGCCCTGATGCGTGACGGGACGGATCGCAAGCAGGCGATGCGGATGGTTGCAGACGGGGCCGGGGTGCCCCGCCGCGAGGTCTATCAGGCGCTCTTGGACATCGGCCCGGACTCGTCGTCCTGATCGTCCGCGTGGTGTGATGCCACGAGGTCCGTCAGTGGGCGGCCCTCCCACGGGGGCGAGAAGAAGCCGTCGTCGTCCCGTTCGGGAGCGGTCGTGGTCGTTGCCTCGATGTGGTCGTGGATCTCGGCGACCCGGTCGATGCACTGCACACACATGTTGCGCTCGCCGACCTGATGCAGGGCGAGGTCGCCGGTGCCGCACAGCGCACAACGGTCGACAGGCTTCGACAGCACGACCTTGTCACCGTCGACGGACACCTCGAGCGAGTCGCCCTCGCGAATCCCGAGGCTGCGACGCACCCCCGCGGGGATGACCACGCGACCGAGGTCGTCGACCTTTCTCCGGATACCGGTTGCCGCCATACCAGTCTGCCTTCACTCACGGCGTCCCCCTCGAGTGCAGGCGGGATCGGTCCCACCAGGACGCACCGCGAAACCGTAGAAATCGGACACCGGCGCTGCCAGTGACCTACCGGCCACCTGTCCCTGGGCCGGGGGCGTGTTCGGTGAATTCGCCGGCCCGTGCCACTAGGTCGTCGCGCATCTCGACGGCGGTGGCCAGCGATGTCTTCAACTCGTGTTGAACGTCGAGCAGTCGGTCACACACCAATTCCATGGCAGCAATCGTCTGTTCCAGCGTGGCGCGCATCTGGCGCAGTTCGACGGCGAGTTCGTCGAGGGCAGGCGCCATGGCTCCCACGTGGCGAAGTGCGTCGAGCACCCCTCGGTCTCCGAGCACGGCAGCCTCCTTGCATGGCGCACGGACTGAAATTGGGGCAGGGCCGAGGAAGGGGGTGACATCTGGTTCGCTGCCATGCGCACAGCGCACTCCCTGTGCGATGGCCAACACTCAGGACAACCCCCCGGATGGGCGGTGCGTCATGGCCCGTGGAGGTGCTCCCCGTCGGTAGCGTGCCGGCGCGAGAGCAGTCGAGGATGGGCGCGAACGTGCTTGCGATGGTGCGATCGTCGGTGGACGAGGAGTCGTTCGCCGCGGTCTTCAATGCGCACCATCGCCAGGCCGTCCGCCTGGCCTACCTGCTCACGAGCGATCACCATCAGGCCGAGGACATCGTTTCCGAAGCGTTCGCCAAGGTCTACGTGCAGTGGAAGCGTGGCCGGGTGAACGACATCGGCGCGTACCTGCGCCGCGCTGTGGCCAACCAGGCCAACTCGAAGCTGCGCCGCCGGTACCTCGAACGTTCGCACGCACAGGTGCGTACGGGCGACGACCGTGGTGTCCGACGCGTGGACGACGACCAGGCCGACCACGACCAGGTCTGGACGGCGCTGTCCCGGCTGCCCGATCGGCAACGGCAGGTGATCGTGCTCCGCTACTACGAGGACCTGTCCGAGGCCGAGACGGCCGAGGTCCTCGGCATCTCCAACGGCACGGTGAAGTCCTCGATGGCACGCGGTATGGCGCGCCTCGAGCAGCTCCTCGGAGCACAGGAAGCCACAGGAGGTGGTCGGTGATGGAGCGTCGCGAGCTGGAAGAGCGACTGCGTGCCTCGCTGCAGGCACGTGCGGACGACGTCGAACCCACCCCTGCCCTCTGGGCGCGAGTGGAGGACAAGGCCATGAGAAGGAACCGTTGGCGTGTCGGTGTGATGGCGCTCGGCGCGGCTGCGGCGATTGCGGTTGCCGTCGTCGCGGTCCCCATGCTGTTCAACGGCCCGTTCCGGGTGGACGACATGCCGCCCGCGGCGACGCCGACCGAGCCGCAGGTGACCGAGCCCGGCCCTGGGGTGACCGAGACCGAACCGGAACCGGGGGGCGACGACTCTCTGAAGCCCTTCCTGGTCGTCACGGACGGTGTGACCCTGTTCCTGGACGCCGGTGCCGACGGTGGCGCCATGACCGAGTTGCAGGGCTACGGCGGGACCGGCGAGCCGTGGGGGCCGGTGGCAATCGCCGTCCAGCCGGGTTCGACGGTCGACGACCTCACGGTCGCCACGGTGTTCACGGTCGAGGGCGACGTCGAGGTCGCCGTCCATAGGTTCGTGGCCGGCGAATCCGTCCCGGAGTTCTACAGGCTCGGCCGCGCGGCGATCGCCGGCCAGGCCGACGTGGCGACGCCGACCGTCACATGGAGCGACGATGGCCGCTTCCTGGCATGGACCTCGTTCGCCGACAACACCGGCGAGACCGAGCCGACGCTGCGCGTGCTGACGTGGGCCCGGGGAATCGAGATGGCTGCTCAGGACGAGAACCCTGCTGACGCCGCGGGGAACATCCCCATGGAGTCCTCCACGGTGACCGTGACCGACTTGCGCCTGCAGGACTGGACCGGTGCGACGGCCACGCTCGATGACCAGAGCACGCTGTGGTTCACCACGCTCGGTGCCCAGGCAGCGAGCCTGACCGTGACGATGAACGCTTCCGGTGCTTGCATCGATGAGGACGGCTCGACGATCATCCTCGACGACCCGACGTGCCCCCAGGTCGAACCCGTCGACGGCCGCGTCGAGGAGGCACCGTTCGAGGCCGGCGCCATCGCCGACATCGGCCACGAGCAGAACGGCCGACGCTACGTGCTGGCGGTGCGGTCGAGCACGAGCCAGGACGCCGAGGGCGCCACGATGACCCTGCAGATCGAGCCGGACTCGGACGACCAGCGCTTCATCGAGCTGCCCGAGGAGATGGTCCCCGGTGGCGCCTCTCCGGGCGACCGCTGGCTCGAGGTCGTCCCCGGCGGACCGCTTGTGGTCGGCGTCGGGACGCAGGCGTGGATTCTCCAGATCCCCGACGGCGCCATCGACAACACGCCTCGCGGTGAGCCCATCACCCCCGAAATCATCCCGCTGCCCGGCATCATCGCGGTGGCAGGGGCCCACCCGGGAGTGACCACAACCCCGTAAACCCCGCCGCTCGGGGTCGGATGGGTGTGGAAATCTCGGAGGTCGATCTGTCGAGCCTTCTGGTACACTCCTGGCCCTTGCACGACCCGCCCTGTGACGGCGGGTCGCCTCACGTCCGGACTGCATCGGCACCCTTCGCCGCCCTCTGCGTTGTCCGGAACTCCGGTCGGGAGCCGGACGTCAACCGTTAGGGACGCACCCGTGCCGCACTACGTCGACACGCATTGCCACCTGGACCACCATGACGAACTCGGCGCCGCCGAGCAGGTCCAGGCTGCTTTCGATGCCGGCGTGCGCACGTTGGTGACCGTCGGCACCGACATGGCGTCGTCGACCCAGGCTGTGCGCACCGCCCACCGGCACAGCGGGGTCTGGGCCGTGGTCGGCATCCATCCCAACGATGCGATGGAGGCCACGCCGCGCGTCCTCGACGTGATCGACCGGCTTGCCTCCGAGGAGGCCGTCGTCGGGATCGGCGAGACCGGCCTGGACTACTACCGTGACCACACGACCCCGCAGCAGCAGGAACAGTCGTTCCGCGACCACATCGAGATGGCCAAGCGGCACGACAAGACCCTGGTGATCCACTGCCGCGACGCGTGGGAGGACTGCCTCGACATCCTCGAGGTTGCCGGAGCCCCCGATCGCGTCGTGATGCACTGTTTCTCGGGTGACGAGGACGTCGTAGCCCGCTGCATGGACGCCGGGTACTTCATCTCCTTCGCCGGCAACGTGACGTTCAAGAACGCCGAGCCGCTCCGGGCGGCCGCTGCCGCCGCTCCCATCGGCCTGCTGCTGACCGAGACGGACTCGCCGTTCCTGACGCCGCACCCGCACCGAGGAAGGCGCAACCAGCCGTCGATGATCCCGCTGGTGACCGCGCAACTGGCCAGGATCCACGACGTGCCTGATGACGAGATGATCGCCGCCGTGCACGCCAACACGCTCCGTGCTTTCGCGCTGTCCGAGGTCACCGCGACACAAGGCCATGCCAGTTGAGCGCCCTGGGACCCGCCTCGCGACGCCTCCTCGCACTCACGGTGGTGTTGATCGCGGCGGTCCCGATGGTCCTGGCTCCCAACCGCGTCGCGCTCGCCGTCGACGGTGAGGTTCGCGAGGTCGAGGCCTACGCGGCCACCGTCGGCGAGTTCCTCGCCCGCCATCACATCGACGTGGCCCTGAACGATTTGGTGCTTCCCCCGACCGACACCGAACTCGTCGACGGCATGACCGTCGAGGTGATGCGAGCCGTGCCCGTGCTGGTCTACGTGCAGGGATCACCACGGACGATCGAGATGGCTCCGCTGCGGGTGGCCGACGTGATCGACGCCCTGTCGCTGTCGCACGTGCCCGCCGACGCGGTGACGCCACCGCCGTCGAGCCCGTGGCAGCCCGGCATCGTGATCCGCGTGTCTGTGCCACTCGACGTCACGGTGACCGCGGACGGCGACACCAGGTCGTTTGCGCTGCCGCCGGGGATCGTCGCCGACGCGATCGCGTCCGCGGGCGTGCAGATCGGCGAACACGACTTCGTAACGCCAGCCCTCGACGCCACGCTGGGGTCCGGCATGTCCATCAGCGTCACCCGCGTCGCCATGGACGAGGCGGTCGAGGAGATCCCGCTGCCGTTCCAGGAAGAGGTGGTCGAGACCGCCGACCTCTACAAGGGCGACAAGCGCGTGGTCCAGGAGGGCCAGGAGGGCCTGCAGGTGGACATCTACCGCGTGACGACGCAGGACGGCGTCGAGGTCGCCCGGGAACTGGTCCGCACCGAGATCGCCAGGGAGCCTCGCAACCGGATCGTCCATGTCGGCACGAAGGCCCGCCCCGTGGCACCCACCGTGGCGTCGGGGTCGGTGTGGGACCAGTTGGCGCAGTGCGAGTCCGGCGGCAACTGGGCGTCACGTGGCACCTACCACGGTGGCCTGCAGTTCCACCCGGACACGTGGAACCGATGGAAGCCCGCCGGTTATCCGCAATACGCGTACGAGGCGACCCGCGATCAGCAGATCGAGGTCGGCAAGCGGCTGCAGGCGGCGCAAGGCTGGTACCCGTGGCCGCATTGCGCTCACGCCCTGGGCCTTCTGTGACCGACGACGTCGGGCCCCGGACGCTGACCCCGTCCGATGTCCGGTCGCTGCTCGACCGGTACGGGCTGGCGCCCCGCAGAGCCGACGGCCAGAACTTCGTCGTCGATCCGAACACCGTGCGGCGGATCGTCGCGGCGGCGCGGATCGGCCCTGACGACACGGTGCTCGAGATCGGGCCGGGACTGGGCTCGCTGACCTTGCCGCTGGCGCATGCCGCCGCGCGGGTCGTGGCGATCGAGATCGATTCCGGCCTGGCCGAGGTCGCCAGGGACGTCATGGCCGAGCTCGGCAACGTCGATGTCATCCACGCTGACGCGATGCAGGTCGACCTCGATGCGGTGGCGGCCCCGGGGACGCGGCTGGTCGCCAACCTCCCCTACAACGTCGCCACGCCGCTGCTCATGCACGCCCTGGATTCGGAGCACGTGGTCGACGCGTTCGTGATGGTCCAGCGCGAGGTGGGGGAGCGGTGGGTGGCTGGCCCTGGTGCCGGCGCGTACGGCGCCGTGTCCGTGAAGATCGCCGCTGCGGCGGACGCCAGGATCGAACTCACGATTCCGCGGGCCGTGTTCCATCCGGTCCCCAACGTGGATTCCGTGATGGTGCGTGTGACCCGACGCGCTGGGCTGTCGCGTGTCGAGCGGCGGCGTCTCGCGGTGGTCGTCGACGCGGCCTTCGCGCGCCGACGCAAGACCTTGCGCAACAACCTCCGGGCCGCGTACGGGGACGCCGGTGAGGAGGCGCTGGTGGCCGCCGGCATCGACCCCGGCCTGCGCGCCGAGGTCCTCGACCTCGACGACTTCCTGACGCTCGCGCAGCACCTGCCCGATGTCGGTGTTGCGGGCGGACCTGCGTAGCATCACCGCGCTGCGAGGGACGGGAGCACGTGGACCGGGTTCGTTCGGACGTCGAGGCGGGGACGGCACGGGTCGAGGTGCATGTCCCTGCCAAGGTCAACCTCTTCCTGGCTGTCCGAGGCCTGCGCTCCGACGGGTACCACGAGGTCGTCACCGTCCTGCAGACGGTGTCGGTCAAGGACACGGTTTCTGCGGTCATGGACGTGGATCCTTCCGCGTACCACCCGGCGGCGCGGCGGCTACTGAAGGTGGCGTTCACCCACGACTCGGATGCCCGTGTGCCGTCGGACGACTCGAACCTCGCCATGATGGCGGCATCCGCACTGCTCGAGAAGGTCGGCGGCAACAAGGCGAGCAACGGCGAGACGCCCAATGTGGTGACCAGCCTGCACCTGTCCAAGCGGATCCCGGTCGCCGCCGGTATGGCAGGCGGGTCAGCCGATGCCGCGGCGACGCTGATAGCCCTGAATGAGTTGTGGGACTGCGGGCTCGACCGAGACGAGCTGAAGGAGATCGCCGCAGGCATCGGGGCGGACGTCCCGTTCTGCGTCACCGGCGGCACCGCCCTTGCGACCGGGACCGGCACGGCGACCGCGCAGGTGCTCTGTCGCGGAACGTTCCACTGGGTCGTGGGGATGTCGGATGAGCCCCTCTCGACGGCCGAGGTCTACCGGGTCTTCGACGACGTCGGTGCATCCACAGACCTCGAACCCGACGACGTGGTGCATGCGCTGGGTGCCGGGGACATCGACCTCCTCGCGGCCGCCCTGCACAACGACCTCGAGCAGGCGGCCATCCACATCCGCCCCCAGTTGGCGACGGCCTGCGAGGCGATGCGGACGGCCGGCGCTCTGGCTGCGGTCGTGTCAGGGTCCGGGCCGACCGTGGTTGGGCTCGCCCGCGACGCCGACCACGCCCAGCACATCGCGGACGCCGTGACGGCCCTGTTCGACCGCATAGCCACGGCGACCTCGCCGGCCGGAGGCCCCCACATCGCCGGCAAACCCTGACCTCACCGCGAGAGTGCGTTCGCCGTCGCATACGAGGGGTAATCGCACTGTCGCGGCGTGAAATTGCCCCGCCGGGAGCCACTACCCTCGTGCCGCCCACTCTCGGGTGGGTGGTGGGAGGTGGTGTAATTGGCAACACCCCGGCCTTTGGAGCCGGTATTCAGGGTTCGAGCCCCTGCCTCCCAGCCACCAAGATCGCCCAGACGCGCCGCATGCTCCGCATCCCACCGCCCTGACGGCGGCGCTGTCCTGATGGGGGGATGCCCCTTGCGGGGCAGTGGGGTGGCCGGTACGGTCTCGTCTGCAGGCAAGGAGGCAGCATGTCAACGCAGATGCCAGTCCCTGATGCCGTGGTTGAGGCGGACGATCGCGGACGCGTCAGTCTCGGGCGTGCCGGCGTGAAGCCCAACCAGCGCTATGTCGCTCACACCGAGCCGGATGGCACCGTTGTTCTCACTCCCGCGGCCGTCGTCACCACATACGAGGCCAAGTTTCTTCGCAACGCAGTATTGGTTGAGCAGATCGAGGAGAACCGGGCGCACCCCGAACGGTTGAAGCAGGTCGACCGCAAGGCCCGCCGGCGTGGCTGACCTCTACTTCGACGAAGAAGCAGAGAAGCAACTGGGGCGGCTCGAAACAGATCCTGCACTGGCAGCCGTGTTGGCATCAGTTGATGAGAAGCTCGATCTGCTCGAGGAGGACCCGACCGACTCAGCCGTTCGACCCCGTCGGTTCACGAACAGTCTTTGGTGCGTGATCGCCTACAACGGTCAAGAAGACTGGGCCATCCTTTGGGAGCCGCATCCCGAGTTGGCGGGTGATGTGGCGATTCGCTACCTGGGCCCTGCAACCTTCGACTGACCCGCCGGGGCTGCGGTGGGGAACAACCTCGCGGGAGTCGCCGGGCGTGCACCGCTACTCGGGTGGGCGCTGCCGGTTGCCGCTGTCGCGCCAGTCGAAGAACCATCGCAGGCCCGGCGGGCCGCTCGAACCGAAGTCGTAGTCACCGCCCTAGTCGCGCCGACGTAACCACCGACTCACGCCCCACATTGCGGCACCGAACAGCGCGATGATGATCAGCGGCATGCGGCACCTCCCCCAGTTGGTGACAAGGCTACGTCAGCAAGCGGGCCGTGGCCGGGGTCGGCACGGCCCGCTTGCGCGGTGAACTGAACGTCAGCCCCAGATGGCGGCGGGGGTGACGGTCCAACCGGGTCCGCTCAGCTGCAGATCCTTCTTCTTGAGTTCGGCGCCAGCAGCCTCTGAAAGCGGACGGGCGACCTCCATCAGGTCACGCGAGCCCAGCGCGCTGCGGACCTGCAGCGACAGGTGCGGACGCACGAAGTCGTCGAGGTCCAACCGGTCGCGCCGGCCGAGCACGCGGTCGACGATGGCCAGCATCGAAACGGTCCTGGTCGGGACGGAGTCCTGCCACATGCCCTCGGCATCCATGATGAGCAGGATCTGTTCACTGACGTGCGGCGTCTCGAACTCGGCGACTACCGGAGGCGTGGTCGTGTCCAGACCTGCTTCCTCGAGCACGAGAATCTGACCCTCGTCGCTACCCGACCTCCCGGCCGGTTGCAGACGGTTGGGCCGCCCGTACAGCGAGACGCCCCGCTCGAGGAGGTCGGCGACCTGGGTGGCCGGCAGCACGCGCAGGCTCCCGGTCACGCGAACGACGCGGCCCGGCGTGAGGTCGGCGTCGGGCTCCTTGTCCAGGTCGATCGCCAGGTCCCTGCGCTGCGCGGCAGCGGCGATCGCCTTGTTCAGCAGGCGGACCTGGTCGTCGCGATGCATCGTGAACTCGTCGGGCGGCTGGTCCAGCTCGTCCTCGCCGGTGTCCTCGAGGATCGTGCGCAGGCTGCGACCGTGGTCGGTGGCCTCGAGGTGACCGAGTACGTCGGACAGGATCACCGAGTCGAGGTAGACCGGACGGCGCACGAGCTCTTCACGGCGTTCCGGCGGGGCGGTCCTGCGGCGGCGCCGCATGGCAGCCAGCACGAGCAGTCCGATCAGTAGGACGGTGATTGCTGCGGCGATCGCCACGATCAGCAGCGGTTCCTGGTTCACCAGGTCGATCCAGCGATTCCAGACGGTCTGTGCGATGTCGAGTGCGCGGTCCATGGCAGGACTCCCTTGGTGGCCGCCGGAGCAGGGGGGGCTCGGCGGGTTGCAGTTACAAGGATTTCCCCTTTTGGCCGGGTCTCATATGGCCGGTCGGACAGTACGGTCGAGCGGACGGGCCAGATCTGCCAGCCGCCTCCTACTGTTCGTGCTTTCTGCGGCACGCCGCGTTGCCCTGCCGCGCACAATCCAGTCGCGCACCATCGGAGCCTGCAATGAGTCATCCCGACGTCGCCGTCGTCGTCCTCGCCGCCGGCAAGGGGACGCGATTCAAGAGCGACCTGGCAAAGGTCCTGCACCGCGCCGCCGGACGCTCGCTCCTGCGGCACGTGCTCGAGGCGGTCCGCCCGCTCGGTCTCGGGCAGGTGGTCGTGGTCGTCGGTCATCAGGCCGACGACGTCCGTGCGGAGGCGGAGGCCGCCGGTGTCGCCGGCCTGGTCACGATCGTCCAGGAGGAGCAGAACGGCACCGGCCACGCCACCGAGGTCGCGATGTCCGCGGTCGGCGACGACATCGAGCAGGTGCTGGTGCTGCCGGGCGACACACCGCTCCTGCTCGCCGACACCCTTGGGAGCCTGCTCGACGCGGCCGATGCCGGTCACCGCGCCTCGATGCTGACGATCGAACTCGACGACCCGACCGGCTACGGACGGGTCGTGCGCGACGACCAAGGGAACGTGCAGCGAATCGTCGAGCACAAGGATGCCGGCGACGACGAGCGCGCCATCCGCGAGGTCAACGCCGGCATGTATGTCTTCGACCGGGCGGTGCTGGCTGAGGAACTCGGACGTCTCGATGTCGACAACGCCCAGGGTGAGCTGTACCTCACCGACGTCGTCGAGGCCTTTGTGCGCCGGGACCTCCATGTCGCCGCTCTGGTGGCTCCGGCCGACGAGGTCGTTGGCGTCAATGACCGCGCGCAGTTGGCGAACGTCGGCGCGGTCCTCCGTGAGCGTCGGCTGTTCGAGCTGATGCGATCCGGTGTCACGGTGGTCGACCCCCGCACGACCTATGTGGACGTCGACGTGGAGATCGGCCAGGACACCGTCGTCCTGCCCAACTGCATCCTCGAGGCCGGCACCCGGGTCGGGAGCGGCGTGACGCTCGGGCCCAACTGCCACCTGGTCGACAGCGAGGTGGAGGACGGCGCCGAAGTGACGAACTCGGTGCTGAAGCAGGCGTCGGTCGGCCCGGAAGCCACCGTCGGCCCGTTCACGTACCTGCGCCCAGGTGCCCGACTGGAACGGGGGGCCAAGACCGGCGGGTTCGTCGAGGTCAAGAAGTCCATAATCGGTGAGGGCTCCAAGGTCCCGCACCTCAGCTACGTCGGCGACACGACGATGGGGGCCGGTGTGAACTTCTCGGCCGGCGCCATCACCGTGAACTACGACGGCGATGACAAGCATCAGACCGTCATCGAGGATGGCGCGTTCATCGGCTGTGACACCATGCTGGTCGCGCCGGTCACCGTCGGCGAGGGCGCGTTCGTCGCCGCCGGCTCCACGATCACCAAGGACGTCCCACCGGACGCCCTGGCAATCGCCCGGTCCCGCCAGACGGTCAAGGATGGGTGGGCGGCTCGCCGGCGGGGCGAGGACTGAGCGGGACCTGCAGACCCGGAAACCGGTCGCCCCGCACCGGGACGGGGCGCCGACCTCGCTAGTCTCGGTCGTGCCCCCGCTGCTCCGATCAGGATCGACGATGGAAGTCGTCACCAAGAAGCGCATGATGATCTTCTCCGGGTCGTCGTACCCGGAGCTCGCGCGCGAAGTGGCCGATCACCTCGGCATGCGCCTCGGCGAGGTCGAACTCGACCAGTTCGCCAACGGCGAGATGTACGCGCGCTTCACCGAGTCGGTCCGCGGGACCGATGCCTTCGTGCTGCAGTCGCACGTCAGCATCCCCGACGGCCCATCGGTGAACGATTTCATCGTGGAACAACTCGTGATGATCGACGCGCTCAAGCGCGCGTCGGCCAAACGGATCGTCGCGGTCGTGCCGTACTACGGCTACAGCCGAAGCGACAAGAAGACGCTGTCCCGCGAGGCGATCGCCGCCAAGCTCATCGCCGACATGTACGAGATCTCGGGCGTCGACCGGATCATGTCGGTCGACCTGCACACCGGCCAGATCCAGGGGTTCTTCGACGACCCGTTCGACCACCTGACGGCCCGCAACCTGCTCGAGGAGTGGGTGGCCGAGAACACTGACGCTGAGGACCGGGTGATCGTGTCGCCGGACGCCGGACGGGTGCGGTTGACGGAGAAGTTCGCGTCGCGGGTCGGCTCGCCGATCGCGATCCTGCACAAGCGACGGGACCCGACCAAGCACAACCAGTCCGAGACGCTCGAGGTCATTGGTGACGTCGACGGGCGGACCGCGATCCTCGTCGACGACATGATCGACACGGCCGGGACGATCTGCGGGGCGGCGGAACTGCTGCTCGAGCGGGGCGCGAAGCGGGTCATCGCCTGCGCGACCCATCCACTGCTGTCCGGGCCAGCCAAGGACCGGCTGGACGCTTCCGTGATCGAGCAGGTCGTCGTCACGAACACGCTGCCGATTCCCAAGGAGCGGCGCAGCGAGAAGCTCCTCGTCCTGTCCATCGCGCCGATCCTGGCCTCGGCCCTGCGAGCGGTCTTCGAGGACCAGTCCGTCAGCGAGATCTTCGCCGGCGAGAACGTCTGACCGTGAGCCTGCACCGCACCACCGTTGTGTCACCGCTGGGACCGTTGACCATCGAGGCGTCGGACCGCGGCCTGCGGGCCATCCGGTTCGATCCCGCCAGGTGGCCCGCCGTGGATCTGGGCATCGAGACGGCGGCTGACCAGGTGCGCCTGGTCGACGACCCGCTGCTCGAGGCCACGGCCCGTGAGCTGGCCGAGTACTTCGACGGACGGCGCACGTTCTTCGACCTGCCACTCGATCTTCGCACCACCCCGTTCCGCAAGTCCGTGCTCGAGGCGATGGCGGCGATCCCGTACGGGCAGGTGTGGTCCTATCGCGAACTGGGCCGGCACATCGGTCGCGACGCCGGTGCAGCACGTGCCATCGGGCAGGCGTGTCACGACAACCCGATCCCGATCGTCCTTCCATGCCACCGCGTGGTGGCCGCCGACGGCAGCCTCGGCGGGTACGCGGCCGGACTCGAGGTCAAGCGGTGGCTGCTGGGGCTCGAACGCGGAGATCCGGCCGTTCCACCCGGTGGGTGGGAACCTGCCAGCGCCGCGCGGGTGCCGACCGCGGCCCCCACGCTGTTCGACTGACGCACGCCGACGCCGACCGTCGCTTGCCGGCGCGTCGATCCTGCCGGTACCCTTGCCGCTGACGGCCCGCCGCGTGCGGGCCGGATGCGTGTCAGTGGGTCGCCCTCTGCGATCTGCGCCTCGCGCCCCCCGTGTGCCAACTCGCCGCCACATGCGTCCGCTCCTGGACCGGTGACCGACCCACACCGGGGACCTTCAGCTCAGGAGTCATGACATGGCCACGCAGGTCAAGATGCAGGGCGCCCCTCGCGCCGAGATCGGCAAGGGCGCCACCGGACGGTTGCGCAAGACCGGTCGCACCCCCGCGATCGTCTACGGCCGTGGGATCGACCCGACGACCGTCCATGTCGATGCGCTGGAGCTGTACCACGCGCTGCACACCGAGGCGGGGTTGAACGTGCTCGTCCGCCTCGAGGTCGAGGGCGAGGAGCACCTGACCATTGTGCGCGACATCCAGCGTCACCCCGTTCGCGGTGACGTCCAGCACGTCGACTTCCAGGCCGTGGACCGCAACCAGCTGATTCCAGCCGAGATCCCGGTGCACGTGCAGAACGAGGAGTCTCCGCGCGAGACCGGTGGTGTCGTCAACCTCATCCTGCACACCGTGCCGATCCACGTCACGCCGCTGGAGGTCCCGTCCGAGTTCACCCTCGACCTCGACGGCATGACCATCGGCGACGTCCTGCGTGTCGAAGATCTGGCCTCGCAGTTGCCCGAGGGCGCGACCTTCGACATCGAGGAGGACCGCACCGTCGTCACGATCAACGCGCCGATGGCCGAGATCGTCGAGTCCGTGTCCGAGGACGAGGGTGAGGGAGCCCTCGCCGAGGGCGAGGAGGGCGCTGGCGCCGTAGGTGGCGAGGACGCCGGCGACGCGGCCGAGGGCGACGCCGACGAGGAGTGATCCCGATGACCGACGACCGTTGGCTCGTCGTCGGACTGGGCAATCCCGAGGGCGAGTACGGCGGGACGCGCCACAACATCGGCGCGGACCTCGTCCGACTGATGGCAGTGCGTCACCATCGTGACCTCGAACGGAACAAGCGCATCCGATGCGACGCCGCCGAGGTCACGATGGCTGGGAGCCGCGTCGCCATGGTGATCCCGCTGTCCTACATGAACACGTCCGGCGGCCCGGTGCAGCAGGCGGCCCGCTGGTTCGACACCGATCCGGAGCACGTGATCGTCTGCCACGACGAACTGGACGTCCCGCTTGGCGGGGTCAAGCTGAAGCTCGGCGGCGGCACGGCTGGTCACAACGGGCTGAAGGATGTCGAACGCGCGCTGGGCACCGCGGACTTCCACCGGGTGCGGATCGGTGTCGGACGACCTCCGGGCAGGATGGCGGGCCGCGACTTCGTGCTGCGACGGTTCGCCCCGAAGGAACGCGAAATCGTCGATGTCACGCTCGAGGACGCCGCGGACGCCATCGCCCTGCTGATCGAGCAGGGACTCGAGCCTGTACAGAACCGCTACCACGCCAAGAACAACGATCCGAGGGACATACCATGAGGCAGCGCATCCAGCAACTCATCAAGGCATGGGGGGTCACGCGCCAGAACGACCCGCGGATGCCCTTGTTCGTGCTCGGTTCCGGTGGCGCGGTGCTCGTGGTCTCGATCGTCGCGTTCCTCCTGCTCGGCAGCTGGATCTATCTCGTGACCGGCGTGCTGATGGCGATGGCGGTGATGATGATCGTGTTCGGCCGGCGGGTGCAGGCTGGCCAGTTCGCCTCCATCGAGGGCCAGCCCGGGGCTGCGGCAGCCGTGCTGAACATCATGCGGGGGCAGTGGTTCGTCAGCCCGGCCGTCGCGTTCACCAAGAAGCAGGACCTCGTCCACCGGGTCGTCGGACGGTGCGGGATCGTGCTGGTCGGTGAGGGCCAGGCAGCACGGGTCAAGCAGCTGCTCCAGCAGGAACGCAAGCGCCTGAACCGCTACACCGGGGACGTCACCATCCATTCGGTGATCGTCGGCAACGGCGACAGGCAGGTCCCGCTCGACAAGCTGCAGATCCACATGACCAAGCTGCCGCGGGAACTCTCCAAGACCGAGGTCCCCAAGCTCGAGCGCAAGCTCAAGCCACTGGACCGCGACCTCCCCATCCCCAAGGGCTACATGCCCAACCCCGGCAAGAAGATGCGCTGACAACCACGTCGAGTGTGCGGCTCACCCTGTCATTTCGAGGTCAGCCGCACAGTCAACGGAGGTTGTGCGGGCGGCGTCGGGTGGTCGTGGCGGCTGCGGCGAGGGCGAGGAGGATGGCCACGGCCGCAAGTCCGCCGCCGGTGACCGGTGTGGCCGGCGTGCCGTCGTCGGGATCGTCGACCGGCAGGGGCAGTGCGTCGTCGGTGAGCGCACCGAACATCGCCAGAACCTGCGTGGTCGGGCGGTTGACCCAGTACATGTCCGGGGATGTCGGGGGCAGGAATTGGATGTGCTCGGTCGAGGTCGTCCACGCCGTCGGGTCGTCGCTGCCCTGTGCCTCCGCGACCGCGTCGCCCGCGGCGACCAGGGATGCCAAGAGTCGCTCTGCGCACGTGGCGAGATCGCCGTCCTGGCCCGGTGCGTCGGAGCCGCAGTAGACCTGCGAGGTCGGACCGTCGAGCGGGTCGCCCAGGACCATCCTCAGGTCGGTCAACACCTGGCCGTACATGCCGTCCTGGTAGGCCGACCCTGTCGTACTCGGGGCGTTGTCGAACCCGTGCTTCTGGGGCAGCGCCGTAGCTGGGTCGTCGACGTCGCCCAGCACCGGGTTGTACATCGCCCGGATCATCTCGGCCCACCACGCATCCATGATCGCCACGGCGCCCCCATGGTCGTAGCTGCTGTCGCGGTCGCCGTCATGGCGCAGCGCCCCGTCCGTGGTCCACGCCTCGAGCAGATCGACCATCGCCGCCTCGCGGTCGCCCGGAGGTGCCCCGGCGGCCAGGACCTCGAGCGCCTTCGGCAGGACGTGGCTGCCGCGGAAGTCGGTGAGGCCGGCCTCCTCCATCATCTGGGTCAGGCGGACCGGGTCTATGGTTCCCGGCGCGGCCGACAGGATCTGGTCCTCCAGCATCCGTGACCGGTACAGCGATGAGCCGTACTTGTCGTCCGACGCACTCCAGTCCGGAGCCGGCCGATTGTTCCACGACACGAGGTAGCCGCGGTCGGGGTTTTCGCTGTAGGGGACCTGCTCGCGAGGAAGGAAGACGTCGTTGCCGCCGGCGTCGGTGTCCCATTCCCATTCGCCCGTGCCCCAGACGGGGAAGTCTGCGTCGATGCGGGGGTCACGGACCGGGTACAGGCCGCCGGCCGAGTACCCGATCTCGTCGGCGCTCGCAAAGCCCCAGTTGGTCGACAGGTTGTGCGTCTCGAAGATCTCGATGAAGTCCGCAGCGGTCTTCGCTTCGTTGCGGTTCATCTTGAGGATCGAGATGCCTGGGTCGAGTTCCTTGAGGTACGTCGACCGCTTGCGGGACACCGCTACCGGGATGTCGCCGACGCGGCCGCGCGCAACGACCGGGCCGTGGACGGTGCGCTCGGCGTAGATGTCGGGCAGCAGTTCCCGACCGGGCAGGTCCGCCGGGGCGTCGTCGGTCACCGTTCGAACGACGCGGCGGTCCATCTCGACACACTCGCCATCGAACTCGTAGTGGATCTCCTGCTCGTCCGGTTCGCCGCCGGCGGGGTCGCAGAGCTTGTCGACGTAGATGTCGATCATGTCGCTGCCGCCGGCCGTCGCGGTCCATGCCGCTTCCTGGTTGCGGCCGATGATCACCAGCGTGTTGAGCGCAGGGAAGCCGGCACCGCGGGCGTGGATCGTGGGGGAGTGGATCTCGTTCTCGTTCAGGATCTGCGGGTCGAAGTAGCCGGCCTGCGGGCCGCCGAGCAGGATCGGGTGACCGGTCGACGTGCGGGACTCGTCAACGATCAGGAAGTTGGACATGCCGCCGGGGCGGGACAGGTCGACGGACCCGAGCTCGGTGTCGAGCTTCAGGTGCTCGTACTTGATGCGGGAGTCCTCGGCGAGGTCGGCCAGTTGCGCTGCCAGCGTGCTCAGGGCGCCCGACGGGTCGTTGGTTGCCATCCCACTGGTGGGGAACAGGTTCTCGAGGATCCCCTGGATACCGGTGTCGCCACTGTTCAGCGTCATCACGGTCGCGGACGGGTCGATGAGGTCGGGGTCGCGCTGCTGGTACGGGAAGCTGCCCGTCGTGTGCACCGGCGAGTCGAGGTTGAAGCGGTTGCGGAAGTCCTCGTAGATCGCCCGTGCCTGTGCCTCGTCGCCGCCGAGGTGTTCGAGCAGGGCCACGTAGCGGGCGGCGTTGTCGACCTCGGTTCCGCCTCCGGCGCCGAACAGCGAACGCACTGTGGCGACGACGGCGACGATGTCCTTGGTCGACCACGGACCCATGGACTGCTGGGCGGCGTCGGCAACGCTCACCGGCACGGGAATCTGGCCCTGCTGTGCCTGCAGAATGAAGTGGTTGATGCCGGCAGCCTGCTCTTCGAGCAGCATGACGAGGTCCGCGCCGTCCTGGCCGTACACCTGCGGCATCCGGTCGACCATCTGTTGGAACTCGTCGTCCGTGTAGCCGTACAGCCTCACCATCTCGGCATCCATGAGCCACGCCTCGGAGGTCTCGAGGAGCAGGAAGGCCTCCGCCCGGCCGATGGCACGGAGCAGTTCCATGATGGGCAATCGGTCCTCGGCGGCGGCGTAGCCGGCCCCGAACGCCATCGCGCCGTCGGTTTGGCCGTAGATGTGCGGGACCCCCCACTGCGCGTCGCGGATCACGCGGACGTCCGAGCGCGGGTAGTACTCGCGGGCGATGTCGGTCGGGACGTCGAACGACCCGTCCTTGAAGTACTTGGTGGTCAGTTCCTCGGTGGTCAGGGTGGGATAGCCGTAGGCGAGTTCGTCGTAGGCGATCCGTTCCTTGTCCTTCTCGGTGATCTCCGCCCCGGGCGGGGTCACCGTGCCGTGCACGATCGCGTCGTCGATGGACAGCAGGAAGTCCGGATCGAGGTGGCCGGCGTCTTGCGCCACCGCCGTGGTCACTGCGGGGCCAACGATCAGCGCGGCGGCCGTCGTAGCGGTCAGGACCCGAACGAACCGCGTACGCATGCGACCCACCCTCTTCGTCGAGAGTGCGGCTCACCACCAAATATCAAGGCCAGCCGCACACTCGACGCACGTTAGTTGGCGGTTGGGGACCAGCCGGGGCCGCGGAAGAGGTAGCCGAGGCGGTGGCGGAAGCGGATGCCCTGCTTCCTGAGGTCGTGGCCGATGGCCACGTACTCGCGGAAGGCGACCTGGACAACGCTGTAGGTCCCGATGTTCTTGGTCAGGCCGTAGCGGACCCGCTCTACCTCGGGTTCGAACGTGGCGAACAGCCGGTCCCACACGATGAGGATCCCGCCGTAGTTGCGGTCGAGGTACTGGGAGTTCGAGCCGTGGTGGACGCGGTGGTGGCTCGGGGTGTTGAACACGGCCTCGAACCACGGGTGCAACTTGTCGATCCGCTCGGTGTGGATCCAGAACTGGTACAGCAGGTTGACGGACTGGGCGGTCAGGATCATGACCGGGTGGAATCCAACGAGGGGCAGCCACACCCAGAACAGCAGGCCGGTGTACGGCGTCCAGGTCTGGCGCAGCGCCGTCGACAGGTTGTACTGCTGACTGGAGTGGTGCACTACGTGCGAGGCCCACAGGATCCGGATCTCGTGGTGGGCACGGTGGTACCAGTAGTAGGCGAAGTCGTCCACGAGGATCATCCCCGCCCATGCCGCGACTCCCCAGCCGAGGTCGACGATGCGGTACTCCCAGACGACGAACATCGCCGCCACCGTGATCGCCTTCCAGAACACCGCGTTGATCACGAGGAAGCCGAGCCCCATCGTGATCGAGGTGCGTGTGTCCCTGCGATCGTTGTAGGTCTCGGCCTGGTCCTTCGCGGCGTCGTAGGCCTCCCAGGCGAGCAGGCCGAGGAAGAACGGGATCGCCCAGATGAGCAGTGGGGGGACGGTGGACAGCATGGTCGTGCTCCGGAACGGTCAGGCGTCGGCGTGCGGGCCGGCGGAGGCCATGGCGAGGACCTGCCTCGCCAGTGAGGTCAACAGGTCGAGCTCGCGCTCGATGTCGTGGTGGTCCTTCAGGGCGACGGCGCGAACGGCGGCACCCTGCACGGCGTCCAGGATCAGCTGGATCCCGGGCCGGAAGAGCTCGTGGGCGGCGGCGCCGGTGAACAGCTCGCCGGCGAGCGCGATGGTCCGGTCCTCGTGCGGCGCTTCGAGGCGGGTCAACGCCGCGCGCAGCTCCTCGTCGGTCCGCGCCGCCACGTACAGCTCCAGCGCGGCGAGCAGGTCGTCGCGCTGGAAGGTCTGCCAGAGCAGCCGCACCGCGGCGGCGATGCGGTCGTCGGCGTCGGCGACTTCTTCGAGGCCTTCGCGGTAGGCGTCGAACAGCCGCCCGTACATGACCTCGACGGCCGCAGCCAGCAGGTCGGCCTTGGTGGGGAAGTAGCGGAACAGCGCGCCCTGGGACACGCCGGCGCGGCGGCAGACCTCGGTGGTCGTGGTCCCCGAGTAGCCGAGGTCGACCAGGCACTCCAGCGTCGCATCGAGCAACGCCGACTGCGTGGCAGCGCGCCGCTGCGCCTGCGTGCGACGCTGCCGGTCGGCAGCGTGGTTGTCGGGGCGTGACGTGGTCGGCATGTCAGCATCATGACACAATCTTCAACAAAGTGACAAGTCACTATTTATCTTCCGCCCGACGTGATGTCAGCCGGTCGCGCCACGCGTGTCCCGTTTGGCTGACATCGGGGTGGCGTACCATTGACGGTCGACCTCACTGTTGCCCCGCCGCCAGGAAGCCGCTCCGTGTCGGACGTTCCCGCCGTTGCGCGCCCCGACCTCGGGGAGGTTGCGCGCATCGCGGAAGTGACCGATCCGGGCCTCGCCGCCGGCCCGTTGGGCATGCTGCTGCGGCACGGACGCGACACGCTCCTGGAGGAACTCGGGGGTGAGGTCCTACCGGCTTCACCGGCGTCCCGCGGGTTCCACCTGGCGCTGCTCGCCGAGCGGGCGGCGCCGCTGCTCGTGCTGACACCTCGGACCTCGGATGCGGAGGCCGTCGCCGACGCGCTCGGCGCGTTCCTCGGCGAGCAGCGGGTGGCGCTGTTCCCGCCTTGGGAGACGCTGCCCCACGAACGGTTGTCGCCGCAGCCGTCGACGGTGGGGCGCCGTCTCGCCGTGCTCGACCGTCTGGCCCGCCCGGATGCGCACGACCATCCGCTGCTTGCGGTCGTCGCACCGGTACGAGCCGCGCTGCAGCCGATGGATCCGGCCCTCGGGACCCGGGCGCCACTGACGGTCGACCGCCACCTGAAGCTGGGTTTCGACGGTCTGGTGGACACGCTCGTCGAACTCGGCTACTCGCGTATCGGGCAGGTCTCGGCCCGCGGCGAGCTCGCCGTGCGTGGTGGCATCGTCGACGTCTTCCCAGCCGCTGCCGACCACGCGGTCCGCATCGAGTTCTGGGGCGACGACGTCGAGTCCATCCGCACGTTCTCGGTCGGCGACCAGCGTTCGATCGAACCGGTCGAGCAGGTCCTGATCGACCCGGCGCGTGAACTGGTCCTCGACGACGCCATGCGGGAGCGCGCTGCGGGGCAGGCCCGGCTGATGCCGTCGCTGGCGGGCTCGCTCGAGCGGCTCGCGGAGGGCATCGCCTTCGAAGGCGCGGAATCGCTGGTCACCCTCCTGCACCCGCGCCCGGCGCTGCTGCCGGACTTCTTCCCTGACACCTCGGGCGTCGCGCTGGTCGACCCGATGCTGCTGAACGAGCGAGCCGCCAAGGTCCGCGAGGAGGCACAGGTCCTCGTCGACGTCGCATGGAAGCTGCCCGACGGCAACTCCCTGTTCGACGAGGGCGGGTTCGCCTCGGTCGTCGAGGTTCTCGCGCGCGTCCGTGGTCCGCGCACCGACCTGCCGGCGTTCGGCGTCGACCGGCTGCCCGGCCTGCCGTGGGACACCTTCAAGGGTGATGTCGAAGCCATCGCGGTCCGCTGCCGAAAACTGCTCGACGAGGGCTACCGCGTCGTGCTGACCACCGCCGGTCCCGGTCCTTCCAAGCGCCTGCGCGACATCCTCGCCGAGCACACCGTCGCGGCCAGCGTCGCCGAGGCGATTGCGCCGACGGCGCCGGGCCACAGGGTCGAGATCGCCGCGTCACCCCTGCGCAACGGCTTCCTCGCGGACGAACTCGGCCTCGCGGTCATGGGCGAGTGGGACCTGTTCGGACCGCGCCGGACGGGGCGCGCCGGCCGGCGCATGGGCGCGCGCAAGTCGGCCGCCGACGCCGTGCTCGACCTCAGCCCGGGGGACGCTGTCGTCCACCGCACGCACGGGCTCGGGATCTTCCGTGGGATGGTCACCCGCGAACTGCGCGGACCGAGCAACGAACCGGTCACCCGCGACTACGTCCAGGTCGAGTACGCCAACGGGGACATGCTCTACGTGCCGTCCGACCAGGTCGACGCCATCGCCCGGTACCAGGGCGGCGAGACCCCTGCCCCCATGCGGCTCGGCGGCGCCCAGTGGGAGCGCGCCAAGAGCCGGGTGCGGTCATCGGTCCGGGACATCGCGGCAGAACTGATCCGCTTGTACGCCGCGCGCATGCACGCCCCCGGCAACGCGTTCAGCCCGGACGGCATGATGCAACGCGAACTCGAGGACGCGTTCCCACACGTCGAGACCGACGACCAGATCACCGTCGTCGACGAGATCAAGCGCGACCTCGAGGCGCCCGTGCCCATGGACCGTGTGCTCGCCGGCGACGTCGGCTTCGGCAAGACGGAGGTCGCCGTCCGCGCCGCGGCCAAGGTCATGTTCGACGGCAGCCAGGTCGCGGTGCTCGTGCCGACCACCATCCTCGCGCAGCAGCACTTCGAAACCTTCAAGGAACGTTTCGCCGGCTTCCCAGTCGAGATCCGCATGCTGTCCCGTTTCGTGACCGATGCCGAGCGCAGGGACACCCTCGACGGAGTCGCCGCAGGCACGGTCGACCTGGTCGTCGGGACCCACGCCCTGCTCGGTCGGGCCGTGACCTGGAAGGACCTCGGACTGGTCGTCATCGACGAGGAGCAGCGCTTCGGTGTGTCGCAGAAGGAGCGGCTAAAACAGTTGCGCACCTCCGTCGATGTGCTGTCGATGTCGGCGACGCCGATCCCACGCACGCTGGAGATGGCGGTGTCCGGCATCCGAGACCTGTCCGTGATCGAGACGCCGCCCGAGGACCGCCAGCCCGTCCTGACGATGGTGCAGGAGTACGATGAGGGCCAGATCGCGCTCGCGATCCGCCGCGAGATGCTGCGCGATGGCCAGGTCTTCTACGTCCACAACCAGGTGGACACGATCAACTCGGTCGGCGAACACCTCCAGGAACTCGTCCCGGGTGCCAGGATCGGCGTCGCCCACGGACAGATGGACGAGCGCTCGCTCGAACAGGTCATGGTCCGGTTCTGGGAGCGCGAGATCGACGTCCTGCTCTGCACGACCATCATCGAGTCCGGCCTCGACATCCCCAACGCCAACACGCTGATCATCGAGCGCGCCGACCTGCTGGGTCTGTCGCAACTGCACCAACTCCGCGGTCGGGTCGGGCGGTCGTCCGAGCGCGGCTACGCCTACTTCCTGTACCCGGCCGGCGCGTCGATCACCGAGCCGGCCTACGAGCGGCTGCAGACCATCGCCGAACACGCCCGGCTCGGATCCGGACTGGCGATCGCCATGCGCGATCTCGAGCTTCGCGGTGCCGGCAACGTCGTCGGTGCGGAGCAATCGGGCCAGGTCGCCGCCGTCGGGTTCGAGATGTACACCCAGCTGCTCAAGGAGGAGGTCGCCGACCTCACCGGCGAGCGCATCGAGGCCGAGGTCGACATCACCCTCGAACTGCCCGTCGATGCCCACCTGCCCAAGGACTACGTCGAGGACGAGCACGTCCGCCTCGAGCTCTACAAGCGCATCGCGGCCATCCGCGACGCCAAGGGTGTGAAGAGGATCGAGGCCGAACTCGGCGATCGGTTCGGTCCGATTCCCGGCCCGGCCAGGGCATTGCTGACGCTTGCGGCGCTCAAGGCGGCGCTCCGGCGCTGGAACATCACCGAGGTGGTGGTCACACCGGGGACCGGGACCCGGCCGGCCCAACTGCGGGTGTCCGAGGTCCACCTGTCCGACGCCCAGCAGGTCCACCTCGAGCGGGTCCACCGGCACCACACCTACAAGAGCGACGTCGGGGTCCTACTGGTCCCCCTGCCCCGGCCGGCTCCCGACGACATCGTGGCCTGGGCGGCCGACGTCCTGCGCGGGCTGTTCGCCGGTCGTTCGAGCAGGAAGTGATCTGCATCGCCGGATCCTCCGGAAATGTCCTGCGCAGGCTCCTACTAGCGCAGTAGTCTCGGATTCCAGCGAACCCTCTGAGCGGGAGCCCCCACCTGCTTTCCGTACGCAATCTCGAGGTCGTCTACGAGGACGTCATCCGCGTCCTCGACGGCGTGTCGCTGGATGTGCCGGACGGCGAGATCGTCGCGCTGCTCGGTGCCAATGGCGCAGGCAAGACCACGGTCCTTCGCGCCATCACCGGCCTGCTCGACGTCCATCGCGGCGAACTCACCCGTGGCCAGGTGTCCTTCGAGGGCAACCGCATCGACGCACTTGCCCCCGATGCCATCGTCAAGGCGGGGATCGCCCAGGTCATGGAGGGCCGGCGCATCTTCTCGGCACTCACCGTGGACGAGAACCTACGTACCGGCGCGTACATCCACGGAGCCAGGCCCGAGTCGTACGAGCGCGTCTACGACCTGTTCCCCATCCTGGCGGATCGGCGCAAGTCTGTCGCGGGCTACCTGTCGGGTGGCGAGCAGCAGATGCTCGCGATCGGCCGTGCGCTGATGGCTCAACCGAAACTGCTACTGCTGGACGAACCATCGCTTGGCCTTGCGCCCCGCCTCGTCGGGCAGATCCGCGACCTCATCGTGCAGATCAACGGACAGGGCACGTCGGTCCTGCTGGTCGAACAGAACGCGTCGATGGCGCTGTCCATCGCGAGCCACGGCTATGTCCTCGAGACCGGCAAGGTGGTGATGGACAAGCCCGCCGACGTCCTGCTGTCCGACGAGGACGTGCGCGAGTTCTACCTGGGTGTCCACGCGGGGGGAGACCGCAAGTCCTTCCGCGACGTGAAGCACTATCGAAGGCGCAAGCGTTGGCTCTCCTGAGGTCGCTGGAAGCCGCGCTGCCCTCCACGCAGGACGTCGGGCCAGACGTCCCGGTCGTCGAACTCGAGGACGTGCGTCTGACCTTCAAGGGCGTCGTGGCGGTCGACGGCCTGAGCTACGCGGTGTCGCCCGGCGAACTGTTCGCGATCGTTGGTCCGAATGGCGCCGGCAAGACGTCCAACTTCAACCTGATCAGCGGGGTCTACCGCGCTGATCGCGGCGCGGTCCGGGTCCTCGGTCAGGATGTCACGTCGCTGTCACCGCACCAGATCGCCGACCTTGGCGTCGCACGCACCTTCCAGAACATCGAACTGTTCGAGAACCTGACCGTGGTCGACAACCTGATGCTCGGCCGCCACCAGCACATGCACTACGGGACGCTGTCGGCCATGCTGAGACTTCCGAGCGTCCGCCGGGCCGAGGTCGACAACCGTGCGGTTGTCGAGCAGATCGTCGACTTCCTCGAGATCGCCCAGTTCCGTGACTCGATCGTCGGCATGCTGCCCTACGGCGTGCAGAAGCGGGTCGAGCTCGGGCGTGCGCTCGCCATGGAACCCAAGGTGCTCCTGCTCGACGAACCGGTAGCCGGTATGAACCTCGAAGAGACCGAGGACATGGCCCGGTTCATCCTCGACATCCGTGACGAACTCGGGATCGCCATCATCCTCGTCGAGCACGACATGGGGCTCGTCATGGACCTCGCCGACCGTGTTCTCGTTCTCGACTTCGGCCGGGTCATCGCCCTGGACGTCCCCGAGGTCGTGCAGAACGACCCGGCGGTCATCGGCGCTTACCTCGGGACCGGAGAGGACGAGATCGAGGAGGAGTCCGCATGAGCAGAACGCTTTCCGCGACCGCGCCGAGCCCCCCGACGACCGGCGCTCCCGTCCTACGCCTGAGGGCGCACGCCATGAACCCGCCGGGGCCCGTCGCCCTGCGCGAGAAGGACCTCGGGCTATGGCGCGACATCACCTGGCCCGAGTATTGGCAGAAGGTGACCGAGGTCGCCAACGCTCTGCTCGCTCTCGGCATCGGACCGGGCGAGCGCGTGGCGGTCCATTCCGAAAACCGTCCGGCGTGGGTCTACAGCGACTACGGCACCCAGGCCGTCCGCGCGGCCTCCGTCGGCCTGTACCCGACCAACCCGACGGCCGAGGTCGGCTACCTGCTGGCCGACTGTGGGGCCCGCGTCCTTGTCGCCGAGGACCAGGAGCAGGTGGACAAGGTGCTGGCCATCCCGCCGGCCGACCTGCCGGCGCTCGAGCACATCGTCTACATCGAACCCCGCGGCGTCCGTGACTACGACGACCCACGACTCATGGACTGGGTCGACTTCCTGCAACTCGGCCGGCAGCACGCCGAGAACCATCCCAACGCCCTGGACGAACGGCTCGCCGCGATCGACCCGGACGACCTGGCGATCATGGTCTACACCTCGGGGACCACCGGCCCGCCCAAGGGCGCGATGTTGTCGGTGCGCAACCTCGAGTACGCGGTCGAGGCGGCGGGGATGAGTGACGGGCTGTTCGACCCGCCCGCCGGACCGGGCGACATCCTGTTGTCGTACCTCCCGCTGTGCCACGTCTACGAGCGGCTGCTCACCTGCCTGATCGGGACCAGTTACGGGGTCACCGTCCACTTCGCCGAGTCGATCGAGACGGTCCAGGCCGACCTCGCCGCCGTGCAGCCGACGGTGTTCGCGACGGTCCCCAGGATCCTCGAGAAGGCGTACTCCGGCGTGCAGGTCCGGATGGCGACGGCCTCGCGGCTGAAGCGTCTGAACTTCGCCATCTGGTCGAAGGTCGCCGAGGAGATCGCCGTGACCAAGGTCGCCAACAACGGCCAACACACGCCGGTCACGAGGATCCTGCAGTTCCTCGGCGACATCTTTCTGTACCGCGCGCTGAAGGAGCGCCTTGGCCTCCGCCGCTGCCGGGCGGCGGTATCGGGTGCTGCACCGATCGCTCCCGAGATCCTGCAGTGGTTCATGGGGTTGGGTGTGCCGATCGTCGAGGCCTACGGCCAGACCGAGGGCACGGCGATCGCCACAGCCAACCGGCTCGACAACGTCAAGCTCGGGACCGTCGGCACGCCATACGGCGGGACAGAGGTCCGGCTCGATCCCGACACGGGCGAGATACAGATCCGCCACGGCGGGCTGTTCGCCGGGTACTGGAATCGACACGACGCCACAGCGGACACGATCGACGCCGAAGGGTGGCTGCACACCGGCGACGTCGGCGAGTGGGACGGCGAGCACTTGAAGATCGTCGACCGCCTCAAGGACATCATCATCACGTCCGGCGGCAAGAACATCTCCCCGTCCGAGATCGAGAACGTCCTCAAGACCTCGCCGTTCATCAAGGAGGCGGTCGTCATCGGCGACCGGCGCAAGTTCCTGTCGGCGCTGATCGGGATCGACGGGGACGTCGTCGGGTCGTGGGCGCAGAGCAAGGGCATCGCCTACACGACCTACCACGACCTGACCAGCAAGCCCGAGGTCGTCGGGCTGGTCCAGAAGGCCGTCGACGCGACCAACGAGAAGTTCGCACGGGTCGAGGAGATCAAGCAGTTCCGACTGCTCCCCAAGGAACTCGACCACGAGGACGGCGAGGTCACCGCGACCCAGAAGGTCAAGCGCTCCGCCATCGCCGACATCTTCAGTGATCTCATCGACGACATGTACGGAGCCCGGGCATGAGGGACAGCCGATGACCGTGTTCGCGCAGACGATCGTGTCCGGGCTCGCGCTCGGGGCGATCTACGCGTTGCTCGGGCTCGGGTTCGTGATCATCTACCGGGCTACCGACGTCGTCTCGTTTGCGCAGCCCGCCTTGATGGTGTTCGGGGCCTACTGGACCGTGTACTTCGCCACGGTGATGGACCTCAACTTCTGGCTGGCGGTCCCGTTGGCCGCCGTGGTCGGCGCACTCGCCGGAGCAATCATCGAGCGTCTGCTGCTGCGACCGTTGGTCGGGCAGCCGCCGTTCTCGGCGGTCATGGTGACGATCGGCGTGGACATCATCCTGCGCGTGATCACCCACGACCTCATCGGACTGGAACAGCGCAGGGTCGGTGACCCCTTCGGGCTGCAGACGTTTTCGATCGGGAGCCTTCGGATCAGCCAGTCCGACACGGTGGTACTGCTGACCGCGATCCTCGTCGTCGGTGCCCTGCTGGCGTTCACCAAGTACGCCAAGTACGGCCTGGCCATGCGGGCCGCCGCCTACGACCAGGAGACCGCGATGGCCCAGGGCATCCCGGTCGGGCGCATGTTCGGTCTGGCCTGGGCACTGGCCGGTGGGCTCGCCGCAATCGCCGGCACCCTGGTCAGCATGGGCTCGTCGTCGCTGAGTCGGTCAACGTGGGTCTTCGCGCTCAAGGCGCTGCCGGTCATCATTCTCGGCGGCCTCGACTCGATCGCCGGTGCACTGGTCGGCGGGGCGATCATCGGCGTGTCGGAACGGCTGGTCACCCAGTACCAGTCGGGGATCGCGCCATGGCTCGGCAACGGGTTCTCGCTCATCGTCCCCTACTTCGTCATGGTCCTCGTGTTGCTGGTCCGCCCGTACGGGCTGTTCGGCACGCCCGAGATCGAACGCGTCTAGGAGGCGACGGTGCGCGGACGACCACGGATGGTGACCTCCTACCAGGAGGCCATGTCGATATTCCGGACCGGGACGACCCGGTTCTGGTTCGTCGTCTTGTTGGTGGTGGCGTTCGCCGCTCCGCTCCGACTGTCCAACGACCTCGAGTTGTTGTTCGTCGCGTCCTTCGCGTACGCCATCGGGGCGATCGGTCTGAACCTCGTCACCGGGTACGCCGGCCAGATCTCGCTCGGCCATGCGTTCTTCCTGGCAGTCGGCGCCTACACGGCCGCTGTCGTGTCCAGTGCCAGTCGGGGCGGGGTGTACGGGTTCGGGATCAGCGAGGTCCTGATCTGGCTGCCGATCGCCGGCCTCATGGCCGCGTTGTTCGGCCTGATCGTCGGTCCGATCGCGACACGGTTGCGCGGCCTGTACCTCGCAATCGTCACGCTGGGTCTGGTCTTTGTCGGCGAGCACGTGCTACGCGAGTGGAACTCGCTGACCGGTGGGATCGGCTTCGGGCGTTCCGCTCCGGCCGGCACGCTGCTGGGATTCAACCTCAAGGCCTCGGGCGAGGTCTTCGGCATGGACATCCCCGCCAACACCCGGCTGTACTGGTTCACGCTCGTGTGCCTGATTGTGCTCGCGTTCGGCGCGAAGAACCTCATCCGCTCGCGCTACGGGCGGGCGTTCGCGGCGGTCCGTGACCGCGACATCGCTGCCGAGATCATGGGCGTCAACCTGACGCGCACGAAGTTGATCGCCTTCGCGGTGTCGTCGTTCTATGCCGGGATCGCCGGGGCACTGCTCGGCCTGCGGATCGCCAACATCGAGCCAACCAACTACAACCTGCTGCTGTCGATTCTGTTCATCGCGATGGTGCTCATTGGCGGCGGTGCCTCGATCGCCGGGTCGATCATCGGCGGCCTGGTCATCGGCTTGCTGCCTCGCCTCAGTGAACCGTTGACGGACTTCCTGACGCCGGTCCTCAACGCCCTGCTGTTCTGGCGCAGCAGCGACAACTTCCCGCTCGATGAATTCGAGTTGCGGACGATGGTGTACGGCGCCGCACTGATCTTCTTCCTCCTCGTGGAACCACGTGGGATCTACGGTCTGTGGATCCGCGTCCGCAATTACTGGAAGGCGTTCCCCTTCTCGTACTGACCTGACCGACCGAATAGTTGAAGACCACGGAGGCGGACCCCGCCGCCGGGACGTGAAAGCGACGGGCTCGACCCAAGGCGAGCCCGACAGAAAGGGAAAGCAATGAGCGATCGAGCGCACTGGCGCCGATTGATCGCCGTGGGAGCGATCGTCGGCCTCGGCCTCACCGCGTGCGGTGGGGGCGGTACGACGGACGACCCCTCCGACGCCGAGACCAGCGAGCCCATGGGCTCCGAGACCGGTAGCCCGACGGAGGTCTCGATGGGTCCCGGTGTCACGGCCGAGCCCTGTCCTGACGCGGTGAACGCCGACAACGGGTGCATCTACCTCGGCATCATCTCCGACCTCACCGACGGTCCCTTCGCGCCGCTGGCCAAGCCGCTGACTGACGCGCAGGTGGAGTTCTGGGCCGCTGTCAACGAGGCCGGTGGCATCGGTGGCGCGTTCGACGTGGACGTCACGACGTACCAGGAGGACGCCAAGTACAACGCCGAGGCGCACGCCCAGGCATACACCAGGATCCGTGAGGAGGTCGCCGCGCTGGCACAGAGCCTGGGAACCTCTCAGACGCTCGGCGTGTTCGACCAGATGGAGGCCGACAACATGGTCGCCGTCCCGGCGACGTGGTGGTCGGGCTGGGGCTCCACCGATCTGGTCCTCGAGACCGGTTCTTCCTACTGCGTCGACGCCATGAACGGCGTGGACTATGTGATGGAGAGCCTCGGCGGTGCCGAGAACATCGCGGTCGTCGGTATCCCAGGCGACTACGGCGAAGACTGGAAGGTCGGTGTCAAGGCTGCGGCCGAGGCGCACGGCATCTCGGTCAACGTCGAGGTCACGCAGGTCCCGATCGTCGCGGGTGGCACGGTCGACCAGGCCGTCAGCGACATCCTGTCGGCGAGCCCACGCCCCAACGCCGTGTTCGTCGCGACGGGTCCGACCGAACTCGGTCAGATCATGGGTGGCGTGTTCCAGCAGGACAACTCCTACACGCCGGTCTACATCGGTGCTGCGCCGTCGTTCAACAAGGCGTTGCTCGAGTCCGCGGTCGGACCGCTCATGCTGCAGACGTTCTTCGGCATGGCGCCCTACGCCGCCTATGACGGCGAGTCGGCCGCTCACGACGCGATCCGGGAAGCCCTCCCCGACCCGGTGAACGACGGCATGACATTCGGGTGGATGCAGAGCTACGCGATGCTGGACGTTCTCGAGGCTGCCCACGCCTCGGGTGACCTGACACGCGAGGGCATCCGTGCCGCGGCAGGATCGACGACGCCGGACTGGCTCGGTGGCGCACCGTCGATCGACTACGGCGGCCAGCCGAACGACAGGGCAGTCCGTGACTCGGTCGTGCACAAGCCGTCCGAGGACGCGACGACCGGCATCGCGATCATCGAGGACCGGTACGCCGGCAGCACCGCTGCCGACTACGACCTGTCCGCGCCGTGCTTCGCCCCTGAGGGCTTCGGCGGCTGATCGAGGTCGAGTACCACCCGGGAGGCGCCCTGCGGGGCGCCTCCCGTCATGTGGAGGGGAGTGCGCTGGGCGAACGCCGTGCAGGGACGGCGCTGCGCGGTGCGGAACACCTCGTTGAACGCGACGTCCCGTCGTCGCCGTGAAGCGCAGTACGCGCCAGGAGTACCGCCATGCCTTCCTCCCCCTCGAATCTGCGTGCGTGGGTCCGCGACCGCCGTCGCCGCCGACTGAGTCGCGGAGGCTCCCTCAGCAGGTGGCGCGCCCAGGTGTCGCTGCTCTCCTCGCTGGTTCTCTTGGGGTTCGCAGTCGTCTGGTCGTTCGCCTACCTCGCCCCGGCGCCCGACGGCCAGGAGATCTCGCTCGACGAACTGAACGCGCTCATCGGTCAGCGGCGCGTCGCCGTGGCGGAGTTCCACGACGAGGACGCCCAGGTCGTGGGCAGCTACCAGGTGGACCCGCTCATCTCCGTCCCCGTCGAGGCCGAGCCTGATCCGACCGCGACTGAGCCCGCCGATGGCGAAGCCACCGGGGAAGGTGCGCAGCCGAACGTGGTCGTGGTCCCGCCGCAGGAGCATGTGGACCCATTGCATGACGTCCTGTTGGAGCGTGCGCCCGAGGGGGAGGGGACCTTCTGGGTGTCCTACGTCGCCTCCGATGCCACGACCTCCGACCTGAGCTCGAGCCTGGCGGCCTCCGGTGCCACCGTCACCGTCGACCCGCAGCCCGGCAAGGCTGTCGTGCGCCTGCTGCTGACCGTCCTGTTGCCGTTGATGATCCTCGCCAACCTGTTCGCGCTGTTCCTGACGTGGTCACGGACCGGTCAGGTGGGCCTCGGTGAACTGCAGGACTTCGGTTCCGTCGGAGACAAGCGCGTCAAGAAGGGCGGCCGCAGCGCAGGGCCGGCCGTCGGGTTCACCGACGTGGCTGGCATCGACGATGTGGTCGTCGAACTCAAGGAGGTCGTCGACTACCTCGCCAACCCCGAGCGGTACGAGGAACTCGGCGCGGCGCCGCCCAAGGGCGTGCTGCTGTTCGGCCCTCCCGGGGTGGGCAAGACCCTGCTCGCCAAGGCCGTCGCCGGTGAGGCCGGCGTGCCGTTCTTCTCGGTCGCGGGTGCCGAGTTCGTCGAGTCGCTGGTCGGTATCGGTGCCGCGCGTGTCCGTGACCTGTTCCGCCGTGTGCGCGCCGTCGCCCCGGCCATCGTGTTCATCGACGAGTTGGACGCCGCCGGCCGCAAGCGGGGCGCATCCGGGTCGGGTGGGTCCGACGAGCGCGAGCAGACCCTCAACCAGCTGCTGGTCGAGATGGACGGCTTCGACGTCGAGTCCGGGATCGTCGTGATCGCCGCGACCAACCGTCCCGACATCCTCGACCCTGCCCTGCTGCGTCCCGGCCGGTTCGACCGCCACATCACGATCGAGAAGCCGGACGTGCAGGCACGGCAGGCGATCCTGGAACTGCACGCCGCAAAGCGCAAGCGCGTGTCGACACACGTGGACTTCGCCTGGATTGCCCGGCGCACACCAGGGTTCTCCGGCGCCGACCTGGCCAACGTGGTGAACGAGTCGGCCCTGCTGACGATCCGCCAGGGCAAGCGCGAGATCGGCGAGGCCGAGTTCAACGAGGCCATCATCCGTGTCATCTCCGGGCCCAAGCGCCGTGGCCACCTGATGTCCGACGAGGAGCGTCAACGGATCGCCGTCCACGAGGCCGGGCACGCAATGCTCGCGTCGCTGCTCGGCAAGGCCGGCGACGTACACCGGATCTCGATCGTGTCGCACGGCAAGGGCGTCGGTGCGACCGCCCTGCAGGGTGACGAGGACCGTGTGGTGCTGTCCGAGGGTCAGCTGCGGGCACAGCTCGTCATCACGCTCGGTGGCGCCGCTGCCGAGGACCTGGTGTTCGGCGAGCCGTCGACGGGCGCCGAGGACGACCTGGATCGGGTCACCGAACTGGCCCGCGAGATGGTCGGCAAGTACGGGATGAGCAACCTCGGCAAGCTGCGGCTGCTCGCCTCGGACAGCGATCGGTACCTCGGCATCGGCGACGTCGTCGCGGACCTTTCGGCATCGCTGCACGAGTCCTTCGACATCGAGGTCGGCGCGACGATCGAGCACGCGCTGTCCATCGCCAGGCAGGTGCTCGAGATGCACCGCGACGAACTGGACCTACTGATCGATGCACTGCTCGACGCCGAGACGCTGGAAGGTCCGTCGCTGGCGCCCCTGCTGCCACCACCCGCGAGCAACGGGTCGTCGATCGACCTGTCACGGCGCCCGAACACCACGGCTGCCACCCAGCCCGCGCCGAAGCGCGTGACGAAGAAGACCGCAACCCGGAAGACGACGTCCAAGTCGCCAGCATGATCCTGCGCCGCCTGGCCGCCGCGCTGACCGCCGCCCTGGTCGTGGCGGCCGGCGTGGTCGTGCTGCCGACAGCGACGACCGCGGCCGGGGCGCAGGGCTGCGAGCCGTTGCGTCCCTCAAACCAGGGAACGGCGGACCTCACGCTTTCCACAGCGTCGGCGGCGGTGGCAGCCGGGGAGTCGGTCGATGTTGTTGCCGACCTGGATCTGTCGATCCGTCCCTACCCGGTCGACGTCTTCTTCGTACTGGATGGGTCGCCCTCGATGAAGTCACTCATGGACTCGTTGCGGAGTTCCATCGCTGAGGCGGCCGAGAAGGCCGTGGACGAGAACATCGATCTGCAGGCGGGCGTCGCCTGGTACGGGGAGTTCGGGCCACGCACCATGTACGTGCTGACGCGTCAGCTCAGCTACATCGATCCGTGCACATTCAAGGATGCCTTTCCCGACGCCCTGGAGGAGGCGCAGCCGGAACCGCAGTACTTCGCCCTCCACCAGGCCGTCGTCGGCTCGGGACTGTCGTCGGGACAGATCCAGATCCCTCCGGGCCAGAATGCCCACTTCCGCAAGCCTGGCTTGTCGCTCGTGATGCACGCCACCGACGAAGCATTCCGCGATGACGTGCCACTGTCCCCGACGCGCGACGAGGTCGTGGCCGCGTACCTGCAGCGCAAGGTCCTGCACATCGGTATCCATCCGATCGACACATCCGATCCAGACCGGCTGGCGAACAACCCGAGCACGGACCCGGTGGCCACGCGACAGGACCTCAATGACATGTCCAAGGACACGGGAGCCACGGCGCCGGAACCGATCGACTGCAATGGCGACGGCGTCGATGACATCCCTGCTGGGCAACCTGTGGTCTGCACCTTCGATGGTGGCCTGGGAGCCGGTCTGATAAGCGCCGGGGACATCGTGGCCGCCCTCGTGAAGGCACTGAGGCCGCCATCGGACATCGAGATTCGGGTCACCGATGCGGCGGGGACCACGCCCGCACGGGAGGGCGGCACCGACAGCCATGACCTCGCCGACTCCAAAGGGTTCGTGAGCGGGACGTTCACGTTCACGTGTCCGGCGGATGCGCAGGGGTCGGTGCACCGGGTTGCGCTCGGCGGGTTCGTCGACGGGGCGTCGGTCGGTGAGCAGCGGACCGTGGACGTCACCTGCGGCGACCTCCCACCTGGCTCACCGCCGCCGGCGGCTGCCCCACCGCCGCCACCTCCGCCTCCCCCACCAGGGCAGCCGGCACCGCCTCCTCCTCCGGGTCCGCCGGCTCCCGCCCTGCCGGTCCAGCCGGCGATCACCGTCGCGGCGCCGAACGCCGCGTCGGCGTCGGTGACCTCGGCCGTCCCGGCCACCGCGACCCAGTTGGCACCGGGTGTGATGGTCGTCCCGGACGAGGCACGCCAGGAACAGCTCGCCTACGAAACGGCGGGCCCGGCACCGGGCGCGGACGAGGTGCTGGCGTCACGGCGGCGACCCGCCCCTGCGCCCATCGTCACCTGGATCGCAGGCGCCATGCTGCTCACGGCGATGACGATCGCGACACAGCAGCAGCGGCAGCGGCAGCACGCGCACGCCTACGCGCGCCGTCGCCGCTAGGGGCTCGTCGGCGGGGGAGGGCCAGGGGCATCGGTGCTGCCCGGATCCGGGACGTCGGCCTTGGCGACGTGCTCGGCGACCACGATCCACAGCTTCGAGGCGTCACGGCACGCGGCCTGAGCCTTGATGTACAGCCGATGGGTCCGTGACTCCATCAGCGCCTCGGCCTCGAGGATCTCGTCCTCGATCATCAGCGTCTTCAGCACGCCAAGTGTCCGGCGCTCGCAAAACCTCCGCACATCGATCGGATTCATGCCGACCCAGCCCGTCACCGTCGTCAACGGGCCGTCGTGCTCGATGCCCGTCAGGCGCACGCCCTCGGGGACAACGAGGCCCTCGACCTCGCCGACATCCTGCTCAGCCGGAGGCTCATCACAGTCCGGCAGACGCGACAACACGCGCCGCGACTGCTCGTCGAGGCCGTCGGAGGTGGCCGTGCTCGGGGTCGCCTCGGGCACGTTGCGCGGTGGGCAGGATGTCGGCGTCCGTGCGCAGAAGAGCGACGGGAACCGTCGGCGGCGACCCTGTGACGGTGATCTCCCGGAAGGACTCCGCATGAAGGCTCGGGTCAGAACGGCCGCGCTGCGCATCGCCACCCTTTTGTCCACGTTCCTCGTCGTGACCGGAGGCAGTGCCGCGACGCCGCCGTCGGGAACCATCTCCCTCGAGGAGCTGACGCTGCACTTCGAGGGCAACGCGATCGTCCCGGCCTACCCGCCCTCGAACCTGGCGCTGGCTGTCGACGGGGATGGCTGCCCGCCCCAGTCCGCCGATCCCGAGGACGTCGTGTGCGGTCACTTCACGGTGACGGTCGAGGTGCCCGAGGGTCACTGGGACGACAACTACGGCTTCCTCGAGATCATCCTCGGTTTCCCGTCGGGCGACGACTGGGAACTCGCGGTCTACAAGGACGGCAACGTCGGTGAGTACGACTACGGCTCGGTGACGGGAAGCAGCCCCGAGCGGGTCGTCATCCCGAATCCCGAAGGGGTCTACGAGATCCGCGCCGTTCCCTACACGGTCACCAGTGGTGAGGGCTTCACGGGCGATCTCGAACTCGTTACGATCCCGCTCGACCAGATCGCGGACATGCAGTCTCCAGGGTTCCGGGCCTTCCATGGCACCCGCCAGACCGCCACCCCCGCGGATGACTTCGCCAACCAGGACACGACCTGGAGCGGCAAGCCGCTGAAGTTCTTCCACAACCCGATCGGGCACGGAGCGCTCGAGCCCACCATCGGCGTCGGTCCCGACGGCAGCGCCTACATCGCCGCCCTCGGATTCGGCTCCGACGAGCTCTACACCACGATCCAGAAGTCCGCGGACGGTGGTGCCAACTGGATCGACGTCGCGCCGGCCTTCGCCGTCCCGAACTCCAACGACCCCTACGTCTACGTGGATCCCGTCAACGGCTGGATCTTCGACGTCGACCTGCAGGCGCTGACGCAGTCGACGATGCTGATCTCGTCGAACGGTGGCGAGAGTTGGGTGCCCGGGGGCCCGCAGCCGACCGGCATCGTCGTCGACCACCAGACGATCACGTCGGGGCCGATCCCCGAGGGGTCCGGCCTCGTTTCCCTGAACTCCGACTTCGGGGACCGCGCCGTCTACTACTGCTTCAACCGCGTTGCCGAGTCCGTCTGCGAGCGCTCGCTGGACGGCGGTACGACGTGGGTCCGCACAGGCAGTCCGGCATTCCCCGGCGTGGACCTCGAGAACTACGGCACCAGCCTCTGCGGTGGCCTGCACGGTCACGCCGCCGTCGACCTCGACGGACGGCTGCTCCTGCCCAAGGGGCACTGCGGCTACCCGTGGATCGGTATCTCCGAGGATGGCGGGCTGACCTGGACCACCAGCCAGGTCTCTGAGATCGACTTCCCCGAACAGTAGGCGTCGGTCGAGTCCGATGCGGCCGGCAACCTCTACTACGCCTTCTACGACACCAATGGTCTGCCCTACCTGTCGATCTCGACCGACCAAGGGGCGACCTGGGCGACGCCATCATGATCGCCCCGCCGGGCGTCACCGAGGTCCAGTGGCCGACCGTTCATGCCGGGTCGGAGGGCCGTGTCGCCGTCGGGTTCCCCTGCACGCGGGCAACCGGCGTGTTCAAGTCATCCCTGACGCGTCCGTGGGACTACTGCGTCGTCGCCTCCGTCAACGCACTGGACGACAACCCGACGTTCCTGTCCAACATCGCCAACGACCCGAACGACCCGATCCACCGGGGAGAGTGCCCCGGCCGGTGCGGGAACATGTACGACTTCCTCGACCTCGTCGTCGCGCCGGAGTCCGGCGGTGGCGAGATCTGGGCGGTCTCCACCGACACCTGCACCGATTACGTCTACGAGTCCACACCGCTCACCGGTGGGGAAACGACGACATTCGGGCCGTGCAACGACAACCCGCTCGCCATCGGCTTCGACGGTGCGAACGACAACGATGCCGGCGACGAGGCCGGTGTGGCCGTGCGCCAGGTGTGCGGCCCGGCGCTGTGGGTGTCGCTTGGCGAATTGACCGAGGACTGCGCCGTCGCCGCCGGCGGGGCGCCGCAGCCTGCTCCGGACCCCGAGCCCGCCCCGGATCCTGCGCCTGTGCCGATGCCGACCACGGGCGGCGGCCTGGTTGCCGCAGGCGTGGCGGCGCTCGCCGGCGTGCTGGCAGCCCGCCGCCGCCGCGAGGACAGCTGACCTCCGCATCCACCCCGCGAGAGTGCGCTGACCAGACCCTGCATACGGTCATCGCACACTCGTGGTGGTGGCATCCGATGGCCCTGCGGTTCCGAACTTTCGCGGTAGGGTTCTATTTGCGAACGGTTCGCAACAAGGAGTGGCGGGATGCACGCCCCGGACGGGTTCCTGAACGCGGCAACGGCCCTGTCGACGGGGGTCGTGTCGGCGGGGGCGATCTCGGTCGCGCTGCGCCAGACCCGTGATCGTCTGCGCGACGCCCAGGTCCCCCTGGCCGGCCTGGCCGCGGCCTTCGTGTTCGCGGCGCAGATGTTCAACTTCCCCGTTGCCGCCGGCACGACCGGCCACCTGCTCGGTGGGGCACTCGCCGCGGTCCTGCTGGGCCCGTGGACAGGGTTGATCGTCGTTTCCGTGGTCGTCGTCGTGCAGGCGTTGCTGTTCGCCGACGGAGGTCTGACCGCGCTCGGCTACAACGTGCTGAACATGGCGGTGGTGACCTCGCTCGGTGGGTGGGGCGTGTTCCGTCTGGCCCGACGGGTCCTGCCCGTCACGGTCGGCGGTATCAGCCTCGCCGCGGGCGTCGCGGCATTCGCATCCGTGGTCCTGTCGTCGGCCGCGTTCTCGCTCGAGTGGCTGTTCGGCGCGACCCTGCCCGTGCCGTTCGATCGCGTCTTCCTGGCGATGGTCGGCGTCCACGTCCTCATCGGTATCGGCGAGGCTGTGATCACGACACTGACCATCTCGGCCGTTCTGCGATCCCGACCCGACCTCGTCACCGGCGCCGACGGCCTGCAGACCGGGACCCGTGAACGCGTCGACAGACGTGCGTTCGCACTGGGGGGGCTCGCCGTCACGTTCGTCGTGGCCGCGGCGGTCAGCCAGTTCGCGGTCGACGCTCCTGACGGCCTCGAACGAGTCGCCGAGGACACGGGGATCGCCGCAGCCGCCGAAGATCACGCGCTCGGGTCCAGTCTGTTCGCCGACTACGCCGTGCGCGGCGTGGGCAACCAGAACGTCAGCCTTGCCGTGGCTGGGGTTGCGGGCAGCCTGCTGACCCTCGCCGTGGGCGGCGGACTCGTCGCGGCGACCCGCGGACGACGGCGGGACACGCTCGCCCTGCGGCGCTGACGTGGGCGCGGGTCACTCGCATCCCCTGCACGTCCACGGGCACTCGCGTCTGCACTGGATGGCACCCCAGGTCAAGGTCGCCGGAGCGTTCCTGTTCGCTCTGGGGGTGGCGCTGACGCCACGGACCGCGGTGGCGGCCTTCGCCGTCGACGCGGTCGTCCTCGGCGCGTTGATCCGGATCGCCGGCCTCCCCATCAAATTCGTCGTGACCCGCGCGGCGGTCGTCCTGCCGTTCGCGCTGTTCGCGCTGCTTCTCCCGTTCATCGGCACCGGTGAACGCACCGAGGTCGCGGGGCTGATGCTGTCGGTCGACGGACTGTGGGGGACGTTCAACGTCCTGGCGAAGGCAGGCCTTGGCATCACCGTGTCGATCGTGCTGGCGGGGACGACCGAGATCCCGCGGATGCTGACGGGCCTGGAGCGCCTCCGTGTGCCGCCCGTCCTGACCGCCATCGCGGCCTTCATGCTGCGGTACCTGGAGGTCATCGCCGGCGAACTCCAGCGGATGCGCACCGCGATGACCGCTCGTGGCTACGACCCGAGGTGGCTGTGGCAGGCCCGACCGATCGCCGCCGCATCGGGCGCCCTGTTCGTCCGGTCGTACGAGCGTGGCGAGCGGATTCACCAGGCGATGCTGTCACGCGGGTTCACGGGCGAGATGCCTGACCTGCATCCGGACACCGCTGCACCGAAGGACTGGATCGCCGGACTGTCCCCGGCCGCGGCAGCGATGTCGATGGCCTTGCTGGCGGTGATCTTGCCATGACCGACGCCATCATCGACTGCCACGACCTGCACTTCCGGTACCCGGACGGCCACGAAGCGCTGCGGGGCGTGTCCCTGCACGTGGCCAGGGGCGAACGGGTCGCCCTCCTCGGTCCGAACGGCGCAGGCAAGACCACGCTGGCCTGGCACCTGAACGGGTTGCGCCGCCCCGACCATGGCACCGTGGCGATCACCGGTCGTCCCGCTGACGACCACAACCTCCAGGAGATCCGTCAGCGTGTCGGCCTGGTGTTCCAGGACCCCGACGACCAGTTGTTCCTCGGCACCGTCTGGGACGACGTGGCCTTCGGACCGGCGAACCTGGGACTGCGGGGAGCCGATCTGGACGAACGGGTCGACGAGGCGCTCGGCGCCGTCGGGATGACCGAGGTCGCCGACAAGGCCCCCCACCACCTGTCCGGTGGTGAGCGTCGCCGCGTCGCCATCGCCACGGTGCTGGCCATGCGCCCTGCTGTGCTGGTCCTCGACGAACCGACATCCAACCTCGATCCCATGGCCCAGCGCGAGCTCGCCGACTTGCTGCTCGACCTGCCTGTCACGCAACTCGTGATCACCCACGACCTGCCGTTCGCGCTTCGGGTCTGCCCACGCTCGGTGATCATGGACGGTGGACGGGTGGTCGCCGACGGGTCGACCGGTGACCTGCTCGCCGACGAGGAACTGCTGCGGGCGCACAGGCTCGTCCTGCCGTTCGGTTTCGACCCCTCATCGGTGGCGTCGTCGCCGGTCAGCGACGGGTGAGGGCGGCGCGGACCCGGGTCAGCGCCCGGCGCACCGTTGCCCGATCGGGCGGGGGGCGCTCGGTCACCTTGGCGTGGTGGTGCGCGACGAGCGTGTCGAGGGCACCGCGGTCCACGCCGGGGCGGGCGGCGACGACCCGGTCACGGAGGTCGGCGGCGGTCTCGTAGGGCTCCCACGTGAAGCCGGGAAGGTGGGCGAGGGGCTCCTGTGCGCGGCGCAGGGCGACGGCCTCGCGCGCCGCGAGGGCCATCAGCAGCAAGGCCAGCGCCAACGCTGCCTGAGCCGCCGGCGGCAACGTCCGCACCGACGTGAGCACGCGGGCGATCGCCTCGCCGAGTGGCCAGTTGATCGACGTGGACGCCGATCCTGCGGCCTGGGGGACCGCACCTGTCGGGTCGAACGCGATCCAGCCCTGTGTTGGCACGAACACCTCCACCCATGCGTGGGCGGTGTTGGCACGGACCTCCCACCAGCCCGAGATCAGGTCGTAGTCGCCTGGCTGGAAGCCCGTCGCGAAGCGTGCGGGGACGCCGCCGGCCCGCAGCAGCATGACCATCGCGGTCGCGATCGGTTCGCACCACCCCAACTGCCGCTCGAACAGCAGGTGATCGACGGCGTCCACGTCGCGAGGATGGGGGCTCAGGTCGAGCTCGTAGCTGATGTTGTCGCCGATCCAGGTCTGGACTCTCTCGGCGTTGGCGTAGTTCGTCGCGTCGGGGTCGACCAGTTCGGCCGCGAGGTCACGGGTCCGTTCGGTGATCCCTCCGGGGACCTGGGTGTACCGCTCGACGATCTCGTCGGTGGTCCGCCCCGTCGCCTGCCGCAGGAGTGATTCGCTGGCCGACGGCACGGCGCTGATGACCGAGTAGAGGGTGTCCTCGTCCTGGGTCGCCCCGACCGTCACGGTGCCGTCCGACCACTGCTGCACGGCCCGTGCGGCGTGGAACACCTCGAGCGGCTCGCCCGCCGCGAAGATCAGGTTCGGCGTCTCGGTCACGACCTCGACCGTGTGGATGAGGATGTCGCGCTGACCAAACGGGGCCGGCGCGTCGAGGTGAACCGGCAGCCCGTTGATGATCTCGGGCTCGTCCGAGGTCCGCGTCCACGACGAGTCCTCGTAGTGGTCGAACACCATCCCGCGCCAGAAGCGGGGTCGCGCGGACCGCACGCGCAGAATCAACTCGTCCGACAGCTGGCCTGCGGTGCGTACGTCGACGCGTTCCGACAGCCCGAAGTAGGCGACGGAGTCGAACACCCCGCCGGCGTCCGGCCGACCTTCGCTCGCCGGCAGGCCAGGGTTGAACACGCCGCCGACCGCGGGCAGCCCTCCGGGGATGCCTCGGAACGGCAGCCCGACCGACCGCGACGGTTCAGGCCTCGGGATCCCCAGGAACACGATCGCGGCGAGCACGATCAACGCGGTCGTGCGCTTCGCGGCCTCGGCGCCGACCGGGGGGCCGGGCCGCCGCTGTGGAAACAGGTCACGCCATGTCAGTATCCGCCCGGCCTCCTGGTGCGCGGCCGACAGCCGCAGAAGCCAAAGCGACACCCACGCGGTCGTGAGCCAGGCGACCATCAGCACACCGAACCAGGTCTCGCGTACGCCGTTGGCGGCCATCACCGTCAACGCCAGCGAGGCCGCGAGCGTGAACGACAGGTCCCGCCGCCTCGGCAGGTCGAAGGCATGCAGGACCTGCACCCCGATGAACAGGTTCGTCAACGGTTGCCGGGCGTCGTCGAGGCTGCCCGACCCCGACAACTGGTCGAAGAACCGCATCAGGATCAGCACGACCGCGACGACGATCAGCGCCTTGACAGCTGTGTTGTTCTTGCGACGCCGCTGCCAGCTGAGGTAGTTGCCGGCTGGGACGAGCACGAGGGCGATGATGCCGTCCACCGGCCCGGCTGCGCCGGCCGCGATTGTTCCGATCAGTGCGATGACGACCGCGACGACCGTTGCCGCGCGGGGCAACCACGCATCCTCGATCTGCGCGAGGTGCGCCGCGCGCTGGTCGGCGATGCGCTCCTGGACCCGCTCCCGCAGGGTCGTCGTCATCGCGGGACCTCGTCCCGATGGCGCGTGCCGAGCGGCCGCGGTCGGGCGGCAGCGTGGGGAGGCAGCGACGCGAGCAGGTCGAGCGCCTCGGGGCCCCAGTCGACCTCGATCCCGTCGGCCACGACCGCCACGTCGACGCCGAGTTCGGTCTGGCGCTCCGCCTCGGCACGCAGAGCGCGGCATCGGCGGTCGAGGTCGTCACGGTCCCATACGCCGTCGGGGACGCCGAGGGTCACACGCGGCCGCGCTTCGTCGACCGTCTGTCTTGCCTGCACCTCGCCGGTGCGCAGCGACGTCGGCCAGTGGATCAGCCGCACGGGCTCGCCGGACCGCCACGGGCGCAACTCGGTGTCCGGCGTGGCTCCCCGCAGATCGTGCTGGTCCTGCGCAGTCGGCGTCGACTCCAATGCGTCACGCGTCGTGCGGCGTCCGCCGGCGGCCTCGGGGCGGACCGTGACTGCAGGGCTGTCGACGGTGAGCGCGCTGACCATCAGACCCAGCGGATCGCTGAGCGTGACGACCGCACTGAGCCGTTGGCCAGCCCCTCGCGCGAGCCGGGCGGGGACGTCCAGCGCGTGGTGGCCCGTCCGCTCCGGGATGACGGCGGACAACAGGTCGTCGTCGGACCCGATCCGGACGGTGCCGACGACCCGGCGTGGGACCTCGACGACGATCCGCACGGTCTGCGGGCCCTCGTCCGCGCGCTGAGGCGGATGGACCATGATCCCCAGATGCCTGACGGCGCGGAGGTGCCCGACGGCCGAGTGGATCGACAGCGCGGCCATCGCGGCGCCGACGGCGATGACCCACCCGGCCGCGACGTTGGCACCGACTGCATAGATGGCGACGGCCATCAGCAACGTCCCGAACAGGCGACGCGTGGGTCGGGTTCGTCGAGTCCGTCCGGTCGCCACGATCAGCGGGGAGCCGGGGTGCGTTCGAGTGCGTCGTCGACGATCAGTGCCGCCTTTGCGCCATTGGTCACGATCCGGTGCGTCAGCGCGACGTGGGCCAGGTCCTTGACGTCCTCGGGCAGGACGACGTCCCGACCCTGCAACACCGCCCATGCCTGGCTCAGGCGGGCCAGGTGGACGCTGCCGCGGGGTGAGGCGCCCTGCACGGCATCGGGATGTTCGCGCGTGGCACGCGTGATCGACGTCAGGTACTCGAGCACCAGTTTGGGGATGGCCACCGTGCGGACCCTGGCCTGGATCGCCGTCAACTGGTCGGCATCGACCATCGGGTGGACCGCATGCAGCAGGTCACCCTCGAGGTTCATCCTGACCAGCGCCATCTCCTCGCGCTGACCGGGATGACCGACCGACAGCCTCACCATGAACCGGTCGAGTTGGCTGTCGGGCAGCGGGAAGGTCCCGTGCGACTCGGTCGGGTTCTGCGTGGCGATCACGTGATGGGGCCGGGGGAGCGGGTGCGGCGTGCCATCGACGGTCACCTGGCGTTCGCTCATCGTTTCGAGCAGGGCGGCCTGGGTCCGCGGCGGTGTGCGGTTCAACTCGTCCGCCAGCACGAGTTGGGCGAACACCGGTCCGGGGTGGAAGACCATCCGGTGGTCGGGGCCTGGCAGCACGTTGCCGGTCACGTCGCCCGGCATGAGGTCCGGCGTCCCCTGGATCCGCGAGAACGACAGTCCGAGCGCGCTGGCGAGGGCGTGCGCCAGTGTGGTCTTGCCCGAACCGGGTGGGTCCTCGAGCAGGAGGTGGCCGTCCGCGGCGATCGTCGCGACCGCGAGACGGATCGTCTGGTTGGAGTCGCGGACGACCTGGCCGACAGCGCTGCTGACCGATGCCAGGGTCGCCGCCGCCTGCTCCAGATCCATGGAAACCCATCCGTCGACGTCAATCAGGGGCACAGCCTCCCGTAGTTGTACCGACGGCACAACGCCGGTGCTGCAGGAGTGTTCCCCGGACCTCAGGTGGGGGCGAGCCGGGCCAGGCCATCGCGGCATGCCTGGAGTTGGTCGAGGGTGATGTACTCGTCGGGCCGGTGGGCGACCTCGATCGAACCGGGACCCCAGACAACGGTCGACCAGCCGGCGGCTTGAAAGTGACTGCCGTCGGTGCCGAAGGACACGACCCCTGTCGGCTCGTCGGTCCCGCAGATCCGCCGCACGAGTGCCTCGGCGGAACTGTTTCGTTCCGGAGCGAGGGCCGGCGTGACCGACATGTCCTCGAACTCGACCGATGCCCCCGCAAACCCCTTCTGCAGTTCGGGCAGGACCTCTTCGTTGGCGAACTCGAAGATCTTTGTGCGCAGTTGCATCGAGTCGTCGTCGGGGACGGGCCGGTACTCGAAGTCGAGGACGCATCGGTTCGGGATGATGTTGATGGCGGTCCCGCCATGGATCTTCGCGAGGTTGAACGTCGTGTACGGAGGTTCGAAGGGCGGGTGGTCCTCGGCGGCCTTGCTACGGGCGAGGTCGTCGATGAAGGTGGCGATCCGGGCTCCTGCTGCGATCGCGTTGGCCGCGTCGCCAGGCCGGGACGAGTGGCCCTCCTCGCCGGTGATCGTCACGCGGAACGAGCGGATCCCCTTGTGGGCCGACACGACCTTCAGCAGGGTCGGTTCCCCGATGATGACGGCGGACGGGTTCGCGCCCACCTCCTCGAGAGCCGCGACGACCGCCGGGGCGCCGAGGGTGCCGACCTCCTCGTCGTAGGTGAAGGCGAACCACAAGGGCTTGTCGAGGTCGGCCTCCGCGAACGCCGGCGCCATGACCGTGCACACGGCCAGGAAGCCCTTCATGTCGGCTGCACCCCGCGCGTGTACGCGGTCCTTCTCGCGGCGAAGGGCGAAGGGGTCGGTGTGCCAGACCTGTCCGTCGACGGGCACGCAGTCGGTGTGGCCCGACAGGACGATCCCGCCTGCGGTGTCAGGACCGAACCGCACGATCAGGCCTGCCTTGTCGCCGGTCTCGTCCGGCACGCGGATCACCTGATCGGCCGATCCGTCGAACCGGTCTGCGAGCCAGTCGATCATCGGGAGGTTGGACTCGCGAGACGTCGTGTCGAAGGCGACGAGTTTCTCGAGGACGGAGAGCAGGTCGTCCACCAGGAGACTCCTTGAGGTGGTGGGGACCGTACGGTACGCCGGGAAGGGAGGATCTCGATGCTGATCGCCACGTGGAATGTGAACTCCCTGCGTGCTCGCATGCCGCGCGTACTGGAGTTTCTCGATCTGCATGCCCCCGACGTCGTCCTGCTGCAGGAGACAAAGACGGCCCCCGAGCAGTTCCCCCATCTCGAACTGCTCGCGTGCGGGTATCAGACGATCGATCACTCGGGCGGGCAGTGGGCCGGCGTCGCCCTGCTTGCGCGCGACGGCCTCGAGGTGGGCGACGTGGTCATCGGCCTGGCCGAGGAACCGGTGGACGAGGCCCGTTGGGTGGAGGCCGAGATCGACGGCATGAGGTTCGTCAGCGTGTACGTCGTGAACGGGCGCACACTCGACGACCCGATGTTCGCAATCAAGCTCGACTTCCTCCGTGCCGCGGCGCGGCGTGCCGCCGCCCTGCGGGCCGTTGGCTCGACGGTCATCGGCGGGGACTTCAACATCGCCCCGACCGACAACGACGTCTACGACCCGGTTGCGTTCATCGGCGGCACCCACGTGACCGATGACGAACGAGGTCACCTCCGTGCTCTGCTCGACGCGGGGTACGTCGATGCCTTCCGTCATTGCACACCCGAAGGGCAGGGCTTCACGTGGTGGGACTACCGGGCAGGGAACTTCCACAAGGGCAAGGGCCTGCGCATCGACATCCTCGCGGTGTCCGAAGATCTCGTGGACACCATCACGGACTGCGGAATCGACCGGAACTTCCGCAAGGGTCCCAAGCCGTCCGATCACGCCCCGCTGCTGCTGCGCCTGGACCGCTAGACATCCCACGGCTGCAACTGTCAAGCGGCGAGTGGGGTGCGGTGTCCCCAGGCGAGGTGTTCGTCGTAGAGCGTCTGGTGTCGTAGGCAGCCGTGCAGGATGCCGACGAGCCGGTTGCCCAGGGCCCGCAGGGCTTTGTGGTGGCCGTCGCCGGCGGCGCGTCGTTGGTCGTAGAAGGTTCTGGCTCCGGGGCTGGCGCTGAGTGCTGCGAATGCCCATTGGTGGATCGCGTCAGCCAACCGTTTGTTGCGGGTGTAGCGGGCGAGCACGACCCGGTGCTTGCCGGATGCTCGGGTGATCGGTGACGTCCCGGCGTAGTTCTTGCGAGACTTCGCATCGACGTAGCGGTTCGGGTCATCTCCGAATGCTGCTCAAAACGGTCGGCCAGCCGGGTCTCGAGCTCGTCGATCTGCACGTTGAGCTGCCCGATGATCACGGCCAACGATTTCACCACGGTGCCCATGGCGTCCGCGACAAGTGGTGGGGCCGTCAGCTGCTCGGAACGCAACGCCGTCTGGATCTGGGTGGCACGCTGTTGGATGTTTCGTTGCCGTCCGCCGCGTCGCAGTGCTGCAGCGATCTTCGAAGCC